>Ga0335076_10000341_pt1 | contig 42185 bp, 19 predicted proteins | sample Lox_Sample_25_FD_206717 | JGI IMG/M metagenome (GOLD analysis project Ga0335076, IMG submission 206717) | Soil microbial communities from Loxahatchee National Wildlife Refuge, Florida, United States - Lox_Sample_2.5 | ecosystem: Environmental > Terrestrial > Soil > Wetlands | place: USA... | reverse complement strand
TCATTCGTTTTTTTATACTTATTACATATTATTACTAACTATCTTGAATTAAATATTAAATATTCATTTATATTTAATTCAAGATTCATAAAAAAAAAAAAGAAAAAAAAAAATATAATTTTAATTTTTTTTCCTCTCTTAAAAAAAAGGAGAAGGATTTTTATATATTGAAAAAAAGATTAAAATTGTTAAATATTAATATTGAAATAAGGGTATAGTTACCATATAAATAATATTCATCAATATATAAGGTTTTAATATATAAAACAAGGATATATTACTTAAGATAGCGATAATTAAACTTAAATTATTACTTGGTATACTAGGAGAAAAAGATTCTTGTTTACCAGAATAAAAAACAAATTTTGATTTACTATATGAAATACTTTCATAAACATCATCATAAAAATAAATAAACTTTATAATTCTTAAATAATAAGCCGCACCTATAACACTAGTAAATATAACTATTATAGCTATAAAATAATAGTCTAACTGCATACTAGCTAATAATATTTGCTGTTTTGCGAAAAATCCTATTAAAGGAGGAATACCTGCTAATGAGAAGATAGTAACTGCTAAACAGAAAGCTAAGAAAGGATCTTTTGAATGCATCCCTTTAAAATGAGTTAAAAAAGGAACAGGTGTATATAATCATTCACTATTCTCATTTTTAAAATCATAATAATGTAAATCAGGATGGACCATTAAGTATTTTCGTAATATATTAATATTTATTTTATTAGCTCCATTATATTTTAAATTGTCGTTTAGATTTATAAATTCATATTTACTTTCTTTATTTAATATTTCATCTATAGGATGAAAAGATTGGAAAAGATTATGTCATGGTTTTTTTGTATAAATGTCTTCTCATAAATTACTTTTTAAATAATAAATAGGTAAAAAGTCTTTTTCTAAATAATAAAAACAATATAAATAACCTCATGCTACTAATATGAAGAATAAATTTAAATTACTAATTGTATATTGAATTAAATAAAAAATAAAAGCATCAATACTTGTTACGGAATTTAAAGATAAACCTATTAATAAAAACCCAACATGTGTAATTGTACTATAAGCGAACAATCTTTTAATTCTAGACTGACTTAAACCTAAAATAGTTCCAATTATTAAAGACAATAACGCAGATATAATTAATATATTAGTTCATAATCCTAAACTAGAATAAGAAGGATTTCATAAACTAAAAGGTCGTAAATTATCTATTTCATACAAAGAATCTGAACTTTTAAGTAATTCTAACCTCTTTATATTATCATTAAAATTTAATTCTGAATTATTTTCACTACTATTTAAAGTAAAATTGTTTAAAGAAGAATATTGTTCTCACATATTTAAATGATTTATATCAATGCCAGTATGAATATTATGAATTAACAATAACATTAATATTAATATTGAAAGTTTAGCAATAACTATTAATCATGTAGTACTATAAGTAGGTACATCTGAATATACATCTGGGGCTCAATTATGAAAAGGAGCAGCTGATACTTTAAATAATAAACCTGCAAATAATATTAATAGACAAGGATCTATAAAATGATTTGTAAAATTATCAGAATAGATCATAAAAATATGTTCTAAATTTAATGTTCCGGTATATGCATAAAGTAAACTACATCCTAATAATATAAAACCACTACTAAGTCCACCTAGTAAAAAGTATTTTAAACCACCACTAGTCCCTTTAAATGATCCTATTTGAGAAGTAGATAATATATACAAACTAAAACTTTGTAACTCTAAAGATAAATATAAAGAAATTAGATTTTGTGATGATATTAATAATGAACCACCTAATACTGTAAATAATAAGAGAAAACTATATTCTTTTACTTCTAATCGACTATATTTTAATCTTCTTTCCAATAAATAAGGAGTATTTATATTAATAACAGGTAGAATATTCGTAAAATTACTAAAGATTGAATAGTTTTCTTTTTGTTCTCTTAAAGAACTTATCGGATATATTTTTCCTTCTATCCCTTCTAATATTTCATTTTTTTCCTCTTTTCTATAATTATAAGGAATAAAACATGTTAAAAGGGCTACTATCCCTCCTGTTATTAATAAAATAATGTCAAAAACCTGTGACAGAACTGTTATTTTGAAAACGCCTCCATATATCCCGATACCACTTCCTAATGCTTTTACATCTAAAGTATTGAACGCAAGATAAGCACTCAAGATAAATATGATAAAAACGATTCTATTAAACTTGACGTAATCAGCTAAATAATTATAATTACGTTCTACGCTTGATGTTACCGCTAATAATAATATAAGAATTGCTACCATTAGCATTAAAGAGATAAAGGATTTGAACCTTTATTTATATATATATATATATATTATACTTCTTTATTTATAATAATATACTTTGTTTTTAAAAAAATTATATATAATTTTTTTTATCTTTTTGTTTTTTTTTCTGAAGTATATTTATAATATATAGATATATTATTTTCCTATTTAAATAATCTCTCACTTCAGAGTATATATATTTTTTATTCATATATGATAGAAAAGTATAATTTATAATCTTTCTTATTCATAAATAAAACATTTATTATAATATGTTTATATAAATAAATATAAATATAAATTATCATAATTTATTTTTATTATTTTATTTAAATATGATATAATTATATTAAGATTGCAATGGTAATTTATTAAAAGTATGAAAGTGAGGAGGAGAATCAACACTTCATTCTATGTTTTTACTTAATTTAGCATTATCTGTTCAGGCTAATATATCTTCAAGATATTCATCTTTAAGTCAACCATCTCTAGTTACTTCTTTACCTTCTTCGAATTTATCACATATAATAGATATAAAGTAAGCAGTCATAACTACAGATAAAATAGAACCAGCACTGGCTACTAAATTTCAACCTGCAAAAGCATCAGGATAATCAGGTATACGTCTAGGCATACCTTGTAAACCTAAGAAGTGCATAGGTAGGAAAGTTAAATTAACTCCAATAAATAACCCTCAGAAATGTAATCTACCTTTTCTATCATTATAAGTTAATCCTTCTGCTTTTGGTGATCAAAAATATCAAGCTGCAAATAAAGCAAATACTGCTCCCATACTTAACACATAATGGAAATGAGCTACTACATAATAAGTATCATGGAATGCAATATCTAAACTAGCATTAGCTAATATAACACCTGTTAATCCTCCAATGGTAAATAAAAATATAAACCCTAAAGCATAAATCATAGGTGTATTAAAAGCGAATGTTCCACCATAAGCAGTCGCTAATCAGGAAAAAATTTTAATACCAGTAGGAACAGCAATAATCATTGTGGCAGCTGTAAAATAAGCTCTTGTATCAGCATCTAATCCAACTGTATACATATGATGACTTCAAACAATAAAACCTAATACTCCAATAGATAACATAGCATAAACCATTCCAATGTAACCAAATACGGATTTATCAGACATTGTTCCAATAACATGACTAATAATACCAAATCCTGGTATTATTAAAATATAAACTTCTGGATGACCAAAAAATCAGAAAAGATGTTGATATAATACAGGATCACCTCCTCCTGCTGGTTCAAAGAAACTTGTATTAAAGTTTCTATCAAATAATACCATAGTAATACCTCCAGCTAATACAGGAAGTGATAATAATAATAATACTGCTGTAACAAATATAGCTCACCCAAATAATGGTACTTTGTGTAAAACTTGCCCAGGCATTCGCATATTAATAATTGTAGTTATAAAATTCATTGCACCTAACATAGAAGAAATACCAGCTAAATGTAATGAAAAAATAGCTAAATCTACAGATCCTCCACTATGAGATTGTACTCCAGCTAAAGGAGGATAAACTGTTCAACCTGTACCAGCCCCAGATTCAACAAATGAACTGGATAAAAGTAAAATTAAAGAAGGAGGAAGTAATCAAAAGCTTATATTATTTAATCGAGGAAATGCCATATCTACTGCTCCTATTAATAATGGAACAAAAAAATTTCCAAATCCTCCTACCATTCCAGGCATTACCATAAAGAATATCATTAAAAAGGCATGAGCTGTAATAATTGTATTATATAATTGTGTATCATTTGCTAATATTTGTGTTCCTGGTGATCCTAATTCTATTCTAATTAATAAAGATAAACAAGTACCTATCATACCACTAAATATAGCAAAATAAAGATATAATGTACCTATATCCTTAGCATTGGTACTATATAGTCATCTTCTTAGTCAATCTTCCCGTGATACAACAGAAGAATGAGTTGTTATATTTTTTTTATACTCTATTTCACCTCTTCGACTAAAAATATTTCTTTTATTATTTTCCTCTTTATTCGGATTCATACTAAATCATTTAGCAATATTTCTATTTTTAAAAAGATAATTTGAATTATTTAATAACTTAATCATAATAAAGAAAGATTTATAAAAGAAAAAAAAATAGAAATTATAATACTTCATTTTTAGTAACCACCTATAAAAAATATTTTTAAAAATATCTCTTTAAAATAGATTTATTTTAATTATAATACGAAATAATATAAAAATCTTTATATTATTTTAATTAATCAATAAGATTACAATTTATAAATATATATATTTTTTTTTAATTTTATTTTCAAATTATATATTTGGTATTAGATTAAGAAAAAAAAGTTTTAATAAATTGTAAACTATAACAAGTAAAAATTTTTAATCATATGAAGTTATTTATAAGCATAAATAAATACAGAATTAAAAATACTTTCATAAATTATGAAAGTATTTTTCTTATATCATATTCATTTTAATATTTAAGATCTACTTCTACTTAATAAATAATTAATTTAAAATAGTTATAATATATTAAACTAAAATAATGTATATTACCTTTTTAATTTATTTAATAAAATATTTATCAGAATTTTTTACTTCTTATTCATTATAATTTCATGTTTACTACCTCACTTCTAATTTATTCTATATAAAATAATAGTAGAAAATAGGGGTCTTTTATCTTTATAAATAAGATAAAAAATCCTAAGTCCTTCTTCTTAGCTTTTATTTGGATTGGAAAGATTCGAACTTTCACAAGCTGGATCCAAATACCAGAGACCTGCCAATTAGTCTACAATCCAATAAGCAACATATTATATACTTAATTATCCTTTATGAGAATGATAAGATTCGAACTTATAACCCTTCGCTTAAAAGGCGAATACTCTACCTATTGAGTTACATTCCCTGAGGACAATAAAAAGTTTATTCTTTTATGGTAAATTAAAATTTATCTTCTTTCTTCTATACTCTTTTCTCTTTTTTATGAATTGAACTTGAACTTTTCTAATTTAATTTTAATTTTTTTTATCTTAATTTAACTTTTATTGCTATAATGAAATCTTAATAAAAATTAATTATTATAGTTCAGTTTACTTACTATTATTTTTAATTAATAAACTAATTAATTCTATAAAATTTTTAGTTTTCGATTGAGGAAAGCTAGAATAAAATATGCTTGTTTTTTACATTCTTTTTTACTAACTTTTAATTTTTAAATTTATTTAATTTTCTTTAAAACTTATTTAATTTTATTTTATCTTATTTTTTCTTTTCTCTTTTTTATAAGTTAACTGATTTACTGATTTAAAATAATAATTTCTTTTTATTTCATTCAATGAACTATGAATATGATAATATCTATAGGTTAATAGATAATATAAATATTTAATTCGCATAAGGTGAAGTAAAAGATCATGAATATCACTACCAATTCTTGAAGATATTCATACTTTCAAAGAAATAGCACCATTTTGATTTTTTGAATATTGACTTGTATAATCTATATGAGATCTTGTTTCTCCTCTAAGAAGAGACATAGGTTCTGTTTTATGTTTAAAAGTTTTTAATCCTGTATACCAAGGCCCAATGAAATTACCATAATATCTAGTTCTATAGAAACTTCTAGCATTATTACTTTTATCTCCAGCTTTTCCAGATAAAGTAAATCGAACACCTGTTATATCCAAATATTTTCTTATAGTTAAAAAATAAGTATTTAGAGGTCTTAATCATCAATATGCGAATTCTACTGAAGAAAGATTACCCATTTTAAATCTTCATTTTAAATTATTTTCTCCTTTTTTTCTTTTTTGATTGATGTTTAAATTAACGGAATCTATATAATTGAATTTAACAGAAGATATATAATTGAAAAGTTCATTTTTACGTAAGGAAAATGTTCTTAAAAACATATCTCTATCTTCATTTCGTGAAAAATACTTAGAATTAGTATAGTGAAGATAACCAACGGACGTATTTTTATTTAAAGTTTCTAAGAGATTATTTGGTCATATTGTATTTCTATTTAAATAATAGTTATAAGCTCTATCAATCTGTAATGATCTGAATATATTAATTAATAAATAGGTTAATTTATTAAAGTTATATTTACGAACATCTGAATTTTTCTTATGTCGTCAAAGTATTAGAGTTAATATTCTATTTGCTAATATAAAACTACTTAAATAAAATCTTTTAAGAGGTCATAATCTAATTAAAACAGGCTTTCCATATATATTGTAAAGAATATCTTCAAAATAAATAGTAAAAGGAACAAATATTTTCCTTTTTGTATCTAATTCAGCATTTTGTATTATTCGTTTATAATAAAATTTTGCTAATTTATCATGTCTTTTTCAAAATTTAATGGGAGTTTTTCTTAATCTTTTGAGGTAATCAAGACTATTAAATCAACTGTTTATCATTAATTTTCTAAATTTAATCTCGAAAAATTTTATTCTATTAATAGAATAAAATTTAGGTTTCAATCTAATTAAGCTTCGGTAATTATAATGTAATAAATCAAATAATGTTTTTACAACAACAAAATTAAATAACATAAAACTATGTCGAGAGAAATTATTATCCTTATTATACTTTGGTTCATTATATCAAAATAATTCATATTCATATCCTAAATTCACAAGATAATAAAAATATTTTATTAAAATTAATTTAGGTAATATAAATCTATAATAAGGTTTAAATATATTTTCATTATATTTTAATTTATTAATTAGATTTTCTTCTCTTTTATTAGTATTATATATAAATTCAAAATTTATATTATTTTCTTTTGATTCTTTCTTTGTACTATCAACTAAACTATAAAAATTATTTTTTAAATTATTATTTTTATAATTTATATTATCTATTTTATTTACTTCTAATATATCTCTATTAATTTTATCAAATTCTTTTTTTAAAAAATTAGAAAAGTACATTAAATATCAAATATCTCCATATTCCTTATAATTTCTTATTTTATGAAAAAAAGACCCATAGCTAAATTCTTTAATGTTATCTATTTTTTGTATTTTATATAAAATGGATTTGTTTATACTATCAACTATAGAATAATCTAAACTATCTCATAGAGTTTTAGTATTGAGAACTTTTTCTTCTTTTTCTTCTTTTTCTTTTTTAGAAACAGAAACAGAAACAAGATCCCCTGTTATCTCCTTGTTTTTTTTGCCTTCTAAATAAGTTAAACTATCTCTGAACTTATTATCAGTTTTATATTTTTTTTTACTATAAATAGATTTGAAGATAATAAATTTATCTTTTATTTTTTTAATTCTATTAACACTTATATAATTGAATTGTAAAAATAAAAGAGATAAATAAGTAAGAAACGATTTATTTTTTCTGAATAATAATTCATCATATAATAAAAGTACTCAATTATAATAAGAATATATTTTAGGTTCTATTAAATTCATATAAAAGAATTTAGGTCTATTTAGAGTAGTTTTAATTTTATCAAGGTAATTTATATACATACTATACATATATTTATACATACTTCTTCTAGTGATAATATTTTCTAATTTATCCAATTTATATGTTTTATTATTAAATATAAATAAATCTATAATTAAATTTGAAGGTGTATGTTTAAATAGAGGTTTACTCAATAATACTCTTTTTAATTTAAAGATATGATTTTCTTCTTTTATATTACGACTAAATATTAATTTATTAATCTTTTCAGAAATTAATTTATTTAATTTATTTGAAAATTGAAATTGATTCTTTATTCAATTTTGATCTAATATATTAGGTTCTAAAGTATTTCATTTTTTTAATATTAAATTAGCTCTATGCGATGTATATTTAATCATGATATTAATATTATTAATAAAAAAATTAGAAGGTTTTATCTTAAAGATTCTTCATGTCTTTTTCTTCAAATCATTCTTAAAGGGATTTTTACTATTTACATATTTAATAGTAAAAAACATATTTAATAATTTACTAGTGTAGAAATCTAAATAATGATAACCTGTCTTATCTCTATTAATAAACAGATAACTACTACTCATTCAATGTCTATTTTGAGATAAAGATAAATTACTTTTTTCATTGTATTTCGCTGAAAAATAATAATAAGGGGATTTTAATTTATTGGAAATTTTTCTAGCTTTTATATTATTTAAATGATCTAAATAAATATTATTGCTTATTTTCTTATTATTAAAATTCCCTTCTAATAATTCTTTTGATCTTAAATTATTAGACACAAAAAAAGGAAAATCATGATTTTTTTTCTTTTTAAGCAATCATCTATTTAACTCATATTCCTTCATTTTTTTTTTATTTTCATAAACATTTTCTCATTCTTTAACTTGAACTATATATTTTTCCTGAAGTGAATTTGAATCTTTTATGAAAAGAATTTGATTCTTTTTAAAATCTAACCCTTTTCTTTCATTTTTTATCTTTAAATATTTATTAAAAAGGAATGGTAAATAAAATTCTTGATTTTTATTTTTAGATAAAATCATTTTTCTCTCTTTAAAGGAAGGTCATACTAAATTTTTAAATTTATTAATAATTTTCTATAATATAATGAGATGTCATATATTTATACTTATATTTTTTATATATTTAATATATTAAATATAATATAATCTTAACTATTAGAATACACACTCTAATTTATATTTTCATAAACTAAAAATATAAAATAATAATTAATCATCCATAATTTATTTAATTAACTCACATCTTTTCTTTTCAATATAATGGTTTTTAAAAGACTCGAACTTATATCTCTCGCTTATCAAACGAATACTTTAACCAATTAAGTTAAAAAACCTAAATCTAGAATATACCCCTATAAAATAAGAATATTTATTAAATTATTTAAATAAGAATAAAAATATTTTTATTCTTATTTAACGAAATAAGTAAAATTAAAATATATTATCCTATATTTAAACATATAATAAATTTTAACTTATATAGAAAAAAGGGATAAATAGATAATATAGTAAAGATTTATATGATAAATATAAGTTTACAAAATTAGCAGGTGTAGGGTTCGAACCTACTACTTCCAGAACATGAGTCTGATGTGCCGCCTTTTACACTTCCCTGCTAGGATTATAAAAAGATAAACAAAACAATTTATTTATTTAAATATGATTAATATAATGTCTATATATTTAATGGATAAGAGTAATATAAAGATGATAAATAATACTAGCACAAGATAACCTTAAAAAATTACAGTATCTTAAAGATCTTGCCTAATTATAGATAGTAGTAGTCTACTACTTATTTAATAAAAAGTATAGTAAGGTGAACTTTGAACTTTATATACGTTCAGTTCTTATTTATTGTCAACTTAGCTATTCTGCGGTGCTTTAGTTTGTATATATAGTAAATAAAATATATACCTAGTACAGAAAATAAACAACTTCAACAACAGAAACACCAGAGGTTACTAGGTCCCGATCCTTGCGTACGAGGGCTCCCTCCTTATTTTACTTTAGATTCCCATAGAAGATAGGGACCGTACTGTCTCACGACGTACTTAACCCAACTCGCGTTAATTCTTAGCCGGCGAACAGCCGAACCCTTCCTAGCTCCTATACCAGGAGGTTAATCTGAGTCGACATCGAGGTGCCAAACATCGCTTTCAATAAATTCTCTCCCGCAATATCAGCCTGTTATCCCTAGCGTAACTTTAATCCGTTAATCAAGGCCATCTATCCTTTTATGTGCCTTTGGTCACTATGCCCCACTTACGTGTCTGTATGACTTGTCGGTCTCACAGTTAGGCACGCTATTTGCCATTAAACTTAAACTATCTATTTAATTTCAGATAAATATAATATAGTATAAATAGTTTATTTATACTCCTTCTTTTTAATCATTAAAATATTACTATATTAAAAGAATATCCTTTTTTTATAAGGATATTCTTTTAATATATTTAACCTAATATTTGAACTACTTCTCTTTTCTAAAAGAAAAGAGAATAATTAATATTAAAAAGAGAATATATCATATCTGTATTACTAAAAAAATTTAAAAATACCTATTTATTTTATTCATTTTTTATAGTAAAGATTCTCAGTTCCGTCTGAGTGAAGCGTACCTATCACCTATTTCGGTTATATACAAAATTAAATTTATAACAATTGCTTTTTTATATATTTCTTTTTTTAATCTAGAAATATATAAAAATTTGATTGTTATCTTACCTATAATATAATATAGAATATATTATATTATTAATTATATAATTCATTAATTTTTTATACATATAAAATATTTTAAATTTTATATGATGTCTTAATTCAATTCATTAACTTTATTAATAATTTTGTTCTTTGTTATTAGACTTCCCAGATACTATTTTTGGGAACTGCGCCCCACATAAACTACCTTTTAGTCAAATTATTCTTTTTTCTTCTTGTATGTTAGGTTATTATCTATTTATTGAAATATATTTATTTCCTTTCTCTAGATATCTAGAAAATAATATTAAATTATTATATTAAATATTCGATATATTGATATAAAATAATAAAATTTTCCTTTCCTAAATAATAAATAATCATTTACTTAGACAAGAAGTATATATAATGTATACATACATATATATATATTTTTTTTTTCTTTACTTTTCGTATCTTTTAAAGATACTTTAGACTTCTTATTCCATTTTATTGTCCTATTTATTAATTTATCTCAAATGTATTCTCATAATGAAAGAAAACTTATTTATGTTTATTATACAATTATATGAGGTATAATAAATATGAATTTTAAGTAAATTTTTTTATGTATATTTCTTATTTTAATATAAATATTAAATACAGATTATAAATCGTTTCATATAATTTAAATATTATATTTATACATTCGACAAAAAGAAGGATATTCATTATAATAATAGAATGAATAATTTCTTAAAGAAAAGGAAGTAAAGTAAGTAAAAATGATTTATAACTAAAAGCAGTAAAGCTGCTAGGGTCTTCCCGTCTATCTATGGGTGAAGATCGTATCTTAACGACCAATACAATTTCACTGAGTCTATTGCGGAGACAGCTGTTGTATCATGACGCCATTCATGCAAGACCACATTTAATGGCCAAGGCATTTCGCTACCTTAGGACCCTTATAGATAAGGCCGCCATTCACTAGAGTTTCCTAAGATCTACCATAGTACTATCTTATAAAATATATTAAATTTTATACGAATTTATATAGTTACCATTAGTTAGCTGTAAGCATTGGGCAGGCCTCACACCTTATACTTGGAATTGTTTCTCAGCAAAGTGCTGTGTTTTAAGTAAACAGTTGTACAACACGATTTTATGATACCCTTCTCTATTGAAATATTAAAAAGTATATTAATTCTGTACTATACTTTATATTATCATATAAAGATATATCTTAACTATTAATTAAATAATAGAAACTAAATAAAGAATCGAATGCTTTAAATAAAGAAATAATATTCAATCCATTAAAAATTTTAGCTTTTTCTTAAAGTCTTAAAATATCAAATTAAAAAGCTCTTTAAAGTTACTATTATTTAATTTAAGTAAGAGAAATCCGCTATTTTTATTTATTAATAAATCTGATACATTCTATATAAGAAGACGCTACTCTTAACTTAAAAAATTCTTATTAAATACTATTAATAAATAGCGAAATTTTCTTCATAAAATAAGATAAATTATTTTTTATCTTATTTTATCTTATCTTATGTAAATATATAAATAACAATAAATAGATGTATATCTATAATATTGATTCTAAATTTTATTTAAATAGATTATTTTATTATTATTATTAATTCTAAATTAACTAAATTAAAAATTAGTATATTAATATTTTTGTTAATAATCTAATCCTTAAAAGAATTTTTATATTCTTTTAAAGTATGATAACTATCTCAATAAATTGTTGGTTTCCCTTCTTCCAAAGTTACGAGATCATTTTGCCGAGTTCCTTCGCAATAGTTAACTCATACGCCTTAGTTTACTAAACTAGCATACCAGTGGCGGTTTAGGGTACGGTTTAATTTAACAATAAAATAAAAAAGTAATATTATTTCTTATCAAATTTGATAATTAGTTTTAATCCTATTATTCTTATTTCATTTTACATAAATAAATAATTCATTTTTCTGAATTTCAATTTTTACAATATATTGAAATGTTATTTATAATAACAATCGATAAAAATTAAATAAAATTTATATTTTCTTTTCCCTTTTTAAAAAAGAAGGGAATATCGAATAGAAAAATGAATAGATAAACAATAATTTCCTGGTTATCTCTTTACTAAAAAATAACGAATTGTTTAAATGTTAAAAAGATTTTTTTTTTCATTAGTTACTCCATTCGTATAAACATTAGAAACCGTTACATAACTCAATATTCGATCAGCGAATATATTGAAACCCTTATGCTTAAGGCGAGGAGGATTTTATTTTTTTTTTTATATTATGCAAAACCCGTTTTATTTTTTTTTTTAAGGGAAAAAACATAAGAATTTAACCTCCTTTAACGTTACTCATGTTAGCATTCTCTCTTCAGATAAGTCAAAGCAATGAAACACTGCTTATCTTTCTTTTACTGAATGTTTCGTTACCATTCAAAATATTACCTTATTAGTTTTACTTTAAGAATTGTTATAACTTATAAAATCTTTTAAGGATTTTCTTCTCTATAACTCATCGAAAAGGTAATTAAAATTAAATGCAAGGATACGGTATATTGTTTAAGCTCCAATAAATTTTCAGTGCTATTTCGGTATTCAGTATCAGCGAATTGTTACATACTCTTTAAGTGAATGACTATTTCTAAGCCTACACCCTAATTAGATTAACACGAACAAACTTCTTCATTTACACTAAACAATAATTTTGGAACCTTATACTCTTGCTTTGGGCTGTTTCCCTCTTGACTTACGACCTTCTCACCATAAGTCTGACCTGTCATATTTATTAAGGACGAATTCCGAGATAAAAATTCATTGATAAAATCATTACGATCCCCCAAAGTATTAAAATTTGATTTACTCCATTATTTATTATTTTTGGACGTCTTTAAATACTACTTATAATCCTTTATTTTAACTCTATGGAATAATAGAGTAAATGATAAAGGAGTTCTCTTTAAAGTCGTAATTCTTTCCATATCATACATTAGCTTAACACTATCCTCAAATATTTTATTTGGATATACTACCACTTTTAGATATTTCCATACTTATTCAATCAAATTTTATTTGAATTTATATTACTGTACACTCGTTTAACTATTATGACATAACTACTAAAATAGCGTTCACGAAAAACCAGCTATCTCCTGACAACAGTTGAATTTCTCTTTGCCCAATTTCTTCAAAGAATTTTGCAACATTCACTTGTTCGGTCTAACACCTGAACTGGGCAAGATCGTCAGGTTTCGGGTCTTATGTTAATAACTCATTCCCATATCTAAACAATTGGAATAGTTGTTTTATCTACGAATTATTTCTAACTCTTGCTACTAACATAAACTTGCTAACCCATTATACAAAAGGTACGCAGTTATTTTTAATCTTAAAAATTCCTGCTGCTTTGAGAATTACTTTTTGAACATGTTCCCTCACGGTACTTCCTATTTCACTATCGCTTATTATATATGTATTTAGTCTTAGAGGAAGGTTCCCCTATTATATTATAATTTATTTATTCAAACAGTTTTTTAACCGTCTTACTTTCTTTTTTATATTATTAAGACTTATCTTTTAACCTTTTCGGAAAATAATAAAAGTAAATTTACCTTATTATTTATTAATTACCCTTATATATTAATCAAAAAATCAATAAAATGATTCTTTGATTGTCATAATATAAGAAATTTTTCACCTTATTGAATGTACATTATCTTAATTTAATGATTTTTTAACAATTTAATATAATTTAGACTTCTCTATTTTCGCTCACCGCTACTCTATAGAATCTCAGTTGATTTATTTTTCCTAGAGTTACTAAGATGTTTCAGTTCACTCCGTTGTTTGTTATTGTGTTTTCACAAAGGATACACATATCTTAATCCTATTATCTAAAAATAATAAAAATAAACTAACTATTTTTATTAAATAAAGTAAACTAACTTAGCTTTTCTACTTACTTTTTTAATTTAGTAAATAATTAAATTAACTTTTTAGATAATTTTTTATGATTTTGTTATAACCTCCTTATATAATAGCTTATGTTCTTAAAATAATCCTATTCTCTTCTAATCTTAAAACATAATATAATATATATATATATATATATTATATGTTATATGTTTTAAGTTTATATTACGTTCCATATCTTTGTAAATATATTATTTATTACTTTTTACTTTATAATTAATTTATAATAAATTAAATTCTTTTTATTTCTTATTTTCTTTTTTGGTAAAAATCAATATTATTATTTTATTTAAGCGGAAAAGAAGGGATTCGAACCCTTAAGGATAGTATATATCCTAATGCGTAGCAAGCATCTCGCCCTACCTATAGCTACTCTTCCTTTTTTTATTATTACAATAAAAAGTATATACCTATATTTCAATAATAAATACATACCTCTTCCTCTTTTTATGTTGCCATATTTTTATAATCTAACAAATATAGACAAAAAAAAACTATATTATTAATCCTTTTCTATTCTATTTTTCTGTTTTAATCATGAATTGAATATTATTTTATGTTTTACATAAGAAGTGAAAGATTCGAACCTTCGCACACGCCGTGTAAAGACGTAGTTCTACCATTAAACTAACTTCCTTTTCCTTTTTAATATAAATAATATTCAATCGAATTCATTAAAGATCTCTTTTCTATTTCTTTAAATTCTTATTCTTCGAGCTTGACCCGGTACGAACGGGCATCCTTCTCTGCGACAAAGAGAAACTTTACTTTAAGCTACAAGCCCTATAATAAATATGAAAGAATATTATAATATATATATAATACTATAATTTTATTATTTTATATTAACATCTATATAGATAATTATAAGATTTTATTTAATAAAACTTAGATATAGATTTTTATTCTTTATTTTATTTATTCTAATTCGATACGAGCAATTGGATTTGAACCAACACTTAGTGTTCGGAAAACACCCAGTCTACCCTTAACTTATGCTCGCTTTCTATCTTTATTATTTATTTCCTACTTATCTTATTATCCAATTCCAATACAATTTTTTGTATTTCTTCTATTGTTTATTTTTTTTATTATTATTATTACTATAATAATAATAATAACATATAATAAGAACCTCTTATTAATTAATTTATTTATTCATTATAAAAAGAAAAAAAAAAAACAAAAATTTTTCTTTATTATTTATTATACTTATTCTTTTAGTAAACAAATATAAAAAAACTAGAAAAGAAAGAAACCAAAAAATATTATCTTATTCATTATGAATTAAAAATATGGTTGGAGGGACTCGAACCCACAGTGAATAAGGCCTAAACTTATTACGGTTACCTATTTCGTCACAGCCATAATATAAACATATATATATGCGTATTTTACATATTTTTCTTATTTATAATAAGAAAAATATATTATTTTATTTATTTATATTCCTTTTCTATAATTAAAAAATAAGTATTAAAAAAGGAATATAAATAAATATATCTTATAGCATCTTTAGCTTAATGGTAAAGTATCAGTTTTCGGCACTGTTTGATATAGGTTCAAATCCTATAAGATGTTGATTAATAAAAGAAAGATTATTCTAATTGTCCAGAAAAGGAATTGAACCTCTATACCAGCTACTTCAATGCTATGCTTTTCCGTTAAGCTATCTAGACGGTTTTATATTGTTTTATATATTTATTTTTTTATTTTTTTTTTTGGAGACTATGGAACTCGAATCCATATAACTGAAATGCAAATTCAGAATTTTAACCAATTAAATTAAATCCCCTTTATTTATTATAGTAATATTCCATTACTATAATATAAATCTATTATTAATATATGTATTTTCTATTAAAAAATATTCTTAAATTAACTCGGATGGAGCGAGATTCGAACTCGCGGCATTATTCATGCTTAATATTTCAAGTATTACGCCATAAACCAGACTCGGCCATCGCATCCTATAAAAAAAAAGAGAATTGAATTAAAAAAATGGGGTTAATATTATTTATAGTATAAATTACAAATAAGATACTATTTCTTTACTTTAAAGAAAAATATAATTTTCTATATAGATATATATAATACAATAATAATTATATTATTCTTTTTATTTTTATAAAAAAGAATAATATAATAGATAATTAAAAATTAACATTTACAGGAGTAGAAAGATTTGAACTGTCGATTTAGAGGTTGAAGCTCCATGTTTTACCAATTAAACTATACTCCCTAGAAAAGATATTCAAAATAAAGAATAATATCTTATTAATCACTAATATAAATTTAATAACATATAATATAAAAATTGATTACATTAAATTACACTCTTAATATTAATATATAAATTCTAAACAAAAATAGATAAATTTCTTAACAGATAAAAGGGTAAAGTTGCAGACTGGTCCTGCATTTAGATTGCAAATCTGGAATATAGGGTTCGAATCCCTCTTTACCTTAAAATGTTTAAAACATTCAATAAAAAAAATTAATAAGAAAAAAGTAATAAAATTAGAATATTTTATTATGTCTCTTTAGCTTAATAGGTAGAGCATGATACTTCTAATATCAGGACTTAGGTTCAAATCCTAAAAGAGACTATTTAATCAAATCAATAATCTTCATAAAAATCTCTTTTTATAAGATCTTATCTTATCTCATCTCATTTTACAATATAATTTTATTTTTACTAACGTGAATAGACATGTAACCGAATTATTATATTTAATATAAAAAAAAGTATTAAGAAATAGTTACTTTTTTATTTATTTACTTATAATAAAATAACGCTTATATATCTTATATAAGCGATTAAAATAATTTAAATTTATTCTAAATATAATGAGGAAAAAAAAAAATATATATATATATATACTTATTCTCACTTTATATTTTCTTTAATTTGTAAAAGAAAATATGAAATATAACTATTTCTTTAGTAAAACTTAATAAAATTTATTAAGTTTCATAGATATTACATTTATGAAATGTCAATATTATGAATTCATTTTATCAGCTAATGTATATCTTCCTAAATGAATAGAAAGTATATTAGGAAGTATATATTTAGAAAACAATGATAATAATAAAGCTAAAGCGAAGAAAACTAATACAATTTGATGTATGAAGAAAAACGGAACTAATTGTGGCATAATATATTTATGTATATATTCAAAAATATCTCATAATAAATATGAAAACAGTAAACAAATACTTAAAATAAATAACCTATTGGATATATATATTTGTCAAATTTCATAAATATTAGAACAGAATTTATTAAAACAAATTAAAAATTAGCAAGAAATTTATTTATTTTTATTTGTTTTGTTTATATTTATTTTATAATGATTTCTTTTTCTTTTTAAAATAACTTACTAAATAATTGTATTTTACAGCTCAAAATAGTAAGAAAAGCTGTCATATTTCTTTAATTCTTAATCGATAAGAATAAGAATATATTAGTATATAATAAAATACAAATAAAGGAGAAACATAAGATATGAATATTGAACTGAGATCTATTATTAATATAAGAATTTCTTCATATAATTTAGATAAAAATGAAAGGAATATTGAATAATAATCTAGTTCATAATTAAAATTATTTTCTTGAACACTAAAGAGTGTAGATGGCTTTTTATTATTAATAATATCATTTAAATCACTATCACTATCTTCACTATTTTTATCATTTTTATAATTTTTGTCTTCTATATCTTTAGATGATTTCTCTTTACTCTTTTTACTTCCCTTTGATCCTTTTATTCAAATACCTTCGTCACTATCATAATCACTTACTCATTCGAGAGGACCGACATTAAATTCTGAATCGGATACTGAAATTCATTCGCTTTTATGTTTAGAAAGATCTAGAAATTCTCACTTAGGTTTTTGATGGGGTTGAAGTTCTGAAGATATAGATTTAGAAAGATAATCTGTTTTTATTAAAGAATTTACCTCTACTTTTTCTTCATATTTACTTATATTTGAAATATATTTATCTGTTTCACTATTTCCTCCTTCATTTTTATCACTAAAAGTATCATAAAAATTATCTTTATCATTTTCATTATCACTATTCTTATTCTCATTATCATTATTATTATTATTATCATTATTATTGTTATTATTCTCTCCACTATTATTGTTATTATTATTATCACTATTATTATTTTCATTATTATTTTCTTCATTATTCAGACTTTCTAAATCTTCTTGATCTATACTATCTTTTTCATCACCTCCATCATAACCATCAGAAGATACACTAGATGCATCTGCCAAACGAGGATCACCTATAACTCCTCTATCTTCTCAAGGTCTAGGTCCTCATTCTCATGGTTTTTTATCATTTTTATTATTTTTACTTAGAAAAGTATATTTTTCTAAATAAGAAGATTTATCTCTATCCAGAAAAGGATCTTCTTCTCCTAAAGTAACAACTGAAGAATCTAAAGCAAGAAAATTTTTCTTAAAAGGATTTAAAGACTTAAGATAAGTATAAAAATTATTTAAATCAAAATTATATTTATCTGATGAAGAGGAATCTTTTTGATTTAAATTAAGATCATATTTAATGAAAATTTGTCAGATATTAAATAATAAGAAGTTACTTAATCCAAATTCGATATCATAAGTTATAATAGAAGGATATACACCTAAAAGAAGAGTAAAGAACAATAATGGTAATACTAAATAAAACTCTTTTCTAAAGATATCAGGGATAGTATGAATATAAATAGATGTTGAACCGTCAGTAACTCTATTAAACATAAAGATACTATAAACAGCACTGAGTACAATTGAAAGAGCCCCAATAACAGTAATAAAAATATTTTGTTGATAAGCACCTAATAAAGATAAGAATTCACCTATAAAATTAGCAGTTAGAGGAACACTCATATTACCAAAGACTAATATTAAAAATAAGAGAGCAAAAAAAGGTAATAAATTGCTTAAACCTTTATAATAATTAATAATTCTTGAACCACATCTATCATAAAGAATAGCACCTACAATAATAAATAAACCAGGACTAACAAACCCATGAGCTAATCCAAATAATACACTTCCTACTATACCATAAAGCGTATCAGAAAAAGTACCTAATAAGGAAGAACCCATATGGGCAACACTAGAATAAGCAACTAATACTTTTAAATCAAATTGTCTAATAGTAGTAAAACTAGAAAATAAAATACTTAAAGAACAAAAACCTAAGAAAAAAGGAATTAAAGAAATTGTTGCTATTAAAAAAATACCAATTAATATTCTTAAAAATCCATAAAGGGCTAATTTTAATACAATACTTGCTAAAATAATACTTCCTGAAACATTAGCATCAGAATGAGCTAAAGGTAATCAAATATGAACTGGCACTAAAGGTGTTTTAACAGAAAAAGATCAACATAAACTTAGTCAAATAATAAATTGTAAATCAGATCATTCAGCTTTACCTGTATAATTTTCAAAATACCCAGAACCTGTATCCCCTCCCATTTTTACAAAGATTAATAACATAAATAAAGAACCAAATAGTGTATATAAAAATAAATAATATCCTGCTCTAAATTTTTGAGAAGCTCCATATAAACCAATTAATATAAATAAAGGGGGTAATATACTTTCAAAAAAAACATAAAACATAATTAAATCTACGACTAGAAATACTATAATTAAGAAAAATTCTAATAATATTATAATCATTAAATAATAAGTATTTAATGAATCTATTGTTGATCAATTACTCAAATAAACTAAAGGTAGAATAATGACAACTAAAAGAGTGAAAGGTAAAGATAATCCATCTAACCCTAGTGAAATATCTAAATTTCACATAGCATGACTTGAATCACATTTGTTCAAAAATTGATAACTTATTGTTGTTCTTTCATGTTTAAATCAAAATAAACTTACAATAAGTAATAAAATTAAAGAAAGATACATTCCTATTCTTTTTAATATAATATTAATTTTATTATTACTACTTATTGATTTTAGAAGTTTTTCTGATTCTAAAACATGACTCCAAAAAGAATTTAATATACTATGAAGTAAATCAAGATTTTTAAAACCATCAAGCGTAATAATATTATTTCTATCTAAATTTATTGCAAAATTCATATTATAAGTATTATATCTAGTAGAAACATTATAAGAGATATTACCTGATGCTAATAATATCGCTGTTATAAATAATAAACTTACTAATATTAGAATTATTAAATTAATCATTTTTTTATCTTTTTATGGCCAATTAGCCAGGCAACGATGCAGTACGACTGTATATACTACAGTATAATAATTCTTGTATACATATAATATGTTTTATGTATACAACTAAATAGGTTATCCTAAAAATAAAACTATAAATAATCATCTATCTATAATTCCAGCTAGCCAACTGGACCTATTCATTATATTATAAATCTAAAAGAATAAATTTATAAAAATTATAATAAAAATCTATTTCTCATTTAGTTATATATTATATTTTCTAAATGATAAGTTTAATATTTGGAGGCATTACAATAATTCTACATAAATGTTATATTAAGACACACTCATATGTAACTCTTAATTATTATTAATTGTATTTTTATAAAAAAAAAAGAAAATTTAAAATAAAAATAAATAATAATAAACTCAAACAATGTTTTTAACAATGTTAAAAACATTGTTTTTAACATTGTTAAAAAATTACATAACATATTATCAAAAATAAACAAAATATCTATCATAATTAAATATGGCTAAATCAAGTATTATATTTCTTTAATAAGAAATAAACAATCATGACTCTTTTATTAAAAAGATATCAGCAAAATGGAAATTATAAAAGGAAAAATGATTCAGGATTAGAAGATGCTATTCAAATTATAAGTAAAAACAATAGTCCAGAAAACATAACAAAACCATAACGTGTAATAGATCCAGAGTCAAAAGTAGCAAAATAATTACTAATTTTATAAAATCCTGCTACAGCACCTCTAGGTCCTATTAATTCAAAAACTCCTCTATCTAAAATAGTATTAGTTACATAACCCATATAAAGAGTTCCTTTAATTATAGATTTATTATAAATTAACTCAAATCAATATCTCTGATTAAAAAATCTATATATATTTTTACCTCATTGACTTAAATTAAAAGATAATAAAGATAAAGGTCTTTTTTCTAATAAATAAAGAGCTAATACAGCAAAAATAGCACTTATTATTAAAGGTAATAATTTAACTACTGTTGGAATACCAAATTCTGTATCACTGATAATAACATGATTAGGGTGGATATACACAGCACTTCCTAAACTGTAACTACCCAATCCTATAAAGAAATCTCTTGATATATTTCCGAGATAAACACTTAATACACCAAGAATAACTAAAGGAAGACTCATAACTCAAGGAGATTCATGAGCTTTTTCATAATTACCTTTTGGTGCATTAGCATAAGTTAAAAAAGTTAAATAAATTAATTTAACTGAATATAACATAGTAAAGCATGCCGACACTACTGCTAAAAAATAAACTAAATAACCTAAAGTGGAATAAGCACCATAAGCTAATTCTATAATAAGATCTTTAGAATAATAACCGCTAAGTCAAGGCAAAGCTGCTAAACTTAAAGATGCTATCAATATAACAGTATAAGTTAACGGTAATATACCAACTAAACCACCAAAACGTCTAAAATCTTGTTGATCTCCCATAGCATGTAAAACTGAACCAGCTGCTAAGAACAAACCTGCTTTGTACATAGCATGTAGTACTAAATGCATTAATGCGACATTATATTGACTAAGACCTACAGCAATAACCATCATTCCTAGCTGTGACATTGTAGAATAAGCAATAACCTTCTTTATATCACTCTGAAATAATCCTACAGATGCAGCAAAAAAGGCAGTTATAGCACCTGTCGTCATAATAATCATTAAAGCCAACTCTGATTGTTCGATTAAAGGAGAACATCTTATTAATAAATATACACCTGCAGTTACCATAGTAGCAGCATGAATTAAAGCAGATACAGGTGTAGGTCCTTCCATAGCCATAGGTAGTCAGATATGAAGACCTAATTGTGCAGATTTTGCTGCCGCTCCTAATAACAATAAGATAGAAATCAATGTTATAATATTGGAATTAATATAAGGGGCTAATGAAAAGACAGTAGCATAATCTAATGTTCCAAATGTGAAGAAAATAGTAAAGAAACCAATTGTCAAAAAATAATCTCCAACACGATTTGTAAACATGGCATTCATAGCGCTTTTTACTGCTGCTACTCTAGTATATCAGAAATGAACTAATAAATAAGAACAGACTCCTACACCTTCTCAACCTAAAAACATAACTAAAAAATTATTTCCTGTAACTAAAATTAACATTAAACCCGTGAATAATGAAATATAAGAGAAAAATCTTTGTTGATGTGGATCTTCTCCCATATATCCTACTGAATATAAATGTACTAATAAAGAAACAATCAATACAGGAATTAACATACTTACTGTTAATTCATCGTAATAAAAAGATCATGATATCTTTAAATGTTCTAAACTTACCCATGAAAATAATTCAACACTGACAGGTGAATTACATAAAATTACTTCATAAAAAGCAATAAAAGATAATATTGTTGTTATCAATAAACAAGTTATATTAATGATATGAACACCTTTAACTCCTAATGCTCTACCAAAGAAACCACTTAATATTGCTGCCAAAAATGGTAAAAATACTATACTAGTATACATCCTTTTCTTGTTTTCTTAAAAATAATTTTTTACTCTAATATTAAATCCCCTTAACTATGATCTACTTTTATTTATTATGAAAAAGAATATAAATCTTTCCCTATAATTAAATAAAAAAGATATATAATAATAAATTTATCATCAACTTATATATAATTATTCTATTTATATTATGAATTTTTCATATCTATATATAAGGACAATATTAATATAATTTTCTTATTTTAAAATAAGCTATCATAATAGCTAAACCTATAGCTGATTCTGCTCCTGCTACAGCAATAATATATAAACCAAATATTTCTGCTAATATATCATTAAATTGTCAAGAAAAAAATAATGTCATAACAGAAACAGCTAATAATATTATTTCTATAGAAATAATCATTAATATTAAATTATTTCTATTAAAAATAAATCCAATTGTGCCTAATCCAAATAAAATTAAAGCTAAATCCATAATAAAATTTAATGTAAATATTTATCTCTCTCCATTTTTCATAAATAATAAAAAATATATTTATCCTCAGAATTAATTAAATTATTCCTCTGTTCTTTATGTTTTTTATTTAATTATTAATAGAATTTTATCTATTGAGTAAACTTCTTAATTATTATTATTCCTATTTTTGTGTTTATAATCAAATAATATTAAATATTTAAAACATATTACAATTAAGAATTATTACAAATAATTCTATTCATATCTTAAAATAATTTAATAAATATATATTAAACATATATTAAGCTGAGTATAAAAGAAGGAATGCCATCATTAAACAGAAAAGACCAGTTGCTTCTGCTAAGGCAAATCCTAAAATAGCATAACTAAAAAGTTGAGGTCGTAAAGATGGATTTCTAGCTGTAGCTGTTATTAAACTACCAAACACTAAACCAATTCCTACCCCAGCTCCTGCTAAACCAATTGTAGCTAATCCAGAACCTATGATTTTTGCTGATTGTCCCATTATTCTTGTCTTTTAATATTATTTTTGTATCGTCTTATATTACCCCCTTAATGTCTCTACTATATATAAATTTTATTTATATATAATTATCTTTATTATATATATATATATATATATATAATAAAGATGAGAAAATAATCAAACAATGAAATTTCATTGTTTGATTACTAGAAAATAATTCTATTTTATTATTTTCGTATAAATTAATTTCATACTATAGGATATCTATACGTTATTTATTCTAAAATATAAATAAATTATATAATCCACTTAAATTTTCTATTCAATTATTATTATAATTTTAATTTTAAATTATTAAATATATTAATTTCTTAATTTTTTATTCATATTAATGTTCAATTTTATACATTTACTGGAGTTACTTTTTTCAATATAAATTAATGTAAATATCTCATTTATTCTTATATGATAAAAAATACATTAAAACAGCAAGCAAGAATAAATACGAATACTCTTTATTATTATATACAAGATTTATAATTTTTAATTTAGATATTATAATAAAAAAAATTTAATTACTTAATCTTATATAAATAATTTACAGTAAGGATGAATACCAGGAATCGAACCTGGACTGATTATGCCACAAATAATAGTTCTGCCTTTAAACTATATTCATCAAAGGGTTAATTATTATATTATAAATACTAAATATTATTATTTTCACTTATATATATATATATATATATATTAGTACTTAATTTAATAATTTATAATCCCTTACAGCTAATTAAATTTATTATTATCTTAATTAAATAAAGGAACGTTAAAAAGATAATAATAAATTATAGGAAAAGAATAGTTATAGTTAACATAAGAAATTAAAATAATTTCTTATATAAGAAGTATCTTTATAGTTTACTCTAATTTCTTTATTTTTTACAGAATACTAGTATTTCCATTATTATTATCATTATCGTCGTTTCCTCTTCAATTTCTGAAAATTTTTTCTAAATAAGATTTTTCGAATTTTTGTTTTTGTAATTGTTGATCAATTAAATAAATAAGAATTTTTCTTTTTCATTGTTTTTCTGTTCTTGTACTTAAATCTTCTTCTTTTACATTTTCTCACCCTTCTATAATAGTATCTTTAGTTCCTCATCCTCAACTTTTAAATAGATTATCCCTATCTAAAAGATATTTTTCTTTATCTGGATCCCCTAATCTACGAGAATACCTAATGGACTTATTTACTAAAGAAGGGAGATTATTATAAGGTAAACGTCTAAGCTTATGCTCCTGATTATTCTGATTAGAAGGGGTAGTTAAGTAAGATCCCTTAGTAGCATCTTGTTCAGAATTTTGATTTCTTTTCTTATCCTGATTTCCATTTTCATTCTCATTCATATTATTATTTTCACTATTATTATTTCTATCCTTTTCAGTAGAATTTTCCTCTTCAAGATTATTTTGTCCCTTTTCTTGATTCATTAAATTAGGTTTATTTATATCTTCAGCATAATTAACTGAAAAACAAGGACTATCTACATACCCTACAAATCCCTCCAATAAAGGAGAGTAAATACCTCCAGATATTAAGATTTGTAAAATAAAATATAATTTTTCAGATAAATTAGTTAATAAAGGGATAAATATAGAAAAAATAGAAAAGAGATTTATATTTATATTAATTAGAATATAAATTAAAATTAACAAGAAAGAAAAAATAGAAAAAATTGTATTTCACGAATTTAAACCTAAGTATTTTTTATTGATATAAATAGTTAATAAACTTAATAATGTAACTAAAAATAATTTTATATTTTTTCCAATCCCAGCAGTCCCAGATCAGTTTTCTTTTAAAGACAAAAATAAAATATCTAAATTTAAAGGAAAGAAATTTTTAAAGAAAAAAAGGAGAAAGAAAGAGATAAAAATAAAATAGAAAGTACCTTTAAATATTTTTTCTCATTTTATTATAATTTTATCCTCCTTATTACTTTTATTAATCTTTTTTCATGTTATCTTCTTTATTCTAGAATAAAGAAGATAACATGAAAATATAATACTGATATAAAGAATAAAATTTGAATCCTTTAAAAGGGACTCGAATATATGAGAAAAATATCTATCCTCATGTGAAGTAGTAACAGTAAGAGGTGCAAAACTCATTAATCTAATGTTTATTATGCTGAGCCTTGTCCCCCTCAGAAATAGACAGCAGCGAATAAAAAAAGTCATACAATATCCACAAAATGTCAATACAAAATACCTGATTCAACTCCAACATGATGCGTATTTGTTACTTGATACGAAAAAATTCTTAATGCTCCTACTAATAAAAAAATAGTTCCTATTATAACATGAAGTCCATGGAATCCAGTTCCCATATAAAATGTTGAACCAAATACACTATCCGTGATAGTATAAGATACTCCAAAATATTCCATACCTTGTAAAGCTGTAAAGAAAACAGCCATAATTAAAGTAGCAACAGATCCATTATTAGCTCAATCTATAAATCGATCTACTAAAGAATGATGTGTTACTGTAACAGCTGATCCTGAAGATAATAATAAAGTCGTATTAGCTGTTGGAACTTCTGAAGCATTAACTGGTTCAATCCCTTTAGGTGGTCATTCTGAACCTATTTCAATAGTAGGTGCTAAAGAGGAATGAAAATAAGCTCAGAATATACTTAAAAAAAAGAATACTTCACTTACAATGAAAAGAGCAACCCCTAAGGATATCCCTTTTTGAACTTTGTCTGTATGGAATCCTAAATAACTAGCTTCTGTTATAACATCTTTAAATCAAAGTCCCATACCTCAATTTAATAACATAAAAGATAATAATAGTAGATAACCTCCTATAGGATAACCCTGAAAATATAATACCGCTGAGAGTGTTAGCGATAATAATACTCCTGATAAAGCTAATGGTCAAGGGGATTGATCTACTATATGATAAGGATGACTAGGTAATACCACTTTACTCATATTTTTAATTTTTGAATAAGGACTATTTATTAAAAAAGAAGTATTACTTTGAATAAAATTTATTTTTCTTTTCCCTCATTGAAAACTAGTCATTAAAATTAGATTTACTCATAGACGATATATGACTGGCATAATATTTAATATTGAATTCATAGAAAATTATAAAAAAATATATAATTTTACCAGAAGAGTTAGACTTAATTTATTTAAATTTATAATATTTTTTTATTGTATTTATATCATTTATTCTATTGTTTTTATCTTGTATTTATACATTAAATTATACTTAATATAGAATAATTTATATATAAAGATAATTTAATAAAGAAGTTACACTTTTCATTAATTAAAAAAATTTTAATTTTTTTATGAAATAAATATTAAGAAATATATATAATACCTTTCCTAATATTTAAAATTAGAATATGAATATTAAGGAGATAAAAATGACGATATACAATTTATTACAATCATTATAGCTATAAAATTAAATTTAATAACAAATTGAAAATCTTAACTTTATAATAATTGTATTTTAGTTATTTATTAAAAACAATAAATATAAGAACAAATAATAAAAGAAGCTATAAAAATATTATACTAACTCACTAGGCGGCTCATAAGTCGGATAGATTGGATTCGAACCAACAGCCTCCTACTCCCAAAGCAGACGCACTACCAGTTTGTGCTGCTATCCGGTTAATACAGAATTTCAGAAAATTTATCTATTTTTCAATTTGTTATTTTTTATTTCTTATCTCTTTTACTTTTTATTTATAATTTATCTCTTTTTACGACTTAAATATTTAGATAAGTTAAATTTATGATCGTAAAGGAATAAACTACTTATTATCAAATAAACATGACTTACCTACGAAGAGACTCGAACTCTTACATAATAATATAGCAAAACTTAAGATTGCCCTGTCTACCATTTCCAGCACGTAGATATTATTTAGATAAATAAGGCTAAGAGGAATCGAACCTCTATCATGCCATTATGAGTAGCAAGCTCTAACCATTGAGCTATAGCCCTTTATATTAAAAATTATTAAGAAATATAAAGCTAATATTTTAATGATATTAATATATAAAAATATTAATATATATATAATTTTTTTTTTTGAGTTATCATAGTAAAATATAATATTATATTTTTATTATATTATATCAGATACATTAAGTTAAGAAAACCTATATTATAATTATATATGCCTACTGAGAGATTCGAACTCCCGTTGCCTGGTTACAAAACAGGTACTTTACCAATTAAGCAAAGTAGGCTAATTATTACAAAGAATATCTGATATCTCTTTGTAGATTCAAAAACTAGCCTTAACGGGTTTCGAACCCGTATAACAGCATTGAAGGCGCTGTGTCTTAACCATTAGACGATAAGGCCAATGTATAATTTATTTATATTTTATTTTTTCATAATAACATTATTCTTAGTTTAGAAATTAACATTTTCTAATTTATTTTTTTATCTTTTTAATCAATTTAATATTAAAATAAAGAATATACATATTAATAATTTAATTAAATAGAAATATAATCAATCATTATTTATATATATATTTTTTTATATTCTTATTCTATCGGTAAAAGGAATTGAACCTTTAGCTATTATATATGAGACAATCGTTTTAACCACTTAAACTATACCGATGGTAGAATAATAAATATAATATTTATTATTCTCTTATAAAAATAAATTTATATCTATTTCTTATTATAATTTAATTTTTATACTATTTACATATTAACCAAGCATTCAATTTGTCTGTGTTTTTGAATTTGAAAGAAAATCATGTAATTTTTCTTCTCTTTTATCCTCTGCTTTATTATTTTCTATGTTTTTTTTGTTTTTATTATTTATTTTCTTAATTGTAGTATGAGTTAAAGGATTATTTGTCATAAGATAAGAAGTTGCTTTTCAATTTATTCCTATAATACTTAAAATATTATCAATAATACCAAATAAAGGAATTATAAATAAGAAATGCAAGAAATAATAAACTGTGGCTATTTGCCCTGCTATAATAAAAGGAGGTTCTACATGACAACTTCCTAATCACATTAATACTAAGAAATTAAAAGCAAATATTCAAAATGCAAAAATAAACAAAGGTTTATAATTACTTCCTTTTATATTACTAGTGTCAGTGAATGGTAATATCAATAAGATAAGAATAGCAACAAACATACTTATAACCCCTAATAATTTATTAGGAATTGATCGTAAAATAGCATAAAACGGAAGTAAATCTAATTAAATCTAATTAATAAATCATTCAGATTTTATAAAAACCATGATTAATATATTTATATTAATAATAATTATATTTAATAAAGAAAAAACATTTTCTAATTTAATTTTTATCTTATTATTATTATTACTATTAACTTTTATATATCATAATATATACAATATAAATTTAACAATTATATTTTTTTTATTTTGATTTATTTTTTGTCTAATTTAATTATAACTATTAAATATATACCTATCTATAAAGGTATATAGAAATATAAAAATATATAAATATGTAAATATACTTATTAATATATTAAATTTAGGGGACTTTCTCTTCATCTATTCGATATTAATAATTTATGAAACTTATTATTTCTTTTATATATTATAATCAAAATAGTATGCTCTATATAAAGTCTCTGAAGTATAAGATAAACATTATACTTACTGATAATAAAGATAGTGTACTTAATACTTTAATTTAATATAAATTTATATATAAAAGATTTTAATTTAAAACTTTTATTAAACTAACTAACAAGTAAACTATAATAAAAGAAAAGTTTTGTTTTTTTTCTGTTTTTATTTCATCATTTCTTTTACTTTTCTTTTAATTTATTGAATCTAAATTTCTCAGTATATAATAGAGTGTATTACTGTTAATTTTATTTAACATTGACATTAATATCATTCAGGTACTATGGAAGCTGGAGTTTGCATTGAATTAGCTTCTATATAATTATCACTATGTCCTAATTTATCAGGAGCATAGAATACAATAAGAGTAAATAATACAAAGAATAAATAAACAGTTACTATATCTTTGAAGGAATAATAAGGATGAAAGGCGGTTCTATCTGCATTACTAGTAGTTCCCATAGGGTTAGATGAACCATTAATATGTAGATAAAATAAATGACCTGCAACTAAAGCTGCTAAAACAAAAGGTAATGTAAAATGAAGTGAAAAGAATCTATTTACTGTGGCTGAATTAACAGAAAAACCACCTCATACAAATTCTACTAAAGATTTTCCTAGCCAAGGAATAGCTGATAATAAATTAGTAATAACTGTTGCACCTCATAGAGACATTTGTCCAAATGGTAAAACATAACCCAAGAAAGCTGTAGCCATCATTAAAAAGAATATAATAGTACCTATTACTCAAACTCCTATTCTAGGAGATCGGTAACTACCATAATAAAGTCCTCTACTTATATGTAAGTAAACTGTCATAAAAAAGAAAGAAGCTATATTAGCATGACACATTCTAATTAATCATCCATCATTTACATCTCTCATAATATGTTCGACACTAGCAAAAGCAAAACTAGCTGAGCCTTGATAATGCATAGCTAATAAAATACCACTCACAATTTGAGCAATTAAACATAGACCCAATAAACTTCCAAAATTTCATAAATAGGATATTGTTGAAGGTTGTGGACTATCCACTAAATAACTATTTAATATAGTCAAAATAGGATTTGATTTTAAAATTCTCATTTTTAATTAATATATTTCTTATTAGCCAAATAAGATAAGATACTGAGAAAATAAATATTTTCTTTTTTTTTTATTTTTCATATAGATATATCCATACAGATATACTTATTATGTAGAAAATATTACAATGTTACTAAATCTTCTATGTCTTTATCTTAAAAAAAAACATCACTATACTTCCTTTCTTTATTATAATTTAAGAAAATAAATATGATAATTTATTTTAGAATAAAATATATAAAAGGGTTTACAAAAGAAATAATTTAAAATGTCTTTAAATAGAATTCGTAATATATAATCTTTTTAATTATTAAGACAATATCACAAAAGAGAGTTTCATTTTCAATAATGTATAAAAAAGATAACTTAAATAAAAATTGTTGTTTTTGATATTGAGTCTTCTAAAATAAAATTTCTAAAAAATTAGAAGATATTTAATATTACTATTAAAAAAAAAGGACAAAATTATTTGTATATTAAAAAGAACTTTACTTTATTCGATTTTTTATTTTTTTTTTAGAAAATAATAAGCCATATTCTGTATCTAACTATTTAAAGTATAAAGATTATCCTAAGTTTCTCAATCTCACAAATAAAGTAAATATAAAAAGATTTACTTATCTATTTATTCTTTTTTTTTTTTCAAAAGAACTACTTATTCATTTCTTCAAATTCAACTTTATAAGATATTTTATAATATAATAGCATAATTAGGATAAATGGACTTTCCATATTATATCTGTATAATAAGATAATAATTTTCTAAAATAAAGATAAATATAGTCTTCCTATATTAGGAATAAAAACTTTTTAATATAAAGTTAGATATAAATATATATATATATATATATATTTACATCTATATAGATACATTTTATTTTAAGATTATTAAATTATTAGTGTAAACTAACTGAATCTTTAATATAGGAAGAAGTAAGAATACTATAAACGTAACTCTGTATACCTGCTATAGCTAATTCTAATCCAGAAATAGCTGTTATTAATGAGATAGCAATTAAACCACCTGTAGCCAATATACTTATACTACCAGTTAAAGCTAAAAACCCGAAACCAGCTAAAATTAATAAAAGTAAATGTCCGGATATTAAATTAGCTCCTAATCTAATACCTAAACTTAATCCTTTTGCTATATAAGATATTAATTCAATTAAAGCTAATAAAGGAACTAATAATAAAGGAGTTCCTTCTGGTGAAAAAAGAGTAAAGAACTTTAATGAATGTAAAACTAGACCCATAATAGTAACACCAAATCAAATACTAGAACTCATAGATAAAGTACTTACTAAATGAGCAGTTGTAGCGAAATTATAAGGAATTAAACCCATTAAGTTACTAAATAATATATAAATAAACAGAACAAATATAAAAACAAAAAAAAACAATCCTACTGTTGTTCCAATTTGTCCTAAAACCATGTTATATATAGTAAAATATATAGCTTCAGTACTAAAAGATCAACCATTAATTTTTATTTTTTCCTTAAATCCTGCATAGATATAAAATAATAATGTATATAATACAACTAATCCAATATATATAGAAATATTAGTAATATTACCTATAGGAGTGTAATTTAAACCTAATAATTCTCCAAAAAAAGATTTAATCTCAAACTGATCCATCGGAGAAAATTCAGTAGATTTTATATTGAAATCAGGAACGATTAAACCTTCAATATATGAATATTCATTATTTGTTACCATAAAGAAGTAGTAGTTATATTTTTATATATTACCAAAAATTTCAAGATAAACATAATAAATAAAAGGTAAATACTTTTACCTTTTATTTATTATTATATATAAACAAATTAATAAATTTATTCTATCTATATATAATTAATATTCTTAATTTAAATAATAAATATAAAGAAATATTTTAATCTTTATAAAAAAGTAATTAAAATTAAAGACTATAAATTATAAATTATTAAATAAAGTTAAGAATTTATTTTTTTTTTTAGAACTTTATGAATAGATTCGAACTATTATTAAACCACTTACTTGTGCTTTACCAAAAATTAAGTTACATAAAGTATAAAGAAGGAATAAATCTTATTAAAATAAAGTTAAATAAAGTTTCAAAAAAATATAAATTTTATTTTTCTTTTCCATAAAACTTTAAATATAAATTACAATTAAATTAAAGAAATTAGAAACCTTCGTATTTTATACTTAATTTAAATTTAGGGATATCCCTAAATTTAAATTAAGTAAAGAAAAATTTGTATTAATTTAATACTTCTTTTAATAAGACATTTAAAAATAAAGTAAATATATTTATTTATTTATATTAAAAATTTGTACCAAAAGGCATCATATCAAAAGTATAGAACAAACAAATAGTAAATATTAGATAAGCAAAAACTAATGGTAATAGTTCTTTTCAACATAAAGACATTAATTGATCATATCTTAATCTTGGAAAAGAAGCTCTTACTCAAATATAAAAGAAAACAACTATAATAATTTTTAAACCTAATACATAAGACCCTTGAATTCTATCCATTAATAGATTAAAAAACTCATAAATAGTATCTTTACTACTAAATTGAATATAATTTTCTTTTTCTATTGATAATCCAATTATTTTTGTAGTTTTACCAAATAAATCCAGAATATCACCATTCAATGTAGTATCAGAAGAATAAGAATCCTTGTTATCCTCAGATATCATATTTAAACTAGAGAAATAGTATTTTATCTTTTCTATAAAAAAAATATAAATATTAGAAAGAGGTTTTAATATTCATTCATTCAAATCAGGAAAATGATGTCCCCCCAAGAAAAAAATAGACATAAAAGCCGACATTAAAATAAGTGAAGAATATTCACCTAGGAAGAAGAAAACAAAAATAGACGCTCCATGTTCAGTCATAAATCCCGCTACTAACTCAGATTCTGCTTCAGGTAAATCAAAAGGAGGTCTATTTGTTTCTGCTAATATTGCAATAAAGAACATAAGAGCTATAGGTAGTAAAGGAAATAAATTTCATACAGCTTGTTGACATTCAACAATATAAGTTAAACTGAAAGAACCAGAAAATAATATTAAGATTAAGATAATAGAAGAGAAAACTAATTCATATGATAGTAATTGAGCTGTCGATCTAATAGCTCCCATAAAAGCATACTTCGAGTTAGCAGCTCATCCTGATACTAGTATACCATAAGAACCTATAGAAGAAACAGCTAAAGCAAAAAATACTCCTAATTCAAAATCAAATATAGCTAAACCTTCCCCAAATGGTATAATAGCTCAACCTAATAATGCAAAGATTAACGTAATACAGGGACCTATAACAAATAATAAACTATTGGATTGTCTAGGTATAATAATTTCTTTAACTAATAATTTTAATGCATCTGCAAATGGTTGTAATATACCTCATATACCTACGGCATTAGGTCCACATCGTCGCTGCATAGCAGCCATAATCTTTCGCTCTGCTATAGTTACAAAAGCTACAGTCATTAATACGGGCACTAATACCACTAAAATTTCTAAAATTCTATAAAATACTACCATAATAATAAATTATAACTAAAAATAATTTTTATTATATCATACTCATCCTATATAAAGAGAAAAAAAAAGAATATAAAATATAAAATATAAATTATAATTTATATTTTATATTTTATTATTTCTTTATGAATAAGTATGATATAATTAAAAGAGAGTAAATTATTTACTCTCTTTTATATATAAAAAAAATGACTTCTTTTTAAAAGAGATTATATTCTAACTCTAAAAAGTTTATTATTTATTTGATTATTAAGATAAAAATTTTCACTTTTTAGAGTTAAGTGAATTCTTTTTTATCTCTCTTTTAAAAAAACATCTGATTTATCATTCATAAAAAATAACATTATAATAATAAACTGTTATATTCTTTAATTCAAACATATATATAAATATATATATATATATATATATAAAGAAATTTATTTTTTTAAGAATTTAAAATAGTTATTTTAAATTCTTAATGAATTTTTTTTTTACATAGATTAAATATCTAATGTAAAAAGGACAAAATCTAATAACAAACAAGATATTCATTATGTTTCATGAGCTTTTTTAACAATATTAAGGGCTCCCTCTTTCAATTCAAAAATAAAGCCTACAACCAGTATATATAAGAAGATAAGTACATTATTTTTACTTATATTTTGATTTTTTTGATAGATAGCAGGATATGGAAAAGCTAAAATAATTTCTAAATCAAATACTAAAAATAATAGAGAGACTCTATAGAATATTACATTAAAACGTTCACGAGTTTGAACAAAACTTGTGAATCCACATTCAAATCCTCCTCCTTTTTCTAAATATCTAACACTTAATGAAAAATAAGAATTAATAAATAATAAAAGTAAACCTATTATAATATTAGCTATAATATAATAATTTAAATTATCTATAATTCTTTCAGAATATTGATTATTAGAAGTAATAACTCCGAAGAAAGGTGAAATACTAAGTAAAGTTAATTTATTCTTATATTTAAATTGATTTATTTTTATTAAAGTAAGAGATTTTAATAAAACTCTTTTAAAAACAAAAGGATAATGACTATTAGTAAAAACAAAATTAAATTTATTTTTATTTTGTCTTTGATATCAGAATAAAAAAATACTATAAATATAAAAGACTAAGTTTTTTAGTAAATAAACAACAGAAAGAATACTACTATTTTTAATTTTCTCAATATTAATTATTTTTGTTCCTTGAGAACTTTCTGTTGTAAGTATGATAGCTCCAACCATACCTAATAATAATATAATACTGACTATATAAATGTAAGAATGATATACAGTGTAGAGAACATCACCTATAGAGGATATTTGTGTTACTCTACTTATAGCAGAATTTCAGTTAGGTATTACTAATAAATAATGGTTATCTTGATAATCATTATTATATAATGATAATCAAGCGTCACTTTGCTTTAGATCAAAATCAAATATCTTTGATATTTCTATATCCTCTACTTTATTAGATATATTTTTTTCTGGACATATACTATCAGTAAATGCACGTGATAATTTATCTATAATATATGATAATTTTTCCTTATTATATCTATGTATATAATCAATATCATTAAATAGATACATAACAGTATTTAATTCTTCCTTTAAATTATCTATATTTTCTGTAACATATCTAAATAAAGAAAATAAATCTTGAGAATTAAATAATCTCAGATAGGGATTTAATTCTTGGTATATTTCAAAATTACTATTAGATAATGTTTCATAATCAGGAAGTTTTAACTCTTTAAGAGTATAACCTGTTTTCTCTTTTTCGATCTCTACAATATCTTTGATTTTTTCTATATTTTTTAGAAAATCTATGTTATCTTCTTTATTATATGTATCAACTTCTCAAATAGGACCTTTTTGATCAATTGCTTTTATTATATCATCTTGGAATCTTGAACAGAAATTAATATGAAGTCATTTCTGATCTGCTCATGACCCATAAACTTCGCTAATTTCATCAAATTGAGAATAAATTGTTCTTTTATGAGTACTAATAAAATTTAAATCATTTTCAGGAGTACTTGGATTTATTTTTATTTTCATATAAATATAATCATATAAAGTATATATATATGAAGCTTTCTCTTGAAGATAATCTACTAAAGTAAGGGCATTATCTTTAGGAGTAGGAGTAGACACACTAAAATTAGGAACAGGACAAGGAAATTCATTATTAAATAAATCGGTTTTTTCATTAATACTAGAATTAGAAAAATAAGAATGAAGATTTTCATTCTTATTACTATTAATAGTAATATTTTCAAGAGAAGAAGATTTATTTTCTTTTCCTGAATATAATATTTTATTTTTTTCTTCATGAAGATTTCATTCTAAGGGAGAATTAGATATACCAAATATATCTTTTCTTTCACTTTCAGTTAAAAAGTTATTTTCTTTTACAAAAGAAAAACTTTTTAACTTTAAGACGCCTAAACTATATAAAATTTTTTTTAAAGTAAAAATGAATCCCCCTAATAAAAGAAACAATAAAGGAAGGTAATTATTATTTCTTTTTTCTACTACTTCAACGTCAATCATCATAATGACGAATAAGAACAATATTGCTATAGCTCCTATATAAACAATAATATAAGAAATACCTAAATAAGTCACACCCATGTATATTAAATAAAAAGCTACCAGTATATATAGAACGATTAAATTAAAAACAGATATAATAGCATTCTTTGTTGTTATAACAAATATACCAGCAATAACTGCTAATAAAGTCAATAATAATTTTAAAAGATTTGTTGTCAAAAATATTTCCATAATAATAATTTAAGCAAAAATAGAAAAACTAGATATTAGATATTCTATTTATTTTATTCTTGTAGTAAAATAATATCTTTGTCTTATATCATTATAAAAGGAATAATTAAAGAAAATTCATTATAATAAGTATATAAAAAGAGCAAGAATAATTTTATTTTATAAGAATTACTAAAAATAAAGCTTTATTTTTCTCTGCTTTAATATAAATAAACAATCGAAAACATATAAAAAAATCTAAGTATAAGTCTAAATTTTTTTCTTTTCTATAGATTTTCGAGATTGAGAACGGACGGAATTGAACCGCCTATGATAAAAATCAATGAGTTTACAGCTCATCTCCCAAACCAAATGAGAATCATTCTCAAGGGGAAATATTAATGAATATTCTTCAGCTGCAGGTTCCCCTACAACTACCTTATTTCGACTTAACAGACATTGAAGTCATATATTAAGGTCTCCTCCAAAAAAGTAGAAATCAACTTATTAAGATTTCCTACTTACTAATCTATTTAAAGAAAAAATTTACAATAAATATAAGAGAATGAACGTTTATTTATATAAATAAACGTTCATTCAATTAATATAATTTACTCTCTCTATTATAAAAAGATAAAATAGAATAAAGAGAGATAACTAATTAAATATAAGTTAAAAATTTTCAGAGTAAAACCCTTCCTACACATACTTCTTTCTCCGCCTGACGAGTGGTTAGTACACCCAAGATTATTAATTCACCGTAACGTACTGATTTACGATTACTAGCAATTCCTTCTTCATGTAACCGAGTTTCAGGCTACAATTCGCACTAAATTCTTTCTTATTTTATAGGATTAGCTCCGACTTTTATTTCATTGCATCCCTTTGTTAAGAAACTTGCGGCACGTCTATAGCCCACTTCATTCGGGCCATAATGACTTGTCTTACTCCCCTATGAAACAATATCGTGGATATTAAATTAAAATATTAAATCATTTAAATTCTATACCTTAAAGGAAACCATTCAAATATTAAAAAATCAATCTAATACCAATCGAAACCAATTTCTGGATGTTTCTTCTTATTTACCAAAAAATATTAACTTTAATTTTAAAGTTAGTCAATTTTTAATTTATTGACTGAAGGGGGATTGCGCCCGTCTAAATCCGGAATCAACCATCCGTCTCGCGACACGAACTGGAGACAGCCATGCAACACCTGTATATTTTCTTTCGAAAATTATTCAAGAAGTGGTAAGGTTTTACGCGGGTTATCGTATTAAATAACATGCTTCACTGCTGATCTCTATGGGCCGCCTAATGATTTGGGTTTCCGCCTTGCGACCATACTTCCCAGGTGGTATGCTTAATACCTTCGTTTATACGTGTCTTAATTAATAAATAATCTTTATTTATTTCATATGTTAGAACTTTTATTATCTAGTCAACTTGAATATAATGATTGAAATAATCTTTCCAATGTATTGTTATATTAAAAGGGATAGTTGACTTACTAAAAATTTTCTAAATTAATAATTATTTAATTATTAATTTGACACAACAGCATACATCGTTTTCTGCTTGGACTACTGGGGTCTCTAATCCCGATCGATACCCAAGCCTTCGTACCTCAGCGTCAGTCTTTCTTAGTAACATGCCTTCGCCGCTTCGCATCCCCTTAAGTATCTAGGTATCGTCACACTCCTCTCTCGGTAATTGTTACTCCATTTGACTCTAGTTTAGCAATATCAATACCACCTTCAAGTGTTATATTATTGATTTACTATACCGCCTACGTACCCTCTAGACCCATTCATGACGAATAACGCTTGCCTCGCACGTCTTGCCGCGGCTGCTGGCACGTGACTTAGCCAAGACTAGGTAGCATCATTTATATTTTTACAAATAAAAAATTAATTAAATATTTTCCTATATTTAATTAGCTCCTCATAAAATTTAATAAAATTTATCATAATAAAAAATTATTTCCTCCATATAGGTGTATATAAGGAAAATATAATTTTTCTTTTTTATATTTATTATGATAAATTTCCCTTCATTATCATTCAAAATATTTAAGGATAATAAAAGTGATACATAGCTTAAAAAAACTTAGAATAATTCTATTCCAGTATTTTGGTTAAGATATATAAGATAACGTCATAATCCTCTCTTCTTTAGGGCTTTACCTAAATAAATTAGCACACATTTAGTGGTTTCTTTCACCCCTTTAGATAGCTGGTTCGGCCTTTCGGCCATTGACCAAGATTCCTTACTGCAGGCAACAATATGTCGCTAGGCTGTTATTTCATCGCCAATGTGGTCGTCCATCCTCCAAAGATTCGACTACGGTTCAAAGGCTAGTTGAGCCATTACCTCTCCTACTACCTCCCCGAGACAGGCCTTTCCCAAAGCGAAAACATTTCTTTAGTTTCATGATTTTTAAATTTCATCCATTATATTCATTCTTTACTCTTATTCTTTACAATACTTTTATAATAATCATAAAGAATAAATAATAAGACTATTTTGTTTTTTAAAATAATCTTATCCTTTATTTCTTCCTTTATTTTATTTATTATATAACCCTTTCTACTTATAATAAATTTAATCTAAAGAAATACATTTATGAATTACTTTATTTCATTTGACATTTATAAGGTATTTAACCTTACTCCGGGGTAACGTTCCTGATTTTACTCACCAGTCCACCACTTCCTTTCTTTATTTAATATATTAACTTATTATTTATCTTTTAAATAAAAGATAAACCTCTTTTAATTAAATTATATTAATAATAAGAAAAATTCATCTTCTTATCTTATTTAAATAGTATTATATAAATAAAAATATTCTTAATAGAATAATCTTTTTTCTACAATAAATAAATACTTTACTTACAAAGTTATAATATTATAATCTTTGTTTTTTTTTTGTTTTATTATATATATAATAATAAAACATATTGTATTTATTAACACCTATTGATTCGTTATTTATCTTAACATAATAAGTCTTTTTTCAAATTATAATAAATACTCAGACGTTCGATTCGCATGTATTAAAGCCTCTAAATAGCGTTCACTCGGAACCATCATCAAATACTTTTTTATTTTATTGATTATACTAAACATTTATACTTATTAGTATTTTTATTTTTAATTTTTTTTATCACTAAAGTTTCTATCTATTTGTTTCTTTGAGTGATAAGTCGTTAATAGGAATCGAACCTATATACAAGCATTAACAGTGCTCCGCTTTACCATTAAGCAATAACAACACAATACAGAATTTATCTTTTATTCTTTCCTTTTTATTAGTTTTAGTATAAGATTGAATTTCATGAAGAAAAGTTAAAAATAATAATAATAAATTTAGCTTCTAAACTTTAAGTATATTTACTTATCTTATCTTTTTTTTATTTCTTTTCCCTTTTTTTTTTAAACAAAATTATTCACTAATATGAATAATATAACAAAAAATTTAATAAATACTTATGATTTTTTTCTTATTATTTCCCTTTTTATGTAATGAGTATTAAATATTATATTTTTTATATAAAAAATATACATAGACTTAGAAAACATAAACTTACTACTTCTGTTCTTATATAACTATATATATAAATATATATAGTTTTTTAATTCTTTTTTACTTTATCTATCTTACAAATATTTTATAAGAATATTATTTTATAGAAGATCTTATAAATGATCTAAAGAATTAAAAAAAGTTTTTTTATACAGGGAGTTGGGGCTCTAAAAATAGTCCCCTACAAATATTATCCAGAATAAAACATAACAAAAAATTTAATAAATATTAACATTTATTAAAAAAATATATTACTGTTCTAATAATCAAGAAAAGAATTTTTCTACTTCAACTGCTTCAATTTTTATAGGCATTGAAGAATGAAGTATACCACATAATTCAGAACATTGTCCATAGAAGAAACCTGTTCGTTCTATAATAACGGAAGCTTGATTTAACCGACCAGGACAAGCATCTACTTTAATACCTAAAGAAGGTACAGCTCAATCATGTAAGACATCTGCAGCTGTAATGATAAATCTAATATGAGTATCAACAGGTAGTACAGCTGGATTATCCACTTCTAACATTCTCAGTTCACCTTCTTCCAAGCTAGCTTCATCTTTCATGTAAGAATCAAAATTAATAGTTTCATTTTCCTCATTCAAGAAATCAGCATATTCATACTCTCAGTATCATTGATGACCTGTTATTTTTAAAGTCATAGCAGGATCTATAACTTCATCCATAAGATAAAGTAATTTAAAACTAGGGAAAGCTATAGCAACTAAAATTAAAGCGGGTCCCACTGTTCATATTAATTCAATTAATGTACCATGATTTAAGTATCTATATACTAATTTATTTTCTGATCTGTTAAAATTTCACATACTAGAAAGCATTATAAAAGATACACCAAATAATATTACAACAAGATAAAACATTATTCTATCATGTAAATCTATTATACCTTCCATACTGGGACTAGCTCCATCTTGGAAATAAAGACCTCAACTTAGAGGTATATCTGATAAAGATACCCCTAAAATGGTTAAACCACCCTTTTGGTTTAAAGATCCTCTTCATTCTTTAATATGAGCTAAGTTTGATAATATTATTCCTAATTTTCTTTTACCTGGATATATATAACTAAAACTTGAAATTTGTTGTCCCATGTTGTTTATCATCGGAATATTTAGTGAATATATTCTTTTAAATAGAGAACTCATTCGTTTTTGTATACTTATTACAGATTATTACTAACTATCTTGAATTAAATATTAAATATTCATTTATATTTAATTCAAGATTCATAAAAAAAAAAAAGAAAAAAAAAAATATAATTTTAATTTTTTTTGA
>Ga0335076_10000339_pt1 | contig 42349 bp, 27 predicted proteins | sample Lox_Sample_25_FD_206717 | JGI IMG/M metagenome (GOLD analysis project Ga0335076, IMG submission 206717) | Soil microbial communities from Loxahatchee National Wildlife Refuge, Florida, United States - Lox_Sample_2.5 | ecosystem: Environmental > Terrestrial > Soil > Wetlands | place: USA... | reverse complement strand
AACCAGACACAGAGCGCTGGTCACATCGGGATCGGACAATTCACCGTAGAAATTCGCAATCTGCGGTGCCAGCAGCAGCCCTTTGTAGACAATCGTGCGGGCCGACAATGAAGGGATGTAGAACATTCCCTTCTCTTCAATTTCCGACTCGGCAACTTCCGCTTCGACGCGCTTGCGGACCACATAGAGCTTGCGTTCGAACGCGTCTTCGTCGAGTCCGGAAGGGCGTCCGACGAAAACTTGTTGGATGTAGGGCTGCGAAACGCGCGCCACACGCCCCACTGCGGCCCCATCCACCGGCGTATCGCGCCAACCGAGGACGGCCAGCCCTTCTTCATGCGCAATGCGCTCGAAAATTCCTTCGCACTGCAGCCGCGGATGTTTTTCCACCGGCAGGAACGTCATCCCGACGCCATACGCGCCCGGTTCAGGCAGCATAAAACCCAGCTGCGCGCACTCGCGCACGAAAAACGTATGTGGAATTTGAATCAGGACGCCGGCGCCGTCGCCGGTTTCGGGATCGCAGCCGCAGGCTCCACGGTGCGTCAGACTGATCAGGACCTGAATGCCCTGCCGGATGATCTCATGGCTCTTCTCGCCCTTGATATTGGCCACGAACCCCATCCCGCAAGCATCGTGCTCGTGGGCAGGATCGTACAATCCCTGTGCAGGCGGAAGACCGTAGATGTTAGATGACCATCCCATGTTTCGTTGTGCGCAACCCGGGCTGGTTGAAGAACAGGCGCAGTCCTCATCTCCAGGAACCTCCTAGCCTCTTCATCCGGCAAGGGTTGTACCTTATTTGTTACAGCCTCGGAACCATGGAAGTACAATTCAGAATTTCGATACACCGGATGAAGATTTCGGTTCCCGATTGAGGAATGGGCACCTCGCCTGCCCACTTCAGAGCCAGTCGCCGAACGCCCCTCCTTTCGCATAAGCATTTCTGATCACCGAAATAAATACTTCTATCTTCCGAAAACGCGAAGCTGCGGGTACTGTTTATGTGCGCTCGTGTGTGGGCGCACGAGGAGTCTGGAAGTCTCAATGGCAAAGCTGCTGACAGTATGTCTCTTGATGGTGTGCGTGTGCTTGCTTCCAACCGTGATGGTGGCGCAAACCGCGCCCGCTGGTTCCTCCAGCGACCCCCAAACGGAACGAATCGCAAAACTCGAACAGGCGGTCGCCGATGCAAAGAGTTCCGGCGACAACGCCTGGATGCTGATGAGCTCCGCGCTAGTCTTGCTGATGACTGGTCCCGGCTTGGCCCTCTTCTATGGCGGACTGGTTCGCAAGAAGAATGTCCTCGCCACCATGATGCAGAGCTTCGCCATGATGGCCATCGTGACCCTGCTTTGGGGTCTGATCGCCTACAGTCTCGCCTTCGGCTCCGGAACCAGCTTCGTCGGCGGCCTGCAAAATATGTTCTTACGGGGAGTGGGAGCCACGCCTGATCCCGCTTACGCCGCCACCATTCCGCTGCAGACGTTCATGGTGTACCAATTGATGTTCGCCATCATCACGCCGGCGCTCATCACCGGGGCTTTTGCGGAGCGGATGAAGTTCAGCGCCATGAGCCTGTTCATGGTGCTCTGGTCGCTGATTGTTTACGCCCCGATGGCGCACATGGTCTGGGGCAAGGGCGGATTGCTGAATGCCGCACTGGGCGGTCGATTTCCCACACTGGATTTTGCCGGCGGCACCGTCGTCCACGTCACTTCCGGAGTCTCCGCCCTCGTCTGTGCGTTGTACCTCGGACGCCGTATCGGATATCCCAAGCAGCCCATGCCTCCGCACAGCGTGGTGTTGAGCTTCATCGGAGCGTGTCTCCTCTGGGTGGGATGGTTTGGCTTCAATGCCGGCAGCGCTCTGGCCGCGGGCAGCCTGGCGACCAGCGCCTTTGTGGCTACTCACTTCGGAGCAGCATCAGCCGTCGTCGGCTGGAGTGTGGCAGAGTGGCTGCGGAATGGGAAACCGAGCGTCCTGGGCGCGATCTCGGGCGCTGTGGCCGGCCTGGTTGCGATTACTCCTGCGGCAGGATTCGTTTCGCCCATGTCCGCCATCATCATCGGTCTATTGGCGGGCGCCTTCTGCTATCTGATGGTCGCCAAAGTCAAAATGCTCCTCGGGTACGATGATTCGCTCGACGCATTCGGCGTGCACGGCGCGGGCGGCACCCTGGGCGCGCTGCTGACCGGCATCTTCGCTTCCAGTGCAGTGAACCCTATCTTCAAAGACGCGCAAGGGAATACACTTGCATCGGGATTGCTGGAGGGCAATGCTCACCAGTTGCTCAACCAGTTCGTGGGCGTCGCGATCGCCTGGGTGCTGGCGGCGGTGGGAACTCTGGCTATCCTGAAGATCGTCGATCTGGCCGTTGGACTGCGGGTGTCTGAGGATCATGAGATCCAGGGCCTCGATCTCTCCCAGCATGGGGAAGAAGGGTATTACTGGGAGTCGCCTGCATAAGCGTCCGGATCCGTACGACGCGGCTGCGAGACAGACGAAGATGACAAAGCTCGAAGCGATTATTCAAGTTTCTAAGCTGGACGCGGTGAAAGACGCTCTGCACGACGTTGGCGTCGAAGGCATGACCGTTTTTGAAGCCCGCGGACATGGCCGTCAGAAAGGCCACACCGAGTTCTACCGGGGACGCGAGTACACCGTAGACCTCATCCCCAAGGTGAAACTCGAACTGGTGCTCGCCGACGACATGGTCGAAAAAGCGGTCGGCGCCATCACCACCGCCGCCCGCACCGGCAAGATCGGCGACGGCAAGATCTTCTACACCCGCATTGACGAAGCGATCCGTATTCGCAATGGGGACCGGGGCGACGCCGCACTGTAGCGGCTGCGTCCAGAACTTGGCTTTGGAATCGGCGGAGATCGACCTCCCTCTTCCGCATTGAAGATCGCGCACTCGGGGGGATCGTCATCGGAACGAACACCGTGGCCATTGCCAGCACCGATCTACGGGACCTGTACGCCAAAGAATCGGCGAGCATTCAGGAAGAATTTTCGCTCACGGGCGACGGCAAGATCGCTCTCGCGCGGCGAACCGCGCTCGTCGAATCCCTCTTGCGGCGCTTGTGGAACGACGTCGTCTCCGCCGACGATGGCGGCCCTAAAGACTTCGCGCTCGTAGCCACCGGCGGCTTCGGCCGCGGCTGGCTTTTTCCCCACTCCGACATCGATCTGCTTTTTCTCCATGCCACCAACGCCGGCGAGGCCGGCTGTCGCGACACCGTGCGCCGTTTTTCCCAGGAATTGTGGGACCTGCGGCTGAAGCTGAGCCCGATGACCCGCACCCTCGCCGAGTGCGAGAAGTTCGACCCCAACAATGTGGAGTTTGCCATCTCCCTGCTCGATTGCCGTTATCTGGCAGGCGACCGCGAACTGTTTACCAGGCTGCGCGAAAAAACGATCCCGCGTCTGGTCGCCCGCGAGTGCCAGAAACTAGTGCAGAACCTCGGCGATATCACCCGCGCCCGCCATCAGAAGTTTGGCAACACCGTGTTCCACCTGGAGCCGAACGTGAAAGACGGCCCCGGAGGCTTGCGCGACCACAACGTTTCTGTCTGGCTGGCCTTGATTTCCGCCATGGAGAAGTTGGGGATGTGGCCCGACCCCAAGACTCTGTTGCCGGTCACTTCCCGGAGAGCATTCGATGACGCGCTGCAATTCCAGATGTCGGTGCGCTGCTTTCTCCATTTCCGCCATGGACGGCACGACAACACCCTGACCTGGGAAGCGCAGGACGAGGCGGCAGCACGAAAAATCGGCGTCGCCGATCTGGAAGTCGCTACGGCCGCGGAATGGATGCGTGTCTACTTTGGCCACGCCCGCGCCGTTCACCGCGTCAGCTTGCAGTTGCTCGGGGAGATTCCCGCGGCCTGGTCATCGCTTTCGCGCCAACTCAACAACTGGCGTTCGCGCGTGTCATCGCCTGATTTCTCCGTCGTCGACGGCCTCGTCTTCCTGCAAAAACCCGACGCCCTGCAGGATCCCGAAATGCTCCTGCGCCTCTTCCATTTCGTGGCTGAGCACGGCGTAAAGCTGAGCACGACGACCGAGTACAAGATCGAACAGGTGCTCCCGGCGCTCGCATCCACGCCTCCGCGCGGAGCCGAACTGTGGCTCTACCTGCAGGAAACGTTAGTGCAGCCTCATGCCGCCGAGGCCCTGCGCGCCATGAATGCGCTACGTCTTCTGCCGCTTCTTTTGCCGGAACTGAAAGGCATCGAAGCTCTCGTGGTTCGCGACTTCTACCACCGCTACACGGTCGACGAACATTCCTTCCTCGCCATTGAACATCTGCACAAGCTGAAGGAGTCAAAGTCAGAGGTGGATCGCCGCTTCTGCGAGTTGCTGGGAGAACTGGAACAGCCCGAAGTGCTTTACCTGTCGCTTCTTTTACATGATTCCGGCAAAGCGGTGCCGGGTGACAGCCACGTGGAAGCTGGCTTGGAACTCACCGAAAGCTGTGCCGATCGGCTCGACCTCGATCCCACCGATCGCGAGACTCTCCGGTACTTAGTCGCCAGTCACCTGGAAATGTCCGCCGCCATGCGTCGCGATGTCTTCGACCCGGCCAACGTCAAAGCATTCGCCGAGAAAGTTGGTGTGCCGGAACGGCTCAAAATGCTCTGCCTAATGACGTATGCCGACATCAAGGCCGTCAATCCTGAAGCCCTCACCCCATGGAAAGCTGACAATCTCTGGCAACTGTACATTTCCGCCGCCAACTACCTGAACCGCAGCGCCGATGAGCGCGTGCATGCCGATGACAACAGCGCCATCCTGACGCATCTGCATTCTCTGGCGCCAGTCGCGGGAAAGAAGATCAACACGTTCCTGGAAGGACTTCCGCAGCGCTATCTGCGCATGCACAGCGTGAGCGATGTGCTGGCGCACGCCGACCTGGCCGGCCAATTGGGCAAGGATCCTGTCCAGTTAAGCCTCAAGCAGATCCGCCACTGGTACGAACTCACCTTGCTGACCGCGGACCGGCCCTTCCTGTTTGCCTCCGTTTCCGGAGCGCTCGCCGCCTGGGGCATGAACATCGTCAAGGCCAACGCCTTCTCCAACGCCGCCGGAGTTGTCGTGGACACGTTCTATTTCACCGACCGCTTTCGCACGCTGGAACTGAACATTCCCGAGTGGGAGCGCCTGAAGCAGAGTATCGCCTCGGTAATTACCGGCCAGGCGGACGTAGCTCGTATGTTGCAGGACCGCCTGCGCTCCGAAAAAGGAAATGCCGCCAAGGTCAAGATCTCAACTCGGATCGACTTCGACGATACCTGCTCAGCCCACAGCACGCTCATGCAGGTCATCACACAGGACCGTCCCGGCCTGCTTTATAAGATGTGTTCGCAGATTTCCAAACACGGGTGCAACATCGAGATCGCTCTCATCGAGACCGAGGGCCAGATGGCGATTGACGTCCTCTACCTCACCGCCAACAACGCAAAACTGGATTCCTCCCGCCAGACCGCGTTAAGCCGGGCCCTTCTTTCGGAACTCGAATCAAAGTAGAGACGTCAGGCGCCGGCGCCAGACTTCCCCCGGCCGTTAAAATCCTTGACTCCCGCTTCAAAGATAAGTAAAAGTATCTAATCGTAAGCATCCGTAAGCCACATCGAAAGTCCCGTTGCCGAGGAGTCTTCCTATGTCGATGTGTTCAAAAGCCCTCTCCCTCACCTTCTTATTGCTGTGTGCGGCTGGCTTGCTGTTCGCGCAGGCCAGCTACACCTCCCAGATTCGCGGCACGGTCACGGACCCGACGGGCGCCGTCATCCAGAACGCGACCATCACCATTACCAACGATGCAACCGGAATCAGTACCGTCGCGCATAGCGGCCAGCAGGGACTGTACATCCTGACGGGCCTGCGTCCGGCGACCTACACTCTCAGGGCCGAAGCCACGGGCTTCCGCACGTCCGAGAGAAAGAACGTAGTGCTCGCTGTCAGCCAGGAGACGACCATCGACTTTCCACTGAGCGCGTTGAAGGTGACCGAAACCGTTGAGGTCACCACCGCTCCGCCCCTGCTTGACACGGAAAGCGCTTCCCTCGGCACCGACGTCACCAATGAGTACGTGCGCGACATTCCGCTGTACAGCCGCAGCACGTTTAGTCTGGTGTTTCTGGCGGGTGGCGTGACCGAGACCACCGGTTCCGGGATCACTGATAACTATCCGTCCGGCACGAATTTCGTTTCCAACGGCCAGCGCAACGCCACCGCCCAGGTGACCCTTGACGGCAGTCCCATCAGCGCTCCGGAGCAGGGCGAGGGAGGAAACTCCAACGTCTACTACCAGCCGTCGGTCGAGATCGTGCAGGAGTTCAAGGTCCAGAACAACAGCTTCTCCGCTGAGTTCGGCAACAATGGCGGCACGATTGTGAATATGGTCCTCAAGCAGGGAGGTAACAAGTTTCACGGCAGCGCCTGGTGGTATGGCCAGCGCGCGACATTTGATGCCCGCGACTTCTTCAATACCGGCGAAAAACCAGACCACGTTCGTGATCAGTATGGCTTTTCCCTCAGCGGTCCGCTGAAGAAAAACAAGACCTTCTTCCTTGTTGACTTCGAAAAAGTTCGCCAGCAGGATCCCTTCAACCTGCAAGGAGTCGTGCCCACCGACCTGGAGCGCACCGGGGACTTCTCGCAAAGCCCGGCCAATCTGCCCGATCCCGAGAATCCCGACAGTGCTCAAGCTGGAATCTACGATCCGTGTGCGGGAAATCAAGGATCGGACACGCCTTGTCCGCACGATCAGTTTCCGGGCAACGTGATCCCTTCCGACAAGATCGACTCCATCGGGCAGGCGATACTCAACTTATATCCGCACGCCAACATACCGGACGCGGAATATCCCGATCCGAACTGGCGCGCGGTGGCGCTGAGAACCTCTCCGGCCTGGCAGTTCGACGTAAAGGTGGATCATCAGATCAACGCCAATCACAAGATCAGCGGACGCTATAGCCGCCAACATAACCACGACAGCGCGCCCACCATCGTTGGCGATGGCGAGTTCGGACCCGAAGGCGACGGGGTTATTTTCACCACGGACGCCCAGAACGGCGGCGCGGAGTACAACTGGTCCATCGCTCCCACCGCGCTCCTGACCAGCCGCTTCAGCGTGGACCGCGTTCACGCACCCGGCGAAAGCAACCATTACCCAACGCTTAGCGACGTAGGTTTGTCGCCGGACCTTGCCGCCAACGGGCTCACCCGGATGGCGACCATCGGAGTCGACGATCCTTTCCTGTCGCTGTTTACGCAATGCTGCGTGGACACGCACTTTGCCCACACCCTATTCAGTTACTCCGCTGGCTTGCAATGGGTAAAGGGAAGACATTCCATCAAGTTCGGCGGCGAGCAGCGCGTCTTCCTCAACAACTTCTGGCAGCCCGACAATCCCACGGGCATCTTCAGCTTCTCGCGCGACGTCACGACATCCCAACCCAATAACGGCCTCGGAGACGACGACCATCGGCAGGGAAACCCGTTTGCCACGATTTTGCTTGGCTATGCTCACGACGCCTCCCTTCACATCGTTCCTGCCGTGGCGGACAAATCGAAAGAGACTGCCTTCTACGTGCAGGATGATTGGAAAGTCACTCCCAGACTGACGGTGAATATCGGTTTGCGTTATGAGTGGAGCACGCCCTACACCGAGCGGCAAAACCGGCTCAACTTTAGTGACTTCACGGGAGACACGGGGATCAACATTCCCGTCAGCCGCAATCAGGACCCCGATCACCCAGAGCTGGATTTCGGACAAATTGGCGAGATCCGGGGGACTACGGCGTTTGCAACCTCCAGTCACCGCAATTCGCCCGTGGACCGCAACAATTTCGCTCCTCGTTTAGGGTTTGCCTATCAACTCGCGACCAATACGGTGTTGCGAGGTGGGGCCGGTGTGTTCTACGGAATGAACGTCGCCACCAACTACCAGTACGCGGGTCCCGCATTTGCCAAAACGGCGTCCATGTTTTTCACCAAAGACAATTTCGACACCCAGTACGCGTGTCTGGGACCTTCGAACATCCAGCAAAACTGTTCCAGCCCATTTCCTGCCGGCCTGGCGCCGCCCCAGGGGACCAAGTACGGCAAACTGGCGCAATGGGGATTCGGCAACTCCAGTGATCTGGACACCGGGAGTGCCCGCAATGCCGAGATCTATATGTGGAACCTGGGTGTGCAGCACTTGTTACCCGGGCAGATCGTGGTAGGTGTGGACTATTCCGCCAGCCGCAGCACGCACCTGCCATGGGCTGGCGCGGGCGGCATTTCGACTCGCAATCGCAACTTCCTGCCCTCGTCCGTCCGGAACGCCCTGGTGGCTGCTTTGAACCCCGACCATGACCCCACCAGCACCGCCGTAACGGATTATCTCAACACAGAAGTGTCTAATCCCTTCCAGTGCTTCTTCACCACAGGGGCAGACTTGACGGGCCCGTGGTGTCCGTCGAGTCCGATTTTCAATGCGGCTGACGTCGTCGACTCCCGCTACGCTGATCCCACAATTCCGCAACAATTGCTGCTGGAGCCATTCCCGCAGTTCGATGGCGGATTCGAGGGGCTTCCCACCCTGAATGCCAACTCCTGGTACCACTCGCTCCAGATTCGCTTCCAGAAACGCGCCAGCCACTACATCAGCTTCGAAGGCAACTACACCTTCTCGAAGTCCACGGACGATTCTTCTTCTGGGCGCAATGCCTGGGTCGGTAATCTGCAGTTCGACAACCCGCAACTGCTCGACGATCTCAAAGCCGAGCATGGCATCAGCTCCAACGACTCCCCCCACCGTCTGACAGCCGCCATCATCCTCGACCTTCCCTTTGGCAGAGACCGATGGATCGGAGGTGGAATGAATCGCGTGGCTGACGCCATCGTCGGCGGCTGGTCGTTGAACACGGTTGTCACCGTGCAGTCCGGGCAGCCACTAGCGATCTCCAATAGCTCCGGACTGCTGGCCGACGGCAATCAACGGCCGAACGTGATCTGCTCTCAACTTTCGACCGGCTTGAGTTATCACGACGCGGCCAGGACGGGGGGCGCCGTTCTGAATCAGGATTGTTTCGGCGATCCCGGTGACAATGTCCCCGGCAATGCGCCCCGGCACTTCTCCAACCTGCGCGGTGACGGCATCCGTAATCTGGATATGTCGTTGTCCAAAGAATTCAAAATCCGCGAGGGGCAGCTTCTGCAGGTGCGCGCGGAAGTGTTCAACGCCTTCAATCATCAGCGCTTTGCCTTCCCGGATCTTGGGTCGGGAGACGGCGCCTTGGGCACCGTCACCTCCACCACCAACAACTTCCGCAGAATGCAGTTCGGAGCGCGTTTCGAGTTCTAGCGAGCCACTCGCGGAAGAGGCTCGACTCTAAGTCGGACCTCTTCCGTTTTTCCTATCTTCTCGAATAGTCATGATCCGACATCCCCGTACGACTCTTCTCACAATCCTTCTCGGCCTTGTTTGTCTCACGGGTGCCATTCCCGCTGGCCAGGACTGGACCAGCTACGTCCGCATCTCCGCCTGGGGATTGCATTCCAAAGATGACGCGCCCCGGATCGTTCGCGAGGCGCAGCAGAGTCACGTCTTCGGGATCGAAGTCGACAACGACATTCCCGGACGCTACGAAAGCTTCCTTAATCCCGAAGAGAAACTCGCCGCCATCCGCGCCGTCGCCGACCAGGCCCACAAGGCCGGAAACTTTGCGTTCGTCTACGTCGCTGGACTGGAGTGCATCACGGCAAACGCCGACCAGACGCCGCATTCACTGGCCAAAGATCATCCCGACTGGCTGCAGCGCAAACTCACCGGCGAGCCTGCAATTTTCGGCGGCGGCAGCGCCTTCTGGATCGCGAAAGGTGACGAAGATGTCTGGATCAGTCCCTACGCCCCCGACTGGCGCAAGACGTACATGGAACGGGTGCGTCAGATCGCCGCCACCGGCATCGACGGCATCTACGTCGACATTCCCTACTGGATGACGCACTTCGACGGCTGGGAAGATTCCTGGGCCAGCTTCGACGACTATACCGTCGCCGCCTTCAAGCAGCAGACCGGCCTCGACGCGAAACACGATCTCAAACTCGGCGACTTCTCTGACGCGAATTTCCGCAAGTGGGTGGATTTCCGCATCCGGACCATCACCGATTTCATGCAGGAAATTGATCGCACGGCCAAGTCGGTCAGTCCCAAGATCAAAACGATTCCGGAAATTTATCCCGGCATCGAAGAAGAAGCCGTCCGCGTCGGATCCGATGTCTACAGCCTCTACGCCGTCAACGACGCCATCGCCCACGAATACGAATTCGGCGGCGGCGATCACATGGCGTCATCGCGCACGCCGCTCGACTGGTTCCGCTACCAGGTGGGTATGGCGTCGTTTCGCGCTTTCGCGGAGGGAAAGCCGACGTGGATCCTCAACTACTCCTGGGACGGCGACAAGAAAATCGCTCCGCGCGACGCCATGGAAAATCTTTTCATGTCGCAGGTCATGGCAGGCGCGAACCCCTGGGATGCGCGCGGTCACGTCATGTCCGGGTCCAACGATCTCGAAACGCGCAAGCGCATCTTCGACTGGATCGCGCAACACGAAGAAACCTTCTATCGCCCACGTAAGCCGGTGAATCCGATCGGCGTCTACTTCTCGCCGGCGACTCGGAATTACTATTCCAGCGAATTCCTGCGCTCCTATCAGGGAATCTTGATTCTGCTCCTGCAGAAGCATCTGGCCTATGAAGTCGTCACGCCGCGCACCCTGGCTCACTTCACTGGCAGCGCCCTGATCCTGCCGGACGTGCGCGTGCTGGATGACACTGAACGCGCGCTCCTGCTCAAGGTCGCCAAGAGCGGCAACAAGCTGATCATCACCGGTGCGGACGCCACCGCACTTCCGAATCAGCCCAACATCATCCGCATGGAAACCTGTCCCGGAAAAGCCTATACACACGCCCTCGAGAGCAACTTCGCAGCCGCCTCTCCCGCCGGCCAGTCTCAGTTTCTGGAAAGCCTGCCGGCCAATTCCGAAGTCCAGATCGAAGCTTCTCCCGCTCTGGCCACTCATGTCGCCAGAGTTGACGGCAAGCTGCACGTCTACTTTGCCAACTTCAAGGGTTTGCGGGGAGGAGCGAACGCCAATCAGGAACCGGAGAGCGGCGCGGTTGTCACGGTGCGCGGCACCGGCAAAGCAAAGTTTCTTCCGTTCCTGGGCGAAGAGGAGGAACTTCCCGGCGAAAAGAAAGGTGAAATGACCGCGTACCGCCTACCACCAATCTCACGAGGCGCGGTCTTCTGGATCGAATAGAACCGCCCGCTATTGCAGCGGCGGAATCGTGTAGTCGCAGGCTGCGATGGCGGTAGCCGAAGCGCGAATCTGGCCGTCAGCGAATGAACAGAAGTAGCGCCGTCCGGTCTGGTTTGGGACGGTCGGAGACGCGACGATCTGATACGTCGCAACCGGGCTCCCGCTCACACCCGTGATCACGAAGTTGTACCCGTTCTTCGTGCCCGACGCCAGCTGGGTATCAATCAGACACGCGCTTGCCGGAGTGGGCGGAGCGCAACTGGTCCCGCCGAGCGCGGTCAGTGTCGACGCATAGCCCACCGTCGGGAACGCCGATACGTAGGAAATCTGTACCGTGTTGATGGTTTTGATCGCTTCCACGGCCGATGCTTCATGCGCCGACATGCGCGCCTGCAACAGGTTCGGGATGGCAATCGAGGCGATGATGAGGATGATTGCGACTACAATCAGCAATTCAATTAACGAGAACCCGCGCTGCCTGTCTCTTCTGTTCATTGCCTACTCCTACCTTTGGGATCGAGCCACTGGAGCCGGGTTTCGACAACCAATGCCGGGAGAAAACGGAGAAACCTGGGCCTGCGTACCTCTAATCAGGAAGGGTAGACCGCACGGCAGAACCGCGTCAAGGGCAACCCGGGGAGACCGCCTGGCGCGGACAAGAAATTGCAGCTTTGTACGCGCCAGATGCACACTTACCGCACTTACATCACAGATTAGGCCGCATATCGCTCGACGTCCCGCCCGCCGCCGGCACGTAGCACTTGAGCGTATAGTCCATTACCATGCGGTCGGCATTGAAGCGCCAGCCTAACGTGCGGATGGTGCGTTTCATGCGCTTGATCCATCCCCTTGGCAGCCCATCGCGATCACGTTGGTAGTACAGCGGGATCACTTCTTCGCGCAACACGCGCATCAGATCTTCGCCGTCCCGTGTGTCGTGGACCGTCATGTCGGAGTGCGTTCGGCCGGTCCCAATAGCGAAACCATTCAGGCCATCATAGGCTTCCGCCCACCAGCCATCCAGGATGGAGAGATTCAGGCCGCCGTTGAGCACGACTTTCTGTCCGCTGGTGCCGGACGCTTCGAGCGGTCGCCGCGGATTGTTGAGCCACACATCCACGCCCTGCACCAGATGCCGGCCCACGTTAATGTCATAGTTCTCGACAAATACAAAACGGTCTGAGAACTTCGGATCCCGCATCAAGCGCGCAACCTGCTGCAGCACGCGCTTTGCAGGCTCATCGTTCGGATGCGCTTTCCCGGCAAACACGAACTGCACAGGCCGCTTCGGATCATTCACCATCGCGGCCAGCCGTTCCATGTCGGCCAGAACCAGATCCGCTCGCTTGTAGGTAGCAAATCGGCGCGCAAAGCCGATGGTCAACGCGTCCTGACTCAGCACCCCGCGCAGTTTCTGCACCACCTCTTCGGGTTCGTCACGGCGCACAGCTTGCCGGACGGCACGCCGGCGCACAAAATCAATGAGCCGCGATTTCAGATTGAGATGTGTTTCCCAGAGTTCTCCGTCGTCGACACTCTCGATACCTTCCCAGATTTTCGCTTCGCTGCTGCGCAGGTGCCACCCTGTTCCCAAATGACGGTCGTACAGGCGGAACATCTGCGGAGCGAGCCAGGAGGGCACGTGAACGCCATTGGTGATATGCCCGATGGGCACCGAATCTTCCGGCTTCCCCGGCGAGAGCCCGGTCCACATCGCGCGCGAAACCTCCCCATGCAACGAAGAAACGGCGTTCGCCCGCCGCGACAGCCGCAGGCCCAGCACCGTCATGCAGAACAACTCATCGCTGTTGTTGGGATTCTCACGGCCCAGCGCCATGAAACTTTCGTGCGACAGACCCAGTTTCTCTCGCAGCGGCCCCAGGTGCTCTTCGATCAGATCGGACTCGAAGCGGTCATGCCCGGCAGGCACCGGCGTGTGCGTCGTAAACACAACTTCGCGCGCCACGCGCGGCACCGCTTTCTCGAAGGTGAGACCCTCTTCCTCCATGCGCTGGCGAATCGCTTCCAGCACGACAAAACCGCTGTGTCCTTCGTTCAGGTGCAGAACTCCCGGCGTAATGCCCAGCGCCTTCAGAGCACGAAGCCCGCCCACGCCGAGCAGTAATTCCTGATGCACGCGCACGCGGCGGTCTCCGCCGTAAAGACGCGACGTAAGCTCGCGATCCTCCGGGGCGTTCCCTTCCATGTCGGAATCGAGCAGAAACAGATTGCAGCGCCCCACCCTCACGCGCCACACCTTGGCGCGGATCGACCCGTGGCGGGTGTCCACTTGCACCACCACTGGCAGGCCGTTCTTGCCGATCGCAGGCTCCATTGGCAGCTGGTTGACGTCGGTTTCGAGGTACTCCTCCTGCTGCCAGCCGTCCGAATTCAGTCTCTGACGGAAATATCCCTGGCCGTAGAACAGGCCGATCCCCACCAGGGGAATGTCCAGATCCGACGCGCTCTTGATGTGATCGCCCGCCAGAACGCCCAGTCCACCGGAATAGATCGGCAACGATTCATGCAGCCCGAATTCCGCCGAGAAATAAGCGACCGGCCGCGTCCGCAGAATTCCGGCGTGCCTTGCGCCCCAGGTCCGTTCCGCTTCCTCGTACTCGCACAACCGGCGATAGGCATAGTTGATGCGGCTGTCGAGCACCAGTTCCGCCGCCCGCGCCTCCAGTCGCCGCAGCGGAAACTCCGCCAGCATCGAAACCGGATTGTGATTGAGCTGGCTCCAGCGCACCGGGTCGAGATCCAGAAACAAGTTAACGGAGTCGTGATCCCAGCTCCACCACAGGTTGCGTGCCAGCGCCCACAACCTTTCCTGTGCCGGAGCAATGAAGCGGTCCAGCATGCGGGCTTCGCTCACCACCGGCGCGACCTGCGTCGCCGCCTCCGTCAGCAATCGAATTTCATGCTCCGGGAAGATTCGGGGCTCAACCGTCTGTACGACCAGCACGCCCTGCAGAACGCCGCGATCGATCAGCGGCACACCGAGAAACGACTGGTACGCATCCTCGCCCGCCTCGGTGAAGTACTTGAAGCGCGGATGATTCTTCACCTGCTCCACCGCCACCGGACGAACCTGCTCCGCCACCAGTCCGGCCAATCCCTCGTGCAGCGTCATGCGCAGGTTCCCAACCGCCTCGTGCCGCAGGCCCAGCGTGGCCGCCAGCACCAGCGTCGAGCGATCCGGCTCCAGCAGATATGCCGAACACACGTCCGTCCCAAACCGCTTCGCGATCAGCGCCACGACGTTCGAAAGCGTTTCCGCCGGCTTGCCGCCTTCGGCGGTTAGGTTCGCAATCTCTTCGAGCCTTAGAACGTAGGTCGCATTTCGCGATTCCTCGCCCTGCTCTAAATCCTCTACTGCATCATTATGTTGGTCCAAAATGAGTTCGGCCCTCCCCAGCGGGTAAATTTCAGATCCGCTCGGCTTTAGATGAAACGGTGAGGCCGGAGACACCCGGCGCACCCCACTTTTCTATTTTACGGTGTGCGGCGGCAATCGCATCCATCGCACTTTGATTTGCTCCGATCAATTTATTCGTTCGCCACGCAACGTCCGGGATAACTGATTGAAATTGGGCTTGTTACAAAAAGTTGACCGATCTGGCACCAACGTACCCAGGTGAGGAAAATCACCGGCCTCCGACCTGTACAAATCCAGATTGTCGTACGAGAATAGCGGGATTCTCACGGCGCGATAGGATCCCCTGAGTCGCCACGGAACCCGAATCTTGTATCTCAGGCCCAAAACCCTCGACGAGGCAGTCGCACAGTTGGCGACGCCCGGTGTCCAAGTACTCTCTGGCGGCACCGACTTCTATCCGGCTTTGGGAGATCGGATTCCACAAGGATCCGTGCTCGACATCTCCGCACTGCCGGACTTGCGCGGCGTATGGCGCGAGTCTGACTACTTTCGTATCGGCGGACTTACGACGTGGACTGACATCATCCGTGCCGATCTGCCCCGCTGCTTCGACGCGCTCAAAAGCGCGGCTCGCGAAGTGGGCTCAGTGCAAATCCAGAACCGCGGCACAGTGGCGGGCAATCTGTGCAATGCGTCCCCCGCTGCCGACGGCGTGCCTCCCTTGCTGGCCCTGGACGCGGAAGTTGAACTCAGCTCAAGTGCAGGAACTCGGCGGATGTCCCTTGCCGAATTTATTATCGGCAATCGCAAGACCCTGCGGCGCCCCGACGAACTTTTGACCGCCGTATGGGTCCCGCGCACTCTCGAAGATGCCGCATCGGCATTCCTGAAACTGGGCGCGCGGCGCTACCTGGTGATCTCCATTTCGATGGTGACCGCGGTCGTTCTGGTGAACGGCAGCCGGATCGCCAGGGCGCGAGTGGCGGTAGGATCATGTTCTGTAGTGGCCCGCCGTCTGCCAATGCTCGAGAGCGACTTGACAGGTGCGTCCGTTCGCGACGGATTGGACTCGCTCGTCACTCCGGCTCACCTCGCGCCGCTCTCCCCGATCGACGACGTTCGCGCGACGGGGGAATACCGACTCGATGCCTCGTTGACCATCGTGCGCCGCGCCCTGAAATCCTGCCTGGAGGCCCGCTGAGATGGCCGCCATGCACGAGGTTCCGGCCGCGCCCCCGACGAACACAATTGCATTTCGCGTGAACGGACGTGACGTCTCTGTGAGCAGTCCCCCCCTGGAACGCCTCTCACGCGTATTGCGCGACCGCCTCGGCCTGACCGGGACCAAGGTGGGATGCGATGCCGGCGATTGTGGCGCCTGCACCATTCTGCTCGACGGCGACCCTGTCTGCGCTTGCCTGGTCGCAGCCGCACAAGCTGCTGGACACGAAATCACCACCGTCGAAGGATTGGTGCAGCGAAGGGCGGGCGCTCAAGTGCAGCAGTCCTTCCTGACCCACGGCGCCGCGCAATGTGGAGCCTGCACTCCCGGCATGCTCGTCGCCGCCACTGCCCTGCTCGAGAAGAACAGCACGCCGGGCGAAAACGAAGTCATGGACGCGATTGGCGGCGTGCTCTGCCGCTGCACTGGCTATCGCAAGATTGTCACAGCCATTCTCAATGCCGGCATGCCCTCAACGGTGCCACCCTCGCCGCACGCGGGAGAAGCTGTCGGCCAGCGCCTTGTCCGCCTCGACGGGCAGAAGAAGATCGAAGGCACCGAGATCTTCGGAGCCGACGAAACCCCAGCGGGCGCTCTCGCGGTGCGCGCCATTCGCTGTCCCTACCATCGCGCCCGTTTTCAATTCGGCGATCTGGATGCCTTCGTTCGTCAGCATCCCGGCATTCATGCGGTCTTCACCGCGAAGGATATTCCAGGACGAGACTGCTATGGCGTGATTCCGCCCCTTGCCGATCAGCCGGTCTTTGCCCACCGCGAGGCGCGCTATCGCGGCGAAGCGGTGGCCGCAGTGGTGGGCGATCCGGCAATTGTGGAAGGGATCGATCCCGCGGCCTTTCCGGTCGTTTGGGGGGAACTGCCTTCGCTCAAAGATGTCGACTCAGCCCTCGCGCCAGACGCGCCACGAATCCATGCTCATCGCGAACAGAACGTGCTGGTGCGCGGTCGGGTTGTCCGGGGAGATGTAGAGTCAGCTCTCGCCCACGCCGATATCACCGCCCAGGCTGACTACGAAACCGGCTTTGTCGAACACGCATACATCGAACCCGAAGCCGGATTCGCGCGGCGCGTCGGCGATGGCATCGAGATTCAGGCCTGCACGCAGTCACCGTACATGGATCGCAGCGACATCGCCGCCATCCTGGGTATTCCTCCAGAGAGCGTCCGCATTATTCCCACAGCGGTCGGCGGAGGCTTCGGCTCCAAGCTCGACCTCTCAGTTCAGCCCTTTCTCGCGCTCGCGGCGTGGCATCTGCGGAAGCCGGTGCGCATGGTCTATTCCCGCACCGAGTCGATCGTTTCGACAACCAAGCGTCACCCGGCTAGAATGACGATTCGCGGCGGCTGCTCTCGCGACGGCAAACTGCTCGCCCTCGACTTCTCTGCCGACTTCAACACCGGCGCCTATTCCTCCTGGGGACCCACGGTTGCCGCCCGCGTTCCCGTCCACGCGTCCGGTCCTTATTATGTGCCGCACTATCGGGCGCTGACCCGCGCCATCCACACAAACCTCGTGCCCGCCGGGGCGTTTCGTGGATTCGGCGTTCCCCAGGCAACCATCGCCCAGGAACAACTCTATGACGACCTTGCCGACCGTGTCGGCATGGACCGCCTGGAATTCCGCATCCTCAACGCCCTTGACGGCCAGACTCCAACCGTGACCGGCCAGGTTCTCGGCGAAGGTGTCGGCATCCGCGCCTGCTTTGAAGCGCTGCGACCAAACTGGCTGCAAGCGCGAAAATCATCCAGCGTATTCAACGCGACTACCCATAGCCCGCTCCGACGCGGCGTAGGAGTAGCAGGCATGTGGTACGGCTGCGGCAACACTTCCCTGCCGAATCCCTCCACCGTCCGCATTGGCCTGAAGCGCGATGGCCGCATCGCCCTGCATCAGGGCGCCGTCGATATCGGCCAGGGTTCCAACACCATCGTGACCCAGATCTGCGCCGACGCACTGGACGCGCCGATCGATCGCTTCGACCTTGTCTCCGGCGACACCTCCGTCACTCCCGACTGCGGAAAGACGTCCGCTTCGCGCCAGACGCTCGTCACCGGAAAAGCCGCGCACATGGCAGGAACTCAGCTGCGGCAGGCGATTCTCGCCCTGGCTAAGGGCTGCGATTGCGCCAGCATTCAGTTCGGCGAAGGCCTCGTCACGGTTGAAGAAAAGGAAGAACAACGTACGATCGCGCTTGCCGATCTCCCGCTCGACCAGCACGGCTACATCATCACCGCGGAAGCCACATTCGATCCCCCAACCAGCAAGCTCGACGAAAACGGCCAAGGCAATCCGTATGCGGCTTATGGATTCGGCGCCCACATGGCCGAAATCGAAGTCGACACCGAACTCGGCACCGTGCGCGTGCTGAAGGTCACCGCGGCACACGACGTCGGACGCGCCATCAATCCCACGCTGATCGAAGGCCAGATCGAAGGCGGCGTCGCCCAGGGCCTCGGCATGGCCCTCATGGAAGAATTCTTCCCCGGCAAAGGCGAGAATCTCCACGACTACCTCATTCCCTCCGCCGGTGACATCCCGCCGGTGGAATCGATTCTCATCGAGGATCCCACGCCCATCGGCCCGTTCGGCGCGAAAGGCATCGGCGAGCAGGCGGTGATCCCGACCGCACCCGCTATTCTCAACGCGCTGCACGACGCCGTCGGCATCCGGCTGCGTAAAGTACCCGCCACTCCCGACCGCGTGCGCGCCGCAATCCTCGCCAAGCAGAAAGCAGGTCCCCGTGGCTGACGACGCCATCCGCTGCGACGCCTGCCCCGTGCTCTGCTACATCAAGCCCGGACGCACCGGCTCCTGCGACCGCTACGGCAATCACGACGGTCAACTCGTCCGCCTCGATCCGCATGTCATGCTCGAACGCGCACAATCCCGCGGCGAATCGCTGGTTCCTTTCCTTGGCAAGAGCCGCGAGTGGGACGGCAACCTCGTCAACGACGCCCAGACCTTCGTCACCGCGATCGGCGCGGGCACAACCTATCCCGATTACAAGCCCGCGCCCTTCATCATTTCCTCGCAAGTCCAGGGCGTCGACATGGTCACGGTTGTGACCGAGGGCATTTTCAGCTACTGCGGGGTGAAACTGAAAATCGACACCGACCGCCATCTCGGCGCCGAGTGCAGCATCGTGCGCGCGCAGGGCGAAGCCGTCGGCCACGTCACCACCAGCGAATACGGATCGCAGATGCTCTCACTCGGCGGTGTCCGCCACCTGACCGGCGGCAGTCGCCACGAAGGCACCGTGACCTGCGACACGCTGCTGCACCTGTGCAATGGCAAGGCTGTAGAACTTCAAATCGACAACGGCGCCAAAGTGGTGGTGCAGGCGGGCAAAGCTCCGATCGTCGATGGCATGCAGGAAGAGCGCATGCGCGTCGGTTGCGGCTCGGCCACCATCGGCATGTTCGCCAAACAGTGGTTTGGCAAAGTCGATGAAGTCGTGGTGGTCGACGACCACATCACCGGCGTGCTCTCCGAACATCAGGCCGGCAAACTCCTCGACATCCCCGAAACCGGTATCAAGATGAAAGGCCGCCGCTCCACTCCCGGCCGCTATTTCAAAGTCGCCGAGCCCGGCACCTCGTGGGGCGGAACCAACATCACCGATCCGCTCTCGATCCTCGCTCCATTCGATCCCGAAGTAGCCAAGCCCGGCCTGCGTTTGCTGATGGTCAGCACCACCGGCGAGCAGTACGCATACTACGAATTGGACGATGCGTTGCGTCCGGTAGAAAGAAATCTGCCGCCGTCCCTTCAGGAATCCGTCGCCCGCATCCGCGAGAATTGCGAGCCCGCGCTCTGCACGGTCCTGTTCATGGGCGGCGCCGGCGGCTCCCTTCGGGCCGGAGTCACCGAAAATCCCGTCAAACTCACTCTCTCGGTTCGCGACGCGCTCACCCGCGTCACCTCGGGCGGCGCACCCGTCTACGTCTGGCCGGGCGGCGGCATCACCTACATGGTCGACGTCAGCCGCATGCCGGAAAATGCCTTCGGCTATGTGCCCACGCCCGCCCTCGTCGCGCCCATCGAGTTCACGATGAAGCTGGATGACTACGCGGCGTTAGGCGGCCACATGGACCACGTCCGCCCGCTGCATTCGATTCACCGCGCCGACGATGGCAGCCGCCGTGTTGCCCCGCGTGAAGGCAATCCCTGGCCGCTCTCTGCCGGAAAGTCAGGCCGCGAGTGAACATCCGCGCCCAGATTCGCATGTTGCCCGACAACCGCCGCCTGCACATGCACGACGGCCCAATCGACCTGATCGTTGAAGCCTTCGGGCGGCCCATGGATATCAAGGCTGCCTATCGCGCCGCTGCGCAGAGATTCCCCACCGTCCTCGACGAGTTGTGCGAAGAACTCAAGTTCCTTCGCCAGCCAACACGCCCCGATGGCCCTCTCCCGCAAGGCCCAATTGCCCGCCGAATGGTCGCGGCCGTCACGCCGTACGCCGCCACGACCTTCATCACTCCGATGGCAGCCGTTGCCGGGGCCGTCGCGGAAGAGATTCTCGGAATCATGACGCACGCCGCCGAACTGTCTCGCGCCTATGTCAACGATGGCGGCGACATCGCTCTGCACCTCGGTCCAGGCGAAAGGTTCGTAGTAGGAATGATGGAATATCCCAGACCAGAGGCAATTGCGCTTCCTCGAGAACTGGCTCGTTACACGTTTCCGAATTCCCCCGTGTTCCTCTGTGCCCCCCGTGGTTCAAGCTCTTTGTCGACGTCTAATGGAACTCCGCGTTCCGAATACGAGCTGCAAAGAAACACCCTCTTCGGAACGACAACCCTCGACTTCACGCATCCCGTCCGCGGCATCGCCACCAGCGGATGGCGTGGCCGCAGCTTTTCCCTCGGCATCGCCGACGCCGTCACCGTCCTCGCCGATACCGCCGCCCAAGCCGACGCCGCTGCAACCGTCATTGCCAACGCGGTCGACTTGCCTGGGCACCCAGCTGTCGTGCGGATTGCGGCGAACGAACTCCAGCCCGACACCGACCTTGCCGACCGCCCAGTCACGCAGGGCGTCGGCGAACTTCGTCTCGACGAAATTCACGCCGCACTTTCGGCGGGCGCGCAGGTCGCGGATCAATTGCGCAGGCAAGGCCTGATCCGCGCGGCTGCGCTGAACCTTCAAAGCGAGACTCGCCTCGTCGGCAGGCGCAACTTTGGGCTCGATGAATATCCCGTTGAGAGCATCCGCTTCGGGAAGGGCACGGCTTCAGCCGTGCCGATAGGAGCCACCAGCGATGGCGGCTTTAGCCGCTGAGGGTTGCTGTCTGCTCTGTGCGATACACTCTTGAGGCGCCGTTCAACAACTCACACGGCGCTGGATTCTGGTTCATGCCCGACGTCCAACTCCGCAAGCGCCTCCTTGCCGTGGAAGAGATCTTCCACGAAGGCGGTCCCATCGCCGCGCAACCGCTGAAGCGCGCCGCCGCCCTCGCCGTGATCAAGAATCCCTTTGCCGGAACCTACGTCGACAAAATCGAATCCTTCATGGACGACCTCAAGCCCCTCGGCCTCGAAATGGCGCGCGTGCTCGTAAAGGCTCTGGGTGGCGATACCAAACTCATCGAAGGCTACGGCAAAGGCGCGATCGTTGGCTCAGCGGGCGAGATCGAACACGGCGCCCTCTGGCACGTTCCCGGAGGCTACGCCATGCGCGAAGTTCTCGGCGGCGCAAAAGCCATCGTCGCCTCGACCAAAAAAGTCGGCGGCCCCGGCGCCCGCCTCGACGTGCCTATCACCCACATCAACGCCTCCTATGTGCGCAGTCACTTCGACGCCATGGAAGTCGGCATCGCCGACGCCCCCCGCGCCGACGAAATTCTTCTCGCGCTCGTCATGACCACCGGCCCGCGCGTCCACGCCCGCGTCGGCGGCCTGAAAGCATCCGAAATCAAAGGAGAGGACGGCCTGCGATGACCTTCAGGTTTGTCATTCCGAGCCCGCAGCCGCGAAGCGGCGAGAGCCTGCCCTGAGCTTGTCGAAGGGACGAGCGAGGAATCCGCATTTTGAACCGCTACGAAAACCGATGCCTATGAAAATCCGCAAGATCGCCACCTTCGTCGAAGAGACTTGCACCGAGATGGGCCGCCCGCTCAATCCGCCCACCCGTCGCGCCGCAGCCGTCGCCGTGATCGAAAATCCCTGCGCCGGGAAATACGTCGAAGATCTTTCCGAACTCATGGCCATCGGCGAGGAACTAGGCGACCTGCTGACTCAACGTGCCGTCGCCGCTCTCGGCATCGAAGGCCCAAAGGCCGAAAGCTACGGCAAGGCCGCCGCTGTGGGCGAGAACGGCGAACTTGAACACGCCGCCGCGGTCCTCCACCCCAAACTCGGCACGCCCGTGCGCAAAGTCCTCGGCAAAGGCGCAGCCCTGATTCCATCGTCAAAGAAACGCGGAGGCCTCGGCGTAGTGCTCGACATCCCGCTAGGCCACAAAGATGCCGCCTACGTCCGTAGTCACTTCGACGGCATGGAAGTCCGCCTCAACGACGCGCCACGCGCCAACGAAATCATGGTCGCCATCGCCGTCACCGACAGCGGCCGGCCGTTGCCGCGCGTCGGCGGCCTGACAAAAGACCAGATCAAGGGCGAAGATGGGCTGAGGTGACTTCAACAATATTCACTCTTCTTACGCTGTCTTGCTGAGCGGAGGTTGAGCGAGCGTAGCGAAGCTCAACCGCAGTCGAAGCATCCCTACTCCACCACGGTGCGTTGCTGGAGTAGGGGTCCCTCGTCACTGTCGCTCCTCGGGATGACATGATGGTTAGAATGACAATGATGAAACACGTATCGCTCCGACCCCTATTCTGCGTCTTCCTCAGCGCATGTGCGCTTCGCGCTCAAACGGCGAAAACTCCCGCCGACCTCCTCATCTCCGGCGGCACCGTCATCACCATGGACGCCACCCGCTCCATCCTCGACGAGGGCGCCGTCGCCATCACCGGCGACACCATCACCGAAGTCGGCCCCCGAGCGCAGCTCGAAGCGAAGTATGCCGCCAAGCAGACCATCGATGCCCGTAACACCCTAGTCCTCCCCGGCTTCATCAACGGACACACCCATGTCCCGATGACGCTCTTCCGCGGCATCCACGACGACGTCACGCTCAACGACTGGCTCTACAAATACATCTTTCCCGCCGAAGCCAAGAACGTGAACGAGGAATTTGTACGCTGGGGCACGCGCCTCGCGCTGGCCGAGCAGATCCGCTCCGGCGTCACCACCTTCGCCGACATGTACTACTTCGAGGACGCCATCGCCGAAGAGACCAAAAAAGCCGGCATGCGCGGAGTGCTCGGCGAAACGTTCATCGACTTCCCCGCGCCCGACAACAAGACCGAAGCCGCCATGCTCGACTACACCGAGCGATTTCTGAAGAAGTGGCAGGGCGATCCTCTGATCCATGCCGCTCCGGCTCCGCACTCCATCTATACCTGTTCAGAAAAAACGCTGAAAGACGCCGCCGCCCTCGCCCGCAAATATCACGCGCCGATCCTCATCCATCTCTCCGAAATGAAGAAAGAGAACGACGACAGCTACAAGAACCACGGCATGTCGCCGACGCAATATCTCGATAAGATCGGGGTGCTCGGGCCGGATATCGTAGGAGCGCATTGCATTTTCGTGGATGCCGCCGACCAGAAAACGCTCGCCGAAAAACACGTTGGCTGCGTGCATAACCCGTCGAGCAACATGATGATCGCAAGCGGCGTTTCGCCCGTTCCTGACATGCGCGCCGCCGGAATCGCCGTCGGCCTCGGCACCGACGGCCCCGCCGGCAGCAACAACGACCTCGACATCATGGAAGAAATCGACCTCGCCGCGAAGTTGGCCAAGATCTCAAAGATGGACCCGCTCGCCATCAACGCGAAGGCCGTAGTCGAGATGGCAACCATCGACGGCGCTCGCGCCCTCCACATGGACAAAGAAATCGGCTCGCTCGAAAAAGGCAAGAAAGCTGACGTGATCCTGCTTAGCCTAGACGTGCCCAACGCGGTTCCAATGTACGACCCATACGCGCAGATCGCATATGCGTCGAAAGGAAGCGATGTCAAGACGGTAGTGATTGGCGGTCGGCCCGTGATGAAGGATCACAAGCTGCTAATGGTTGACGAAGAGGCGGCGATCGCAAAGGCGCGGGAATATCGGAAGAAGATCGCTGCGTCGTTAGGGATGGAGTAGAGGGGCCACATCTCGGGAGGCCTGGCCGAGAGTCGATGAGTGCAATGGCGATTTAGGGACATTTATCGGATCTTTAGCTGCCGCTGAACTTCCTCGGGCAAATCCCAACCGGAATAAAGCAAAACCATTTTCGGCTCGCCACCAACAACGGGCTGCCGTGGGCCTTTGCCCGGTGGTAAGTCAAACCTGTACGGGATTTCGATGTGCCATGACTTGCTCAGGTGTGTCACCGGGACACTGAACAGCAAAGACTTCCCCGGTGGTATGCGCTGCGCCAAACTGACGTCGAATTCATACCCTGTTGGCATCTTCGCCTCTTGGTGCGGCTCTGAGTTTTGGTCGTTAAGCGCAGGCGGTTCGATTTCGACTCCCCGAATGAGAAACTGCGCGTCCTTCACAATGTCATGCATTACCCCGAGCTCATCCTTCGGACTCCCCTCAGGCGCGCCGAAAGTTCGGAGGATTATTGGCACTCTGCAATTGTTCACAAAACGCAGCCATACCCTCTGCGTGGGCTCACCCTCGATAAACCTCACTCCTTTTCCGACATGCTCAAAATGTAGGTAAACGTACGGGCGATTTTCGTCGATGACGAAACTCGGCGATGCCTGGGCATGACTGGTCGATTGGTTCCAAGCTGAGAAGAAGGGACACAGCAGAACCATGGTGAGCATCACACGGGTTCGTGCCATGACTCTTTAGACTCCGAAGCAAATGATTTCGTTCCCCGAGTCCAATTGCTCGTTTCGAATTCTAGCTAACGAAATCAGGCGAAATTCATCGACCTGTTGTGTTGCATTAGTGTCCCGTAACTTCCGGCACCCTCCCCGCCGGCGGCGTGTTCCGGCTGCGCTGGCAGCTCACAGCGCCATCGGTGATCACCATCCCGATCCCCGGCAGATCGCCCTTGCGGATACTGTCCAGCAAGTCCTTCCCTGCCGAATGCTGCGCCTTGTCCATCAGCACAAACGACGCTTCACGTCCCGGCGCAATCAGTCCGCAGTTCAAATTGCGCATCTTTGCCGTATTGCCGGTGGCAAGACAGATTGCGACTTCCGCGGGAATATCGCCGAGCGCGGAGAGCATCGAAATCATGCGGATGATCCCTAGCGGCTGCACACCCGATCCGGCTGGCGAGTCCGTCCCCAAAATCACGCGCCCCAGTTGCTTCAGCTCCGCAGCCGTTCGCAGCGCCAGCAGCCCCGCGCGTTCATTGCCGTTGTGCACGATCTCCAGTGCCCGCGCCGACCGTTCGCACAGGGCGACGATCTGATCGTCCGGCAGCGCCGTGTGACCGCCGTTGACGTGCCCGATCACGTCGGCGTCGGTCTCAAGCACCATATCTTTATCAATCAGACTCGATCCCGGAATCGATGGCCCACCTGTGTGAATCGTGCTCTGGATGCCGTATTTGCGCGCCCACGCGACCATCTGACGCCCGGTCTTGCCGTCTTTCACGCTGCCCAGGCCAATCTCGCCCAGCAACTTCACGCCAGCCGCGGCCAATTCCTTGAAGTCGTCTTCGACCATCCCGTGCTCGACGACCGGCGCACCGGCATAGATCTTCACCCCGCCCGGCCGAAACGCGTTGAAGGCCCGTTGCGCAAACACCGCCATCGCCTTCAGCCCGACCACATCCTTCGGCCGTCCCGGCGTGTGCACCTCGCCCGCCGAAATCATCGCCGTCACGCCGCCGTGCAAGTAGCTGTCGATCCACCCCAGCTGATTCTGCCGCGGCGTCCAGTCTCCGCACACTGGATGCACGTGGCTGTCGATCAGTCCGGGAACAAGCGCAACGCCTTTGGCATCGATCGTGACGGTTGCGCCGGAAGCGTCGACTTCCTTTTCTTTACCGACGGCCGCAATACAATCGCCGACCGCGACGACGGTGTCGGCGTCGAGAATGGGCTGATCGAGATCGCCGCTGAGCAGCAGCCCGATATTCTTGATGACGAGCTTGTTTTGCGTCGCGGACTTACCAAGTTCGTCTTGAGCCATTAGCTTGTCCCGATGAGGTCAATTTTGACCCATGTCATCCTGAGCGCAGCAGGAACAGAGCGCAGCGGAGTTCCTGCGAAGTCGAAGGACCCCTACTCAACCTGAGACTCCATTTCGTCGCAAGGCATTCTCACGTTGCCCTCGACAGCGCCCCTTGTCCTCCCCACTCTCCCAGTGTTACAAGCAAAGTAGAGACCCGCATGGTATCCCGCAACTTCATCTTTTGGGAAGTGGACGTGCAGCGCGACTTCGTACTTCCCGGCGGCAAACTCTATGTCCCCGGCGCCGAAAAATTGCTGCCCAACATTCGCAAGCTCGCCGACGCCGCCCGCCGCAACGAAGTCCTCTTGGTCTCGAGCGGCGACTTTCATCCGCCCAACGATCCCGAATTTCAGCAGTTCCCGCCGCACTGTCTGAAAGGCCAGCCCGGAAGTGAACTCGTGCCGGAAGCACTGGCGGATCGCGTAGCACAGGTTGAAAACACTCCAGCGGCGAAACTGCCCGAGCGCTTCGACAACTACCAGCAGATCCTTCTGGAAAAGCAGACTCTCGACGTATTCAAGACGCTCCACGCCGATGAGCTCGTCAAGCGCCTGGGAGACGAAGCTGAATTCGTCGTCTTCGGCGTGGTCACGGAATACTGCGTGAGTTGCGCCGCGAAAGGACTGCTCGCGCGCAATCGCAAAGTCACTATTGTCCGCGATGCGATCGAGACGCTCGATCCAGGTGCTGGCAACAAAACGATCGCCGAACTCCAGAGACTGGGAGCACGTTTAGTAACCACAGAAGAAGCGTTAGCCAACCTCAGACATTCTTCGTGATCCTCAGTGCCCTTGGTGGTTGGGTTTTGGTGTTCCCCCGTGCACCCCGTGGTCATCGCTTTTGCCTTTTCACAGCAGGATCCCCGCAATCGAAGCCGACATCAAATTCGCCATCGTCCCCGCGAGCATCGCCCGCACACCCAACTTGGCTAGTTCCCCGCGTTTGTTCGGAGCGAGCGCACCGATCCCGCCCAGCTGAATTCCAATGGAGCTGAAGTTGGCGAATCCGCACAACGCGAACGTCGCAATCGTGAACGATCGCGGATCGAGGCCGGCCTTCTGCGGTCCCAGCATCGAGAACGCCACCAGTTCGTTGAGCACCATGCGCACGCCCAGAAGATTGCCGATGGCTGCACAGTCGTGCCACGGGATGCCGATAATGAATGCGACCGGCGCAAACAGCTTGCCCAGGATGAATTCCAGGCTCGGCGGAAACCAGGCGGCATGAGCGTGAATTCCGCCCATGATGCCGTCGAGCAGCGCGATCAGGGCAAGGAAAGCAATCAGCATGGCCGCAATATTCAGCGCCATGTGCAGGCCGTCGGTCGTGCCTCGTGCAATCGCTCCCAGCAGATTCGTGTGCTCCTCTTCTTTCGGCATGACAACTTTCCCTGCCGTTTTCGGAACCTCGGTTTCGGGCACCAGCATCTTGGCCATCAGCAGCGTTCCCGGCGCCGTCATGATCACAGCGCTCAACAAGTGTTTGGGCTCAATGCCGAACGCAATGTAAGCCGCCATGATGCTTCCCGAAACATGCGCCATGCCGCTCGTCATCACCGTCATCAGTTCCGAATACGTCAGGTCAGGAAGAAATGGACGGATCGTCTGTGGAGCTTCCGTCTGCCCCATGAAGATGCTGGCTGCCACGTTCAGCGATTCCGCCCCGCTCACGCCCATGAACCGCGTCATGAGCCAGGCCGCCGCCCGGATAACAAGCTGCATGATGCCAACGTAGTAGAGCACGGCAAACAGCGCGCAAATAAAGATCACCGTGGGCAACACCTGAAACGCGAAGTAAAAGCCGAGATGTGACCCTTGTTTGCCGAGGTCCCCGAAGACGAACTGGGATCCAGCGAATGCATAGGCCAGCAGTTGATTGACGGCGTCGCCCGCCTTCTGGAAGAGAATTCGCCCGATGTCAACCTTCAACACAAAAAATGCGAAGACAATCTGCAGCCCGAGTCCCCATCCCACGGTCTTCAGACGGATCGCCTTCCGATTGGTTGAGAAGGCGTAGCCCAGCGCCAGCATGATGACGAGACCGAGAATTCCTGTGAATCGTCCCATCAGTGTCCCCCTGTATTTTTCGAAGGATGGTGAATCGCGCGATGAATCAAGGCTGGCCGATGCGCCGGTGCCGCGTCGGCAATCGTATAGCTTCCTTTTAGCAGTTCAACCGCCCGCGCCCCTTGCGCATCGGAATGACAATGCACCGTGCACAGCGGCTCTCCCACGGCAACGGCATCGCCAATCTTCTTATGCACCACGATCCCTACCGCCGGATCGACAGAATCCTCTTTCCGTTCTCGCCCCCCGCCAAGCACCACGCAGGCCGTCCCCACCTGCTCGCACATGATCGCGGACACAAATCCCGCCCGCGGACTCACCACATCCACCGTGTGTTTCGTCGCTGGCAGCCGCGAGGGATCGTCAATCGTTCCAGTATCGCCGCCATGCAACTCAACCATCTGCCGGAATTTCTTCAATGCCGCACCAGACGCAATCTTGTTCTCTGCCAGCGTTCGTCCCCCAGCGACCGACTTCGAAGCGCCGCCCAGGTGCAGCATCCAGGCCGCCAGCTCCAGACACAACTCACGCAAATCCCGAGGCCCGCCACCCTGCATGACCTCAATGCACTCGCGTACTTCCATCGCATTCCCGACCATGCGCCCCAGCGGCTGATCCATATTCGTGATCAGCGCCACCATCTGTTTGCCCATGCGCTCGCCCGTCTCAACCATCAACTCCGCCAGAAACACGGCATCGGATTCTTTCTTCATGAACGCTCCCGACCCGGTCTTCACGTCGAGCACCAGGGCGTCGGTGCCTTCGGCCAGTTTCTTGCTCATGATCGAAGCGCAGATCAGATATGGACTCTCGACGGTCCCGGTCACATCGCGCAGCGCGTACAGCTTGCGATCGGCCGGGGCGATCTTCTCGGTCTGCCCGATCATCGAGCATCCGCAGGTTTCCAGCACGCGCCGAAACTCCGCCACCGGCAATCCCACTCGAAATCCCGGTATCGCTTCCAGTTTGTCGAGGGTGCCACCGGTGTGTCCCAATCCGCGGCCGCTGATCATCGGCACATACAATCCAGCCGCCGCAACCAGTGGCGCCAGCACCAGCGACGTCTTGTCCCCCACGCCACCGGTAGAATGCTTGTCGACTTTCTTCGCTGGAAGGGATGACAGATCGAGCACTTCGCCCGAGTGCAGCATGGCGTTTGTGAGTGCGGCCGTTTCCTCGCCCGTCATGCCGCGCAGCACCACCGCCATGAGCCACGCCGCAATCTGATAATCAGGAACCGCGCCGGAAGTCGCGCCGGCCACGAGAAATTCAATTTCCTCCCGCGACAGCGCTCCACCATCCCGCTTCTTGCGGATGAGATCGGCAACGCGAAACGCTGGTGGGGTCGCGGGCGCGCTCACTGGAGTCGGAAACCCTCCGGCAGGAGTTCTGTGATGTGACTCGAGGTCCAACCTTTCTTGCCCTGAAAGAAAACCGTGGCATCGGGGCCAAACTCGTAGATGACCTGACGGCACGCTCCGCACGGCGAACACGGCACGCCATGATCGTTGGTCACAGCCACAGCCACGACTTCGAGCTTGGGTCCTTTCTCCGCGACCGCCGCAAAAATCGCCGTGCGCTCGGCGCAATTCGTCATTCCGTAGGAAGCGTTCTCCACGTTGCATCCGAGAAACACGTCGCCGCGTGAAGTCAGGATGGCCGCGCCGACGTGAAATTTGGAATAGGGCGCATAGGAACTCTTCATCGCCTTGCGCGCCGCGCGCAGCAACCGTTCGCGCACACTGTTGGGAATATCCTTCCGACGCCCACCCATGCCGCGAAGACCTCCCTTGGTGGAGCGCAATTGTAACCTTTCGTCTGTAACCTTTCATCTGGACAATACAAAGGGACAATACGAAATTTGGAATCCTCGCCCCGACGGAATCGTTCTCGCTGTGACAAATCCTGTAGCGAGCCGCTCTCGAACCCGCAACCGTACAAAAGCTCTTGACTTTACGAAGCTAATCCATTTAGATGACCGCACGAAAAACTAAGGGACGCTCCAGGATTCACTGTGCGGTGGAGCCCCGTTCACCGGTCAACTTCGGTGATGACCACGTGGGGTGACTACATGAAGAGAAGTGCGCTGCTTGCCGTCGTTTGCTTTGTCCTCTCGATCTGTCCACTGCTCTACAGCCAAGCCAACGGAAGTTTCTCCGGCACTGTGACCGACAAAAGCGGCTCCGTCATCGCCGGCGCCAAGGTGACCATCACCTCGCAGTTGACGGGCGTGGCGCGAGAGGGGACCACCGACGCGTCGGGACACTACCTTGTGCCGTTGCTTTCGGTCTCCGTCTATACCGTGCACGTGGACTCGCAGGGATTCCAGTCCGCCGAGCAGAAAGACGTCAAGCTGCAGGTCAACGAGCAGCGCGAAGTGGATTTCACGCTCAATCCGGCTTCGGTCACCCAGACCGTTGAAGTCAGCGCCACCGAAGTCGCCGTTCAAACGACGAACGCGACCCTCGGCCAAGTCATCACAGAACAACAAGTCGCTGACTTGCCGCTCAATGGCCGCGACTTCGTTCAGCTAGCCACCTTGACTCCCGGAACGACTCAGGAGACGAATCCGAACAGCTTCTTCAATCAGGGGCCGAGCAGCGAAGTCTCGACGCGCGGAACGTATTCGCTATCGGTGGGCGGTTCGCGAGCGCAGAGCACCGACTGGCTGCTTGATGGGAATGACAACAATGAGCTAACCGGCGGTGGCATCTCTATCTTGCCCTCGATTGACGCAATCCAGGAATTCAAGGTCCTCACCTACAACTATTCTGCAGAGTTTGGTACGCGGGCGGGTCCCACCGTACTGGTCACGACCAAGTCCGGATCAAACAAGTTGCACGGTTCGCTGTTTGAGTTTTTCCGCAATACGAAGCTTGACGCCACTAGCTTCTTCGCGTCCTCCAAAGAACAGTTCAACCTGAACCAGTTCGGCGGCGCTCTTGGCGGCGCGATCCAGAAAGACAAGACATTCTTCTTCGCTGATTATCAGGCCAAGAGGCAGCGCCACGGTCAGCCCTTTGTGGGCCTGGTCCCCACGCCTGACATGATAGCGGGCGACTTTTCGAATGATCCGTACGGCACCCCGCGGCCCGGATTTGCTCCCGACGCTCCCACCGCGAACGAGAATGGCTTCGGCAATATCACCAATCCGTATTCAGGTACGCCGTTCCAATGCGATTCCGAAACTGGTGACCCACTTCCGGCCGGCCCCGGGGGCACACAAGCTGGTGGCGTGGACTGCAACAAGATCTCGACCACCGGCCCAAATATGATGGCGGATCCAGTCGGGCTGGCGATGATGCAACTCTACCCGGCTAGCAATGCTTCGAATCCTGGACTTGGGTTTAACTTCACCAACGTCCCAGTCAGAAAACTCAACGAAGGTGAATTCGATGTTCGTGTAGATCACAACTTTTCCAGCAAAGACTCCGTGTTCGCGCGCTTCAGCTACGATCAGGCCGACAATTTCGTCCCAGGTGGTTCTCCTGGATTTGCCGCACCCAGCCCGTTTGCCAGTTCGCAGAACATTAGCAACCACGGGCGCAACGTAGCGGTTTCGGAAACCCACGTATTCTCTGATCGCACGGTTAACCAGTTCAGTGCTGGCTTCAACCGGATATTCAATCACATTCTGTCGTTCGGAGATCGCACCTGCGAATCCGCAAATATCGGGATTCAGGGTGCCAACCTGGACCCAAGCTGTCCGGGTGCTCCTGACGGCATCACTGCGCAATCCAATAAAGATTGCATGAGTTGCGGGCTCACAACTACCCTCGACGTCGGCGGCTACTGGTCGCTGGGCGACCGCGGTTTCGCTCCTTTCCAGGGCGGAACCAACGTCTTCTCGGTATCCGACTCATTCGATATGATTCGAGGCAAACACGACATCCGCATCGGTTTGGGATTCCGAGCCAATCAGATGAATGTTGAGACCGATGCCTTCCAGGATGGTTTCTTCGTGATCTTAGGAAACCCCATCTGGACTGGAGACGCCGCCGCCGATACGCTTCTTGGCCAGGTCGTTGCTGCGAAGCATGACCAGACCTTCGCAGGTGCGACAACTGGGCGCCGCTGGAAAATGTTCCGACCCTACGTCCAGGATGATTGGCGCGTGACCAACAATCTGACCCTGAACCTGGGATTGGGCTGGGCTCTCACGACTCCCGTCACGGAGGCACATAACCGTCAGGCCAACTTCGACTTCGCCACTGGGCGGCTGTTGGTCGCAGGGTCAGGCTTGGGAGTCGGGGACTGCGACATTTGCGCAAGATCGGATGGCGCGGTCGGCGTCAAAATGGACACGTCAGCGTTGGAGCCGCGTATCGGCATAGCCTGGAAACCCTTCGGCAGCCAGACCACAGCCGTTCGCGCGGGCTATGCAATGTTCCACGACTCATCCTGGAACCAGGGCGCGCAAGGATTATGGGAAAACCCACCCTACTTCGCGGAAACAAATACACCCTTCTCGTTTTGCCCCTACGGGAATACCACTGAGCCCTGCGGTTTAGCTCGCTCCTTTCTTTTTCAAGAACTTGTAGCACCCCCTGATCCGTCCACCTTCACAGGCACTCTGCAATCTCAGAATTTGAACTTTAAACTGGGAAGGGTGCAGCAGTTCAACATCAACGTCGAGCACCAGGTTTTCGGCAATCTCGTGCTTACGGCCGGATACGCAGGATCGCGCAGTCATCACATCCTGGTGGATGGCTTGAACCTGAATGTGAACTCGCCATTGGCGTGCGGAGAGGTTGAAGGATATACCTTGGGGTGCGGTCCCGGCGGCGCGGCATTCGATGCGCCATATCCGAAATTCGGGATCATCAGCAATATCAACGATAGTGGTAACGCGAAGTATGATTCCTTGCAGATCAAGGCTGAGACGAAGAGTGCAAAACATGGTCTCTATGCTCTGGTGGGATACACCTACGCCAAGACCTACGATAGCGGCCTCAACGACGGTTTGGGCAGCACCGTAGGAGCGCCGTACTGGCCGCTGCCAGGCAACGGCAAGCTGGATTGGGCGCTCTCACAAATTAATGTGGACCACACCTTCACCGCCAGCGTGGTTTATGACTTGCCCTTTGGCAAAGGCAAGAAATTCGGGAGCGATTGGAACGGTACTCTCAATGCAATCGCCGGCGGTTGGCAGGTGAACATAATCGAGAGACTGCTCTCCGGATTCCCGGTTTTTGTGATCAACAGCGACAACGAATCGGGAGTCAATTTTCAGCAGAACGCTTCGACTGTGAACCGTCCCGACCAGACATGCTCCGGCCAGACAAGCCACCACTCTCTCAGCCAATGGTTCGATACTTCCTGTTTCTCTGCAGCGGCTGCCGGCGAGCTGGGAAACGCAAATCGCGCCCCAGTAAATGGGCCAAACTTCATCAATACCGACTTTTCGCTGATCAAACATTTCCGGCTGCCATATCGTGAGGGAATGCAGATTGATTTCCGAGGTGAGTTCTTCAACCTGTTTAACCACCCGCAGTTTGGTCTGCCGAATGCTGATATCGCTACGGGACAGTTCGGAATTGTTAACTCCACCGTCAACAACCCGCGCGTGATTCAACTCGGACTTAAGTTGATGTTCTAGGACAGTCGGTCGTAGTCTGACTCCGGGCAGATTGGGCACTACCCAATCTGCCCTTAACTTTGCCTTCGATCCAATCCAAGGGGCCTCATGCGTCTTGTCATTCGCAGTCTTCCTCTCCAGGTTCTACTAATCGCGCTCTTCGCCCTCTCCCTCTCCGCCCAACCCCTCAAAGTCATCGTCGACCAGGACGCCCGCGGTCCCGGCACCAGCGATCAGCAGGCCATTCTTGTCTTTCTGAACTCTGAAAAATTCGACGTCCTCGGCATCACCACCGTCAGCGGAGACCAGTGGGTCCGCGAAGAAACCCAGCACGTCCTGCGCCTGCTCGAAATCGCCAACCGCACCGACATCCCGGTCATTCAGGGCGCTGAATTCCCCCTGCTGAACTCGAAAGAAGAATCCGAACGCTGGGAAGCCATATACGGCAAGCTCGAATACAAGGGTTGCTGGACCGAGCATTTCAACGCTAACCGCTCCACTATTTACGACGAACCGTATCACGCCCCTGAAGTCATCCCACCCATGAAGGAAGGCGCGCCGCACATTCAGGCCGCGCCCGGCACGGCTGCCGAGTTCATCGTTAAGATGGTCCACAAGTATCCCGGCGAAGTCGTGCTCTGGGCCGGAGGCCCGCTCACCAACTACGCGCTCGCCCTCAAACTCGATCCTGAAGTCGCCACTCTCGCCAAGGAATTCGTCATGATGGGCGGCGGCCTCTGGGCCGATAAAGGCGCCATCGACCCCGGCGCTCACGACGCCCGCCGCGAGTTCAACTGGTGGTTCGATCCCGAAGCCGCGCGCATCGTCCTGCGCGCCCCGTGGAAGAAAGTGACCATCACGCCCGTCGACATTTCCGTTAGGACGCGCTACACAACTGAAATGAAAGCCGCCATCACCAAGGCAGGTACTCCCATCACCGACTATCTCGAAAAGTATTCCCTGCCCGGCTACATGTGGGACGAAATTGCCGGCGCCGCCCTGATCGATCCCTCCATCATCACCGGCCAGAAGCAGTTCTACATGGACATCGACGTCGATCACGGCCCCAGCTACGGCAAAACTCTTTTCTGGGACCCCAAGACCACGGTCCCGCCCTACCTGCGCCTCGCCAATGTCCAGTTCGACATCGACGCCGAAAAGTTCTATAAGCTGTACATCGACCTGATGACGCACCCGCTCCGCAAGTGAAACCTCAGTGCCGCGAGGGAAGATTCCCCCGTGTTCCTCCGTGTCCCCCGTGGTTAAAGGTCTTTCCACGTCCCTCGAGACCACTGCGGATCGGTACTAAATGGTAAACTCCTTCGGACCAATGACCGCAAAACTGAAACACCTCCTCATCCTGTGCCTGATCGCCACCGCCGCCGCCCAACCCCGCCGCAAAGTCATCGTCAACGAAGACTTCTCCGGTCCCGGCGGCAGCAACATGCAGACGCTGCTCGTCCTCGCGCAATCTCCACAGGTCGATGTGCTCGGTGCCACCGTCGTCAGCGGCGACCAGTGGCGCGACGAAGAAGTTGCCCACACGCTGCGACTGCTCGAAATCATCGGCCGCTCTGATATCCCGGTCGTACCCGGCGCCGCCTTCCCGCTGGTCCGCACCCGCGAGGACTCGCAACTCTGGCAGCAGCGTTACGGCAAAGTCGCCTATGCCGGGGCATGGGACGACCGCTGGTGGCACGAAGCCAACATCATTCCGCCCATGCCGGAAGGCCAGCCCACGACCAAGCCCGCCGGCGAAGACGCTGCCCACTTCCTCATCCGCATGGTGCGTAAGTATCCGCATGAAGTGACGATCTACGAGGGCGGCCCCATGACCAACCTCGCGCTCGCCATCTCACTCGATCCCGAGTTTCCAAACCTGGCGCAAGAACTGGTCTTCATGGGCGGCAGCCTGAGCCCGCAGAGCGACAACCCAGAGTGGGCCAACACGCCACGGCACGAATTCAATTTCTGGTTCGATCCGGAAGCCGCCAATATCGTCCTCCGCGCCCCCTGGAAGAAGATCACCTGCACCCCGGTCGACATCTCCGTGAAGACCAGCCTCACGCCCGCCATGGTCAAGCAACTCGAGGCCAGTGACACCCCCATCGGCCGATACATCGCCAGGTATTACCAGTCCTGGCCCGGCGCCGACATTATGTGGGACGAACTGGCCGCCGCCGCGTGGATCGATCCCTCGATCATCACGAAGAAGGAAACTCGCTACATGAGCGTGAATCTCGATCGCGGCGCCGGATACGGCGACACCCTCACCTGGTCAGAAAAGGACAAGCCGGCAATCACCGTGCAGCCAGTTGAAATCCAGCAGGACCTGGACAAAGAGAAGTTCGATCGGATGTTCGTCAGCCTGATGACCGCGCCCGCGCCCAAGGCGCACTGACAGCGCCTGTTCAAGGCTTCGTTGGTTCCACCTGTGCGGGAGTTTTGTCGCGCAGCGAAACCACAAACTGCTGGATCTCATGCCTCTCCCGCGCGAACTGCTCCGCCGATTTCCTGGCCAACTGCTGGTGCAATTTCAGCTCGTACCGGGCGCGCGTATCTTCCCCCGCTCGCCGGTAGGCCAGCCCTAATCGATAGTGGGCTTCCTCAAGCTGAGGATCAATCTCGATTGCGTGCTTATACGCCGCGATCGCCTTCGGATAGTCACCCTGGTCCACGTGGACAATGCCGAGCTGTAAATAAGCAGGCGCGAGTTTGGGATCGAGTTCGACCGCCTTCTTCAGCAGCGAATCAACCTGATCGACGATTGCCGCGTCTCGCGCCGTCTCCGGCTGCTTCCACAGAGCGGTCGCGTAGTAGTACTTCGCCAGCGCGTTGTTGGGCTGCAGCCGCGCAAAGCGTTCCATGCGCTCTATGTAGCCCTTCGCTCGCACCGCCTCGACGTTCTGCATTCTGCCCAGAAACAAATAGGGCACAGCATCATTTGGATTTACATCCGACGCCTGGCACAAACAGTCAACCGCGCGCTGGTACGCGCCGCGCACGTGCCACGACACACCCAGCCCGATCAGCATCCGCGCTGATTGCGGAAATAGCCGGTTCCCTTTGGCAAACACTTCCGCCGCAGGTTCAGTGGCCCGATGCAAAAGCAGTTCCGTCCCCCAGTCGAACAGGTTCGCTTCACTCGCGCTTAGTTCAGCCGCCCGCTGGTATTCGCGGACGGCGTCGAGCGGATTGCGCCGCTCCTCTTCCACGTTGCCGAGCAAATGATGCAGTGCAGACTGATCCTGCGGACTCAGGTCCTGCCGTGCCAGCAACGACTGGATCTTCGCATGGGCGTCCACGAACCGGCCGGCATTCGCGTATGCCATAGCCAGCGCGTACGCCGTCGCATATTCGCCCGGGGCACGCCCGGCAGCCCCTTCCAGTTCCGGAATCGACCTGGAAGTCGCACCCGCTCCCCCGGTCGCCCCTTTGCTCAACGAGACGGTTTCCCGCGACAGCGATTCGTCCGTGCGAACCATCACGTCTGAACCATGCCCGCCGAGATTGCTCGCGTCCGCCACACCCGCGACGCTGAACTGCGGCTCCTCATAAAACTGCGGCGTGGCAGAAGCTTGCTCGCCTGCCACTCGCTTTTTGTCGGTCACGCCGCTCGGCTGGCATTGTGCCAGAAGCATTGCAGCCGGCATCGCAGCAACTCCCAGGATGACAGCGCGCCTTAGTAGGAATCCGATCCTGCGACTCAAAGGCAGACAGCCCATAAGAAACCGGAAATCACGATGCACAATCAATTCACTCTTCAAGCGTATTCTACCCCTCCCCTGTTGCCGGGACAGACCGATTTCAGATGTCTGGCGAAGTGCGCGATTCGGAATTACAATGCAGCGTCTTCCAACCGGGGTGAAGGATTCACGCGAGGGCGCGCGAATGAAGAGACTAAGGGTCACTGTGGCGCTGTGCACGTTCCTGTTGCTGGCGGCCGGCGTTGGCTGGGGTCAGAAGATTAAAGTGATCGTTGACCAGGATGCCCGCGGTCCAGCTACGACTGACATGCAGTCGATCCTGATCTTCCTCCAGTCCGACAAGTTCGATGTTCTCGGCATCACCACCGTCAGCGGCGACCAGTGGGTGCGCGAAGAAACGCAGCGCACCTTGCGACTGCTGGAGATCGCGGAACGCACCGACGTTCCAGTCGCCCAGGGCGCAGAGTTTCCACTGTTGAATTCCAAGGACGAGACCGAACGCTGGGAGGCGCTCTACGGTAAGCTTCGCTACAAGGGAGCGTGGAGCGATTTTTCGAATCGCCCGGCCAACACGCCGCCTGCATTCCGTGCTGGATACCACGAGCCCAACGTCGTGCCTCCCCTCATTGAGGGCGAACCGCACATTAAGGCGTTAGACGAGACCGCGGCGCACTTTATCGTGCGTATAGTGCATGAGTATCCCGGTGAAGTCGTAATCTGGGCCGGAGGCCCGCTAACCAACATTGCGCTCGCTCTGCGACTCGACCCCGAAGTAGCGACGCTTGCCAAGGAGCTCGTACTCATGGGCAGCGGAATGTATGCCGACAACGGCGGCATCGGTGGTGTGGACGCCCGGCGTGAATTCAACTGGTGGTTCGATCCGGAAGCGGTGCGCATCACCATGCGCGCACCATGGAAGAAGATCACCATCACGCCGGTAGACGTGTCGGTCAAGACGAAGCTGGGCAAGGAAATTCAGGCTGCCATCGCAAAAGCCGACACGCCCGTAGCTCGCTATCTGACCACCTACTCGGTTGAGAGCTTCATGTGGGACGAGCTTTCCGCCGCGGCCATGGTGGATCCTTCCATCATCACCGGGCAAAAAGAACTGTACGTCGACATCGACGTCGACCACGGCCCCAGCTATGGGCAAACGCTGTTCTGGGGACCAGAGGCCCAGGTTCCGCCCTACGAGCGGAAGGCGACCGTCCAGTTCGACGTCGACGCGCCCAAGCTCTACGACCTCTATATCAAGCTGATGACGCGGCAGCCGGGTAAACAGTGATTTCCCCTGTGACCTCTGTGTCCCCCGTTGGTTGCACCCTTTCTCAACCTCAGAGGACACATAGCACACAGGGGCAAGCACGGAGCAAAGCAAATTTCGAAGGAGCAATCGTGAAATCCAGGCGATCATTCGACGTGACACGACGAAACTTTGTGACTTCTTCGGTGGCCGCAATTGCAGCAAGCGCGTTCACGCACGACACATCGGCATTTGCGGGACAGGCTGCCGCCGGCCGCAGCCCCTCCCGCGTCATCATCGACACCGACCCTGGCGTCGATGACGCCCTCGCCCTGCTGCTGGCCATGCGTTCGCCCGAGCTGACGATCGAGGGCATCACCCCGGTCGCCGGTAACGTTCCCCTCGAACTCACCCTGCCCAACGCTTTGCGGTTGGTCGAGATCGCTGGGCGTACCGACATCCCTGTCGCTGCGGGAGCGCGTGTGCCGCTCGTCCGCCGCTTAGTCACAGCGCAATATGCACACGGCGAGAACGGGTTAGGCGGAGCCGTCTTTCCTGATCCGGCCACCAAGCCGGTCGCTGGGCCCGCGGCCGAATTCATCCGGCGTATCGTGCGCCAGTATCCGCACGAAGTCACGCTCATCACGCTTGGTCCGCTGACGAATATCGCGACCGCACTGAATGGCGATCCGGAATTGGCGGCGCTTGTGCGTGGCCTGACCATGATGGGCGGATCACTCTCGGGCGGAAACATCACGCCCGCTGCGGAGTTCAACGTCTACGTCGATCCTGAAGCCGCGCGCATCGTGTTTCAATCGGGCATTCCTATCACTATGGTCGGCCTCGACGTCACCCGCAAGACTTCGCTCACGGAAGATCACATTCGCACGCTCGAAGCCGCGCAGAATCCGTCCGCGCAGGCGGCGGCGAAGATCGGACACAATGCTATCCAGCACAATCGCGAACGCGGTTTTCTCGTCGGCCCGAACATGCACGACTCGCTGGCCGTAGCGGCGTTTCTTGATCCTACAATTTTGAAGTGGCAGGAGTTCTATGTGGATGTGGAGACAACAGGCGAACTGACTGCCGGCGAGACGCTGGGATATAGTCCCGTCGCCGGCGATTTGAAGCGCAAGCCGGGCATGGACAAAGACGCAGCGTCGGGCATGGTGATTCGCGGATCAGCGCCAACGCTGGCCGGCACGAAGACGTCTCCCGTCGTCCGCGACAAGTGGGTGCCGAATACCAATGTGGCGGTGGATGTGGATTCGAGGAGATTCTTTGAATTGCTGATTCGGCGGCTGGCGGGGAAGCAAAACCCCTGAACCACAGGGGAGAATTTGTCATCCCGAGCGGAGGGATCTGCAGTTTTTGCCGCTGCCGACGACTCCAGATCCCTCGTCGCATGCGCTCCTCGGGATGACAAGGGTTGAGAGTTTTGCCAAATCGAGTTTGAGGTGACCAATGCAATCGGGCCGAATCCGGGCTTTCCTGCTCGCCGCACTCCTAATCTCGTGCCTTTCTTCCTGGGGCGCCGACAAACGCAAGGTCATCGTCGACCAGGACGCTGCCGGCCCCGCGGGCACCGACCTGCAATCGACGCTGCTGCTGATCCAATCGCCGCAAACCGAAGTTCTGGGCATCACCGTTGTTACCGGCGACGCCTGGCTCAAGTCCGAAGTCGCGCACACTCTGCGCATGCTCGAACTCATCGGACGCACCGACATCCCGGTCGTCCCCGGCGCCGAGTACCCGCTGGTTCGCACCAAAGAAGAAACCGAACTGTGGCAACAGCGCTTTGGCTCGGTCGAGTGGCTCGGCGCCTGGACTCCTCGCTTCTATCATCCGCCGGACGATCTTGGCCCGATGCCGGAGGGCAAGCCCGCCACCAAGGCTGCCGACGACGACGCTGGGCATTTCCTCGTCCGCATGGTGCATAAGTACCCGAACGAGGTCACCATCTATGCCGGCGGGCCGATGACGAACATTGCTCTGGCCATCTCCATCGACCCGGACTTTCCGCGGCTGGTCAAAGAGCTGGTGTTCATGGGCGCGAGTCTGAGCCCGGTGACCGACGACCCCGAGTTTGCCAACACGCCGCGGCACGAGTTCAACCTGTGGTTCGATCCCGAGGCGGCGCACATCATGTTGCGCGCGCCTTGGAAGAGGATTGTCTGCACGCCAGTCGATATCTCCGTGAAGACGCGCCTGAGGAAGGAACTGATCGAGCGGGTTAAAGCCGGTAACTCGCTGGCAGCGAAGTATGTCGGAACTTATGCCCGCTTGTTCGGCGAATATAACTACCTCTGGGACGAGCTGGCTGCCCTGTCGTGGCTCGATCCGAGTCTGATTACGAAGAGCGAGACTCGCTATATGGACGTCGACCTCGATCGCGGCGCGAATTACGGCAACACGCTGACCTGGAACGATAAAGACAAACCGAAGGCCGAGGTGCGTCCGGTGGAGATTCAGGTGGATCTGGATACGGAGAGGTTCTACGGGATGTTTGTGGAGTTGCTAAAGGCGGCAACGCCGAAACCATAGCTGCGGAGCCCATTAACCAGTTGATAATGGCGCACCCCCCTCCCCCTCCCCCTTCGTGACGCAAAATCTTGGAAACACAGGGCTTGCCACACGCTTATGTGGCAAAATCTTGAGCCGCAAGGACTTAAGGCAAAATATTCTGGACAAAGGAGTTATGGAAGACCAGTTCTCAGTTCTCAGTTCTCAGTTCTCAGTTCCCAGTTCTCAGTTCTCAGTTCTCAGTTCTCAGTTCCCAGTTCTCAGTTCCCAGTTCTCAGTTCCCAGTTCCCAGTTCTCAGTTCCTCGTTCTCTGTTTCACGGCTCACGGCTCACGACTCACCAAGCCCGCATTCATGCCGGCCCTGAAACGGCCCGGCTGAAGCCGAGCTCCTTCAAAACTGATTTACGAGATGGTTTCTCAGTTTTCCAGTAGAGTCAGAACCCTCTCCAACTTCACGGAAGGGGACAGGGTAGAAGCTGTTGCTATGTTGTCAATGAGCTATTCAACTGTCATTCTAATTATCTTCGTATGGTGGAGGGTTGTCAAGAGCCAGCGTCACAGAGCCGGGGATTCATCGAAGGCGGAGACGGGAACCCCGAGTTTGTTTCCTGTGAACGTTTCGAAGACGGCGCCGGGTTACACTTACGCGCTGATGTGGCCCACTCGCCCAACGAAAGAGAGAACCGGTGCGGGCGAAGTTCCAGGAGTGACTTTGCAGATCAAGCCTCGTCCCGTCAGAGTTTGGGCAAGGTCAAAAGCCCACTCATTCTCACAAAACGCGAATGAGCGGGGCACCCGACGTGCTCACCAATGACCATCCAGAACGTCGTTTCCCAATGACTGCAGCAGATTGATTCTCTGACGCTCGATTCTAACTGCCGTCTGAGGTGAACATGACAGTCCGTGAGATGGTTCGAATTGCCGATGCTTCTGGGGCCGCGGCTATGTCCAAAATCGCTGTCGGATTTGTCTTCCTGTTGGTTTCGGGAGGCAGCCCGTTGTGGGCGCAAGGTAATCCTTTGAGCAAGGACTTGAGAGCGGAT
>Ga0335076_10000338_pt1 | contig 42378 bp, 29 predicted proteins | sample Lox_Sample_25_FD_206717 | JGI IMG/M metagenome (GOLD analysis project Ga0335076, IMG submission 206717) | Soil microbial communities from Loxahatchee National Wildlife Refuge, Florida, United States - Lox_Sample_2.5 | ecosystem: Environmental > Terrestrial > Soil > Wetlands | place: USA... | reverse complement strand
CGGTATCGGAGGCGGCCGCAAAATAGACGCTGCCATTCCAGTAAGTGGGCATCCCCCACAGTCCTACGAGCGCCCCGGGCAACTCCTGCACGGTCTGTGTATCCACCGTGCTGCAGACGCTGCAGTATTGCCCGAGATCATTGCGGTCCAGCAGATAAATGCGCCCCTCCTTGCCGGCCTGCACCAGCAATTGCTGGTGTGGCGATCCGGCAGGCAGGTCGGGCAGTAAGACTAAACCGCCGGATCCTACATCGACGTCGCCCTTATTCAACGTGCTCTGATTGAAGGCGGTGAAGTCGTCAGCCACAGGCAGCGCACCGTTCAGTGGTGGCCCAACCCGCAAGATGCTTTCTCCGAAATCGCTCAGGCCGTCGAAGGTACCATTGCCGGTGGCCAAGAAGACGTTGGTGCCGTCGCCTGCCAGGCCGGCACCGCTTTGCCAAATTCCACCTTGCTCCCCGTTGGGAGTGGTGTTGAGAACTCCGGACAGGGCTAATGTGCCTGCGTTATAAGCCATCAGCCAGCCATGGTACTTGCCGTAGTCGCACAAGGAAGCGAAGCCCACATAGACCAGGCCGTTCTGCAGGAGCAGGCCAGTGCGGCTGTTCTCCAGCAAAGGATCAAAACTGACTTGGCCAGCCACGTTCCCCACTCCCTTTCCCGGCACCGAGGCTTGAATCTGCACCGGGCCGCCAAACTTTTCGCTCAGGGTGCTCAGGTCGAGAGCGTGCAAGCGCTGCACGAACGCGCCATTTTCTTTGGTCCGGGCCACAACGTAAAGCGTCTGTGAGTTGGGGTCAATCACAGGAGTTCCCGTAATGCCCACCTCCGGCGGAATGGCCGGACACTTCACATCGGTGGACGACACGGTGGTAATGCCTGCTGCCGGATCGATGAAACTCACCTGCTTCAGAATCGCGCCCGTGCTGGCGTCAATGGCGAACACGCTGTCATGCGCCGTGGCCACGTACACCACGTTATGGCTTCCGCCGTTTATGCTGATGTCGGCCATGTATAGCGGTTGGGCATAGACGAAACCGTCGACCACAGTTGTGAACAACTTGCCAAACTGATTCACGTTGACGTTGGCCGGAGTAAGAATGGTCTCGCTCGAATTCTGGCCAGTGCGGGCGTTGTCGTAATGCTGGGTAGTTACGTTGACCTGGCTGCAGGCCGCAATCCAGCTGGGAATTGCCACGGCCAGCAAGGCGGCAGCCTTGCATCGCGAGAACACAAGGCGAAGCGGTTTGCTAGAGATCCAGTTTGGCTCTGACCACATTCGACCTGCTCCATTCCTCCCGAGGCAGAAGCGGGAAGGGTATTTACTTGTGACGGAACGACACTTTCAGTAACGGGAAGCGCAATACCGCTCTGCCAGACAAATTTTTGCTTCGTCTGAAGTTATTGGGAGGAGGAGCATCTTCCACGGAAAAACGGCTTCTCCGTGAGGGAGGTTGTTGTCAAAATCCTACTGCCTCGCGCCCGACAAGTCAACGGTCAAGAAGGCTAGTTTTCAGAGGAATCGGAGGCCGCTATGTCATTGTCACGGCTTGACTTAGCACGCTGCGACTGAAACCAGCCCCGCAGCCGCTGTCTGGTCGCCACTACCTGTTTTGCCTGGTTGCGCAGCGCCGCCACGATTGGATAACGCGACTTGACAAACCAGGGGACGCGATGCAAGGTGCAGCCATATTTCTCTTTGTAGTTTCCTTCGCCACCCCAGTCGTACACTTCTACTCCGCGTCGCTTCCAGTAGCGCATCACGTACCACTGAATTAATTCGTTGGGACGAAGAATCTGGCTGGAGCGCAGACTGGCATTACCCCAAAATTCGGCGATTTTGTTAAAGCCGGGGAAAATGCCGCTGGCGATGCACTTGCCCAGCGGATCGCGTGCCCGCAACAGCAACAGGCGGCCGGTCGGTTCCAGGTTTCGGATCAAGGTGCGCACCCGTTCCACGCCATAGGTGGGGACCAAGCCCTGCTTGGCAAAGACGTCTTTCAGTTGCTCGTAATATTCCTCGGCAAAGCCGGAGTCATGCGCTTCTTCGATCGTCACTCCACTTTTTTCTGCTTTGCGCACGCAGCGCCGGCAGGCGCTGTCCATCGCGCGGAACAGATCGTCTTCAGATTGCCGCAAGTCTGTGCGGTACGAAGCGTAGAACTCGCAGGTGAAGCCTAGAGCTGCTCCGTCCTCAACGCAGAAATAAGGATCGGAGACTTCGAGGTGCACACACTTCAACTGGTCCCAGGCCAGCTTCTCAACCGCGGCCAGCGCAGCTTGGCGCGAAGCTCCCGGCACGAGGTTGAATCCCATGTAGGGTGTGGTCCAGCCGGGGAAAGAGCTGCCAAGAATCTTCAGCCGGAAACGCTGGAAAGTGAGGCCGCTGAAGTATCCAACCACTCTTCCATTTTCCAGTAACTGCACCAGCAACGCAGAAGCACCCTGCGATTCAGCGACAAACTGCAGCCACTCGCGGGTTTGAAATACGGTCCTGTCTTCGAAGCGGTCGAGCGCGTTCCAGTCAACGGTTTTGGGATCCAGGATGCGGCAGTTCATTTTCGAGTTTGAATTCTCCCCACGTCGCTGCCCTCCACGAGCACGGGAAAGCGACGAACCAATCCGCTGCTCTCAACCGGTCCAGAGGCCGGGTTTTTCCCTTCGTCTTCCGTCTGTCGCGCGATTCCAGTATGACAGTTCCCTGGCGCGCGCGGGAATTACTCAAGTTCTTGGCGCATTCGGAAATTCCGGCCGCTGCCCCAAGAGTAACCGCCCAGCGGAGCCTGAGTCGGCCAAGGCCGCGGATTTGGCGCTAAGATGGATTGTGCCTTCGAAGTGGGGAGAGATCGGGCTTAAGCTGGCGCACATGGACTGGAGCGAAATCCGTGTGCGGGCCCAGCAGGAGGTCTCCAAGCGGCTCGACCTCGCCCTCTACCGTTCGGGGTTGCAGGCCAGCAATGGACTGGAGATTTCCCCGGCAAAGGCCAGCGGCGGATTTTTCTTCCGCCCGGAGGAGTTGCAGGCGCGCATTGATTGCCTGCGGACGAAACTCTTCCCCCAAGTCGAGCAGACCATTCGTGAGGCCGAGGACATTTGCGCCCACCGTTTTTCCTTGCTCGGTTTCCATGGGCTGCAATATGGAGCTGAAATCGACTGGCACTTGGACCCTGTCCATGGCAAACGCGCGCCACTCATTCCCTGGTTCAAGATTGACTTTCTCGATTTCTGGCAAGTTGGAGACCATAAGGTCATCTGGGAGCTGAACCGCCATCAACATTTGGTGACGCTGGCGAAGGCCTGGTGCTTCACGGGCCGGGAGGCTTACGCTGCAGAATTGGTGAAGCAATGGCAGGGCTGGCAACGGGCCAACCCCTATCCGTTGGGCATCAACTGGGCCAGCAGCCTGGAAGTAGCCTTTCGGAGTCTTTCCTGGCTTTGGGTCCGGCAACTTCTTTCCGATTGTCCATTTCTAGATGCACAATTCGAGAGTCGCTTGTTGCATGCTTTGGCGCTCAACGCCCGGCACATCGAGAAGTACCTTTCCACTTATTTTTCCCCTAACACGCACTTGCTGGGTGAAGCGGTGGCGCTGTTTTTCATCGGTACTCTCTGCGCTCAGCTTCCTGAAGCAGAACGATGGCGAACCGGGGGATGGCGGATTGTATTGCAGGAAGCGGACCGGCAGATCCGGCCGGACGGAGTCTATTTCGAGCAGACGCTCTACTATCACGTTTATGCGCTGGACTTCCTTTTGCATGCGCGCCTGCTGGCGGAGCGCAACGGGCAAGAAATTCCTTCGGCTTTTGACCAGATATTGAAACGAATGCTTTCCGTTCTCGACAAGATTTCTCAATCGGGGCCGCCGGGAGGTTGCGGCGATGATGATGGCGGTCGGGTTTTCAACCCGAGGCGCAATCGGGACGAGCACATGACGGACCCGCTGGCGTTGGGCGCGGCTATCTTTTCGGAAGATTACTCATCTTCGCGAGGAGTGACCGAGGAATCCATCTGGCTTTGCGGCGACACGGCAAAACCGGGGATTGGGCCGCATCCCGGCCAAACAAAACTGCAATGCGCGGCTTTCGAATCCGGGGGAATCTATGTGATGGCAAGTTCCGGCGATTTCCCCCAGCGCATGACGATCCACGCCGGCCCACTTGGCTCAGGACGCGGCGGACATGCCCATGCCGACGCGTTGAGCTTCACCCTCGCACTCGACGGAAGACCCTGGCTGGTGGATCCGGGAACATTCTGCTACATCTCTGCGGGAAATGAACGCCATTGGTTCCGCGGGACGGCGGCGCACAATACCTTGCGGGTTGACAATCTGGATCAAGCCGAAGCCAAAGGGCCGTTCGCGTGGGGGACGGCACGCGATGTCTCGGCCCAGTGGCGGCCGGGGATGACGTTTGCGTTGTTCGCTGGAAGCCACACCGGATATTGCAGGCTGCCCGATCGCGTCGTGCACCGGCGAAACATTTTTTTTGTTCCGGGGGAGTTCTGGCTGGTGCGTGATGTGGCTGAAGGGAAACAAACGCATAAGATTGAAACTTCCTGGCATTTCGCAACCGACCTGAGAATCTCAATAATCAGGGGAGGTTTTCTCGTCGAGCCGGTGGCGGGTTCCGGAAAGCATGCCGTGCCCCAAGTCTGTTTGCTGCCCGCGCAACGCGACGGCTGGGTTGGCGAACTGAAGCAGGAACGCGTGTCTCCTGCTTACGGAGTAGCTCTGGAGGCGACAGTTTTGCGATGCCAGGCGGAACTGGCTTTACCGGCAGAGCAGGCGATGCTGATCGTACCGATCGCTCACCAACACGAGCCAGGAAGCTTTGTGCCAATCAGCACTCCAGCCCCCGAAAACTGTTCAGCTTATTGCTATGAATCCGGTGGAAGGCGGCGTCATGTCTGGTTTGCGGATGCCAATGCTGCTCCCTGCAAGGTCGGCCCCTGGACAAGCGACGCGCGGTTTTTCTATTGCAATGTGGAGCAAGGCCGGGTGGTTCATTTGATCATGTGCGACGGCAGTTTCGTGAAGCTCAACGGCCGGGAGGTTTTTGCTCAGCCCGGCAAGTTGAGTTGTTTTGAATGGACGGACCGGAACGGCGAAGGGCAAATTTCGCCGGCTGGTTTAGACCACTTGGAAACTGTGGCGAGCGCGCTGCGATCGTGCCGTCCGGTATTCTAACTGTGCAGCATCTCTGTGCTCGAGATTCGCGAGCGTGAGCTATGTGTGGAATCGCTGGAATCTTCGAATTCGGCAGGGGAGCGCGAGCCGATGCCGGCTGGTTGCAGCGGATGTGCGACGTCATGGCCCATCGCGGGCCCGATGATGACGGCTATTTCCTTCACGAGGGCGTCGGCCTTGGTATCCGGCGGCTGAGCATCATCGACCTCGCGACTGGACATCAGCCTATATGCAACGAAGATGAGACCTTGTGGATCGTCTACAACGGGGAGATCTACAACCACGCCGCCCTGCGGGAGCAACTCCAAGCCCGCGGCCATCGTTACCGCACCCAGAGCGACACGGAAACGATTCTTCATCTTTATGAAGAATACGGGCGCGATTGTGCGTCCTATTTGCACGGCATGTTTGCCTTTGCCATTTATGACACGCGGCGGCGAAGTTTGTTCATCGCCCGCGACCGGCTGGGCATCAAGCCGCTTTATTACAGGATCAATGAGGAGCGGCTGCTCTTCGGTTCAGAGATCAAGGTCATTTTTGCCTGTCCCGGAGTGCAGCCGGAATTTGATCGGCGCGCGCTGCCGGAATATCTGGCCTTCGGCTACCTTTCCGGAGCGAACACTTTCTATGCCGGTATTACCAAGCTCATGCCCGGGCACACGCTCGAAGTGGAAGAGAATGGCAACTTGACTATTCGGTCGTATTGGGACCTGCAACCGACCGAAGAAGACACCTCCAAACCGGAGTCCTATTACGTTCAGACGTATCGAGAGTTGCTTGAAGGTGCGGTTGAGAGCCACTTAATGAGTGATGTTCCGCTGGGAGTTTTCCTGAGCGGCGGCGTTGATTCCAGCACGGTCGCTGCTTTGATAACCAAAATCCGGCGCGAACCGGTGGAAACCTTTTCCGTTGGATACACGGAGCACAGCTACAGTGAGCTTCCCTACGCACGGCAGGTGGCGGAACACCTGAAATCTAATCACCACGAAGTTCTGCTCAGCTGCGAGGATTTCTTTGATTCTCTGCCCAAGCTCATCTGGCATGAGGATGAGCCGATTGTCTGGCCCTCGAGCGTGGCCCTGTATTTTGTCGCCCGCCTGGCACGGGAGCGGGTGAAAGTGGTTTTGACCGGAGAAGGCAGCGATGAAACTCTCGCCGGTTATACCCGCTACTCCTTTACGCTGCGCAATGCCACCCTGGACCGTTATTACCGGGGAGTCGTCCCCGGCGCCGCGCGGCGCGGCGTGCGCAATGCTCTTTCCACGTCTTCCTGGATCGGCGCCACCTTGCGGCGCAAATTGCAGCACACTTTTCTCGGGCGAGACGGGGATTCCTGGGCATCATTCTACTTGGATAATTTCTTCTCCGCGTTCAGCGCGGCCGAGCAACACGATCTTCTCAGCAATAAAGTGGCGCTGGAACTGGCGGAAAACACGCCGTACGCTTCCGTGCTTGGCTACTGGGAACATTCCTCCGGGCCAATGCTGCAACGCCTGCTCTACACCGACATCAAGACGTATCTCGTGGAACTTTTGATGAAACAGGACAACATGAGCATGGCGGCGTCGATTGAAAGCCGCGTTCCGTTTCTCGACCATGCGCTGGTGGAATTCGCCACAGGGATTCCACAAAGATTCCAAATCCGCGGACTGGCTGGGAAGCGAATCCTGAAGCGCGCGGTGGAGGACCTTCTGCCCCACTCCATTCTCTACCGGCCTAAGCTGGGCTTTCCAACGCCGTGGAGCGGCTGGCTGGCGGGCCGGCAGCTGGATGCCATCAAGAACCTGCTTCTCGAGCCGCGGAGTATGGAGCGGCAACTATTCCGTCCGGCTGGGGTACAACGTCTCATTGAAGAACATCGGGCAGGCCACCGTGACCACTACGACCGGATCTGGCGGCTTCTTAACCTGGAGCTGTGGCACCGCGTCTGTCTGGAAGGCGAGGTGCGCGAACCGGTGCTCGCGGAGACCGGATCCCGCAAGTAGTTCTTCTCCCCCGAGCTAACCGTCAGCCCTTCCAGCCAAACAAATATTGCCAGGAGAGCTTCAGGAACTCAAAGAACCATGTCTTGGCGTAGCGCCGGGTACGCCACCAGCCGCGCGCCTGAAAGTCTGGATCCGCCACCCCATGAATCCAAACTCGCTCCCCTCCATTCACTGACTTCCCCCAAATTAGTCCCGCGCGGCGCGTGTGATAGTCAGAAGTCACCACCACGATCGATTTCCAGGTGTGCTGATGTATGCAATCCTGTAAGGCCGCGGCTTCCTGCTCCGTGGAATCGATCTCCGTCCCTGTCTCGCAAAAATCTACCCGGGTTGCCAGGTCTGAGCCGTATCTGGTTTCCAAATATTTCCGCGCAACCGGCGGAAGAGACTCACCCCAATAAGATTGTTTCGGTACGCTGACCAGGGCCCGGGCGACAATATTCTGGCGCAAGAGTTGCATCGCGCCGTCCAGACGGCCTGATTGGGCGGAGATCGAACCCTGCAAAGCTACAGCCACATCCGCTTTAGCCGGCAGGGGGTCCGACTTTACCAGGAGAAAGCCAGCCCAGTGGAGAAAGCAAAATCCGAGAACCAGTAAAACCACTGCGGGCCAGAACCCGGCCCACAGCCCGGAACCGCCTGGTTTGTGTTGAAGTTGCGTTCTGCTGCCATCCATAAACCAAGCAAAATTAAAGCGGCCAGGAATCTCTACTCAGATTTGCCGGCGCGCGCTCCCGGCGCTGGGCTGCGCCAGCGACCGATAGATCTCCAGCCACTGTTTCTTTACTGCGGGCCAGCAATAACGTTGCATTTCCTGAAAGGCATTGCAGGCCAGGCGGCTGGCTAGTCCGTCGTCCCTTAATAGGCGAATCACATTCTCTGCCAGCGCCTGCCAGGCACCTGGGGGGGAAAGCAATCCCGTGCGTTCATGTTCGACCAGAAACTTCATGCCTTCGGGAGCGGTGGTCACGACCGGCATCCCCGAGGCGAAAGCCTCCAGAATGGAAACCGGCATGTTGTCCAGAACCGAGGCGTTGATGAAGATATCTGCCGCGTCGTAAAAGCGTCCGATCTGGTCGCGTGAAGCGACGCCTGCGAAGTTGACATTCGTAAGTTTGAGCTCATGCGCCAGGGCCCGAATCTGCGCCTCGCAGGGACCGTCGCCCACCAAATCGAGGCGGGCGTCCGGATACGTCCGCTGCACCTCGGAGAAGGCCCGCACCACGGCATCAATATCATAGTAAGGGTGGAAGCCTCGGGTGCACAGCAAATGCGCACGAAGGAGCTGTCGAGGCCGAAAGGAGAACTGAGTCAGGTCTACGATGTTGGGCACGACTTCTGCGGAGAGTCCGAATTCTCGAAACACTTCCACCAGATAACCGGAGGGCACCACCAAGCGGTCCGCGCCTTGGAGCACCGGCCGCGCACTGCGAAATCGCTTCAGATGATCGCGCGCTTCGCCACTGTGATAATGAATAATGGTTTTCTTACCCCGCAGACGCGCGATCAGCCAGGCCGGTGCGGGCGCAACCAGAAACGACCAATAGGAAGCGGAAAAAATGTGAGCAATCTCGACATCCTTCAAGCGGCGCCACAAGCCCCCCAGGTAAAGGGGCTCGCGCGCCAGAGTGCGCAGAACCGGGATGCGATTCACCCATTCAAGAAAGCGCGGCAAGCCGGGATCGATGGGAACAAGATGGGCTTCGACCTCCGGCTCGTTTTCCCAGCCGCGCAGTAAAAGATCGGCCTGCACAGACTGTCCACCCACATAACGCAAGGAAGCCGCGACCAGGGCTATCCGCAGCGGAGGTCTTGAACCTTCCGACGCCGGATAAAATCGCGGCCGCCGAACCTTCTCCGCCAGCAACGCCTCATAAAGCTCCTCGTGACGCTTTCGCATTTGTTCCAGCGTGAAATTCTCCGACGCAAACTGTTTTGCCTTGCGTCCAAGCTGCTCGCGGCGGGCCGGGTGCCGCAGCAAACGCTCGATCGCGTCTGCCAGAGCCTGAGCATCATCAGGCGGTACGAGAATCCCATGCTCGGACGTGACGATCTCAGGATTGCCCCCGACCGCGCTCGCCACTACCGGCACTCCCGCGGCCATTGATTCGAGAATGACATTCGACAGGCTTTCGGATGCGGAAGGCAATACCGATAGATCCGCAGAAGCGAGCACGGCCGAGATGTCACGCCGGTCGCCGAGGAAACGAATGCTCTCCCCAAGCTGCAAGTCATGGGCTTGTCTTTCAAGCTCAGGCCGCAGCGGGCCATCACCGGCTAACAGCACCTCCAATCCGAGAAGCCGCTCGCGCAACCGTGCGATAGCTTGCAGCAGCAGGCGATGGTTCTTGCTGGCCGTGTTCATGCGGGCGATCATCACCACGCGGCAGATGCCGGAACGACGCGGCAGCAAAGGCGGCACCACCGCAAACGCCTCCGGCGGCAAGCCATTGCCAATGACCACGAGCTTGTGTTCCTGGATCCCTTGCCGGCGCAGACGATCGGCGGCAGCGCGCGAGTTGCACACGATGCGATCGCACCAGCGCAACACCGCGGCCTGTGCCCACGATTGCTTCCAGGTAAGAAGGTCGCCGATCTGACGCTGGCTGCCGATGACGAGGGGCACGCGCGCCCAGCGGGCTGCCGGAATCAGGGTGAGATTGGTATAGAAATCGAATGCGTGCGCGACCGTAATGCGGTCGCGGCGCAAATCCCGGGCAAGTTGCCAGCGGGTGCGTAGAGAGCTTGCGCCGTACAGATTGCCGCCCAAAGCGTACTCGCGCACCTCGCCCAGGCCTTGCAAAAAAGGGCCGCGCTTCTGGATGCAGCCGACCTGCACGCGAAAGGATCGCCGATCCAACGATCGCGCCAACGCGGCGAACTGGCGTTCGCTGCCGCCCGTCTCCAGGGTATCCATCATGAGGAAGACCCCGGGGCGAAGTTCGGCAGCCGCGAAACCCTGCGCTTTTTCGGCTTCCTCTTGTTGTGGAGGCGAGACCGTCATCGTTCCCCGCTGAGTGAGGCAGCGTGGTCGAGCACGATTTGCGGCCTTCCGAGAGGCACCCGTTGCAGAAAATTTCTCTGCCACAGTTCAAACATCAGGAGCCGCCAGATGCGGGCCGAATGGTCACGCCGGCCACGAAAGTGCTCCTCGAGCAGGCGTCGAACGCCGGCAGGATGGAAGTAACCGCGTTGCAGAGTTCGGGCCTCCAGCAAGACGGTGAGGATCATGTCGCGCAGCTCGTGCCGGATCCAGTGCACCAAAGGCAGGGCGAATCCTTGCTTTGGCCGATCCAAAACCTGCCGTGGCACTCCCACGCGCTCGGCAAGCTTGCGGAGCAGGTATTTCTGCTCCCCGCCGCGCATCTTCCACTCCCCCGGCAGCCCGGTCACCCATTCCAGAAAAAGGTGATCGAGCAGGGGAGACCGCATTTCCAGAGAGGTTGCCATGCTCATGCGGTCAACCTTGGTCAGAATATCTCCCGGCAGGTAGGTCTTTGTGTCGAGATACAGTACCCGGCCCAACGGGTCGTGGGCGGGAGCCTTCTCCAGGAGCGCGCGAAAAAGCGCCAGCGGCGTGCCGCGTGCCTGAGCCGAAATGACGAAGTCTTCAGAGAGAATAGACATTTCTCGCTGAAAGGCATGCAGCGAAATTCCTTCCGTGTATCGTTCTTCCCAAGGCAAGGAGATACTGTAAGCCAGACTGCGCCCCGGCACGCGATAAGGGATCCTGGGGTGGAGCTGGCGGCGGTACCAACGTCCGGCCCATCGTGGAATCCAGTCATGAGACCGCTCGCGCAAATGAATGCGATAGCGGTCGTAGCCGGCAAAAGCCTCGTCGCCACCATCGCCGGACAGGGCCACGGTCACGTGCTGACGTGCCAGACGAGAAATGAAATAGGTCGGCAGCATCGAGGAGTCGCCGAATGGCTCCTCCAAATGGCCTGACATCTGTTCCACCGTATTGGCAACATCGGGCTCCAGTCTCAGTTCATGATGATCGGTTTGGAAGCGCTGGGCGACCAGCCTGGCATAAGGGATTTCGTCGAAGTCGGCATGACCGAAACCGATGGAAAAAGTCTGAACCGGACGAGAGCTGAGCTGCGCCATAAGCGCCACAACCGTGGAGGAATCGGTGCCGCCACTGAGCAGCGCGCCCAGCGGAACGTCACTGATCAGGCGGATGCGTACGGCCTCGGTCAGCCGCTGCTCGAGTTCTTCCAAGCATGCCTGTTCGCTGATTGGCCGATAGGTGCCGTACCGGGGAAGGTCCCAGTATTGGCAGATCCGAATCTCATTCTCACGAAACTCCAGAGTGTGGCCCGGCGCCAGTTTCTGGATGGGTGTAAAGGCCGTAACGGGATCAGGGACGTAGCCGAAGTAAAAATACTCGAGTAAGGCCTCGTTATTGGGAACAGCCAGCTCGGGTGCAACCGCGAGAATCGCCTTGATTTCGGAAGCGAAGAAAAACTGGCCGTTTCCCAGGGCGTAATGCATGGGTTTCTTGCCCAGGCGGTCACGAGCGAGCAGAAGGCAGCGCTGGCGCTGGTCGTAGATAGCAAAGGCGAACATGCCGCGTAACTTTTGGACGCAATCGCGTCCCATGTCCTCGTAGAGGTGCACGATGACTTCAGAGTCGCTGTGACTCCGCAAGCGATGGCCGCGAGCCTCCAGCTCCGCGCGAATCTCAGGAAAGTTGTAGATCTCACCATTGAAGACGATCCAAATGCTGCTGTCCTCGTTGCACATGGGCTGGTGGCCGCCAGAGAGATCAATCACGCTCAACCGCCGCATGCCGAGGCCGACTCCGGCGCTGACGAAGATGCCTTCATCGTCCGGCCCGCGGTGGACCATTGATTCACACATGGTGTGAATCGTGGCCGATTCAACCTCCCGACCGTCCGTGTACACCATTCCCGCAATTCCGCACATGTGCTAAGCCTTGAGAACCATTTGCGACCCCGTCCCGGACGCCGGCTTGGGCGACGGCCCGCGTTGCCGCTTGAACCGATAGTCACGGAACTGGCCGGGATCGCCTTCCCGGCCATCGCAAGCGGCTAGGATGATGTTTATCATCTCGCGGGCGGAAACAAAGTGCACAGTCTCGCCGCGCTGCGGCGCGCCCTCCACCAGTTCACGGAGAAAACCGCGCACCGCGTCTCCCAGCACGGCGGCGCGCTGGGTGGGATTCATACTGTGGCAATGCAACTTGATGAACAACCAGTCCGGGCGGCCTTTCACGCAAATTGCGGCCTTCTTCCAGCAGCGCAGCCGCTGCAGGCGCGGCGGATTGGGGCCGGTCAGCGCTCCATTTTCCACTCGCCAACGCGGCCCGCCAGTGGAGGAAAAATCCGGCAGGAGCGGGCCCTGCACAATCAGCGGAAACACTCGCGGAGTGCGTCCTCGCTCCAAGTCCCGTCCCTTCTCATGCGGGGCCCTTTGATCTAGTGCCAGATCACACTCGTAGAGAGAGTTGATCTTGCCGATCTGGGCTGGGTGAAAAAGGCCGGTGGGCAAAGTCATATCGGCAAAACAACCGGTCTCGGCCAGAATTTGCATTTCGCTGTCCACGCCGCAAGCGCGGCCGCGAGCGGAATTGGCCAGGGCGAAATTGCCATGCACGAAGGCGTACCGCGGCTGACCTTGGCTGTCCTCGTAACTCAAACTCCCATGCTCGTAGGCCAGCGCATCACGAAACTCGCACAGCACACGGCGCGTATTCTCCGCCGTATCGGGAGCGCCCACGCCATGGTGCAGATGAATTTCGATCTCTCCCCATCCGGCCTGGCAGTGCTCGGCCAGACGAGTGATCAGACTCTTGTCGTACTGCTCCGCAGGGTAGAAATAGGTATGAGTGAAAGGACGGCCTTCACTGTCGCGCCATCGCTCCGCTAATTGGGGATATTCCCGGCTCCAGTTCTCGATCCGGCGCTCTTGCTCGTCATAGGGAGCGCGGGCCTGACCATTCTCGGGAACCACGCTGGGTTCAAAGTGATCGGCAAGGGCGAAGATCAGGTGGACCGCGCCTTTGGGCGCACCACGGGTCAGTCTTTGCCAACCGTAGGAAGGCAGCCAGCGAACCAGATAGGACAATTTTCTCGACACCGGCGCTCCCATGAAAGTAACCGTCCCCTGTGCCGGAAATCTAGCGCTTCTCTGTGGATCTCGTGGCAGCAAAACGTCTTCAAGCAATCCGGCGCCACGCGCCGCAGGTCGCTCGTCTGCTGCGACCTCAACCAGCCGCGATTCGGCTCAGCGAACCACGCTCGGGGTGCGCAATGTCTCCCGAGGACTTTTGTAATTCTCTCCATTCCCCCGCTGCCAGGGCGACATCCGATCCGACAACTTCCCAGGCTTCAAGCTTCCGGCTTCCTGTTCCCGCAGCGTGGCCAGCAGGGCCGAGGTGAATGCGACCGCGAAATAGGGGAAAAACTGATACGCCTCAGGCGCGAACAAGGCTCCGACGGCGAAACCAACCAACGAACTATGCAGTCCTCCGGCCAGCAGCTGGGTTTCAGCATCGAGCTTAAACCGCCGAACCTGGCGAAGGTTGGTAAAGCCGCGCGAGAAGAACATCAAATACAGAATAAGGGCCGGAATGCCTCCTTCGACCGCGATTTGCAAATACGAAACGTGCACCTCGCGCCAGACTTCGGAATAGGTGACGAAGTTATTCTTCCCCACACCCAGCACCGGGTACTGCTCAATGCCATGGAGGGCCCTGAAGATCAGGCGTTCCCGGTCTTCGAAGGAACCGTAAGCCGTTCCCTCCACCCGCGTATCCAGGTCTTCGCCGCTGATGGCCAGGAACCGGTCCTTGAGGGTCTTGCCCGCGACCGCCAACAAGGTAACTCCGATCAGAACCGTGGCCACGATCAGTTGAGGCCGCCGCCCTTTGATGGCGAAGTGCCACAAGCAAACCGCCCCGGAAATGACCAGCGTGATAAAGCCTGCTCGCGAAGCCGTGAGCACCAGGGCGGTAGCCGAAAATAGCATCGCGACCATCCAGGCCACTCGGCGTAGCAGATTTTTCGTGCTCAGAAGGAATGCCAGGCAAAATGGCAGCGATAGTACGATGGCGAAGGCCAAATCGTTGGGGTTGGAATAGATACCGCCAAAAGCTCCTTCCAGGCGGGGATGGGAGCCGCTGCGAAGCAAGGAAATCAGCGACACTACAGCCACCGAGGCAACCTGGATAAAGATGATTCGCCGCAGCCGTCCCACGCTCGTGACCAAGAGAAAAGTAAGGATCCACGCCACGAAAACCTTGGAGAAATCCAGGGTTTGCACAAGTGCGCCGCCCCTCCAGACCGGGGAGAGCAGAGCGGAAACATAAAGCAGGCCGATCATGGCCAGCAGATAGCGGCCCTCACTCGGAACATCCCGCAGACCACGCTTGGACCTTCCTAAACTCAAGAACAGTCCAACCATGGCGCAAACTCCGGATATTTTTGCCAAAGGGACGTAGGTCAAACCCGGAATCCAGTCCTCGAGGCGAATGCAGTAAACCAGGTAAAACGCGCTCAACCAAAAGAAGGGGCCGCTCAGGAGTTCTTTGGCCTTCGTCGTCGCATTGCTTGGTCTCATATCCAATGACGCGGGCATTAAACTCTCCCTTCTCCCGCCTGCGGTTCGGTGAGGGAAAGCATGGGCTCCCCGGGTTGGTCAGCCGGACTAGGTTGCATAGTCTGCTCGTCGTTTTTTCCCGAACCCGGGAGAGGTTGCGTCCCGCCGGCGGGGTGGCGTCCCGAAGCCACTGCGGCCAGGATCTCGGTGAACTTACGGCAGACCACTGCCCAATCATGCTGCGATGCGAGAGCGGCCGCAGCCTGCTCGTAGCGGCGGCGGAGATCCCGATCTTGGAGCAGCGCCACAACCGCAGTCGCAAAAGCAGCCGGGGTGTCCGCGAGCAGCAGGTCATGGCCGTGATGCACATCCAGTCCTTCAGCCCCGACGGTGGTAGAAACCACGGCTTTTCCCATGGCCATGGCTTCGTAGATTTTCAGCCGCGTGCCACCCCCAACGCGCAAAGGAACGACCACCACCGCCGCCCCGCGCAGATGATCCACAACCGAAGCAACTTCTCCCGTCACGTGGACCGAATCGGAGGCCAACCGCTGAATTCTAAGGTCGGGATTGCGGCCAACGATGCGCAGTCGCGCGGCCGGAACTTTGGCTCGCACTGCGGGCCAGATTTCCCGCGAGAAATACCCCACGGCATCAACGTTGGGCTCCCAGTCCATGGCCCCGACAAACACCACCAGTGGCTCCGTGGCCGAGACGCTCGGGTCACACCGGAAATTCTGCAAATCCACACCCGTGGGCACAACGCTGACGCCGGATTCACCCACCCACGCCCTCATCAAACCTCGATCATGCTCGGAAACGGCAATCACGTGGGCAAACCTTCGTAAACACTCCGACTCATAACGCCGCATCTTGCCGAACTCCATGCGGTAGATGAACTGCCGGATCTTGTTGCCCTCCATTTCGGCGTGACGGCGCCAAATCTCACTTTCCACGTTGTGCTGAAACAAAACTGTGGGTATGGCCAGGCGCGCGGGAAAATTCACGGCCGCATCCAGAAAATCGCAAACGGCAACGTCATAGGTACGCGCGTCATACCATTGCCCCAAACGGCGCCGCACCGCTTCGCACGAAAACCGGGACACGGCGTAAGGCGCTTTAGCGGGAAGTCGGAGCAGGTAGTCCAGATTTCGCCTCCAACCCGGTGTCTCGGAAGCTCCGGTGCACAAACAGACTGCGCCGGAGAACTGCTCCGCGAGCGCCTCCTCATAGGCAACGTCACGCGCCTCGCCGTAATAGGAGAAAACCGTGACCTCGTGCCGCAGAGCCAGTTGCCGCAGAAGATGATAGGAGCGGATATTCCCACCGTTGCGAACGGGGAGGAGCTTTCCCGCTTTTGCCCACAGAACTCTCACCGGAGCCACACCACCTTACGGCCGCTGAGGAAATTGGCCAAGGCCACCACGGCGGCAGTGTTGAGTGCGACGAAGGTCAGCGCCACGTCAGCCATGCGGGCCAACGGACCCCGCTTGATGCCACCTAGCGCCAGGAGGCTGGACCCATAGAACAGGACCTGCAAGGCAAAAAATATCCTATAAACCGGCCCCGGAATCAGGGCGGAAGTGAGCAGCGAAGCGGCCAGGGCAAAGGGAACCAACAGCCGCAGCAGTTTATGGCTGACCAACTCGAACCGAACAGGATTGGTTTTGCGGAGCAGCCAGGGAGCTAATTCAAGCAATTGATAATTTCCGCTCAGCGTTCTTACTTTGCGGGCAAACTCCCGCTCCCGGCCCTGGTCAGGGAGGTCCCAGGCTCGGGCGCCTGCTTCAAAGACCACGCGCGCCCCTTTCTGGATCACGTGCATAGGAATGTAAACGTCATCCAGGATGGTCTCAGCCGGCAGGGACACCAAAAACTCTCGCCGCACGGCGTAAATCGCCCCAGTCGCCCCGATCACGGATCCCGATGCCGACTCCAGCTGGCGAATCATCTTTTCGACTCTCCAGTACAGGCCCATGCCTTTTCCCGCCTCTCCAGAAGCGGGGTTGCCTAGCATGAGCTCGCCGCTGACGCACCCCACGTCCGGGTCGGCAAAGTTCTCCATCAAACAACGTAAAGCCTGCGGCTCGATTTCCTGCCGTGCATCCGTGAACAGGACGATCTCGCCCCGGGCGGCGGCAATGGCTTGATTGAGCCCGGCAGCCTTGCCCCCCGCCTCGGGGCGCAGAATGATTTGGCCCGGTCCCGTACCCGCGTGGCGTCGCAGAATCTCGTTGGTGCCATCCCTTGAGCCATCGGAGACCACCACCCATTCCATCTGCTCGCGAGGATAATCGAGGCGCAGCAGATCTTGCAGCTTTCGCTCCAGCACCTTCTCCTCGTTTCGCACCACCAGCACAATGGAAACGGACGGTGTAAATGCCGCACGCCGCACCGGCTTCGGGCGACAGCGAGCGCGCAGGAAAAGCCACGCGGCATAGCCGAAATAAACGTAGGCTACTACCGCCGCCGAAACCCAGAAGAGCGATTTCATTGCGCGCCACGTCCCAGGATGACGATCTTAATGGTTTGAAACAGAATCACCAGATCCAGCCCGACAGAAGCGTTCTTGATATAGAAAAGGTCATACTGCAGCTTCTCTTTGGCGTCCTCCAGCGTGTTGCCGTACTTGTAGCACACTTGTGCCCAGCCGGTTATGCCGGGTCGGATGATGTGGCGCACCGGATAATAGGGGATCTCCCGTGCCAGCCACTCGACAAACTCCGGTCGCTCCGGCCGTGGCCCCACAAAGCCCATGTCCCCTTTGAGCACGCACCAGAGTTGTGGAATCTCGTCCAGGCGCGTCATGCGCAGGAGCCGGCCAACCCGGGTAATGCGGGGGTCGTCATCGGTGGCCCAGGTCGCGCCGGAGTCTGCTTCTGCATCCTGTCGCATGGTGCGAAATTTGTAACAATGAAAGGTGGCGCCGCCGCGGCCCACGCGTTTCTGCTGGTAGAGCACTTTTCCCCGTGAATCCAGCTTGATGGCCAGAATGACGAAGGGGATCACCGGCACCACGGCCACCAGCAACAGCGCCGAAGCGGCAACGGAAAACAGCCGATGCACAATCTGGTAGCCGGCGCTGAAACGGAATCCTTCGGCGAAAATCAACCAGCTGGGATAGAGGTTTTCGACCTCAATCCGCCCGGAAATCTTCTCCAGCCAGGAAGTGGCTTCCTCGATGGTTACGCCACGCAGGCGGAGGGCAAGCAGTTCATGCACGGGAATTCTTCCCCGCCGGTCCGGCATGGCGAGGATAACGCGATGAACGTTGCGCTGGCGGACGATTTCCATGAGCTGGGTAGCGACCGCCTCGCGCTCCGCTTCGCCTTCCAGGTCGCCGGTCCACCCCACGACGTCAATGCCCAGCTGCGGGCGGGTGCGTAAGCCTTGCACCAGCCGCTGCGCTCGTTCTCCGGTGCCGAGCACAAAGACCCGCTCGCGCAGGTAGGGCAGCTGCACCAACCATGCGTACACGGTTCGCCAGGCGAATAGCGCGACGGTAAGGATGATCAGCCCGGGCAGGAATCCTGAATCCCTAAGGCCACGGTCAATTGATCCCACCGCCGCCAGGCCCAACGCCAGAAATCCGGTGACCAACAAGAGCCGGAAATACAGCTCCTCTTTTTCCTTGAGGAAGCCGATATCGTAGAGATCAAGCCAGTGCGAAAGAAGCAGGGCGGCCAGAGTGATGCCAAGAATCTTGTAGTAGCCGGCCTCGATGAAAAGATCGTTGCTAAAACGCAGCCAGCTATAGTCGGGATTTGCCAGCTGGTGCACCAGCATCCCGGAGACGAGCGACAGCCCCACAATCAGCGCCTCCCCGGCCAACAGCAACATCGCCCGAACCGGGTAATAGACATTGAATAAGCGGATCAAGTTCTACCCCTGGGTTTCTCCCTTCCCGTCAGGCTGGGCGTAAGCCGTGTAGTAGTAGTCGGCGTAGTGGGACGAATCGACGTCGACGCCATTCAGCACGACTCCGACCAAAAGCCGGTCGGAAAACTCCTGGCGGGCCTTGCGGGCAACATCAAAGGGAGTCGCGTCTGAACGGACGACGATCAACACACCATCACAGCAGTTCGCCAGCAAGGAGGCATCGGAGACGGGAACGGCGGGTGGTGAATCCACGATGATCCAGTCAAACAGGGACTCCACGCGTTTGAGCAGAAGCTGAAGCCGTCCATTCGCCACCAGTTCTGCCGGATTGGAAACTCCTTGTCCGTGGGGAATGAAGAACAGGTCTTCCATGGGCCCTCGTTGCATAACACTGAACTCGTCGGCCTGGCCCATAAGATAATCTGCAAGGCCGGGAGTGGCCGGCGCGCCCAGCGCCGAGTGCAGGCGAGCACTGCGCAAGTCGGCATCGATCAGCAAGGCCCGCCGGCGCTGCCGCGCCACCACCTGCGCCAGATTCGCCGCCACAAACGATTTTCCTTCCTTCGGAAGCGCACTGGTGACGAGAACTTTTTTTAGCGGCTGCCTCTCCCGCACCTGGTAGAGGCGCGAACGCAGCGTGCGGAATTGTTCGGTTCCATACCCGTGGTCATCGGGACCGAAGAACAGCATGGTCTTCATGTCCGGGTTCCAGTGGTTGGTGGCGCAGCGTTCCAGCAGCGCATCGAAGCTGCCGGTGCGGTCAAATGCGGGCATGGCACCCGGAGATCCCGCTGGTGGGTTCACCGGCGAGAAGTCGGGAGGGGTCAAGGTTGCGGTCCCCTCCCCGGGTGCCAGCGACTCCGCTACTCCCCCCTGCGAGGTGACTCGCTGTTCTTCGGCTTTTTTCAAGGCTTCATGGATTCGACTCATGGTTTCCTTTCCTGGGGGGTCTCATGCTAGTGTTCGTGCTGGCGCAAGCGTTCCGCGACGTTGGCCAGTGTTTTCAAAGCCTCTAAAAGATCGAAGCGTTCGCTTGCCGCCGCGGGTGGCGGCGTCGCCGTAACCTGGGATGTGGTGTTGTCTTCCAGGTCGAAGTCGCGCGCCACTCCGTCCACGAGTTCCGTCGTCACCTGCTTTTTCTGGTCGACAAACGCGCTGACCAGGCAATGCTCGCAAAGCAGGTTCACCACGCGCGGAATGCCGTTGGAATAGCGATGGATGGCCCGCATCGATTCCGCATCGAAAATGCTTTGTCCGTTCGCGCCGGCTATGCGCAATCTCTGTCCGATGTAGGCCTGCGTTTCTTCCAGCGTGAGCGAGTGGGTGCGGGCACGCAGGGTAAGGCGTTGCCGCAGCTGCCGCAGGTGGGGTTGTTTCAATCTGTGCTCTAACTCGGGCTGGCCGACCAGAACAATCTGCAATAACTTCTCGGTGAAAGTCTCCAGATTGGTCAACATGCGGATTTCTTCGAGAACTTCGTCCGTGAGGTTCTGGGCTTCATCCACGATCAGGACCGCTGTTTCCCCGGCGCGATAGCGATCCAGCAGCCAGTTGTAGAGGCGCAGAAGTATCTGGCTCTTGGCCTTGGAATCGCAGGGAATTCCAAAGTCCGTCATCATGTAATCCAGAAATTGGGGCGCATTCAAGCGCGAGTTGAAGATAAAGGCGGTCGCCACCTGTTGCAGGCGGAGCCACTCCAGCAATTTATTGATCAGGGTGGTTTTGCCGGTTCCGACTTCGCCCGTGAGCAGCACAAAGCCTTTTCGGCTCTGGATGCCGTAAGTCAGACAGGCCAGCGCCTCCTCCGTATGCCGTGTCAGAAATAGATAGCGCGGGTCCGGATTCACATTGAACGGGTTGGCACGCAGGCCGAAAAATTGCTTGTACATAAAGTTATGCGCCTAGACTTCTACGGTTTGCTTTTCTCCCCGCGTTCTGCTGCCGCGGCCGTTCTTGTGGTCGGCATCCGGCCGCAGCCAGGGCAGCGAAACCAGCATCGGCAATTCCAGCACGGCGTGTACGTCTTGCTCGGTGCGAATCGATTTGTCGCGCAATTCCAGCCACAAGGCGATTCCGCAGCCGAGCGCCAGGCCGGCTCCCAAGCCGCCGCCCGCGAACAGCCAGCGATTGGGGAAGTCCGGCGAATCGGGTAAAGTGGCATCGCTGACCAGCCGCATCTGTTCACCCTGTTGCTGCTTTTCCATTTCCGTGGTCATCGCAGATTCGCTTTGATTGGTCAGAAGATCGTCGTAGAATTTTTGCGCCGCCTCGTAGTCGCGGGTCAGTTTCTTGTATTCTTCCTCCACGCTCGGGCTGACATCTATCTCGCGTTGTATCTTGCGGATTTGTTGTTGCAGTTGGGCCTCGTCCTTTCCGCCCTGAGCAATGGCATCGTCGTACTGATGGATCTGCAGACGCTGCCTCGCGATTTCCGCCGGCTCGCTGCCGCTGGCTTTCGTCACCGTCTGGCTGTCCGCGGACGAAGCAGAATTGACTTCATCCAGTTTGCGCTTGACTTCTGCAATGTCATTCTTCGTCTTCACCACATCCGGGTAGTCGTCGGTGTAGCGCGCTTGCAGCGTAATCAGCTGGCTTTGCAAGGAAGCCAGTTGCTGTTGAAGGGTCTGGGGATTGGTCGCGGCCTGGCTTGCCTTCCAGGCTGCCAGTTGCTGGGCCAGGACAGATTGCGCGTAGTCGCGGTCCTGGTGGGCCCGGTTCAGGGCCTGAGTAGTCGCGTCCAATTGCGAGTTCACGCCCGACAAGAGTTTCAGGTTTCTATCTTCGTCCCCGGGGAGTTGACCGACGTGTTTTTCCTTGAAGTCCGCCAAATCCCTGTCTTTGCTGTCCAAGTCCTGCCGTGCTTGATCCAGTTGGCTGGTAAGGAACTGAGTTGTGCTGTTGGCGGAAGCCGTGTTCTGGTCAAAATTTTCCGCAATGATCATTCCCGTCATTACGTGGCAAATCCCTTGGGCTTCTTTGCGATCGTTAAACACGCAGTTCACATTGAAACCGGCGACCGGGCTGGGTTTGCCGGAGGTGGATTTCTTGCTGGAAGTAACGCTCACCGGCGAGATGGTGACATTGTCCTGAATGCCCTTAATTACCTCGTCGGAGCTGCTGCCTCCTTTGACCAACCCCAACGGCTCGACCACCCGCTGCTGCAACACCTTAGGGCTGAATATTTTCTGCTGGATCGTGGTGACGCGAAGCATGACGTCCTCAGTAGTCACCGGCTTGACATAACCCTCCGGCACTTTTTGCTCTTCCACGACCACGAGCGACGTCGAGGTGTATTTGGGAGCAAAGGCAAAGGACACCAGGAAGCCGGCGAGAGGCGCCAACAGCGCCGGCCACAAGATCACCTTGGTCCGGCGGCGCAACATCGCCAGATAATCGTCCATGCTTAGTTCACGGTTTGTAATCATGCTTGTCCATTCCGTTCCGGCTCAAGGAGCCTGCAGATTCACTCCAGCCTGATCGGCCGGGGGTGCCATTCCACCCCGATTACTCCTAGATGACGCTGCGAGCCGCACGAGCCTTCAGACTGACACGCGCCCCTGTTCAGCGACAAATCGTCAAACGTATAGCTGACAAAACTGCTGAGATAGCGGTTGAAGCGGTAGCGCGCCTGGAGGCCCACGAAGCCACGGTCGAACCGTTGCGCTTCGACCACCTCCTGTTCGCTTCCCGGGGGCAGCCCTGGAATACCGAGCGTGACCGGAACTGCGATCAGGCTTCGGTTATGGGCGTAGCCCAAATCCGCGGAAAGCTCCCAGGAACGGCTCAACACGTGCGTAGCGGAAAGCCGCCCAATGTCACTTTGTGTCCCGAGCGCCAACCCTGATCCGCTGGTGTTTCGCTGGGTATAGTTCAGCGAGAGGGATGTTCGTGAAAGGCGATAGCGCAAGAGCACGGTAACGTAGGGCGTCAAGTCATTGCTGGGGGTGGAGTTTGGCTGCGTGATGTGCGTAAACTGCGGCCCGGCACCAAGGCTGAAGTCCAGGCGGCCTGAGATGCGATGCCCATACATCAGGCTCACAATTTGAGTTCTGATGGTTGCCCCAGCAAACTGGCTGGCCAAGGTCTCGCCAAGGTTGGGGAACGCGAAGTCCAGGTATGCATAAGACAGCGCCACCAGATCCTTGCGGGTGATCTGGTAATTGTAGGCAACCTGTGCCCGGACAGAGTTGCTATCGATGAATCCGCCGCCATTGGAAACGCCGTTGCCACCATTGCTGACATTGTTGTCGAGGAAGTGAATCAATCCATATCCTCCGGCCATGGTCAATGCCGAGCGCGGACTGAAGCTCTGGCTAATTTCCGCCGCCGCCATGTTGGTAATGCGAGGCTCTTCTCCGAAGGATGCGAATTGCTGGGAATTGAACAGAGAGGGGAACTCACTTTGCAGAGCAGTCTCTCCCACGCTCCCCAAGCCATAGGCCGTCGGCGCGCCAAACGCGCCTTCCGGCAAGTAACTGAATATGTCACGGACCACAAACTGACCTGTTCTCCAGCCCAGCCTCTGTTCGCCGTCGAAAGCCTGAATCAGACTGCCGGTCCGGCTGTACCCGGTGTACAGTTGCCCTCCACCAACGTAGGCCAAACTGGTTTCGGCCCGCTTCCAATTTCGTTCCAGGAGCAAGCTGCCAAAGGCGCGAGTAATACCGTGTATTGCCGAGCTGTTGAGGGCATTGCCGATATTGGTATCTACCGACTCGCTTGCCAGGACCGCGGGCTGAAGAAAATTTCGTGTTCCGCCCCCCGGCTCCAGTGAGGGTTGATCCAGGCTGGAAAGGGGAGGATTTTGGTTGCTGCCAAGGTTGGAGGCGTCCTGGCCCACGGCTGCGGGCGGAGCGGCGCTCGGCCCCTCCGGTTGTTGTGCCCACGCGGCCGGCAGGCTCACGAGCACGAGCAAGAGGGCGGCCGCAGGCAGCTGCCAAATCCGCATTCGAACTGTGTTGTTACGGGACAACAATCGTATCTCCCGGTCTGAGCAGGATCGCCTGGCTGATGCCCTCGCCCTTCAGTAGCTGCCTGTAATTGACAGGGATCTTGGTCAGCTTCCCATTCTCGGCGCGCAATATATAGATGCCTTTAGTGTTGGCGAACTGGGTAAAGCCTGCGGCGGAGAGGGCCTGGAGGATATTCATATTGGGCAGCAAAGTCATGGGACCGGTGTGCAACACTTCACCGGTGGCAAAAATTCGCTGGCTGTTCATTTGGGTCACAACCACGGTGACGCGAGGGTCCGCTAGATATTTTTTCAGTTTCTCGGTAAGCACGCCCGCCAGCTGCATAGGCGTGAGCCCCGCCGCCTGCACGTCATTGAGCAAGGGCAGGGAGATCTTGCCGTCCGGCCGCACCGGCAAGGTGGCAGTCAGATCGGGTTCCTTCCACACGTCAACATGCAGGGTGTCATCGGCCCCGATGACATAAGAACTCTGAGTGGCTGCGGCGTCCGCCGCATCCGCCGGCTTGGCCTGGTCCTGGGAACCGGCCTGGGCCTGCAAGCCGCCGGCGGCAAGCATCAGCAGCACGACCATCCATTGCCTGTTGCGCTTCATTCCTTCTCCTGATTAAGGGGTTTCAAGCTCGCGGCATCCGATCTGTTTCAGCTTATAGAGCAGCGCCTTGTAGCTTATTTGCAGTTCCTGGGCCGCCCGTCGGCGGTTCCAGCGGGTCCGGCTGAGCACTCTCAAAATCAGTTCTTTCTCCGCTTCGCGCGAGGCCGCCCGAGCCGCCTCCTTCAAGGAAACCCGCTCGCCCTGAGGGGAACCGGCCGCTTTCAGCACCGCCCTCAAGCCACCCATGGCAACGGCTTCGTCACCGAGCACCGCGATCGCCCGGGTCACATTCTCTAGTTCACGGACATTTCCTGGCCATGTGTAGTCGTTGAACAACTGCTGGGTTTGGGCGCTCAGCGCCGGCAAGGGGCGATGGGAATCGTGAGCATATTTGGCCAGAAAGAACTTGGTGAGTCCGGCAATGTCCTCTTTGCGCTGGCGCAAAGGGGGCAGTCGTAAACATACCCCGCTGATCCGGTAGTACAGGTCTTCGCGGAACCGACCGGAGCGCATCTCCGCTTCAAGGTCGCGGGAACTGCTGCAGAACAGCCGAGCCCGACTGTCGCCGTCGGCGCCGTCCTGCTGTCCTCGGGACAAGACTGCCACCAGCGTAACCTGGCACTGCGGAGACAAATCTCCGATCTCCTCCAAAAAGATTGTTCCCGGCTGGAGCCATTCCTCGGCGTTGCCACGTAGCTGCTCCGGGGTCACTCCGCCACAATGAAGGACGCGGAACTTTTCCGCGGTATAGCCACGAAGCTCATGGATCCTTCGCGCGGCGGTCCGCTTCCCGGCCCCTGGCTCTCCCATCAGCAGCACGGGAACCGGGTTTTGGGCCAGCTCGCGGACCACAAGTTCCACAGCCCGCATGCTCGGGCTAGCGGCTTCGAAGAACCTGTTGTGGGATTCGGCCATGGGCGAATCCAGACTGGAAGGCCCATGAACCTCGCCTTGTTGATAACCCATTTATCCGGCCTTCTTGCAGAAATCAAGGACCAAGGCACAGCTTTTCCGTGCCAGCAGATTGGCTAGACTGCAAGGCAACTGCCATATAGGGAACTCATAGACATTCTCTGGTCATAAACTAAGTAGATGTATTGTCAATACTATACGTGGCTCTGCTGGATTTTGTTCGCCACCCGCTTCCCATTCTTGACCCTACTCCAGATGGGACAAAAGGGAAACTTTTTTCACACCGAGTGGTTCTATCTTTGATCCCTAAATCCAAGAACAGACATGCCGGGGCTGACGTCTAATTTGCACCAATCAGGTCACACCAGATCGGTCCCGGGAAAACGGCGCGCACGGTTCTTTTTGGGTTTAGCACGCTGGAAGGCTCCACGAATCGGGCCATCCCCTTCCGTTCTGCCGAGATGGGCCATTGCACGCCCCAGCGGATTTCGCATATGCTGTGCGCATGCTTCGCGGGTGCCAGCTCTGACGTGGGCCCCATCGCACAAATCGAAGCTCTTCCCGGCTCGGCCCGGAAGCGTGCGGTACCCCGTATTCCGGTTTGGCAGCTGGTGCTGATCGGCGTTCTTCTAGCCTGGATTTACTCATCAATCCTTCCTGGCCTGGTTCGACAGTGGTGGCAAGATCCCAATTTTTCGCACGGCTTTTTCGTGCCCTTGTTCTCGCTGTATTTACTCTGGCGGAACTGGCCCCGGATCATTGCCCTGACCCCCCGGCCCTCGTGGTGGGGATTGCCCCTCACGATTCTCGGGCTGGGCGTTCTGAGCGTGGGGGACTTGGGCGCGGAATTGTTTCTCTCGCGATTCTCTTTGCTGGTGTTGCTGGCGGGATTAATCGTTCTGTTGCTGGGGTGGAACTACTTCCGCGCGCTTTTGTTTCCCCTGGCGTTTCTGGTCTTCATGATCCCGATCCCGGCGATCATCTTTAATCATCTCACGTTCCCTCTGCAGATATTGGCCTCGAAAATTGCCGCCGCCATTCTGCCGGTTTTCGGAGTTCCGGTCTATCGAGAGGGAAACGTGATTAACCTGCCAAAGATGGCCCTCGACGTGGCAGAGGCCTGCAGCGGTATCCGTTCGATGGTTTCGTTGCTGACACTGGCTGTGATCTATGGCTATCTGACGGAGGCGCGCATTTGGGTACGGGTGGTTTTGGCGCTGATTTCTCTGCCGATCGTAGTAATCGCAAATAGCCTGCGGATTGTGGTCACCGGTCTGATCGTCCAATATTGGAACCCGGCGGAGGCCGAAGGAACGCCTCATCTTCTCTCAGGCGGACTGATTTTTTTAGGCGCACTGGTCATGTTGTATCTGTTTCACAAATTGCTGTCACTTGTGTTGGATGGGAACGGGGCACAGGGCGGCGCGGTAGCCGTTGTGCCGACTACTAAGACTGGTCCTGCCCAGCGACCAAGCACAAAGGTGAGCTCTCCGCACCGATTCACACTGATTGTTTTATTGCTGGCAGTTGCGGGATCTCTTCTGCGCGTCCGCGGCAACAATGAACCTAAAGTCTCCCGGGAAGGGCTGGCGAGCTTCCCGCAACAGCTGGGGACATGGAAGGGAACAGTGATTCCAATCCCGGACGAGGATTTGCGAATCCTGGGCCCGGGTGACTTTTTAGACGAGCGGTACGAGAACCAAGGGACCACCGAACCTGCGGTTGACCTGCTCATTCTATATTTTCCCAGCCAACGCACGGGTGATACGATCCATTCACCGCAGCATTGCCTGTTTGGAGCGGGTTGGCTGCCAGTGGAGTCTGGGGTGACCAATCTCTCCCTGCCAGGAGTGGCCGCGCTCCTCGTCAATCGATATGTGGTAGCGAAAAAAGGCGAACGCCAGCTGGTCTTCTATTGGTATCTAGCCCATGGCCGGGCGGTGGCGAGTGATTACCGGGCCAAGTTTTACCTGGTCAAGGACGCGATTCGCCTTAATCGGAGTGATGGAGCCCTGATCCGCATTATGACCTCTATACCAAAGGGAGAGTCCACCGACTCGGCACAGCATCGTTTGTCTTCATTCGCTGAAACCCTTGTCCCCCTCTTGGACCGATATGTGCCACGTTAGTTGTTTACCGCGCGGACTCCGGCCACCCCGGATTGAATCTGCAGGGGAGAAGCGACTCCAGTGACCAAGGTAATTTTGTTTATGATGCGTCTGACGCAATATTCTAACGAGTTGTCTTCAGGTTTTGACCGGTTGGAAGCCACGCACGCTACAAAGGGAGATCTGTGATGAAGCCTGCATTCGTTTTGCGTTTAACCTTCGCCCTGGCGTCACTGGCGTTGCTGCTCACCGGTTGTTCTCGCGACCCCAATGTGCTTAAACACAAATACCTGGAAAGCGGGCAGCGATACTTTGCGAAGGGCAAGTATCAAGAGGCGCAGATCCAATTCGAAAACGCGGTGCAGGTGGACCCGGGCTTCAGCGAAGCACATTATCAGCTGTTTCTGGCTTATCGGCAGCTGCAGAAGTGGCCGCAGGCCTATGCCGAACTTTCGCGAACTCTCGAGATTGACCCGCAGAATTACCAGGCCCAGATCGACATGGCCAACCTGCTGATCCTGGCGAGAAAAAGCGAGCCGGACGCCATTGCGAGAGCAAAGGGCTACGTCGACAGCCTATTGGCCAAGCAGCCGGATAATCCGCTGGCGCATGAGGCAGCTGCGAACCTGCTTGTCGCCCAGGACAATATCCCGGGCGCGATCCAGGAGATGAAAAAAACCATCAGCCTCGCGCCTGACAAATGGACGAACTATCTCAATCTCGCAATGCTTGAAAGAAGCGGGCAGCCGGACGCGGCTGAAGCGAACTTTAAGAAGGCCGCGGAGTTGAATCCTCACGCAGCGGATCCGCTGTTGGCTCTGGGCGCGTTTTATATGGAACGTGCAGAACTGATTCGCAAGACGGGACAACAGCTCCCGCCCGGCTCCCCGGCAGAGGCAAAGACAAAAGAGGCCGTCACTACCCTGTTGGGCGAAGCGGAACAGCAGTTCCGGCATGCTATACAAACCGATCCCAAGTCCGTCGAGGCGAGAGCAGCTCTGATCCGGCTTTTCCTGCTCCAGGGTCGGAAAAATGAGACCCAGCAACTGGCCGAGCAGACCAAGCATGACTTGCCCGAGAATTCTGAAGCTTATCGCATGTTAGGGGACTTCTATTTTGCGACAGGCGATCTTGACAAGGCCACTGCGGAATACACTGCACTTTACCAGAGCCACCCAAAAGACCTGCAGGTGCAAAAGAACTATATCCAGTTGCTCATTCTCAAGAAGCGGTTTGATGAAGCGAGCAAAGTGAATGACACCATCCTCAAAGCCAGCCCTAATGACGTGGAGGGGCTGATCTATCGCGGGCAGATCCAAATCGGCACCGGGCATGCGAACGAGGCGACGCAGACGTTGCAGGCCGCGCTCAAGAATGATCCCGACAACGCAATCGCCCACTATCACCTCGGCTTGGCTTTCAGTCAACTGGGAGACTTGGCGCGCGCGGAAGCGGAATGGCGCGAGGCGGTGCGCCTAAATCCGGACTCGATTGAAGCCCATCGTGCCCTGGCGGCCTGCGCCATCAGGAAGCGTGACATGGATGGGTTGCAGCAAAGCGCGGATGAGATCATTCGATTGCAGCCGGCCTCGCCCGATGGATACGCTCTGAGCGCGATCGCGAACATTAATCGCAAACAGTTTGAGCGTGCCGAGGCGGATGCGAACCGGGCCGTTCAGGTGGCACCGCAAAGCCCGGTGGGTTACATTCAAGTGGGGAACCTGCGACTGACCCAGCGGCAGTTTCCCGAAGCGCAAAAGGCCTATGAGCAGGCCCTGGAGCGCGACCCCAAAGATAGCGACGCGCTGAATGGCCTGATGAGCACTTACCTGGTGCAAAAGCAGGTGGACAAGGCGGTGGAAACGGCCAATGCGCAAATCGCGAAAGTACCCGACAGCAGCGCATTTTATGACCTGCTGGGCACCGTCTTGTTGGATTTTAAGAAAGACCCGAACGGAGCCGAGGCGGCATTTAAAAAGGCTTGTGAGCTGGACCGGAACAATGCGGATGCATTGATCAAGCTGGGCCGGGTGCAGGTGCAGAAGGGTGCAACCGATGAGGCCATTGCCACCTACCAAAGATCGCTCAAGGACAATCCCAGCGAACCCACGCTCTATATTCTGCTGGGAGAATTGTACGAATCGAAGCGTGATTGGGAGAACGCGAAGCAAGCTTACCGCAAGGCCCTGGACCTAAAGCCTGATGATCCGACAGCCTCAAACAATCTTGCCTACGTGATGATTGAAACGGGGGGCAATGTAGACGTGGCGCTATCGCTGGCACAGACAGCCCGCCGCGGGTTGCCTGACTCACCCAATGCCGCCGACACTTTGGGCTGGGCGTTCTACCAAAAGGGCGCCTATCGATCGGCTATCGATCTTTTTCAGGAAGCGATACGACTGGCTGGCAAGAGCAAGCTGCCTGACGATCCGACTTTCTATTACCATCTCGGACTGGCTTATCAAAAGAATGACCAACCGGCTCTGGCACGCCAGCAGTTTGAGCGGGTACTGAAGATCGCGCCCGATTACTCTGCCGCAGCGGACGTCAGAAAGGCGCTCTCCCAGTTGCGGAGTTAACCGGCGCATGGTGCTTTGTTTGCAGAGGGAATGAAAGCGGCGAGGCGCGCTTTGGTCAGGGGAGAGAATTCCTCGAAGCACCGATGCAGCGCCGACGAACAGCGGGTCCTCCGACTGCACCACCGGCGTGTGAAGCCTTGTATCAGGGCCCCGCTTCAGAACGGTTGCCAGCTATCCGCAGCCATGAGATCTTCTGATTGCGCCTCACTGACCGGTTCCGGTAAGTTCCAAGTCCTGCGGGCTGCCGCTGGCATTGTCGGTTACTGTTACCGTTCCCTTTATGCTGCCCGTCCGGCCAGGCGTGAAAGTGACCACGAAGTTGCAGCTGGCGTACGCTGCAACACTGGAGCCGCAAGGTATGGGCCCTCCGGGAGCAGCGGTAAAGTCGCCACTTGCCACGATGCTGGTGATGCTGAGCGGAACGCTCTGATTATTCAATAATGAAATCGTCTGCCCCGAACTGGATGTGCCCACGGTCTGCCCGCTGAACGTCAGAGTCCCCACGGTGAAGGTGACAGGCCAAACACCCGACCCTGATACGCGGTAAAGAATGGGATTCAGGGTTCCGGAGTCTGCAATGGCGACCTGGCCCCTCAAATTCACGGCCTTGGCAGTGGGGCTGAAAGTCACCGCGAAGGTACATTGCGCGCCAGGAGCAAGCACGCCCTGGCAGGGAATGGCTCCGCTAGGGGCCGCGGCAAAACCGGCGGATGCCGTCAAAGAGTTCAACGTGAGTGACGAACTTCCCTTGTTGATAACGGTTACAGTCGCGGGCGTGCTGCTACCACCTACCGCCTGATTGGCGAAATTCAGGGTTACAGGCTGGAAAGCAAGGGTGGGCGATGTACCGGCCGTTCCAGTGCCATTTAAGCTGACGGTTTGGGTGGAAAAAGAAGTACTGGAGAGCGCCAGGGATCCCCAAGTAAGACCGTTTTGCGATGGCCGAAACGTAACTGCGATCTGACAGCTGGAACCCGCCGCAAGACTGGGGCCGCAGCCGCCTGACGCGGGAGAGGACGCGGTGAAGTCAACGGGAGTGGCGTAGGTCAGGTTCACGGCAGCGGAAGTATTGTTGGTAGCCGTCACCGTCGCTGGGGCACTGGTTGCCCCAACGCTGACGTCGCCAAAGTAGACGCTCTGCGGCGTCAGCGAAACGGGAACCACGCCGCTGGCATAGAGCGCGGCCATCTGCGGGGAATTGACGGCATTGTCATAGATGGTAAGCACGCCGGTGCTAGAACCGGGCAGAGCAAGCAGAGAACTGACATTGATCACGCAATGGCCACCCGCCGCCAGGCTGGAAGGACAATTATTGGTCTGGAAGAACCCGCCACTGACTGCAATCGAGGAAATCGCCAGCGAGCCGACGGAACTGGAATTGGTGAGGGTCAGGGCCTTGGTGGCGGAGGCTGAACCGACCACCAGGCGGCCGAAGGCTAAGGACGCTGGCTTTAGAGTAACTGAGATGTTTGCGCTGACGATGTTGTACACGCCACTGGCTATAGAGCTGTTGTTGTAGCCGCTCGCGACAGCGATGGCTTCCAGAGTGCCGGAAGCTGTAATCGTAACCGTTGAGCAGACGGGGGAACTCGAGGTGGGCGTGGTTCCGTTGGTGGTGCAGTGAATGGTCGCGCCCGCCGTGGTGTCCGACAGAGTCACGTTAACTGAACCGGAGTAGCTGCCGGGAGCCGGTGAGAAGGTGGGTGTCGCGGCGGTGGGAGTCGTGCTGATCAGTCCGAAAGCGGTGAGCAGAGACTGGCCGCCGACATAAACTTTCCCGTTCGCTACCATGGGCGCAGCGAACTTCACCGCACCGCCCAACTGGTCGCGATTCTTTGGGTTTTGCGCCTGATTGCTGCTGTACAGCGGCGTGCCTAGCTTGGTCGCGTCGTACGCATAGAGTATTTGGCAACAGGCGGACTTGAACGAGCTGTTATCTAAAGCCCACAAAATTCCGCCGCTGGTTCCATTTGCCGAAATCGTCGGCGATCCCGCGGGATAACCGAACGTCGTGCTGGTGGTTGATGTGGGAGAAGTAGAAAGAAGGCCGGGGTTACTGCCATTGAAGGACCAAGCCGAGACCACATCACCCTGGCTGCCCCAATAGACGCTGCCGTTCCAATAGGCGGGCGAGCCCCAGACGCCGTTTGAGGCTCCCGCGAGTTCCTGCGGGATCTGGGTGTCAGAGGTAGTGCAGGTGGCGCATAATTTGCCCATGTTATTGCGGTCGATCTCGTAAAGTTTGCCTTCCTTGCCCATCTGCACCAATTGCTGCTGGTGGGCCGAGCCCGCGGGAAGATCGGGCAGCAAGAGCAGGCCGCCGGAACCGACATCGGTGTCATCCACGCTCAGGGTGCTCTGATTAATCGGAGTAAACCAGTCCGCGATGGTGAAGACGCCGCCACTGGGGCCGCTGAGCTTCATGACGCTATCGCCGTAATCGCCGGTGGCGCTGTTGTAGTCGCCGTTCCCGGTGGCAAAGTAAATGTTGCCGCTGGCGTCAGCCGCCACTCCGTCGCCGGACATCCAGATGCCGCCGTCGTAGCCGCTGCTATCCGGTTCCGTGTTGAATATCGCTTCCTGGGCCAGGGTAGCGGCATTGTAGGAAATGACCCAGCCCTGATAGGGCGTGTTGTCGCAGTGCGAGGCCCAGGCAACGATCACGTGCCCGTTCTCGAGCAAGAGTCCGGGGCGATTGTGCTGCTGCAGAGCATTAAAAGTCCGGCCGGAAAACGTTGCCGTAATCTCGATTGGGCCGCCGAACTTTTCCGTGTGGGCCACAATATCAACCGCATGCAGCCTCTGGTGAAAGACGCCGCTCTCTTTGGTCTTGACTATGAAATAAATCGTTCCGGTCGAGGGATCGATGACTGGCGTACCGCTAATGCCAATTTCGGGCACGAGATCGGTGCAGCTGACGTCGTTGTTGGAAACCGTTGTGACCGTGGGGGGATCAATGAAACTCTGCTGCCAGAGAATTGCTCCAGTATCGGCGTCAATCGCGTAGAGGCTGGCATGTTCGGTGGCAACGTAAAGCACATTGTGCGTTCCGCCTGCAATATTTTGCACACCCGCCATATACAACGGCTGCGCGTAGGCATAGCCGTCGAGAGTCACGGTGAACAATTTGCCGAATAGGCTCTGATTGACGTTTGCAGGAGTCAGGCTTGTTTCGCGTATATTCTGACCAGAACGCGTGTTGTCATAGTAGTAAGTTGTGACGTTGGTTTGCGAGAGAGCTGCTGAGGTCAGTGCAACTACAGCCAAGGAAAGGGCGGCAACTCCCTTTGCGGGGTTTCTCATATTGTCATTACCCTAGGGGAGACGGTCCGTGAAACAAATAGGCCAGAATGGCGCGGATTCAAAACAATGCTTGCAGTAGCCTAATATGAAAGCCTGCCAAATTCAAGAATGAAAAAAACAATTCATGGGGCTGTAACAGAGCGTCCATCCGGTACGCAGCACCTCTGAAAGCGGCATCCAGCGCGAGATTTCAACGACTTAGCGATGAATAGGCAGTCCTGAATAACCTAGACAAGGATCCGACAAGGAACGGGGACATTCGACCTGATTACGTATAGCTTCTAGACATATCCCAATCCGGCCAGCCGTTCGTGAATAACTTTTTCCGACCCATTACGCGTGTCTCCGCCAGATTGTTTCTTTTCTATTCCCGAGACTAGCGAACGGCCCTGCATGGTATCTGGAATCTCGTAACCGGCCAGATCTAGCAAAGTCGGGGCAATATCCAGCAGGCGCGCGCCTTCATATTCTCCGCCCAACGGACAATTCGGCGCGGCGAGAATGAACATTCCGTACTGCGCGTGATTGCAGCCGTCCGGCCCTGTGTCATTTTCCTGGACGTGAATTTTTGCGTGTCCGACAGTGCCGATCGAGCGCCAATAAAGCCCGCCAAAATGGACAACGAGGTCCGGAGCGACGTTGCGCACGTTCCGGTAAAGCTCTTTCGGCTTGAAGACTAGAGAATTCAGCGGCTCGCCTTTATCGTCAGGCAGGGCCTCGAGGCGGGTTTTCATTTCAGTCTGAAACGATTCGTACTCGGAGGCGGGAATCACACCCTCTGGCTCGCGCCCCTGCACATTGAAGAAGACGCGAGCGTAGTATCCGCCTTCGCTCCAGACTTTGGTTTTGCTCCAATCGACGTTGAGCTTTTCGAAGGGTGTAAGCGACGACGGATATTCCTTCAGCACCAGCAAGCCTTCGCGAATCAGCCATTCATTGATGGCAATGCCGCCATCGAGCCGTTGCGCACCGTGGTCGGAAACGACCAGCACAATGGTGTCATCGCTCAATAACTGGAGCACTGAGCCGATCTGGTCATCCAGCCATCGGTAGTATTCGGGGATCGCATTCTGATAAGGGTTCCCCGGCTCAAACTGCACGTGCCTGGGATCGAAATAATTCCAGAATCCATGGTGCATGCGGTCGAGGCCGATGTCGACGAAGTGAAAATAGTCCCACTCCTGCTCGGCGAGCAGCCAGCGAACAACTTTCCACTGCTTCTCGCTCATGCGAAAGATTTCGTCCTTGAGCCAGTCTTTGCGGTCGGTGCGAAAATTCTTGACGTCGACGGGATATTCGCCGACAAGTTCCGTAATTTTCTGCTTGAGCGCTGGCGGATAAACAAAATCGTTCTTGACTGTGTCTGGCGTGAGGAAACATCCGATGCTGATGCCATTGACCCGGCGCGGCGGATAATTGGGAGGAACTCCGACGATGATCGATTTCTTCCCTTCCCGCGCCAGCTGGTCCCAGACCGCCAGCGCTTTGATGGAAGCGGAATTGGCGAACGCCAATTTGTCGTAGGAACGATCGGAGCGATTGCGAAATCCGTAAACGCCGAGCGAGCCAGGGTCCTGGCTGGTGCTCATGCACATCCAGGCAGGAACGGTGATGGGGGGAATCACGCTTTCCAGCTTCCCGTAGACGCCCAGATCCATCAGGCGGCGCAGATTCACCAGCCGTTCGTCGCCGAAAACAATCTCAGGCGCGGCGCAATCGAGGCCGAGCACGCAAATTTTCATAGTGTTGGCAACAAAGACTTGCCTTCCATAGATTCGGGCGCGGCAACAGAAAGATAACTCAAGATTGTAGGCGCAAGATCAATCATACTCGCGTTCTCTGAGCGCAGCGCGCGGTTCGAGAAGAGAATGCCGGGCACAGCCTCGGGATCGACGATGTGATCGCCGCTCCAGCGGCGTTTGTTATCTTTAAGCAACGCATTGGCGAATCCGCCCACCGCGCTTTGCCAGGAAACGCGATATCCGGGTTGAAAGTTGATCAGCAGATCGGGTGAGTTCAGCATAAACGGACCGCAATAAAGTTCTTCCCGCCGCGAGACACTACGAATTGCCATTCGTTCCTTCTGGGCATCGGCAAAATTTTTCAATCCACTTTGAATTGCATTGCGCACGCGATCCGCTTCTGCGCCCTCTTGCAAAATTCCTTCGCCCTCGCGGCCTTCGAAATTTAAGTAAATTCCGCCGAGGCCTACGGCGTAGGCGTACGTTCTCGACCAATCGACAGTGCTGAATCCCTCGCCCAGATCCTCGCCGGGTTTGCGGCCGTCCTTCAGCGCAAGAAGGCCGTTTTGCCACAGCCAGGTGTTGGTATCGAAGGCGCGGCGGAAGGTTCCAAAGCCGTGATCGGAAAGAACGATCAGCAGAGTATTTTCGTCAGCTTTTTCGAGCGGAGCGGTCAGTAGCCGATCGCAGCGTTGATAGTGCTCTTCGATGCGAGTGGCTAAATCCGGCGAGAGGTCGCGTTCAAAGAATGGATGCTCACGATCGCGGAACCGCCAAAGCATGTGCTGCACGCGATCGGGCGTATCGAAAAGAATAAAGAAAAATCCTTCGGTAAAGCGATCGAGTTCGAATCGCATCGCCTTCTCGCGCTCGGCCAGCACCAGTTCGCACTGCTGCAAATAGGCGGCTTCATCCAGGCGTCCGTTGTTCAGCCCGCCATGATCTTCCGCCATGCCCAGCGTCGAGAAAGGCCCAATGTTTTCCGAAAGCTCTTTGGCATAATCTCCCGGAGAAGACACGGGGAACATAGGCGCGGCGGGATCGAAGTTCACCGCCGAAAGATAAAACTCGACGTGGGGCGCAGTTTGTCGCACGTAAAAGCGCGTGATTCCGTTCACCGATTGCAGCAGTGACAGCTTGAATTTGAAGCGCACCCAGTCGCTCCAGGTTTTCTCGGCGACTTCGATCTTCGCGGGCGTGCCGCCGGTTTCGATCACCAGTTTGCGGCCGGGGGAGTCGACCCTCACGCGCATTTCGCAGAAAGCGTCTGTGGATTGCTTGGTGTTGCGCGGCCCGATGACGCGGGTGCGAAAATCCGCGCCAGCATCAAGATGAATGAGCTGCTCATTTTCTTCCGGCGTTGCCGCGTGGTCCTGGGTATAAAACGTTCCTTTGCTTTGGCTGCCGCGCAAGTCGGGCACGCCAACGCCCGCCAGCATGCGGCCCTGCAAGGTCCCGGGTGGAAATGTGCACGGGCAACGCAGCACTACGCTGGGGACGCCCGCATTGCTCAGAACCTGCCAAACGGGAACACCGCCGCGCCGGTTGACGACCCGCGGCGGAGAAAACGCGTTCTTGGGCGGCTCGAAACGGCTGAGGGCCACATCGGGGAGATAGGTCTGCGGATCGCGGCAGATGAAATCGAAAATCCCATGTCCGCCGGGATTGACTCCGGTAGCAAAGGACGACCACGCCACCGGCGTTTGCGCGGGGTAAGTGGTGCGCAGGCGCGAATAGCCGCCCGCCGCCCGAACTTTGGCGAGGTTGGGCAGATCTCCCCGCTGCAACATCGTTTCCACAATGCTGGGTTCAAGACCGTCCAAGCCGATGACAATTACCTTTTTGCGCAAGAAAGCTGGTCCGCAGGTCAGGATGTTTTTTCGGGAGTGCTTTTGGAAGCCTGGCCTTGGGCAGGAGGCGTAGAAGAATTTACCTCGGAACGCTGGAACCGGCCGAGAATTCTCGCGAAAACCGCAACCACTTTATTCCAGAAAATCAAAAGCAGCCCTACCAGACTTGCGAGGCCTGAGGTAACTGTCATGACCTGGTCTGGCCCTGCGTAAATGGCGAAAAACCCAAGATGCATGCAATCTCCTCGCAATGTGCCTGAAAAAGTTGTTGAAGATTTTGTCGCTTTCATTTTACGTGAGACTCGCCCCTCGAGGATACGAAATTCTCCCTGCACCGGCAAAGCCAATTGGGGAAACTGCAGTGCAATAGGGCGGCCGCGACGGCTATGGCAAACTGTTCATTCATCTATGGCGATGACCATTCTTGAGTTTACGGCCCTGGTTGGATTGGGATCGTTCGTTGCCGGCTTGCTCGGCTCGCTTACGGGATTAGGCGGCGGAGTGGTGCTCGTCCCGCTGCTCACACTTTTCTTCAAAGTAGACATTCGTTACGCCGTGGGAGCGTCGCTGGTTTCCGTGATTGCCACTTCTTCCGGCGCGGCGGCGGCTTACGTGAAAGAAGGCATTTCCAACATTCGCATCGGAATGTTTCTGGAAATCGCGACCACCATGGGCGCGCTCCTGGGAGCTTTTCTGGCTTCGCGAGTCTCGACCAGCGCGATCGCCACGGTTTTTGGCTTGACTCTTCTTTACTCCGCCTTTTTGTCCGGACGCCCACGGGTCAAGCTCAGCAGCGACGATGTACCGGATCCGCTGGCTACGCGGCTGCGCATGAATGGCAGTTTTCCAACACCAGAAGGCATACGGGAGTACCACGTTCGCCGTGTACCCCTGGGATTCAGCCTCATGTTTGGCGCGGGAGCGCTCTCCGGGTTGCTGGGCATTGGGTCGGGAGCGGTGAAGGTGCTGGCGATGGACCAGGCCATGCGCATTCCGTTCAAAGTTTCGACCACGACCAGCAACTTCATGATCGGCGTGACCGCAGCGGCAAGCGCGGGCGTGTACCTGCATCGCGGATATGTCGATCCGGGATTGGCCATGCCGGTGATGCTGGGGGTGTTGTTGGGATCGCTCCTCGGAACACGCATCCTGGTGGGGGCTGACACGAAGTGGCTGCGGCTGATTTTCGGCGCAGTGATTCTGTTGCTGGGAGCAGAAATGCTCTATCAAGGACTGACGGGGAAAATTTAACGATGATATTAAAAGCCTGGACCGACCAGCGCGTAGAGATCATGATCGGCAACCTGCTGCGCGCCGGCGTGATCATTTCTGCGGTTGTGGTATTCCTTGGTGGCGTCGTTTTCTTGGCACGCCATGGCACGGCGCCGGCCGACTACAGAATCTTTCGCGGCGAGCCGGCTGACTTGCGCTACGTGAAACAAATTGTCCTCCGGGCAGCTTCCTTCAGCGGGCGCGGAATTATTCAGCTGGGTTTGCTTATGCTGATCGCGACCCCGGTGGCGCGGGTGATATTTTCCATTTTCGGATTCGCCGAAGAGGGCGATCGCATGTATATAGTTTTCGCTTCGATTGTTCTCGCGGTCCTCCTTTTCAGCCTCATCGGGTCCGGCTTCTGACCGCCTTCCGGAAAGCTGCCGGATGAGCTGGATTGCTCAACGTCTATAATGCCGCACGGAGGAAACACGCCTGATGCCGGCGCGGCTGATTGAGAGTCTCGCTGTTACCGAGCCACTTGCCGAATTGTTTTCTGACCAATCCGTGTTGCGGGCCATGCTCGATTTTGAAGTGGCGCTGGCGCGTGCTGAAGCACGGGTGGGCGTGATTCCGGGTGCGGCTGTAGAACCAATCGCTGCCGCTGCCAACGCGCGCGATTTTGATACCGCTGCCTTGGCTCGCGCCGCCTTCGTGGCGGGCGCGCCGACCATTCCTGTAGTCAAGGCGCTCACGGAAAAAGTGCGATCGCGGGACGTGGAGGCCGCGCGTTACGTCCATTGGGGAGCGACCAGCCAGGATGTTGCCGATACTGCACTCATTCTTTTGTTGAAGCGGGCGCAGGAGGTTCTGACGGCTGACCTTCTGGGGCTGGAAGCAGGACTTGGCCGCCTGGCGGAAGACCACAAAGATACAGTCATGTTGGGGCGTACGTTGATGCAGGCAGCGCCACCGGTGACTTTGGGGCTGAAGGCAGCCGGATGGCTGGGGGCAGTGAGACGTAGTTCTGATCAACTCCGCGCCGCGTTTGCAAATGCCTTAGTCCTCCAGTTCGGCGGGGCGAGTGGAACCCTGGCTTCGTTGGGTGATCACGGAGTTGCGGTGGCCGCAGCGCTGGCCGAGGAACTGGGCTTAGGCAATCCCGGAGCGCCATGGCACAGCCAGCGTGATCGTCTGGCTAGCCTGATTTGCTGTTGCGGCGTGCTGACCGGATCACTGGGCAAGATGGCGCAGGATATCGTGCTGCTCATGCAGAACGAGGTTGCCGAAGCTGCCGAACCCAGCCGCGAAGGCCGGGGTGGTTCTTCCACCATGCCGCATAAACGAAATCCGACAGGCTGCATTCTCACGCTGGCTGCGGCGACCCGCGTGCCTGGATTGGTCGCGTCGTTTCTTTCCGCGATGGTGCAGGAACACGAGCGCGGCGCCGGGGGCTGGCAAGCCGAGTGGCCCATTGTTGTTTCGGTAATTCAAGCGACCGGCGCAGCCGCCAATTCCATGGTGGAAGTGGCGGAAGGTCTTTCCGTTGATGCCGATCGCATGCGCGCGAACATCGACAGCACTAAGGGCAGCGTTTTTGCCGAGCGCGCCATGATGCTGCTTGGCGCCAAGTTAGGGCGTGATGTTGCGCATGGAGTTCTCGAGGAAGCCTCGCGTCGAAGTTTTACTGAGAACCGGCATCTTGCGGAGGTGCTGGCCGAAATGCCGGAAGTCGCTTCCCACATCGACGCGTCAACGTTGCGCGGGTTGGAGAAGCCGGAAGAATATCTAGGCTCAGCCGAGAAGTTCCGCCAGGCTTTGCTTTCTTCGCGCAACGCAGGAACAAATAAGGAGCGATGATCCTTGCCCTTTGCAACGGTTGGCGACATTCGCTTGTATTACCGCCTTGAAGGAAAAACCGGCGCGCCGGTGCTGGCGTTTTCGCATTCCGTGGGAGCTGATCACGGCATGTGGGCGGCGCAGGCCGCCGATTTGCTGCCCTATTTCCAGATTTTGCGCTACGACATCCGCGGCCACGGCGCTTCGGACGCACCTCACGGCGACTACACCATGGAGTTGCTGGGGCTGGACGTTCTTGCGTTAACCGATGCACTGAAGATCGGCAAGTTTGCATTTTGCGGCCTGTCGTTGGGAGGAAGCATCGGCCAATGGCTGGCGACTCATGCGCCGGAAAAGCTAACTGCCCTCGTTCTTGCCAACACTTCAGCTCGCATTGGAACGCGAGAAGCCTGGGAGACGCGCATCAAGACGGTCCGCGAAGGAGGCATGGCGGGATTTGCCGAAACCGCGATGCAGCGGTTTTTCATGGTGGAGACTTTGGCGAGTGACCAATCTTCCGTGGATTCCATGAAGTCGGTGTTCCTCGCTACCAATCCCGTGGGCTATATCGGTTGCTGCGCCGCATTGCGCGATGCGGATTTTCGCGAGTCTCTGCCTCAGATTCGTGTGCCGACACTGGTGATCGGAGGCGATCACGACGTCTCTGCGCCGTGGGACGACAACGGAAAGATTCTGGCGGAAGAAATTCCCGGAGCGCGGGCTGTGCGATTGCCCGCGGCCCATCTATCGAATCTGGAGCGTCCGCGGTCGTTCAACGCCGCGCTGCTCGAATTTCTATTGCCGGCGCGTGACGCGGCAGATTCTTTGCAAGCCGGGTTCGCGGTTCGCCGCACCATGTTAGGCGATGCTCACGTCGACCGCGCCATTGCCAACACCAACCACTTCAACCGCGAATTTCAGGACCTGATCACGCGCTACGCGTGGGGAACGGTTTGGACGCGTCCTACGCTCGACCGGCGAACGCGGCGCTTGCTGGTGCTTGCGACCATGGCCGCGCTGGGCCGCTGGGAAGAATTCGCCATGCACGTGCGCACGGGATTAGCGCACGAATTGGAGCCCTGCGATCTGAAGGAAGTGCTGCTGCAAACTGCAATCTATGCAGGAGTGCCGGCAGCCAATACCGCATTTCACATCGCCGCAGAAGAGATTGAAAAAGCCAAGCCGTCAGGATCTGACGGCTGAGAGCTGATGGCTGAGGACTGCTACAACTTCGGCAGCACAATTCCCTTCTGCGCCTGATATTTTCCCTTGCGGTCGGCGTAGCTGGTTTCGCAGATTTCGTCTCCCTGGAAAAAAATAATCTGGCACAGGCCTTCGTTGGCGTAAATCTTCGCGGGCAACGGTGTGGTGTTGGAAATTTCCAGGGTCACAAAACCTTCCCACTCCGGCTCGAATGGCGTGACGTTGACGATGATGCCGCAGCGGGCATATGTGCTCTTGCCCACGCAAATGGTCAGGATGCTGCGGGGAATCTTGAAGTATTCGACCGAACGCGCCAGCGCGAAAGAGTTTGGCGGGACGATGCAGCACTCCGAACGCACGGTCACAAACGAGCGCTCATCGAAATTTTTAGGGTCCACAACGGTCGAGTTCACATTAGTGAAAATCTTGAACTCATCGGCCACGCGCAAGTCATAGCCATAAGAAGACAGGCCGTAGGAAATCACTCCCTCGCGCACCTGCTTTTCCGAGAACGGATTTATCATGTCCTGCTCGATGGCCATTTTGCGAATCCAGCGGTCACTCTTCAGCATGCAACTCCTTCAAATTTGTAATTTGAAATCTTGTAGTTTGGTAATTTAAGGGCGCTCGGAGGCTGGGATTCAATTTACCAAAACTCCCGATTACCCAATTACAAATGCTCGTTGGCTGGTGCGGTCATCTTAACGGGAGATGCGCACCGTTGACAATCATCCCTTATCTCCCTTAGCATCAAGCACTTGGTAGGCTATTCTGAGTCCGCCGCTGGGAGCTTCCTGTGATCAAGCTCGACATCATCAACGAAGTCGTCAACAAAACCGGCATCACCAAGACCAAGGCCGAACTCGCCGTGGAAACGGTGTTCGAAAGTATGAAGCGGTCGCTGGCTAAAGGCGATCGCATTGAGCTGCGCGGCTTTGGCGTGTTCAATGTGCGGCCGCGCAAGACAGGCATCGGGCGCAATCCGCGAACCGGGGCCGAAGTTTCGATACCGCCGGGCAAAGCCGTTCGCTTCAAGCCTGGGAAGGAGCTGCAGTCGATCGAGTGAGAGCCGTGTGCCCGTCTAACGGTGGGGAGACAACGCAAAACCACTCCGGGAACGATCTCCAGCGTATCCAAGCACGCGGACCGAATGACTGAACCCTGAATCCGCATGTCAGAGCCGACGTTCCCGCTCTCTTCCACTTCCGACTTTTACACCCCTCTGGAAGTGTATGTCGCGACCCCGGTCAAACAGCGCTACGCCCTGCACTTGTTTCTTTTCCTGCTCACGATGCTCACCACGCTCGTGGTGGGAGCGCGCATGGAATACAACTACCAGCACAATTTGCCTGCGTTTTACACGACCGAAGACAGCATGCACATTTTCCCCTGGCGCTGGGCGTTGCATCCTTCCAATCTTGCTCTGGGGATTCCGTTTGCAGCCACATTGA
>Ga0335076_10000335_pt1 | contig 42495 bp, 43 predicted proteins | sample Lox_Sample_25_FD_206717 | JGI IMG/M metagenome (GOLD analysis project Ga0335076, IMG submission 206717) | Soil microbial communities from Loxahatchee National Wildlife Refuge, Florida, United States - Lox_Sample_2.5 | ecosystem: Environmental > Terrestrial > Soil > Wetlands | place: USA... | reverse complement strand
TGTTCGAGAAGATCGAGCAGGCCGGCCACCGCGTGGAGAGCTTCGAAGGGAAGATCCAGTCGGTTCACCGCGTCACCGAGATGATCACGAGCGTGGTCGAGAAGACGCACCTGCTCTCGCTGAACGCGTCGATCGAAGCGGCGCGGGCGGGTGACGCGGGCCGCGGCTTCTCCGTCGTCGCGGAGGAGATCCGCAAGCTCGCCGAGAGCGCGGGCAGCTCGGCCGACCAGATCGAGGCGCTGATCCGCCAGCTCGAGGAGGAGTCCAAACGCATCGCCCACGAGACGCGCGCGATGCGCGACGACGTGCGCGGCGGGCGCCAGGACCTGGAGGCGATCTTCGTCGCGCTCGAGAAGGTGCAGGGCGCCGTCACCGAGGCTTCGCTGCGCGCGGAGGAGATCACGCGGCAGGCGAGCACGCAGGCCGGCGAGTCGGAGCGCATCGTGGGCGACGTCGAGCGGATCTCGGTCGTCGTCGGGCAGAACGCGAAGGCCGTGAACGAGATGCGCGTCGGGCTCGGCGCGCAGACGCGCACGGTCGAACAGATGGTGCGCCAGGCTGCGCGGCTCTCCGACATGTCGGTGCAGCTGGGCGAGGTCGCGCGCCGGTTCCGGACGCGGTAGCGATGGCGATGGACGAGCCGTGGCTGCGCTTCGAGGTCGCCGAGCAGGGCTACGCGGTCCCGCTCGGCGCCGTCGTCGAGGTGATGGCCGCGCCGCGGCCGCACCTGATCCCGCGCGTGCCGCTGGAAGTCGCGGGCGTGGTGAACATGCGCGGCGAGCCGTTGCCCGCGGTCGACGGCGGCGCGCTGCTCACGGGCCGGCCCGCGCTGCACCACCGACACATGTTGGTGTTGGAGCGCGGATCGCTGCGGCTGGGCGTGCTGACCGGCGGCGTGCAACGCATCGAACGCGAGCTCGCGCTGTTCGCGGGCCACGAGCTGGTGCGCAGCGGCGAGCTGGTGGAGTGGGTGAACGAGGCCGACAAGGCGCTCGGGCTGGTCGATCCCGAGGGCCTGATCGAACGGGGTGTCCTGCTGCTGACGGAGCTCCGCGGCAGGAGCGGAGGACAGGAGCCATGGCAAAGCGGGTTCTGATTGCGGACGACGCCGCCTTCATGCGCGAGATGTTGCGAGACATCTTGACGGATGGCGGCTACGAGATCGTGGCCGAAGCGGCCGACGGCAACGAGGCCGTCTCCGCCTACGCGAAGCATCACCCGGACCTGGTGACGCTCGACATCGTGATGCCGCGCAAGAGCGGGCTCGAGGCGCTGCGCGAGATCATCGCGGGCCACCCGGGCGCGTGCGTGGTGATGTGCAGCGCGCTCGGCCAGGAGGCGCTCGTGATGGAGGCGCTGGAGGCCGGCGCGCGCGACTTCATCGTGAAGCCCTTCAAGCCCGACCACGTGATCGAGGTCGCGCAGAAAGCGATCGCGAAGCAAGGCGACTGACTCGAGAGCCGGAGCGTGGGTAGGGTGCCCACGCGACCCCCAAGACGTCTGTTCGAACCTCCGGGAACTCTTGAATCTCGAGAAATACAGGACGCTCTTCGTCGACGAGGCGAGCGATCACCTCCAGGAGATGGTGCGCGCGCTCGCGGCGCTCTCGCCCGGCGACGAGCCGGTGACCGAGGCGGTCGACACGCTCTTCCGCATGGCCCACTCGATCAAGGGCATGGCGGCGTCGCTCGACTACGACGCCGCTTCGACGCTGGCGCATCGGCTCGAGGACTGGATGGAGCCGCTGCGCGCGGGCGCGCCGATCGACTCGGCGGGGCTCGCGCTGGTGGCCGAGGCGATCGCGGCGCTCGAGGAGATGGTCACCGCCGTCGACGCGAGCGGCGCTGCGCCGCCGCCGCGCCCCGACCTGATCGAGCGCCTCTCGGCGCCGCGCGCACCCGCGGCCGAGCCCGCTCCGCCAAAAAAAAAACTCGAGCGACCGGCGCACCGCCGCTGCCGCGCACGGTCCGCGTTCGCACGGAGGCGATTGATCGCTTCCTGGCCGCGGTAGGCGTCTTGACCCAGGGCCAGGAGCGCCTGGAGGAGCTCTTCCGCAGCGCCGGCTACTTCGCGCGCCAGCGCGCGTTCGGCGACGAGCTCGACCAGCTCGCCCGCGCCGTGCGCGAGCTGCGCCGCCGCGCGCTCGAGATCCGCACCACGCCCGTGCGGCGCCTGCTCGAGCGCCTGCCGCGCGTCGCGTTCGACCTGGCGCGCGAGCTCGGCAAGCGCGTGCGCGTGGAGCTCGCGGGCGAGGAGGTCGAGGTCGACCGCGCGGTGCTCGACCACCTGGACGACGCGCTCCTGCACCTGGTGCGCAACGCGATCGACCACGGGCTCGAGAGCGAGCCCGAGCGCATCGCGGCGGGCAAGGATCCGGTCGGGCTGCTGCGACTCTCCGCGGCGCGCGCGGGCGGTCGGCTGCAGCTGCGGATCGACGAGGACGGCCGCGGCATCGACCTGGAGAAGGTGCGCAAGCGCGCCGTCGAGCAGGGGCTCGTCGTCGCCATGGTGGCCGAGGACCTGCCGGCGGAGCGCATCCGCGAGCTCATCTTCGAGCCGGGCCTGTCGACGAAGGACCAGGTGAGCGACGTGTCGGGCCGCGGCGTCGGGCTCGACGCGGTGAAGCGCCAGGTCGAGGCGCTCGGCGGCGCGATCACCGTGACGAGCGAAGCCGGCCGCGGCACCGCGTTCCTGCTCGACCTGCCGTCGATGGTGACACTTCAGCGTGTACTCGTGCTCCAGGTCGGCGGCCAGCGCGTCGCGCTGCCCATCGTCGCCGTCGAAGCGGTGCTGTCGGCGAGAGAAGCCGCGGTGGAGCGCGCGGGCGTCGACTCGTTCTTCATGTTCAAGGATGAGCCCTTGCCGCTCGTGGATCTCGGCCCGCGCATCGGCCTGGCCGACGTGCCCGAGGGCGCGGGCAGCGTGGTCGTGCTCGAGGTGCGCGGCTTTAAGCTCGGCGTGCTGGTCGACCGCGTGCTCGACGACCTGGAAGTGTTCGTGCGCGAGACGCCGGAGCCGCTCGTGCAGCACGCTCACCTGGGCGGCGTGGCGATCCTGCGCGACGGCGCGCCCGTGTTCCTGCTCGAGATCGGCTCGCTCGTGGAGAACGCGGCGTGACGGCCGACGACGACCGCTTCGCGGAGCTCGCGAACATCTGCGCGGGCCACGCGGCGAGCACGCTCGCCATGTTGCTCGACGCGACGCTGCTCACGCAGCCGCCGCGGCTGCGCGAGCTGCCCGCCGGCCGGCCGCTGCGCGCGCTGTTCCTGCGCGAGGAGCGCGTGGCGGGGATCTTCGCGGACCTGGCGGGCGCGATCGACGCGAAGGCCGCGCTGCTGCTGTCGTCGAGCGCGGTCGAGGAGCTCGTCGCGCGCGTGGCGGGCAAGGAGGCGGCGGGCCCGGCGACGCTGTCGATCCTGGCCGAGGTCGGCAACATCGCCGTGTCGGCCGCTGCGAACGCGCTGGCGGAGATGCTGGGCGCGACCTCGCTGCCGTCCGTGCCGCGCGCCGGCTACGCACCCGACGGCGAGCTCGGCCTCGCGGACCTGCTGGACATCGGCCACTCGACGCGCGCCGTGGCCGACGTCGTGATCTACGAGCGGCACGGCTCGCTGCGCTTCCACTTCGTGCTCGTGCCCGCACCGGGGGACATCGACTAGACTGCCCGCCGCATGGACCGCGACCGGGTGATCGCCCTGCTCGAGCGCCACGCGCGCGGCGAGCTCTCGCGCGACGACGTCGTCGAGGCACTCGCCGTCGCGCCGTTCGTCGAGCTCGGCGACGCGCGCGTCGACGTGCACCGCGCGCTGCGCGTCGGCGTGCCCGAGGTCGTGCTCGGCGCGGGGAAGACGGCGGAGCAGCTCGCGCGCATCGCGCGCACGCTCGCGGCCGAGGGCGGCAACGTGCTGATCACGCGGCTCGAGCGCGAGCGCGCCAGAGAGCTGCGGGCGCTCTTGCCCGAGCTCGAGGTGCTCGCCGTGCCGCGGCTCGGCGTGCTGCGCCAGGCTCCCATCGAGCCGCGCGGGCGCGGGCCGATCGCCGTGGTCTCGGCGGGCACGTCGGACCTGCCCGTCGCCGAAGAGGCCGCGGCCGTCGCCGAGCTGTTCGGCAACAAGGTCGAGCGCGTGTACGACGCCGGCGTGGCGGGGCTGCACCGGCTGCTCGCGTCGCTCCACGTGTTGCGGCGCGCAGCGGTCGTCATCGCCGTCGCGGGAATGGAGGGGGCGCTCGCGTCCGTCGTCGGCGGGCTCGTCGCCGCGCCGGTCATCGCCGTGCCGACGAGCGTCGGCTACGGGGCGTCACTGGGCGGTGTAGCCGCACTGCTCGCGATGCTGAGCTCATGCGCGTCGAACGTCACCGTCGTGAACATCGACAACGGCTTCGGAGCCGCCTACGTCGCCTCGCTCATCAACCGCGCGTGACGGCGGGGGGGCACGCCTGCTCCACTTCGACTGCTTCGCGGGCGCGTCGCCGCGGAGCCTGCTCGAGGCGCTGCACGAGCTCGGCGCGCCGCGCCGCAGGGCCGTGCGGGTGGACGCGCGGAGCCGCGAGGTGCTGCGCCGGCTCGCGCGCGCCCGCGTGCGGCTCGACGCGCGCGCCCGCGCGGAGGTCGCCGCGGTCTGCGCGGCCGTCGCCGCGCTCGGCGCCGCGCGAGTCACTTGCTCGCCGCTGCCGCTCGGGCGCGCGCGCGGCGCCGCGATGTTCCCGTCGCGAGCCACGCTCGCGCTGCTGCGCGGCGTTCCCACGCGCCCGCTCGACGCCGAGGGGGAGACCGTGACGCCGCCCGCCGCGGCGCTCCTGGCGACGCTCGCCGACGAGTTCGGGCCGCTGCCCGCGCTGCGCCCGCTCGCGCAGGGCTTCGGTGGCGACGAGCTGCGCGCGGTGCTCGGCCTGGCCGACGCCGCGGTCGCGCGCGATCGCGTCGCCGTGCTGGAGACGCACCTCGACGACATGACGCCCGAGCACCTGGCGTTCCTGCTCGAGCGGCTGCACGAGGACGGCGCGCTCGACGCCGCCCTCGCGCCGCTCGTCATGAAGAAGGGCAGGCCGGGCCAGCTGCTGCGCGTGCTGGCGAAGCCGGCCGACGCAGAGCGGCTCGCGCGCGCGGTGCTCGCGGGCTCGAGCGCGCTGGGCGTGCGCCTCCACGAGGTGCCCAGGCTCGTGTTGCGCCGCCGCACGAGCTCGGTGCGCACGCCGTTCGGGCCGATCCGCGTGAAGGTCTCGCATGCGCCCGACGGCGCGCGGCGCGTGAAGGCCGAGTACGAGGCGTGCGCGCGCGCCGCACGCGCGCACGGCGTGTCGATCGCGTCGGTGGCGCGCGCGGCCGAGCGCCGTGCGGAGGACGAGCTGGCGTGAAGGTCGACGCGAGCGCGTTCCAGCTCGGCGACCCGCGCGGCGGCCACGCACCGGCCGTCCTGTGCCTGCACGGGCTGACGGGGACGCCGTACGAGGTGCGTCCGCCCGCGGAGGCGCTCGCGGAGGCGGGCTTCTACTGCGAGGGCCCCCTCCTGCCCGGCCACGGCACGACGCCGCGCGAGCTGAACCGCACGCCGCGCGCCGCCTGGCTCGCCGCGTCGCTGGCGAGCTTCGACGCGCTCGCCGAGCGACACGAGCGCGTGTACGTGCTGGGCCTCTCGCTCGGCGGGCTGCTGTCGCTCGCCGTCGCGGAAGCGCGGCCCGCCGTGCGCGGGCTCGTCGTGCTGGCCGTGCCGCTCGAGCTCGCCTGGTTCGTGCGCGGCGCGGTGCCCTGGCTGCACCGGGTCGTGCGCGGGCTGCCGAAGACCCCGGCCATCCGCGACTCGGCGGCGCGGCTGCGCCACCCCGGCTACGACCGCATGCCCCTCGGCGCGGTGAACCAGCTGCTCTCGCTCGCGGTCGAGGTCCGGGCCCGGCTGGGCGCGGTCGCGGCGCCGGTGCAGGGGATCTTCAGCCGGCTCGACCCGACCGTGCCGGCGTGGAACGCGGAGCTGCTCCTGCGCGAGCTGCCGCCCGGCGACCGCGAGCTGGTGTGGCTGGAGAGGTCCGGCCACGTGCTCCCGGTCGACTTCGAGGGGTCGCTCGTGGCCGAGAAGGCCAGCCAATTCCTCGGGCGTCTCGAAAAGGGCTAGCCGTTGACGCCGGCCTCCCGGCTGGGAATCCTTGGGCGCGAACCAAAGAACGGTTCCGGGGGCGAGTGAGCAATGGCAGAACTTCCCGCGGCCGCAGTGAAGCGGCTGCTCGTGAAGCACGGTGGCGAGCTGCGGACGTCCGGGCCGGCGGTCGAGCTGGCAGTGGCTGCGGCCGAGGAATACATCGCGCGGCTGGCGCAGGAGGCCGGAAACGCGGCCCAGCGCGAGAAGCGCAAGACCATCATGGACGACGACATCAAGAAGGCGCGCCAGGTCGTCGGCTGAGTCTTATTGACTTCGCTCGCCTGCGGCTCGCTGCGCGCGCCTGCGGCGCTTGCGGGCCTCGCTCAGGGCGGCCTTCGCTCGGCCTGATTGGCTTCGCTCGCCTGCGGCTCGCTGCGCGCCGCTCCGCGGCTTGCGGGCCTCGCTCAGGACGGCCTTCGCTCGGCCTTGCCGTAGCGGTCAGCGAGCTCGAGAAGAAGCAGAGCTCCGGTGCTGGGCTTCGCTCGCCTGCGGCGCTTGCGGCCTCGCTCAGGACGGCCTTCGCTCGGCCTTGCCGTAGCGGTCAGCGAGCTCGAGAAGAAGCCGAGCTCCTTCGCCCGGCCTCGCCGTAGCGGTCAGCGAGCTCGAGAAGAAGCGGAGCTGCGGTGCTGGGCTTCGTTCGCACTCGCGATCAGAGCGCTCGAGAAGAAGCGGAGCTGCGGCGGGCCAGGTCCTCGATCAGGCGGATCCAGCGCGCTTCGCCATCGTCCAGGAAGCGCCGGAAGCGGATCCCTGCGAGCACGCTCGCGTAGCCGGGCAGATTGGCGCGCGAGATGACGTCGCCGTCGACGTCGATCGGCTCGAGCGGCGCGGGCAGGTGGATGCGGTAGCGCTCCACCGCGCCCGGCAGGATGTCGCGCCGCGTGCGCAGGCAGATGCCGCCGCGGCCAACCAGCTCGGTGAGCTCGTCCCACGCGCCCGCGCTGGCCGCGGTGCGCACCGCCATGCGCGCGGCGTAGCGCTGGTAGCGCCGCTGCGCGGCGTGGTCGAGCAGGTCGAGCAGCGTCGGCTCGAGCTCGTCCCAGTCGAGCGGCTTCGCCAGGTAGAGCGCGGCGCCGGCGTCGCGTGCGGCCGCGCGGTTCGTGCCGCTCTCGCGCTCGTCGAGGATCACGATGGGGAGCTGCTCGACGCCGGGCAGCCGGCGCAGGTCGGCGGCCAGCTCGAGCCCGTCCTCGCGGCCGATGTGGGTGTCGACGAGCACGAGCTCGTAGCTGCGCTGGCGGAACGCCGCGAGCGCGCGCGAAGCGTCGCGGAAGTGCTCGAGCTCGATCTGGCGCAGCGAGAGCCGCGTCGCCAGCTCGACGGGGCCTGCGGGCGCGGAGGAGATCGCCATCACGCGGCGCGCGCGCTTCTGGCGCAGCGGCCGGCGCTCGTCGGGGCCCGATGGGGGCACGGCGCCCTGCGTGTGGCGCGCGCGCTCCTTCACGGCGGACGAGATCGAGAGCGCGAGCTCGTTCGCGCTCTCCAGGCTGGGCAGCGGGCGGAAGCGCCGCTCGCCGGGCTGACCGAGCGACTGGCGCGCGAGCGCGCCGCTGGACGGCAGCAGGAGCTCGCGCGGTGCGCGCACCTCGATCGGCCCGGTCTGCTCGTCGAGGAAGCGCAGCCGCGCGCCGCCGGCGACGAGCTGCGTCGGCGCCGCGAGCTTGCGCAGCCACGCCAGCGCCTCGGCGAGCGCGCGCATCTGCGTGGCCCACACACGGCGCAGCGCGGACTCGATGTCGCCCTTCGAAGCGCAGCGGGACACGTCGAGCGCCGGCAGGTCGAAGAAGATCGCCGGGTCGAAGAACTTCAGCCGGTTGTGGCCCAGGCTGTAGAAGCGCGCGCGCGCGAACACCAGGGGCCGGCCGAGCGTCTCGAACGGCGTCGCCGAGAGCGGCAGCGCGCCCTCGGCGGACGCGCCGCCGCCGAGCTCGATCGAGAGCCCGAACGCGCGCAGGCGCTGCGCGAGAAACTCGGCGTGGCGTTCTGCAGATGACAACGCGCCGACCACTCCTCCAAGGGGCGATCGGCGCGTGCCGTAGCGGGCTGTAGGACGCGGATCAGTGGCCGTGGCCGGCGTGCGCGTCCTCTTCGTCCTTGGGCCTGTCCGCGATCATGGCGTGCGTGGTGAGCAGGAGGCCCGACACGCTCGCCGCGTTCTGCAGCGCGCAGCGCACCACTTTCGTGGGGTCGATCACACCGTCCTTGACCATGTCGCCGTAACTCTCGGTCGCGGCATTGAAGCCGTACGCGCCCTTGCCATTGGCGACTTTGTCGACGACGACCGAGCCCTCGTGGCCGGCGTTCTGCGCGATCATCCGGATCGGCTCCTCGATCGCGCGGCGGATGATGTCGATGCCCGCCTGCTGCTCCGGGTTTGCGCCCTTCAGCCCGTCGAGCGCCTTCTTCGCGCGGATGAGCGCGACGCCGCCGCCGGGCACGATGCCTTCCTCGACGGCCGCGCGCGTGGCGTGGAGCGCGTCCTCGACGCGCGCCTTCTTCTCCTTCATCTCGCTCTCGGTCGCAGCGCCGACCTTCACCACCGCGACGCCGCCCGCCAGCTTCGCGAGCCGCTCCTGCAGCTTCTCGCGGTCGTAGTCGGACTTCGTGTCCTCGATCTGCTTGCGGATCTCGTTGCAGCGGGCCTCGATGTCCTTCTTCTTGCCGCCGCCCGAGATGATCGTGGTGTTGTCCTTGTCCATCACGATGCGGCCGGCCTTGCCCAGGTCGTTCAGCGTGACGTTCTCGAGCTTGATGCCGAGCTCTTCCGCGATCACCTGGCCGCCCGTCAGGATCGCCATGTCCTCGAGCATCGCCTTGCGGCGGTCGCCGAAGCCCGGCGCCTTCACGGCCGCCACCGAGATCGTGCCGCGGATCTTGTTCACGACGAGCGTCGCGAGCGCCTCGCCCTCGACCTCCTCGGCCACGATCACGAGCGGCTTGCCGCCGCGCGCGACCTGCTCGAGCAGGGGCAGCAGGTCCTTCATGTTCGAGATCTTCTTCTCGTGCAAGAGGAGCAGCGGGCTCTCGAGCACCGTTTCCATGCGCTCGGGGTCCGTCACGAAATAGGGCGACAGGTAGCCGCGGTCGAACTGCATGCCCTCGACGACGTCGAGCACGGTGTCGAGCGCCTTGTTCTCCTCGACGGTGATCACGCCTTCCTTGCCGACCTTGGCCATCGCCTCGGAGAGGATCGTGCCGATCTCCGCGTCGTTGTTCGCGCTGATCGTGCCGACCTGCGCGATCTCGGACGGGTCGCGCGTGGGCTTGCTGATCTTCTTGAGCTCCTCGACGACCGCTGCGACCGCGGTGTCGATGCCGCGCTTCAGCTCGATGGGCGAGTGACCCGCCGCGACCATCTTCAGGCCTTCGCGGAACACGGCCTGCGCGATCACGGTGGCGGTGGTCGTGCCGTCGCCGGCGACGTCGGAGGTCTTCGACGCCACCTCGCGCAGCATCTGCGCGCCCATGTTCTCGAACTTGTCCTCGAGCTCGATCTCCTTCGCGACCGTCACGCCGTCCTTGGTCACGACGGGCGAGCCGAAACTCTTCTCGATGATGACGTTCCGGCCCTTGGGACCGAGCGTCACCTTCACCGCGTTCGCCAGCGCGTTGACGCCGCGGATGATGGCATCCGAAGCGTTCGTATCGAACTTGATCTCCTTGGCAGCCACGTCTCGACTCCTTCTCAGCTCAGTACGGCGAGGACGTCTTCCTCGCGCAGGATCACGTGCTTCTCACCGGCGACCTCGATCTCGTTGCCGGAGTACTTCCCGTAGAGGACGCGGTCGCCGACCTTCACGTCGAGCGGCGTCAGCTTTCCCGCGTCGTTCACCTTGCCCTTGCCGGCCGCGACGACAGTGCCCTCCTGGGGCTTCTCCTTCGCGGTGTCCGGGATGATGATTCCGCCGGACGTCTTCTCCTCCGCCTGGCTCGGCTTGAGGAGCAGGCGGTCCTGCAGCGGTCGGATCTTCATGGCTCCCTCCTGGTGCGTCTTGCGTTCGTGGGTTGGCACTCGCTCACCGGGAGTGCCAGCGGGCCGCCAGGATTACGACGGCGCTGCGCGAAGTCAACCGCCTTCGCTGGCTAGCGGGACGCGACGCCGGCGCGCAGGCGCGCGATCTGCTGGAGCACGCCTTCGGGGCGCGAGAAGGGCCCGCGGGGCACGGCGTCCTCGAGCGCGCGCAGCTGCAGCTGGGGCGCGCCAGCGGCCTCGTAGGCGTTGGCCTCGAACTGGCGCAGGGTGTCCTTCAGGCGCGGATCCGCGGCGATGCCGCGCTCGACCGAGTCGGCGATCCCGTGCAGGTCGCCCTGCAGCGCGTACGTGTCGGCGAGCGTGCCATACGCGCGCGCGTTCAGCGGGTGCTTCTCGATCACGGCCAGCGCGAGCGCGCGCGCGGCCGCGGGGTCGCCGCGCTCCGTCGCCTGCTGTGCGCGCTCGATCTGCCAGTCGGGCTCGTCGCCGAGCACGGCGTCGGGGCTCGGCAGCGGCTGGCGCAGCCGGGGCGAGCTCGGCGGCAGGAGCACGGCGGAGATGCCGTCGGTGTAGACGAGCTGCCAGCCGCACTCGGTCACCAGGCGCGCCGCGAGCGACGCCGCGCCCGCCGGCAGGAGTGCCGCGTCGGGCGCGTAGAGCGCGACGCGCTCGGCCGTGCCGGGCATGCCCGAGAGCATGGCGACGTAGTCGTTGTAGAAGCGCTCGTCGTAGAGCGTGTTCGCGCGCCCGTCGATGAACACGCGCTCCTCGGGCGCGTGCAGCATGATGTAGCCGCCCCAGTTGTAGTAGTTGAGGAGGCGGTTTCCGACGCCGAGCGCCTGCAGGTAGCGCAGCCCCGCCGTCGGATAGAGGTAGGACTCCGTCCAGCGGTCGAGCGGGTGCGGGAACATGCGCACACCGCGCCAGAGCAAGAGGGCCGCGGCGAGCGCGAGCGCGGGCAGCGCCGCCTCGGCGCGTGCGCGCCACGCCGGGGTCAGCTGCGCCGCGAACGCGCGCGCGCCGGTGGCGACGAGCCGCGCGACGAGGGGCAGCGAGGTCAGGGCGAACAGCGGGATGAAGCGGCGCGAAGTCGCCGCCATCGCGGCAGTCACTCCAGCGAGTGACACGAGATACACGTCTCCGCCGCGCCTGCCGTCGCGCACGCGCGCGGCCACCTCGAGCCCCGCGCCGCCCGCTGCCGCCGCGAGCAGAAGGAAGAAGCGGCCCGAGAAGCTCCGCGGGTCCAGGTCGAACGGCGGGGCCTGCCACTCGAGGATGGCGCGGAACGGCGAGTCGGAGTTCAGGTACGCCGCCGGGTACGCGAGGATGTGCCAGCCCCACGGGTTCGCCAGGAACGCCAGGCCCGCGAGTGCGACCCCGAGCCACAGCGTCGGGTCGAGCGCGAGCCGGCGCTGCTCGAGCGAGTCCTCGACGGTCTCGGAGAGCGCGAAGAGCCCGATGGCTCCCAGTCCGAACACGAAGCCGCCGTGCAGGTTGCACCAGAGCACCATCAGCGGTGCCCACCCCCAGCGCGCGAACCGCATGTGCCGCGTGAGGAGCACGAGCCCGACGAAGAGCAGCGTCACCTCGTGCGGGCGGATGTCGAGGAACCAGCTGCTCGCCGCCGCCGCGGTCCAGAGCGCCACGCCGCTGCCGAAGCGGGAGCGCGTGTGGCGCTGCGCCACCGCGTAGGCCACGCCGAACACCGCGAACAAGAGCGCCAGGTTGCAGAGCGCCACGGCGTCGGGGGCGAGCCGGTAGACCAGCCAGTAGCCGGTGCCCCACAGCCACTCGTGGTGCATCCAGGGATGTCCGCCAAAGGTGTAAGAGAAGTGGTCTGCCGTGGGTACCGCGCCGCTGGCGACGATCTCCCGCCCGGCCGCCAAGTGCCACCAGAGGTCCGAACCGGCAACTGAAGGTTGGAACCACGAGGAGGCGCCGATCCATGCGGCGGCGATGGCGAGCCCAACGTTGATTTTCGCCATTCTTTCGACTAGGCTCGCTTTCGACATTTCACCACACCGGAACAGCGGGGAGTAGACTCGCTGGAGGCCTCCGCACTTTCGCGGCGGCTACGGGAGTTCGCATGCATCTCACGAAACGGCAGAAAGAGATCTTCGATTTCGTCTGCGAGTACCTGGATCGATCCGGCTACGCTCCCAGCCTGGAGGAGATCGGCGAGCGCTTCGGGCTTTCGTCGGTGGCCACGGTCCACAAGCACGTGCAGAACCTCGTCGACAAGGGCCTGTTGCGGAAGGCCTGGAACCGCAGCCGCTCGATCGAGGTCGTACGCGAGGAGCCGGCGGCGAGTTCGCAGACCATTCCCCTCCTGGGCCGCGTGGCGGCGGGTCAGCCGATCCAAGCGGTCGCCACGCCCGACGCCATCGCGGTTCCGCAGGACATGGTCGGGCGGCGCGAGTGCTTCGCATTGCGCGTGTCCGGCGACTCGATGATCGACGACCACATCATGGACGGCGACGTCGTCGTGCTCGAGTCGCGCAAAGTGCCCCGCACGGGCGAGACCGTCGTGGCCCTGATCCGCGGCGAGGAGTGCACGCTCAAGCGCTTCTACCAGGACGGCGGGAAGATCCGCCTCGTCCCGGCCAACGAGCGCCTGCAGCCCATGGAGTTCCCGGCCGAGGACGTCCAGGTCCAGGGAGTGGTAGTCGGGCTGATGCGGCGCTTCTAACGCGCACCTAAGGACTCCGTGCTCCTGACTCGACGAATGGATTTCTCCGCTTCGTACCGCGGTGCGGACGGGGTGACGCACGGGCACAACTACGAGCTCGAGGTCACGGTCTCGGGCAAGGTCGATCCCGCGACCGGCATGGTCGTCGACTTGAAGGACCTGAAGGAGCTGATGGAGCGCGAGATCGAAGCGCGCTTCGACCACCGCTCGCTCTCCGACGACACGCCGTACTTCCGCGACCGCGCGCCGACGCCGGAGACGTTCGCGGAGCTGATCTTCCAGCTGCTCGACAAGGCGCTCCCCGACCACAGCCTCTACCGCATTCGCCTCAGCCCGACCCGCGATCTCACCGTGGAGGTCACCCGTTGATCCGCCTGGTCCGACGCTGCGACTTCAGCGCCGCGCACGTGCTGGCGCGCCCCGAGTGGAGCGACGAGCACAACCGCCGCGTGTACGGGAAGTGCGCGAACCCGGCCGGCCACGGCCACAACTACACGGCCGAGCTCTGCTTCGAAGGCCCGCTCGATCCGCGCACGGGGCGACTGCTCGACCCGGCGCGCCTCGACGCGCTGCTGCGCGAGCGCGTCGTCGGGCCACTCGACGGGCGCTTCCTCAACCGCGACGTGCCCGTGTTCGGGCGTACGGTCCCGACCGCGGAGAACATCGCGCGGCACATCTGGGATACGCTCGCGGGTGGCGTCTCCCCCGCGCGCCTCGTCGGCGTCCGGCTGATCGAGACCCGGAACAACTCCGTCGAGTACGACGGCGGCGAGGACAGCGCATGAGCCGGATCGAGCCCCTCGTGAAGGAGCTCCTGGAGCAGCTCGGCGAGGACCCCAAGCGGGAGGGCCTGCTGCGCACGCCCTCGCGCGTGGCGCGGGCGTACGAGTTCTTCACGCAGGGCTACCGGCTCGACCCGCAGAAGATCCTCAACGACGCCGTCTTCGAAGAGTCGTACGACGAGATGCTCGTCGTGCGCGACATCGACTTCTACAGCCTCTGCGAGCACCACATGCTGCCGTTCTTCGGCCGCGCGCACGTCGCCTACGTGCCGAACGGGCGGATCGTCGGCCTCTCGAAGGTCGCGCGGCTGGTCGAGATGTACTCGCGCCGGCTGCAGGTCCAGGAGCGGCTCACCAACGAGATCGCCCACGTGATCCAGAAGGTGCTGAAGCCGCGCGGGGTGGCCGTCATCCTCGAGGCGCAGCACCTCTGCATGATGATGCGCGGCGTCCAGAAGCAGAACTCGTTCGCGATCTCGAGCGCCATGCTGGGCGAGTTCGAGTCCAACGCCAAGACGCGGGCCGAGTTCATGCAGCTGATCCACCGCTCTCGCCAGCTCTAGACGCGAAGCCTCCGAATCCCGCCACGCCGTAGCGCGTCAGACCTGCGTTCGGCGGGGGCAGGCCGGTGATGCTCGGTTCGGTAAGCCCGGGGGTTGCACCCCCGCGAGGGGGTCGAGATTCCTGGCAAGTGCCCGATCGCGCAGAGGATTGGACACCCGGAGAAGTTGTTGACACGAGCGCTCAAGTCGAATAGGATTCGCGTCGAAAAGAAGGCAGCCTCAGTCCGTCGCTTGACCGGCCCCCCCTCTGGTAGGTTCAGTCGGAACCCCCGGAGTGCGAGCGGAGCCGTTTTTTTGTACACCGATTTTGACACGCTGCGTCGGAGGGCTCCCCGGAGCGCTCCGGCAGGCGGGGCGGCGCTACGGGGGTGACGCCGCGCAGCCAGGGCAAACGGAGCTGCCGGGCCGGGCATCGAATCAGTTGCCCCGGCAAGGCGAGTGCACAGTCCTTATCCAATTCCAATGGCTCGGGCATCCCCGAGCGGAGAACAAGGCGAAAATCATGAAAGGGGCACGCTGGGCCGAGTCCTCGTCCTCGAACACTTCGGTGGTCGATCCCGAGCACTCCAACGTCGATCCCGAAGAGGAGGCGGCGCGCAATCGCAATACGCTGCTCTCCTACTTCAACGACATCGCGAGCATTCCGACCCTCACGAAAGAGGAAGAGGTCATGCTCGCGAAGGAGATGGAGTCCGCCACGCACGAGATGCGCGGCGGAATCCTGTCCGTGCCGTTCACGTGGCGCGAGGCCATCGAGATCTGGCGCGGGCTGCAGGCCGAGAACCGAGTCACTGCGAAGATGTCGGAGGCCTACGGCTCGGGTACGCCCGAAGGCGAGGAGCGCGGCGAGAAGCTCGACAAGTGCCTGAAGCGCGTCGAGGCGCTGCTCGCGAAATACAGCGAGCTCGAGGCCGCGAACAAGGACGACAAGGCCGGGCTCACGAAGCTCGAGAACAGCATCCAGAAGGCGCTGCGCGAGGCGGACCTCTCGATGCAGATCTTCGAGCGCATCCGGCGCCGGCTGCGCGGCGGACGCGACACGATGGCGAGCTACGAGCGCCAGATCCGCGATCTGCGCTCGCCCAAGCGCTCGCCGAAGACCGAGAAGGGCAAGCAGGATCGCGAGAAGGAGCTGCGCGCGCTGCGCAAGCAGCTGCGCGACGTGGAGATCTCCATCGGCGTGCGGGCGCCCGAGTTCATCGCGCTGATGGACCGCGTCGACCTCGCGTACGAGCGGCTGATGTTCCACAAGAACAAGTTCGTGCAGCACAACCTGAAGCTCGTGATCGCGATCGCGAAGGACTACCGGAACATGGGGATCGCCTTCCAGGATCTGATCCAGGAGGGCAACCTCGGCCTCATTCGCGCCGTCGAGAAGTTCGACTACCGCCGCGGGCACAAGTTCTCGACGTACGCGCTGTGGTGGATCCGGCAGGCGCTGATCCGCGCGATCCAGAACCAGTCGCGCACGATCCGCATCCCGAGTCACATGCACGACACGCTGCTCAAGTACTACCGCACGTACAACGCGCTCTCGAAGCGGCTGGGCCGCGAGCCGAAGACGTCGGAGCTCGCCAAGGAGCTGAAGATCTCGCTCGAGCAGACGGAGCGGCTGCAGAAGATGACTCGCGAGCCGGTGTCTCTCGAGACACAGGTCAAGGGCACGGACTCGAAGGTCCTGAAGGACTTCGTGAAGGACCCGGCGACCGTGTCGCCGCTCGAGGGGCTGGATCGCCTGCGGCTGGAGCGCGCAACGGAGGAGTCCATCTCGCAGCTGAACGAGCGCGAGCGGAACATCCTGCGCTGGCGCTTCGGGATGAAGGGCGAGCAGGACCACACGCTCGAGGAGATCGGCGAGAAGCTGGGCCTCTCGCGCGAGCGCGTCCGCCAGCTCGAGGCGCGCGCGATCGAGAAGCTGCGCCACTCCTCGAAGCAGCGGCTCTTGGAGGCCTTCGCGGACCTCTAGACCGCCGCGCGAGCGTCCGAAATCCGAAGCCCCCGGAGCCGAGAGGTTCCGGGGGCTTCTGTTTTTCGTTGCCGGTCGACGATTTCCGCCGAAGGCGGCCGGATTGCGCGCCACGTTCCCTGCGGGCTCCCCACTAAACCTCGCGGAGGAAGAAGCCTCTTCGAGGAGTGGGGTTCACGCCCCAAAATAGTTCTTGGATTCCAATCCTCGGCGTGAGAGGCTTCCGAGGCGCTCGTGGCGCTGAGGGAAGACTTTTGAAGCTATCCAAGGGAGGGGAAATGGTCGCTCTACGACTATTCTCGCTGCTGCTGGCGGTTGGATTTGCGCTGCCGGCGCATGCATTTACGTTTCCTTATGAGCAGCTCGGCATCGGTGGCAAGAACAACATCACCGACTCGAATTCCGAGTCCTGCGACAACAGCCCGTTTCCAATCAACGGCACCAGCAGCTCGGCATGGGCGGGTCCTGGTGAGGGCTGCTACACGCGCACCGGCGCGAAGTGCTCGGCCAATCCGGCCAAGCTGTGCGACCTGCAGGCCGTGCCGAATGGCCGCTGCACGTACGGCGACCTGAACCCGGGCGGCGGCAACAACCAGCTGAACTCGTGCGTGTGGCCGCACGGCGCGGGCCGCTGCCGCGGCAACAACCACGTCGGCTGCCTCAGCGATCAGTACGTAGCGGACGGCGTCACGGTGGCGAGTGGCACCAGCTCCATGTGCACGGGCACGGGCGACAGCGTCTGCGACATGACGACCGACCCGTACGGCGGCACGTTCCGCACCTCGTGCACCTGCCAGGGTGACGACCCGAACGCGCCGAACTTCGAGACCACGGTCTGCGGCACCGCGACCGGCACGGTCAAGGCGATCTGCTCGGACGGCGATCCCGACCGCGACACGGGCGGCTACGGCACCGGGCTCGGCGTCGAGCTGAACCTCGGCACCGGCAACGTCAGCTTCGCGAACATGGGTCCCTCGCAGGACGGCTCGCTCACTCCCGACACCTCGCCGCCGTACGGCCTCGAGGCCCCGGCGTCGAACGACGCGGTCGAGCCTCAGCGCGCGCCGGGCACCGTGAACCGCACCGTTCCCACGGTGACGGCGATCGTGCGCGCCCGCGTGACCGATGCGCGCAGCGTCGACCCGACGTTCAACTCGGCCCTCGGCGTCACGAAGGTCGTGAACTTCGGCGACTCGTACTGGGCGGACTGGGCGTTCGCTTCGGTGAACACCACCGGCACGTTCAACACGCACATCGTCGTGTTCTCGTGCGATCCGAAGGAAGGCTTCAAGACCGACGTCACCCTCGACGGCACCCACTACTGCAGCCAGCTCGGCCGCGACGGCGTGACCTTCCAGTGGTCGCGCGATCTGACGCCCAGCGAGCTCACCAGCACGGCCGGCCACTGCCCCCCCAACTGCCTCAAGGACTTCGACATCACCACGACGGAGATCGAGGCGTTCAACAACACGGGTCTGATCGACCCGCACGCGGGCGCTCAGCTCGCCATCCAGAGCGGTGAAGGCCGCCAGGCGGGCGGCGGCGACGCGATCGGCGCCGCAGTCGTCACGTCCCACACGTGGCTGATCACGAACGACATGCGCTGCAAGATGGGCGGCTGGGGCGACCCCAATGCCGTCGGCCGCTGCAGCGACGGTCCGCTGACCTGCGTGCCCGGTGCCGCGGGTGACACGGCGTGCGCCGGCCAGGGCGGCTCCTGCCGCGCCTGCAACGGCCCGTACGACGCCACCACCAACCCGCTCAGTCTCCCGATCGGGTACAACCAGCACAGCCTGCCCGAGCTCGACCTCGTCGCGCAGCACCGCATCGGCGGCATCGGCGGTGTGCCTTCGCAGGTCCGCGTCCCGCTGTTCGTCGTCGGTACGACGGGCTTCGCGGCTTCGGACTTCCGCGATCTGCCGACGTCCGGCCAGCCCGCGGACCTCGCGGACATGGGCCTGGTCGACACCTCGGTTGGCGCGGATCCGTTCGCGGTCGGCGTAGGCACGGGCGGCACGTTCACCAACGGCTCGACTCTGGACATCGGCGAGACCTGCTGCCTGGGCGGCGCCGACATCAGCTGGGCTCCCGACCAGGTCGGCGATCCGGTCACGGTGTTCAACCGCACCTTCGACCGCGGTCCCGGTCCCGACGGCATCCCCGGCTGCATGGGCGACAACTCGGCGGTTCAGAACGGCCTGCACGCGTGCGTCCAGCACCTGGGCAAGGGCGTCTCGGGCGCCAAGTCGGATGGCTTCTACGCCACCGGCAAGGACGACCAGCCGACGACGTTCGCGTTCCCCGGCCGCACGATTCCGGCCAGCCAGAACCGGTACAACGTGAAGAACGCACTGCCCTCGGTGGTGACGTACTTCTCGAATCCGCCGTACAGCTTCACCAGCCCGAACCCGACCAGCGTGAACACGGTCGCGGCGTTCCCCTTCCGGGACATCAAGGTCCTGACGCCGCTCAACACGGACATCCTGGTGAAGGTGAACACGTCCTTCTGCCCGATCGTGGGTGGCTCGGCGGTGTGCACCCTGGATAGCGACGGCGACGGCATTCCGGACATCCTGGACAACTGCCCGACGGTCGCGAACGCCACCCAGACGGACACGGACGGTGACGGCGTCGGCGATGCCTGCGACAACTGCGTCAACATCGCCAACCCGCGCGTGACCCCGAACGTGGCCGCGTACCTGAACACCAACCAGTGGGCGACGCTTACCGGTGGGCAGCGCGATGACGACCACGACGGCTATGGCAACAAGTGCGACGGGAAGTTCCCGGGCACCCTGGGCACCAACGTCGGCGCTTCCGATCTGGCGCAGTTCCGCGCCTCGAACGGCAAGAGCCGGCTGAACGACAACTGCGGTACGGTGGGAACCCACCCGTGCGCAATCTTCGATCTGGACGAAGGTGCGGCGGCCTCGATCGGCGCTCCGGACCTGGCGCAGTTCCGTGCTCTGAACGGCAAGGCGCCCGGCCCGAAGTGCCCGACCTGCCCGCTCACCTGCACGTCCGGCACGGCCGGCACGTGCGGTCCGATCCCGTAGCGGCTCTGTGATGAATGCCCCGGGTCAAAATTCCGCCGAGACCCGTCGGTTTTTTGACCCGGGGCCAGGTTCTTGTGGTAGAGTGAATCGAACCTTGACGTGTTGGACTCGGTGCAGGGCTGCTTCGGCGGAATCTGGACGAGTCAATTTTCGGAGGGAAGGAACAGATATGAAGAGGCTAGTTGCATCGGCGGTCCTCGCTCTCGCCTGCCTGTATGGGGCGACTGCCAAGGCCGCATCGGTTGATTTCAACATCAACCAGGAGTCGCTCGGCTCCACGTCGTGGGACATCACCATGAACGTCGCTTCCGGTGTGGGAGTCGGAGGCATCGTCCTCGTACTGACGGGCGCCACGAGCTTCACGTTGAACACGACGAACGGGTTGAACGTGTCGATCCTCGATTCGGTCATTGATCCGGATGGCTCTGGCGGTCATGAGCCCCAGATCCAGCTGAATGCCCCGGGCGGTGCGCTGCTGACGTCAGGTCCGCAGCACAACCTCCTCGTCGGCGTGCTCGGCCTCAGCCCGGGCGGCACCGTCTCGAACGGTGACGCCGACTTCGGCTACACGGCGGTGGCAGGGGACTTGACCACCCCGCTCGACTACACGCTCACGATGAACCCGGTCCACCCGGCCCCGGAGCCCGCTTCGGCGGTGCTTCTGGGCGTGGCGCTCGCGGGCCTCGGGCTCGTGCGGCGCCGCACGGCCTGATCGCTGCGTATCAGAGACAGTAGCTACCAATGAGAGGCGGTGTCGCGACGAGCGACACCGCCTCTCGAGTTTTGCCACCACAGAGTGCGGGTTGGCGCGATCTCTCTTGACCGCGTAAAGACCGCGTGGTGACATCTCGAACCGTGTTCCGTGCCGTACGTGCGGTGAAGGGAGACGCAATGCGCTCGTGGAAGTTGCTGGGGCTCGCGCTGTTGTGTGCTGCGTTTGCGCAGGAGTCGCGTGCCGCTGTGTCGGTGTTCCAGGATCCGACGAACACGGGCGCGCCCGGCGCTCCGCCGGCGACGATCACCGTCGGTGGCGGCAACACGACGCTGAACCTCTTCTACCAGGGCGGCAGCAACGCATCGGCAGCGAGCACGGCGTGTCTCTCGGGCACCGGCGACGAGGTGTGCGGCTGGGACATCTACGTGTCGACGAGCTCGCCCAACATCGTGCTGCAGAGCTTCACGCCCGACGCGGGCGCGGGCTCCGACATCGTGGCGGGCATCAACGGCAACGTGCTGCGTGCGAACGGCGGCAACCCGATCGGCGGTGAGCTCGGCGTGCACCGCATCGGCACGCTCGTCGTGTCCGCGACGGCGGCAGGTTCCGTGACGGTCTCCGGCAACTTGTATGTGACTGCGGCGCTCACGGCCGCGAACGTCACCACCGGCACCACGCTCGCGACCGCCGTTGCGGGCGTCGACACGGACGGCGACGGGGTGCCCGACAACATCGACAACTGCCCGACGGTCGCCAACGCCAACCAGGCGGACGCCGACGGCGACGGCGTGGGCGACGCCTGCGACAACTGCGTGAACATTGCGAACCCGCGAGTCACTCCGGACGCCAACACCTATCTGTCGGCGAACCCGTGGGCGACGCTCACGGGCGGCCAGCGCGACGACGACCACGACGGCTATGGCAACAAGTGCGACGCGAAGTTCCCGGGCACGCTGGGCACCAACGTCGGCGCGTCCGACCTGGCGCAGTTCCGGGCCTCGAACGGCAAGTCGCGCACGGGCGACACCTGCGGCACCAGCGGCACGATTCCCTGCGCGATCTTCGACCTGGACGAAGGTACGGCGGCGAACATCGGCGCCCCCGACCTCGCGCAGTTCCGGCTGCTGAACGGCAAGGCGCCGGGCCCGAAGTGCCCGACGTGCCCGCTCACGTGCCTGGCCGGCACTGCAGGAACCTGCAACTAGCCAAGAGGCGGGCTACTCGGTCGCGCGGCCCCGGTCGGGGTAGAGCGGGTACTGCTCGAGCTTGCCGGCGGCCTTGAGCTCGTCGAGCCGCTTGCCCAGCCACAGCTGCGCGGTCACGTCGCGCTGCCGCTGCAGCAGCCGCTCGCGCATGGCCGACATCTCGCCCGCGAGCTTCTCCTCGCTCGGCACGTCGCGCGTCTGCAGCTCGACGACGTAGAGGCCGTCGGCGTCGGAGAAGACGCGCTGGGGCACCGGCTGCTCGGGCGTCAGCGCGAGCGCCACGTCGTGCAGCTCGGCCACGCCGGCGAGCCCGGGCACGAACGACTCGCGGAAGCCGAACGGCGCCGTGACGGTCACCGGCAGGTTCTGCGCAGCCGCGGCCTTCGCGAACGGCGTGCCCGCCTTCACGGCGTCCAGCACGCGATTCGTCGCGTTCCGGGCCTCCTCCGAGGCCTTGTCCTCGCGCAGCAGGCCCTCGGCCAGCTTCTCCTGCACGGCCTGGTAGGGCGTCTGGCTGGCCGCCTGGTGGCTCTCGACCAGGATGAGGTGCACGCCGCGGTCGGTCTTCACCGGGCCGCTGATCTTGCCCGGCTCGAGCGAGAACGCGGCCTCGTCGAACGCGGGCATCATGCGCCCGCGCGGGAACGTGCCGAGGTCGCCGCCTTCGGACCGCGTCGCGGCGTCGGCGGACACCTGCTTCGCGACGTCGGCGAAGCTCTCCCCCGCGAGAACGCGCGCGCGCGCCTGGATGGCCAGCGCCTCCGCGTCGTCGCCCGTGAACAGCATGTGGCGCGCGTGGATCTGCTCCTCGCGCGTGTAGTCCGCGATGTGAGTCTGGTACGCGCCCTTCACGCGCTCGGGCTCGCGCGCGAGGAGTGACTTCACCTCTTCGGGTGTCACAGAAATGTGTTCCCTCAGCGCGGCCTTGCTCGCCGTCGCCACGCGCAGCGTGACCTTCGTCTCGGCGCGCAGGATCTCGTCGCGCACCTCACCGTCGGAAACGCGCACCGGCGACGACACGTAGCGCATGAAGTCGCGGTCCAGGAGGATGCGCCGGTGCAGCTCCTTGTAGCCGTTCTGGCCCAGGCCCGTGCGATTGATGAAGCGCTCCGCGAGCTCGCGGTCGAAGTGCCCGTCGCTCTGGAACATGGGCGCCCTCTGGAAGTCCTCGATCACCGCCTGCTCCGAGATCCGCAGCCCGAGCGCCTGCGCTTCCTGCGCGGTGAGATACAGCCGCACGAGTGAGCCGCGCGTCGTCTGGTCGATCGCCTCCGCCAGCTTCTGCGGGTCCGCGCCTTCCTGGTTCGACTGGCGGAAGGCCTCCTGGTTCTGCTCGCGCATGAACTCGAAGAGGTCGCGCGGGATGCTCTCGCCGTTGACCGTCGCGACGACGTTCGGCCCGCCCGAAGCGGTGCCGCGCGCGCCGCGCGGCTGACCGAAGAAGAACACGAACGACCCGAGCACCGCGATGAGCGCGATGTTCCGGATGAAGACGGCGGTGCGGCTCATGTCGATCTCCCTTGGAAGGCCGGCAGACTCCCCGTTTTCGACGCGTTGTACAAGCCCCATGCTTGCATGGCGAAAGCGGGCCGCTTAGAATCGCGACGCGGCGCCGGAGCGTCCGGAAAACCGCGATTTCATCTGTACTTACGCCCTCCGCTTACCGCTCGGCCTGCGGAGGCGCCAAGAGGCGAAGACCGCCATGCTGAAGGCGCTGAACCGCGTCCTCGGGATCTTCTCGAACGACCTCGCGATCGACCTGGGTACGGCGAACACCCTGGTCTACGCCAAGGGCCGCGGGATCATCTCGAGCGAGCCGTCGGTGGTCGCGGTGGACACCGAGAAGCACCGGGTCCGCGCAGTCGGCAAGGAAGCCAAGAGCATGCTGGGCCGGACGCCGGGCTCGATCCAGGCCGTGCGGCCGCTGCGCGACGGCGTGATCGCCGACTTCGAGATCGCCGAGGCCATGCTGCGCTACTTCATCCAGAAGGCGCACAACCGCTCCACGTTCCTGCGCCCGCGCATCGTCATCTCGGTGCCGTCGGGCATCACGGAGGTCGAGAAGCGCGCCGTGCGCGAGTCCGCGCTGTCGGCCAGCGCCCGCGAGGTCTACCTGATCGAGGAGCCCATGGCCGCCGCCATCGGCGCCGGGCTGCCGATCACCGAGCCGTCGGGAAACATGATCATCGACATCGGCGGCGGGACGACCGAGGTCGCGATCATCTCGCTGTCCGGGATCGTGTACGCGAACAGCGTGCGCGTCGGCGGCGACAAGATGGACGACGCGATCCTCAACTACGTGAAGCGCAAGTACAACCTGTTGATCGGCGAGCGCACGGCCGAGCGCATCAAGATCGAGATCGGCAGCGCGTATCCCTCGGACGAGCAGCGCTCGCTCGTCGTGAAGGGCCGCGACCTGGTGGCGGGTGTGCCCAAGACGCTCGAGATCCACACGGAAGACGTCCGCGAAGCGCTGACGGAGCCCGTGAACGCCATCGTGGAAGCGGCCAAGATCGCCCTCGAACGGACTCCCCCCGAGCTCGCAGCAGACATCGCGGACAAGGGCATCGTGCTCTCCGGCGGCGGCTCGATGCTCCAGAACCTCGACATCCTGCTACGGGAAGAGACCGGCTTGCCGATTATGTTGGCGGAGGACCCGTTCACCGCGGTGGTGATGGGCTGCGGGCGCTGCCTCGACGAGGTGGACCTCCTCCGCGACGTCACTGACAAAGCCTGATTCCGCCGGCGGGGAAGCCGTACTGAGTTGAGCGAGCTGCTGCGACGCTTTCGCTTCGCGCTGTGTTACCTCGCGCTGGCGTCGCTCTGCGCGCTGGGGATGGCCTCGCGCCACGGCCCGACGGAGCTGGGCTTCGCCCCCAAGCTCGTGCTCGGGCTGACCCTGCCGCTCGAGCGCATGGTCACCCTGCCGGTCTCGGAGCTGCGCGGCGTGTGGGACGACTACGTGGCGCTGGTGGGCGTGCGCGTCGAGAACGAGCGCCTGCGCGGGCGGCTGGCGCGGGCCGAGGAGGAGAACCACCAGTACCGCGAGGCGATCCTGTCCTCGGAGCGCTTCCAGCGGCTGTCGGGGTTCCGCGCCCAGCGCGAAGTCCCCATGGTCCCGGCGAACGTCATCCACCAGGACCTCTCGCCGTGGTTCCAGTCGCTCATCATCGACCAGGGCGCCGCGGCGGGCGTGCGGCCCGGGATGCCCGTGATCACGGATTCGGGCGTCGTGGGCGTCATCGCCGGCACGACGCCGGGCGCCTCGAAGGTGCTGCTCGTGGTCGATCCGCAGAGCCGCGTCGACGCCTACGTCGAGCGCACCCGCGCGCGCGGCACCGTGCGCGGCACCTCGGGCCACGAGTGCGACTTCGACTACGTGCTGCGCCAGGAGAACCTCGAGGAGGGCGATCTGCTGCTGACGTCGGGCCTGGGCACCGCCTACCCCAAGGGCCTGGTCGTGGGCCGGATCGCCAGCGTCGACCGCAAGACGTCCGGGCTGTTCCTGGGCGCCAAGGTCGTGCCCGCGGTCGACTTCTCCCGGCTCGAGGAGGTGTTCGTGATCCTCGAGCAGCGGCAGATCCCGGGCGAGGACGCCTTCTCGGCCGCCGACGAAGGGCTCTGGCCCGATGCGCCGAAGTCGTCTGCGGCGCCGGCCAAGACGGCCGAGGCGGCCAAGCCGAAGGCTGCCGCGAAGCCCGCGCCGAAGCCGGCCAAGCCGCCGGCGCCCAAGCCCCTGCCGCCCGAGCCGAGCGCGGAGCCGCCGGAATGAGGGCGCTCCTGCGGCTGGTGGGCGTGGGACTCGCGCTGCTCCTGGCGCAGGCGGTGGTGCGCTTCACGCTTCCCACGGTCGTACAGCCCGATCTGGTGCTGGTCTACGCCCTGGCACTCGGCCTGCGCGGCGGCGGCGTCCAGGGGCTCATCCTGGCGTTCGGAGCGGGCTTCGTGGAGGACGTGCTGTCCGCCTCGCCCCCGGGGCTGTTCGCGCTCCTGTGCGGGACGGCCTGTGCGACGACCCGGCTCCTGGACCGCGCGCTCTACCTGCGCGCCGCGGCGCCGTGGGGCGGCTACGTGGGCGCCTACACGCTCGCCAACTTCCTGCTGTTCGGGGCCGCCCAGCGCATGTTCGCGCCCGACAGCGCGGTGCCGTGGAGCGAGCTTCTGCGGCGCGCGCCCGGCGCGGCCATCGTGACGGCGATCTGCGCCGCGCCGCTCCTGCACCTGTTCCGCCGGCTGCTGGTCGAGGCCGACCGCGACGGCAACTGGCCCGTGCTCGCCACGCAGGGCACGCGCGGCCGGCCGTGAACCGGCTGACGGCCACGGGCGCGCCGTCCGACGCCACCGTCGAGCGGCGCCTCACGGGCGTGGCCGTCGTGGTGGTGGCCGTGTGGATGCTCCTGCTCACGCGGCTCTTCTACCTGCAGGTCGTGCAGGGCGACGTCTACCGCGTGTCCGCCGAGCGCAACAGCGTGCGCACGCAGCGCGTCGATGCGCCGCGCGGGGTCATCTCGGACCGCAACGGCGACGTGCTGGTGGGCTCCCGGCCGTCGTTCGACGTGCTCATCGTGCCGCACGAGACCGAGGACGTCTCGACCACGCTGTCGCGCATCGCCGGCCTCACGGGCCGCGACTACGACACCATGCTGGCGAGCTACGGTGACCCGCGCGGGCGCAGCCGCTTCCAGCCGCAGCGCGTCGCGCACGACCTCGACCGCGACGCGCTGGCCCGCGTCGAGTCGCGGCTCTGGGCGCTCGGCGGCGTGCTGACGCAAGTGACTCCCGTGCGCGGCTACCGCTACGGCGAGAGCGCGGCCCATCTGGTGGGCTGGCTCGGCGAGGTGAGCCCCGACCAGCTCGCGCGCAAGGAGTTCCAGAGCTACCGGCGCGGCGACATCATCGGCGTGGGCGGCATCGAGAAGCTGCTCGACCCCGACCTGCGCGGGCGGCCCGGCGGCCGCAACCTGCTCGTCGACGCGCACGGGCGCGAGCTGCAGATGCTCTCGTCCGTCGACCCCGAGCCGGGCCGCAACGTGGTGCTCACGATCGACCACCGCCTGCAGGAAGCGGCGGAGGCGGCGCTCGACAAGGAGGACAAGTCGGGTGCCGTGGTCGCGCTGGACCCGCGCAACGGCGAGGTGCTCGCGCTGGTGAGCCGACCCGCCTTCGACCCGAACGAGTTCGCCGTCGGCATCGATCCCGAGGCCTGGCGCGAGCTCACGACCGACCCCGAGCGGCCGCTCATGAACCGCGCGCTGCAGGGCCAGTATCCGCCGGGCTCGACGTACAAAGTGGTGACGGCGATCGGCGGCCTCGAGGAGAAGCTCAAGAGCGCGCGCAGCGACGTCGACTGCGTCGGCTCGTTCAAGTTCGGCCGCCGCACGTACCGCTGCTGGCGGCCCGGCGGGCACGGGGTCGTCGACCTCCACACCGCGATCGTCCAGTCGTGCGACGTGTTCTTCTACCGGCTCGGGCTCGACCTCGGCGTCGACAAGCTCGCGTACTACGCGCGCTCGCTCGGGCTGGGCGCGCGCACCGGCATCGAGCTCTCGGGCGAGATGAGCGGCCTCGTGCCGACGGCCGAGTGGAAGGAGCGCCGCGACGGCACGCCCTGGGTCGAAGGCGACACCGTCTCGCTGTCGATCGGCCAGGGCATGAACCTGTGGACGCCGCTGCAGCTCGCCACCGCGTACGCCGCGATCGTGAACGGCGGCACGCGCTACAGGCCGCACGTGCTGTTGCGCATCGAGGAGCCCGACGGCCGCGTCGTGCACAAGACCGAGCCCGAGGTGCTGGGCGAGCTGCCGGTGTCGCCGCAGACGCTCGCGGTCGTGCGCGCGGGGCTCGTCGGCGTCGTGCAGGAGCCGCACGGCACGGGCTCGGTGATGAAGAACCTGCCGGGCGGGGTGATCGCGGGCGGGAAGACGGGCACGGCGCAGGTCGTCGGCATGCCCGCGGGCGCGCGGCCCGGCGGTGAGGTCGAGCACGAGGACAAGGACCACGCGTGGTTCGTCACGTTCGTGCCCGCCGACGCGCCGCGGCTCGTGGTGTCCGTGCTCGTCGAGCATGGCGGCCACGGCGGCAGCGCGGCCGCGCCCATCGCGCGCGAGGTCGTCACACGTTTCCTCACCGACGAGGCCGAGCTGTATGCCGGGAATCGACCGTAGGCTGATCCAGAACTTCGAGTGGCCGATCTTCGTGATGGGGCTCGGCGTCGCGCTGATCGGGATCGTGAATCTCGTCTCGGCGTCGCCCGAACACGACGCGATGATCCCCGAGACCGCGTGGCGCCAGATCATCTGGATGGGCCTGGGGCTCGTGCTGCTCTTCGCGACGCTGCTGCTCGACTACCGCACCCTCGAGCGCGTCGCGGTGCCGTTCTACGGCGCGGTGGTCGCGCTCCTCGTCGCCGTGCTCTTCGTCGGGCGCATCGTCAACGGCTCGCAGCGCTGGATCGATCTCGGGCCGATGAACCTGCAGCCGAGCGAGCTCGCGAAGCTGGCGCTGATCGTCTTGTTCGCGCGGATCCTCGCGCGGCGCAGCGCCACGAATCCCGTCGGGCTGCTCGACCTGGTCGGGCCCGCGCTGCTCGTCGCACTGCCGGCGGCGCTGGTCGTGAAGCAGCCCGACCTCGGCACCGCGCTCATCCTGTGCGTCGTATCGGCGAGCTTCCTCGCGGTGACGCGCGTGCGCATGGGCTCGATCCTGCTCATCGTCGCAGGCGGGGTCACGGCGGTGACCGTCGCGTGGCTGTTCTTCCTGCACGATTACCAGAAAGAGCGCGTGTTCACGTTCCTGAACCCCGAGCGCGATCCCCTCGGCGCGGCGTACCACGCGATCCAGAGCCAGATCGCCGTGGGCTCGGGCGGGCTGTTCGGCAAGGGCTTCCTGCACGGCTCGCAGAGCCAGCTCGACTTCCTGCCCGAGGAGCAGACCGATTTCGTGTTCTCGGTGCTCGGCGAGGAGTGGGGCTTCCTCGGCGCGACGGTCCTCTTGCTGCTCTACCTGGGCATCCTGATCCGCGGGCTGATGATCGCGCACTCGTCGAAGGACCTGTTCGGCGCCTATCTCGCGGTGGGCATCGTGGCGCTGTTCTTCTGGGCGGGCGCGATCAACGTGGGCATGGTGATCGGCGTGCTGCCCGTCGTCGGCGTGCCGCTGCCCATGCTGTCCTACGGCGGGTCGGCGCTCCTCACGTGCATGATCGCGCTCGGCCTGCTCATGAACGTGTCGATGCGGCGGTACATCTTCTGACGGATACAATCCGCGCATGAGGCGAACGTCGAACGTCGGCGCATTCTTCGACGTCGACAAGACGATCCTCGCCGAGAACTCGGGCACCGCTTACCTGAAGTCGCTGTACGAGCGCGGCGAGATCGACTGGAAGGCCGTGCTGCTCGGGCTCGGCACGTACCTGCGCTACAAGCTGAATCTGCTCGACATCGAGCGCTGGGTCGAGGAGAACGGCGTCCTGTTCCGCGGCCGCAGCGAGGCGTCGCTCGCGCAGGAAGCGGGCGAGCTGTTCCGCTCGGCGCTGCTGCCGTCGGTGTACCCGGAAGCCGAGGCGCGCGTGCGCTGGCACCTCGCGCAGGGGCACCTCGTCGCGCTGGTCTCGGGCGCGACGAAGTTCGTGCTCGAGCCGCTCGCCGCGCACCTCGGCGTGAAGCACATGCTGTGCACGCTGCTCGAGACGCGCGACGGCACCTTCACCGGGCGCGTGATCCGTCCCATCTGCTTCGGCGAGGGCAAGATCTACTGGATCCAGCAGCTGATCGAGCGCGAGTCCGTCGACCTCGCGCGCAGCTACTTCTACACGGACTCGATCACCGACGTGCCGCTGCTCGACCTGGTCGGCCACCCCGTCGTCGTGAACCCGGACCCGCTGCTCTACCGCCGTGCGCTCTCGCGCCACTGGCCGGTCCGCTTCTTCGAGCGACCCGGCCGCGCGCGACGAGACGAATAGCTGCCGCCGCGAGCGAGGACGGAGCGTCCGCGCTCGATCGTCGATCCGCTCCGTTCTTCACCAGCAGAAAGATCGATAGCGCGAGGGGGAGCGAGGGCCGCCCCGAGCGACCCCGCAAGGCCCGAAGGGCCGCGCAGCGAGCCGCAGGCGAGCGTAGTCAATCAGCCCAGAGCAGGGGCGATGAGCGCTTTGATCTTGTCCTTGGGGACGCGGCCCACGAGCTGACCGACCACGGCGCCGTTCTTCACGACCAGCAGGGTCGGCATCGCGCGGACCTGCATCTGCGAGGCGGTTTTCGGGTTGGCGTCGACGTCGACCTTCACCACGCGCAGCTTCTCGCCGTACTCGGAGGCGATCTCCTTGATCGTCGGCGCGAGCTGCCGGCAGGGGGCGCACCACTCGGCCCAGAAGTCGATCAGCACGGGGCGATCGCTCTTCAGCACGTCCTGCTCGAAGGTGGCGTCGGTCACATCACGAATCTCGGCCACGTCGATCCTCCTGCCTGCGACTGGCGACGGCATCGAACCTGCCTCGCTCGTCGGCGTCCCGTGGGATGAACACGAGCACCGGATGGTTACCTGCCCGCGCAAAAGTTGCCGCACGCGCACGCGCGGCTTTGGCGTCGAGCCCGAACACGAGCACGCCGCCGCCGTCGACCGCCGAGCCGGCCGCCGGCTCGCGGCCGCTCGCGAACGCCTCGACCACGGTCAGGTGCTCGGCGCGCACGCTCTGCTGTGCCTCGTCCAGCGTGACCTCGCGGAACTCGGGCGGGCGGCGCCCGCAGCCGAAGAGCGGTACGAGGGAGGCCATGATCAGCGCGCGCCGCAGCGTTCTGCCCATCTCCGACAGCGTATCGGAGCTCCGCGAACCCTGCTTGCCGCACCCCGGGTCAGGCGCGAAGATCCTGCCGCGATGGGCCGGATTTTGCTTTCGGAAGGCGATCTCACGGCCGCCGCGGTCGACGCGATCGTGAATGCCGCGAACACCGAGCTGGTGCTGGGCTCCGGCGTCGCCGGTGCGATTCGCGAGCGCGGCGGGCCGGCGATCCAGAGAGAGTGCGACGCGCACGGGCCGGTGACGCTCGGGGGCGCGGCGCTGACGACTGCCGGCGAGCTGCCGGCGCGCTTCGTCATCCACGCCGCGGCGATGGAGCCGGGCGGGCGCGTGTCCGAGGCGTCGCTGCGCGCGGCCACGCGCGCGAGCCTCGAGCTGGCGCGGCGCGAGAAGCTGCGCTCGCTCGCCTTCCCGGCCGTGGGCACGGGCGTGGGCGGCTTTCCGCTGCAGCGCTGCGCCGAGGTCATGCTCGAAGAGGCGCGCGCGCACCTGGCCGGCGAGACGTCGCTCGAAGAGGTGCGCTTCGTCCTGTTCGGCGAGCCGGCCTACCGCGTGTTCGAGCAGGTGAACGACGCCGACAAGGTGCGCGCCGGGCTGGCGAGGCTTGGGCGATGACGCTCGTCGCGCACGGCTTCGCGAGCGCGCTGTACCTGTTTGCCGCGTTCCTCGGCTGGACGGGGCGCGACCTGGGGCTGGGCCGCCGGGCGATCCCCTTCGTGATCGGGCTCGCCGCGGTGCTGCACGCGTTCGGCTTCTACGGCCTGCACTTGCAGCAGCCGCCCGTGCCGCTCACGAGCTTCCCCGCGGCCCTGTCGCTGATCGGCTGGGGCGTCGCCGTGGCGTGGCTCGTCTCGGGCCACTGGCGGCTGCGGAACACCGGGCCGTGGATCGCCGCGTTTGCCGCGGGCTTCACCCTGCCGGCGGAGCTCGGCCTGCAGCTCGCGGCGCGGCGCGTGTCGCCGGCCGAGAGCGCGGGGCTGTGGTCGCACGCGCACGTGCTGCTCGGCACGGCGGGCTTCAGCCTGCTGGCGCTCGCGAGCCTGGCCGGGCTCGGCTACCTGGCGAAGGAGCGCGGGCTGAAGCAGCGGCGCAGCTGGCAGCAGGGCCTGCCCGCGCTCGAGAGCCTGGACCAGGCCGAGCACGTGACCCTGGCGCTCGGCTTCGCGCTGCTCACCCTGGGCGTGGCGACGGGCTTCGCGTGGAGCGTGAGTCAGGAGCTCGATCCCTGGAACCGGCACACCGCGTTCCTGCTGGCGGCGTGGGCGGTGTATCTCGTGCCCGTGGGCGCGCGCGTGCTGCGCCAGCAGCAGGGCCCGTGGCCCGCGCGCGGCGTGGTGCTCTCGTTTCTGTTCCTCGTGTGCTCGTACCTGGGCATCCACGTGATCGGGCGCGGGCCGTGAACCTCTTCCTCGTCGGGCTGTCGTACCGGACCGCGCCGGTGTCGGTGCGCGAGCGCTACGCCGTGGCGCCGATGCACCTCGCCGAGCGGAACGCGAAGCTCGTCTCGGACGCGAAGCTCGACGAGGGCGCGCTGCTGTCGACGTGCAACCGCACCGAGCTCATCGCGGCCGCGCGGGGCGACGAGCGCGCGCTCGAGCACATGCACCGCTTCCTGCGCGAAGAGCTCGGCGACGGCTCGGCGTCGCCGGCGCAGGTCTACGAGCTGCGCGGCGGCGAGGTCGTGCGCCACGTGTTCCGGGTCGCGGGCGGGCTCGACTCCATGGTGCTCGGCGAGGCGCAGATCCTCGGCCAGGTGAAGGACGCGTACCGCGCGGCCGTCGCGGCGCGCAGCTGCGGGCCCATCCTGGGCCGGCTGTTCCAGCAGGCGTTCCGCGCGGCGAAGCGCATGCGCAGCGAGACGGGCCTCGGTGCGGCGACGGTGTCGGTCGCGCGCGTGGGCGTCGCGCTCGCGCGCGAGATCTTCGACGACTTCGCGGGGAAGCGCGTGCTGCTGCTCGGCGCGGGCGAGATGGCCGAGTCCGCGCTGCGCGGCCTGCACGAGGCGGGCGCGAGCGACATCTCGGTCGTGAACCGCACGCTCGCTGCGGCCGTCGATCTGGCCGCGCGGCACGGCGGCACGGCGCACGGGCTGGACGCGCTCGCCGCAGAGCTCGCGCGCGCCGACATCGCGATCGCGTCGGTGCAGGTCGACCGCCCGCTGCTCGGCAGCGAAGATCTGGCGCGCGCGGTGGCGGGCCGGCGCGGCCGGCCGCTCCTGATCGTCGACCTGGGCATCCCGCGCAACGTCGCTCCGGCGGTCGCGGAGCTGGAGGACGTGTACCTGTACGACCTGGACGATCTCGAGGCCACGGCCGAGCGCGGGCGCCAGCTGCGCGAGGTCGCCGCCGAGCGCGCGCGCGCCATCGCGAGCGAGGAGGCCGACCGCTACCTGCGCTGGCTGGCCGTGCTGCCGCACGTGCCCACCGTGCGCGAGCTGCGCGAGCGCCTGCTCGCGCTCACGAAGGCCGAGCTCGCGCGCACGTCGGGCGGCGACCCCGACCACGTCGCGGAGGCGCTCGTGGCGAAGCTCCTGCACCGGCCGTTCGAGCGGCTGCGCCGCGAGGCGGGCCAGGGCACGACCGCGTACTACGCCGAGGCGCTGCGCGAGCTGTTCGCGCTCGACGACGAGGACGAGCCGTGAGCACCTTGCGGCTCGGCACGCGCGGCAGCGTGCTCGCACTCGCGCAGGCGGAGAGCGTCGCCAAGCTGCTGCGCGGCGAAGGCCACGAGGTCGAGATCGTGAAGATCGTCACGACCGGCGACCGGCACGAAGGCCCGATCGCCGACGCCGGCGGCAAACAGGTGTGGGTGCGCGAGATCGAGCGCGCGCTGCTCGACGGCCAGCTCGACCTCGCGGTGCACTCGGCGAAGGACCTGCCGACGCAGCTCGCGGACGGGCTCACGATCGGCGCGTACCCGCAGCGCGAGGACCCGCGCGACGCGTTCGTCGGCGCGCCGGGCCGGCGCTTCGCGGCGCTGGCGCCGGGCGCGCGCGTGGGCACGGGCTCGATCCGGCGGATCGCGCTCCTGCGCGCGCTGCGGCCCGACCTGGAGCCGGTGCCCATGCGCGGCAACGTGCCCACGCGGCTGGCCAAGATCGAGCAGCTCGACCTCGCGGGCGTGATCGTCGCGGCGGCCGGGCTGGTGCGGCTGGGGCTCGAGGACCGGCTGCTCGACCCGCTCGACCCCGAGCGCTACGTGCCGGCGGGCGGGCAGGGCGCGCTCGCCGTCGAGGTGCGCATCGACGACGAAGACGTACACCAGATCGTGTCAAACCTGGACGACCGCGACGTCGCCGCGCAGATCCGCGCGGAGCGCTCGTTCCTGTTCGAGCTGGGCGGCGACTGCCACACGCCGATCGCTGCGTTTGCGTCGATCCACGGCATCCGCCTGCGCCTGCGCGCGCTGGTGATCTCGCCCGACGGCCGCGAGCGCGTCGAGGGCTCGGCCGAAGGCGAGATCGGCGCGCCCGAGATGCTGGGCGCGACGCTCGGCCGCGAGCTGCTCGGACGCGGCGCGCGCCGGCTGGTCGAGGGCGCGGGGTGAGCGGCCGCGTCGTGCTCGTCGGCGCGGGGCCGGGCGATCCCGACCTGCTCACCGTGCGCGCGCTGCGCGAGCTCGAGCGCGCCGAGGTGCTGCTGTACGACGCGCTCGTCGACCCCGCGGTCGTGGCGCTCGCGAACCCCGCGTGCGAGCGCATCGACGTCGGCAAGCGCGGCGACGGCACGAAGGGCGTTGCGCAGGACAAGATCGCCGACCTCATGATCGAGAAGGCGCGCCTGGGCAAACGCGTGGTGCGGCTCAAGGGCGGCGACCCGTTCGTGTTCGGGCGCGGCGGCGAAGAGGCGTCGCGCCTGCGCCAGGCGGGCGTGCCGTTCGAGATCGTGCCGGGCGTGACGTCTGCGCTGGCGGTGCCCGCGTACGCCGGAATTCCCGTGACCGACCGGCGGCTGTCGTCGTCGGTCGCTGTCGTGACCGGCCACCGCGGCAAGGACGAGTTCGACCACCGGATCGACTGGGAGGGGCTCGCGCGCAGCGCCGAGACGCTCGTCATTCTGATGGGCACGCGCTGGCTCGAGGACATCTGCGCGCGCGTGATCGCGGGCGGGCGCGACCCGGCGACGCCCGCGGCGGCGATCGCGCGGGGCACGACGCCCGAGCAGCGCGTCGTGGTGGCGCGGCTCGGCGAGCTGGCGGCGCGCGTGCGCGCCGCGAAGCTCGAGGCGCCGACGGTGATCGTGATCGGCCGCGTCGTAGAGTTCCGCGAGCACGTGGCGTGGTACGAGCTCCTGCCGCTGTTCGCCAAGCGCGTGCTCGTGCCGCGCGCGGCCGAGGCGGGCGCCGAGCTGGCGCTCGAGCTCCGGCGGCGCGGCGCCGAGCCGGTGCCCGTCGCGCTGCTCGAGTTCGCGCCGCCTGCCGACCCGGCAGCGCTGCGGAGCGCGCTCGCGCGCGCAGCCGAGTGCGACTGGCTGGTGTTCACGTCCGCGAACGCCGTGCGGTTCGCCGCGCCCCACCTGGCGCGGCCCGTGCGCCCGCGCATCGCGTGCATCGGCGCGGCGACTGCGCGCGCGCTCGAGTCCGCGGGGCTACACGCCGAGGTGTTGCCGGACGAGGAGGGCTCGCCCGAGGCGCTGGCGGCCGCGCTCGAGCGCGCGGCGCCGCTCGCGGGCGCGCTCGTATTGTTCCCGCGCGCTGCGCGCGCGCGCGAGGAGCTGACGCAGGCGCTCGCGCGCCGCGGTGCGCGCGTGCTCGCGCCCGAGGCCTATCGCACGCGCGTGCCGGCCTCCGCAGAGGCCGAGCTGCGCAGCGCGCTCTCCGACGGAATCGACGCCGTCGCGTTCACGAGCCCGTCGACGGTGGAGCACTGCTGGGAGCTCCTCGCGCCGGCCGAGCGCGCCGAGCTCGTGGCGCGCGCGCGCTTCGCGTGCATCGGCGAGACCACCGCCGCGGCGCTGCGCGCCGCCGAGCCGCGCGCGCGCTTCGCGGTCGCGGCGCGGCCGGCGATGGCCGCGCTCGTGGCCGCGCTCGAAACCGTTTTCTCGGAGGACGCCGATGCCGTTCCCTGACCAGCGGCCGCGCCGCCTGCGCCGCACGCCCGCGCTGCGCGAGCTGGCGCGCGAGACGCGCCTCGCGCCCGGCGATCTCGTCGACGCGCTGTTCGTCGTCGAGGGCAGCGGCGTTCGCGAGCCGATCGCTGCCATGCCGGGCGTGTCGCGCTTGTCCGTCGACCAGCTCGGCGACGAGGCGAAGCGCATCGCCGACCTCGGGCTCGCCGGTGTGATCCTGTTCGGCATTCCCGCGCACAAGGACGCGCTCGGCACCGGCGCATACGACGCCGACGGCGTGGTGCCGCGCGCCATCCGCGCGATGAAGAAGTCGGCCCCCGACCTGCTCGTGATCGCCGACGTGTGCCTGTGCGAATACACCGACCACGGACACTGCGGCGTGTACGACGGCCACTCGGTGCACAACGACGAGACGCTGCCGCTGCTCGCGCGCACGGCGGTCGTCGCGGCCGAGGCGGGCGCCGACGTCGTGGCGCCGAGCGACATGATGGACGGGCGCGTGCGCGCGATCCGCCGCGCTCTCGACGACGTGCACCTCGAGGACACGGTGATCCTGTCCTACGCGGCGAAGTACGCGTCGGCGTTCTACGGGCCGTTTCGCGAGGCCGCGGAGTCGGCGCCGCAGAGTGGCGACCGCCGCGGCTACCAGATGGATCCCGCGAACGCGCGCGAGGCGCTCGCCGAGATCGAGACCGACCTCGCCGAGGGCGCCGACCTCATCCTGGTGAAGCCCGCGCTGCCGTGCCTGGACGTGATCCGCGCCGCGCGCGACCGAATAAGTGCGCCGCTCTTCGCGTATCAAGTGAGTGGCGAGTACAGCATGCTCCAGGCCGCGATCGAGCGCGGCTGGCTCGAGGCTCCGCGCGCCGTCGACGAGAGCCTGGTCGCGATCCGCCGCGCCGGGGCCGACCGCATCATCAGCTACTTCGCGAAGGACTTCGCGCGGCGCTTCCGTGGCTAGCGCGACGACGTACAAGGTCATCGAGACCTCCTCCGTCACCGACGAAGTGCTCGAGCGGATCATCAACGAGACGGTCGCGGACGGCTGGACCTTCGACGGCATCCAGTTCGCCATGCGCGACTCTTCCAAACGCCCGTCGATGGCGTTCCTCGTGTTCACGCGCCCGAGCGACGAGTGACCTCGCGCGGGCTCGCGCTGGCCGGCGCCCTGGCGCTCGCCGCGTGCGCGGGCCCCGGCGCGCACGTCGCGCTCGAGCCGCATCTCGACTGGCCGACCACGGACGACGCGGGCTGGGCGGCGGCGCCGGCGCTCGGCGTCGCTGCATTCGCGGACGAGCGGCCCGAAGAGCTGCGCGCCGGCTATCGGCCCGAGCTGCGCTACCGCGCGCTCGGCTTCGCGCGCGAGGGAACCGAGTACGCGGGCGACGGAGATTGGGACCGCCCCGTCGCCGAGGCCGTGCGCGGGGACGTGGTGGCGACGCTCGCGCGCGCGGGCACGTTCACGGCCGTGGCGCCGGTGGACTTCGACCCGCGCGATCCCGCGGCGTGGCCGCAGTCGGGGGCGCCGGCGCTCGTGCTCGCGGGCACCGTGGAGCGCTTCGAGGGGCGCCAGTGGCACAGTCTCGAGGTGACACCGCTGCGTGTAGGCTTCGTGAGCGAGCGTTGGGGCCCGGCGTCGGGGCGCGTGTCGATCCGCGTCGAGATCTGGACGAAGACCGAGCGCGTGGCCGAGCTGCGCATCGCGACCCGGCACGAGATCGCCGGCGGCGGCCCCGCCGAGGCCGCGCAGCAGGCGCTGGCACTCGCGAGCGAGCGGCTCGCGCTGCGGCTCGAGACGCGCTTCGCGGCGCCGCGCCAGATCGCGCCGCGCAAGCTCGACGTGCGCGTGCTCGACGGCTGCGCGCTCGGCGCGGCGCGCGTGCGCCGGCTCCTCTCGGAGACGAGCGCCGTGTACGAGCGCGAGGCGGGGATCGTGCTCGCCGATCACCAGGAAGACTGGGCCGACCGGCCGCGCGGCACAAGCCTGGACAGCCTGCTCGAAGAGGTGCGCCGCTTCGCGCCGCCTCCCGGCGGCATCGTGCTCGCGCTGGCGCCCGAAGAGCAGGTGCGCGAGCTCGGCTTGCGCAGCGTGCGCACGGGCCTCGCGGTGCCCGACGGCGCGCACGCCGTGGCGCTCTGCGGCGCCGACAACCAGGTGAGCGTGCTCACGGCCGCGCACGAGATCGCCCACCTGTTCGGCGCGGTGCACGTGCGCGACCCGGCGTCGATCATGCACGCGACGGCCGACTTCGACGCGCGTTTCTTCGACCCGCTCAACCGGCACATCCTGCGCACCATGCGCGAGCGGGACTTCTCGCGGCCGCTGTCGTCGGCCGAGAGCGCGGAGCTCGCGTCGATCTACAAGAGCTCGGAGCCCGGCGACGAGGTCGACCGCGCCGACCTGGACAGCGCGCTGCGCGCGCTCGACTCCGCCTCGCCCTAGCCGGCGGCCGCGAGCTCGGCGACCGCTTCGAGCGACCGCTCGACGTCGGCCGGCTCGACGCCCGGCACGCCCACGCGCGCGATCAGGTGCGACAGGCCGAGCGACTCGCGCAGGCGCGCGATCGCGTCGGCGACCTGTGCGTGCGAGCCGACGAGCGCCACTTTCGCGACGTCGTCCGTGGCGGCACGGCGCAGCGCGGGCGGGCGCGCGGCGGCGAGTGCCGCGGACTGCCCGGCCAGGCCCTCGCTCACGCGGGCCAGGAGCCGCGCGTCGTCCGACACGAACACCGTGCGCATGACCGGCACGCAGCAGGCGCGCGCGGCGTCTGACACAGACCGGTGTCGGTCGTAGTTCTCGAGCAAGAGGTCGAGCGGCTCGATCGGCGAGGCCAGGTACGGCAAGCCGAGGCGGCCGGCCTGCTCGACGGCCTTCGGCCCGAACGCCGCGACCCACAGCGGCGGCCCGGGCTGCTGCACCGGCAGCGGGGCCAGGTGCACGGGCGCGCCGCCGTCGCCGTCGAAGGCGACCGGCTCACCGCGCCAGGCGCGCAGCATCAGCTCGACGGCCGCGCCGAATCGGTCGCGCTTCTCGCGCGACGGCACCGAGAACGCGTGGAACAGGTCGCTGCGGTAGCCGCGCCCGATGCCGAGGATCACGCGCCCGTTCGACAGCCGGTCGAGCACGGCGACCTCTTCCGCGACCTGGATCGGGTGCCGGATGGGCAGCAGGTAGGAGGTCGTGCCGAGCCGCAGCTTGCGCGTGCGCGCCGCGACGGCGGCCAGACACAGCAGCGGCTGCGGCAGCGAGCCGCGCGGCGCGAAGTGGTTCTCGGGCAGCCAGAACGAGTGGAAGCCGAGCGCCTCGGCGCGCTCGCCCTGCGCCGCGAGCGCCTCGGCGCCACCGGTCGGGTCGGTGCGCCAGGGCGTCACTCCGAAGTGCAGGTCGCTCATGCGCCCGACGGCGCCGCGAACAGCGCCGGCAGCAGCGCGCGCACCAGATTCGCGCGCACGCCGAGCTGCGCCGTCACGCCCGCGAGCAGGCCGAACGCGCGGCCCAGCAGGAACAGGTGCGGCGGCAGGGTCGCGAGCGGGTCCGCGCGCAAGAGCTCCGACAGCTCCGCGCCGAGCGCCGCCACGCGGTCGGCGGCGACGCGCGTCTCGCCCGGCGCCAGGTGCGCCATGATCCGCTCGGCCATGCGCTCGAGCGTCCGCGCCTCGGGGTCGCGCGTGCTGAGGCCGAGCGCGCCGAGCGCCGCAGCGGTTCCCGCCGAGTCGCGCGCGAGCGCGCGGCGCACCAGCTCGATCGCGCGCTCGCGGAAGTCGGGCGGCAGCTCCGCCACGATCCCGAAGTCGACGAAGCACAGCGCGAACTCGCCGCCGGGCTCGGGCAGCACGAGCACGTTGCCGGGATGCGGATCGGCGTGGAAGAAGCCGTGCGCGAACACCTGCGCGGAGTACGCGGCGAGCAGCCGCTCGACGACGGCCTCGAGCCGCACGCCGGCGCGGCCGAGCCGCACCCGGTCGGTGACGCGGATGCCGGGCAGGTACTCGGAGACGAGCACACGCGGGCGGGTGAACTCCGCGACGATCGCCGGGATGCGCACGCGCCGGTCGCCCGCGAAGTTCGCGGCGATGCGCGAAGCGCTCTCGGCTTCGAGTGTGAAGTCGAGCTCGCGCTCCAGGCTGCCCTCGAGCTGGTCGAGCAGGAGCCCGAAGCCCAGCGAGCCCTCGAGCCCCTCGATCGCGCGCACGGCGACGCGCAGGGTGGCGAGGTCCGCGGCCAGCGCGGCGCGCACGTCGCGCCGCTGCACCTTCACGGCGACTTCGCGCCCGTCGCGCAGCGTCGCGCGGTGCACCTGCGCCAGCGACGCGGAAGCGATCGGCCGCCGCCACACGCGCGCGAACAGCCGTTCGGGCGGCGCGCCGAGGTCTTCTTCGATCACTTGACGCACTTCGGTGTAAGGTTGCGGGCGCGCGCGATCCTGCAGGCGCGCCAGGCGCTCCACGTACACCGCGGGCAGCACGTCCGCGCGCGTCGACAGGAACTGGCCCGCCTTGAGCAGCACGCCGCCGAGCTCCCGCGCGGCGTCGTCGAGCGCCGCCGCGGAGAGCCGGTCCCAGCGCCGCCGCGCGCGGCGCACCACGCCGCGCAGCGGCCCGCGGTCGAGCAGGTGCAGCCCCTTGTAGCCGAGGTAGATCCGCGCGATCGCCGAGCCGGTGCGAGCGGCCCTGCGGATTCGCTCGCGCGATCCGAGCTCGAGCTGCGTCACGTGCGCGCGGCCTCCGTCACCAGAGCTTAGGCGGCTCCTTCGGACAGGACCAGGAGCCGGAGAGCCCGTGCTGCGCGAGCGTGGCCTTGAGCTGCAGGTCGTCGGCGCTGGGCTCCTTGTTCGCGGCCACGTCGGGCGTCTCGCGGCCTTCCTTGGTGGGCACGTCGGGCAGCTCCTCGGGCTCGTTCGGATCCGCGCCCGCGAACTCGTACGGCGGGCTGTACTGGCACTGCACCCACAACACGCTCGCGAACTCGAGCGCGTACGAGTCGCCGTAGTTGGAGTACGTGAAGCGGTCGTCCTCGTCGCGGATGATCCCGATCTGCGGGCGCGGGATCTCGTCGAGATACTTCGGCACGAGCGCGTCGAGCTTGTCGGGGTACGTCGCGTTGTCCTTCTTGTAGGCCTCGAGCGCGTCGAGCACCTTCAGCGCCGTGACGTCGCGCGCGCGGCGCTGCAGCGCGCCCGCGATCTGCGCAGAGCCGAGGATCACGAGCAGGAGCGCTGCGCCCACGCCGAACCGCACCGCGCCGTGATACGACGCGTTCTCGGGCTCGCGCCTGCCGCGGAACGCCGCCACCGCGGCACCTGCCGCCGCGAGCAGCAGCGCGAGCACGACCAGCACGAACCGCCCGCCGGGCGCGTCGAAGACGAACCGGCCCGCGATCGCCGCGACGATCGCGGCGGCAGCGACGCCGAGGAGAGCGCCCGGCCAGCGCGGCACGCGACCGCGCAGCCACGCCGCCGCACCGAGCGACGCGTGCAGCACCGCGATGGACGCCCCGAACAGCAGGAACCCGAACAGCGTGATCACGGGCCACACGCTGATGTTGAACTGCATGGCGCTGTTCGTGCCGGTGACCTCCGTCGACAACAGGAAGATCCCGGCGACCGCGATCGCCGCCAGCAGCGCGGCCAGTGCGCGCGACGCGTGCAGCGCGCCCTCGAACAGCCGCGGCGCGAAGAGGAACGCCGTGATGATGGCGCAGAACGAGGCCGATACGGCCGCGAAGCGCCACTCGAGGAAGCGCCACACCTGCTCCGCGCGCAGCCCGTAGTACACGAACACGCACATGAGGAACACGAGGAACACGAGCCAGGCGCGCTCGAGCACGCCCTTCATGAGCCGCCAGCCCAACGCGCCCAGGAGGAGCGGCGGCGCGCAGCCGAGCAGGAGCGGCAGCCACGCGCGCGGAAAGCCGGCGCGGGCCATCTCGGCCAGGCCCATCAGCGGGGGCCAGTGCAGCGCCGTGCCCCACGGCCGCCACCACTCGAGGTCGTCCACGTATTCCGAGGGCGTGGGACCCGCGCCGAAGAAGAAGTAGTAGAAGGCGGCGAGCGCGGCGACGCCCCCGAGATACGCACGGCGCAGCATGGAAAACCTCCCGATGCGCCCGGATTCTAACGCGAATGTGGGGCCGACCGGCTCACTTTCGCCGGCTGAGCAGAGACAGCTCGGGCGCGCGCTCCGCGGAGCGGCGCGACGCGGAGACCGAAATCCGCAGCTCGAAATCGTGTTCTTCGAGCAGCTTGCTCATGATCTGCGCCATGTCGATCTTCTGCAGCCACTCGCCGAACTCGCGCGACATGCGCTCGAGGAGGTCGCCGCGGATGTCGGTCCCCTGGCGGTTCAGGTACTCGAGCCAGTCGGGCGGCACGGACTCCGAGAAGGCGCGGCGGACGGCCTCCTCGGTGGTGAAGAAGGTCGACAAGCCCAGCTGGGCGGCACGGCGCACGGCCTCCTGAAACAGGGCCTCGAGCGGCCCCGGCCGGCGCTGGAAGTCCAGCTCGTCGTCGCGATCCGCCGCCATGGTTCGGCGATGGTAGCCGCGTGCGGCGAGGTTTGTCATTCGGCTCCGCGCCGTGATAGAGGAGGCCGATGGTCTCCGTCCGCCGCGTGATGAAGAGGAAGGTCGTGCGCATCTCCGCGGACGACACGCTGTGGATCGTGAAGGAGATCATGGACCTCGCGCACGTGCGCCACCTGCCCGTGGTGAATCGCGGCGAGCTGGTCGGGGTGGTCTCCCAGCGGGACCTGTTGCGCGCGTCGCTGTCGAACGTGATGGGCATCTCGGCCGAGGAGCAGAAGATCTTTCTCGAGGGCGTGAAGATCGCCGAGGTCATGTCGACGCCGCCGCGCACGATCGGCGCCGACGAGTCCGTGCAGGCGGCCGCGCGCGCCATGGCCGAGTACAAGATCGGCTGCCTGCCCGTGGTGGACGGCAAGGAGATCGTGGGGATCGTGACCGAGACCGATCTCCTACACTATTTTGCGTCGATGCCCGAGCGCTAGACCTTCACGGTCTGCCAGCGTCCGCGCCGGAAGCGCCCGATGAGGAGCGCCGCCTTCACGGCGTAGTCGAACACGAGCACGCCCCACACGAAGTTCAGCGGCGCGTGGAAGACCAGCGCCGCAATCGCGGCGGGCACCACGCGGAACGCGAACAGCCCCGTGAACACCGCGAGCAGCGGGAAGCGCGTGTCGCCCGCGCCGCGCAGCGCGCCGCCGATCGTGTACTCGATCGCCATGAGCGGCTGCACGGCGCCGAGGATCCAGATGAAGTCGACCGTGCGCCCCGTGGCGAGCGGCGACAGCCCGAACATGCCCGCGAGCTGCGGCGCGAACGCGATCACGAGCGCGCCCAGCGCGCTCATCGAGAGCATCGCGCCCACCATCGAGCGCCAGCCCGAGCGCGCGGCCGCCGCGGGATCGCCTTCGCCCAGGTGCTGGCCGACGAGCGTCGACGCCGCCGCGCCGAAGCCGAGCCCCGGCAGGAAGGAGAAGGCCAGGATCTGCGCGCCGACGTTGTAGGCCGCGACGGCCTCGGTGCCGTAGGGCGCGA
>Ga0335076_10000334_pt1 | contig 42506 bp, 34 predicted proteins | sample Lox_Sample_25_FD_206717 | JGI IMG/M metagenome (GOLD analysis project Ga0335076, IMG submission 206717) | Soil microbial communities from Loxahatchee National Wildlife Refuge, Florida, United States - Lox_Sample_2.5 | ecosystem: Environmental > Terrestrial > Soil > Wetlands | place: USA... | reverse complement strand
GAACCGGTACTGGTAACCGAACGAACCCTGACCCTGCGCGGTGAGGATGACCGCCGTCCCCGCCTTCTGCGGACTGGCAGGAGCGGCCGTCAGGGTGACGCCCGTCGCCGGCGGCGGGATCAGCTGGTACGTGAGCGCCGCGAGGGCGTCGCGCGAGCCGGACAGCTTGGTCCGCACCTCGACCTGCACCGGCCAGCCGCCGGCCGCCAGGTTCGTGGGCAGCGACCAGGTGTTGGTCGAGCTCCACGGCTGGACGATCGCCCAGGCGTTCCCGGTCTTCAGCCAGAACTGGTACTGGTACGGGCCGGTCGACCCCTGCCCCTGGGCCGTGAACAGCACCGCCGTGCCGACGATCTGCGGGCTCGGCAGCGACGGCGTCAGCGTCACCCCCGTCGCCGGGATGGAGAACCCGGTGCCGGTGAGGCTGCTGGTGAGCGTCGGCTTCACCGGGTCGTTGGTGGCCAGGCTCAGCGTGGCGGCGCGTGCGCCCAGGGCGGTCGGCGTGAACGTCACGTTGATGGTGCAGCTCCCGCCCGGCGCGACGGTCCCGGCACAGGTGTTGGTCTGCGCGAAGTCACCGGGGTTCGCGCCCACGATGCTGACCGTGAACGAGAGGGCCCCGAGGCCGGTGTTGGACACCGTCACCTGCTTGGCCGTGCTCTGGACCAGGTACTGCTGGCTCCCGAACGCCAGCGTGGCGGGGGAGATCCCGCCCTGCGGCGGGAAGCCGAGCTGCGCGACGTTCGACCAGGCGGAGATCGCGGTGTAGGTCGAGCCCGGGATCGCCGGGCTGGAGAGCGTCTTCTGCGCCTGCACCCGGTAGTAGTACATGGTGGAGGGCACGCCGGTGGTGTCGGACCAGGTCACCGGCCCGGGCTGGACGGACGGCGCCGCGACGCTGAAGGTGACCGGGGCGGCGAACGCCGGGCTGGTGTCACGCTGGACGTTGAACGTCAGGGCGCTCTTCGAGTTGTCGTTCCAGCTCAGGTTGCTCGTGCCCGGGCTCGAGAGGCTGGCGTTGGCGACCAGGTTGGTCGGATCCTCCGGCGCCACCACGAACACCTCGGCGCGCAGCATGTCCGCCTCCTCGTGGCCGAGGAGGTGGCAGTGCCAGATGTACTCCCACCCGAAGTTGGTCATCTCGTTCGAGACCGTGATCGGGAGGTTGTTCACGTCCACGCCGGTGAACTGGGTGGTGGTGTGGAGCGGACGGGTGACGTCGAGCGGCCGGACCAGGTCGGGGATCGGCCAGGGGAGCTGCTGGCGGACCGGCTGCAGCGCCACGATGATGTCCTCGAGCGGGTGCATCCGGATCGACTCCTTCCACCCGATCTCGTTGGCGTCGGGCGGCCGGATCTGGCCGTCCCAGCCGACGCGGTTCAGGATCTGGAGGTTCATCAGGTGGAAGTGGATCGTGTGCGTGTCCACCCCGTTGTGCGTGATCTTCCAGATCTGCGGCTGGTTGTCGGAGATGAACTCCGTCACCGGGTCGAAGTTGGCGTACGGGATGGTGGTCTGGGTGAGGAAGTTCGTCACCGGGACCTCGACGCCCAGGGTGGCGTTCATCCGGCCGTAGTCGGTGTCGAACAGCTCCTGGATCGCCTTGCGCCCGAAGTTCAGGGTCACCGGGGTGGTGACACAACCGGCCGGCACCGGGTTCAGCGCGGCGCAGGCGGGCGTGAAGGTCAGCGACTCGCCCTGGATGGGCGAGTACGTGTTGCCGAACGCGGTGCCGAGCGCCGCGTTGTAGCCGGCCTCGGGGACGATGGGCGTCGGCTGTGAGACCTTGAACCGGGCGGACACCGCCGCCGAGGCGGCGGCCAGGTTGAAGGTCCCGTTCGGGGGGGCCCCGCCGGCCACCGTCGCGTTCACCTTGATCTGCATGATGGTCCGGATGTTCGGGCCGTAGCCGGGCAGCGTGGTCGGCGCGCCACCGGTCGCGGTCTCGTCGCGGTCGCCGGTGAAGTAGTCGAGCCGGAGGTCGAAGCCCGGCACCGGCGCCGGCGAGTCGTTGTAGAGGATGAGGGTCTTCCCGGCGTAGGCGCTGAAGTCCACCACCACGTCGGCGCGCTCGGCCGGCCCGAGGAAGAGGGCCTTGTCGCTGACGTTGAGGACGACGATGTTGCGGCGGTTGTACTCGTAGTTGACCGGCTGCGCGGGGATGATGGCGGGGGCCGCGAGCAGGCCGCCCTCGGTGCCGATCTGCACGATCTTGGGACCGGCGGTGGCCGGATCGGGGACGCCGCCCTGGCGACCGTCGTTCGGCCAGGTCCGCGGCCAGCAGACACCGCCGGTGGCGGTGGTGGGCAGGCCGGTGACCGCGCTGAGGGGCGCGCCCGCGGCGCAGAGCGGCACCGCGTCGATGGGCGTGTGGGGAACCGCCGGCACCATCGTGACCTCCTTGCCGGACGCGTCCGCCACGAAGAAGCTCAGGTTGAAGTTACGCTCCTGGGCCGCGTTCAGGAGCTGGAACCGGTAGGCGACCGGGTCCACGGTCAGGGTCGGGTAGGCGGTGCCGTTCACCACCGGCGTGTCCATGAAGGACTCCGGGACCGCGGAGACGGCCGGGGTGGTCGGGCAGCTGGTGGCGCCGGTCGGGTTCGTGGCGGTGACCGCCGCGGCGCTGGTGCACGGCTGGGTGAGCGGCCGGTTCACGACCGTACCGTCGGTCAGCACCTCGGTGAGGCTGGTCTGCGGCGGCCAGAACCACGGGCCGTAGTCCCAGCGCCCCATCGGGTTGGTGCTCGAGAGGTCCGGGTTGTCCGGCCACTGGTTCGGCGTGTAGACGTGCGGGTACCAGATGTCGGCGGTCTGCCCCCACTTCGCCGTATCCCAGGTCGGGTCCTCGGCCTGGAGCTGCGCCGGGGGCGGGACGAAGGTCCTGTCCTGGATGACGAGCGGGAACACGTGGGTGAGATCGGGCGCCGTCGCGCCAGCCGCCGCGGAGGTCGGGTCGAAGAACTTGGTGCCGAGGGTGCCGGGGATCGTCGCGGCGGCGAGCGCGTCCTCGTCGGGAGGGTTGGCGATGAGGTAGCCCGCCGCCTCGCCCGCGTACACGTTCAGGCGAGTGATGGCGTACGCGTGGTCGTGGTAGAACATGAACCGGCCACTCTGCTGGTTGGTCCAGTAGAACGTGAGCTTGCCGTCGCCGGGGTTGTTGGTGGCGCCCGCGACCGCGCAGGTCGGCTGACCGCTGCAGGAAACGATCGGGTTGCCGGCGGCGTCGTACCACATGTCCGGCACGTAACCGACGGTCCAGCCCTTCTTGTAGGGGTTGGTCTCGCCCACCGGCGCCGTCCACTGATGCTGCGTCCCGTCGCTGATCCACGGGGTGTTGCCGCCGTGCAGGTGGATGGCGGCCCGGTTCTCCGTGTACTTGGTGACGCCGTCGGGGCCGAGGCCGGCGCCGGGGAGCGTCTCGTCGACGGGGATGAAGAGGTCGCCGGCGGCGCCGACGCCGAGCTCGTTCGTGAAGTAGACGCGCACCGGGCGGCCCGTCTGCGCGATGATCACGGGGCCGAGGTAGTGCATGTTCCCGGCCTCGTTTCCGACGGGAGCGTTCTTCTGGTAGTAGCCGCGGGTCAGCGAGCCCTTCCCGGTGGGGCCGGCCAGGTCGGAGTGGAACTGGTTCCGGTAGTCCTTGAGCCCGAGCTCGTAGTAGTCCGAGCCGGGGAACTTGGTCGTGTCGGGGACCGCGATGGGGAGGCACTGGCCGAGGTTGTTCTTCCCCAGGGCGCAGAGCCCGGGCAGCGCGTCCACGAACTTCCGGATGCCGCCGGACTGGACCGGGCCGGTGCAGGTCTCGCCGCCGGGGATCAGGTCGGTCCCGACCACGATCGGCGGGAGGTAGCCGGGGCAGTCGATGTCCGAGACGCAGGCCGTCGCCGAGGCCGAGCAGGTCGCGGTGGGGAGGGGGCTGTTCGCGTAGTTCGGAACGGCGAAGAGGTCGGGCGCCTGGGCGAGCGCCAGGTCGAGCAGGGCGCCGACGGCGCCGTGCATGCCCGCGCCGCCGACCGAGGCGGTCGGCTTCGGCGCCGGCGCGAGCCGGCTCTTCGGCTTCACGCCGGCCGCGCGCTGCCGCTCGGCCGCCCTGGCCGCGGCGACGTTGCGCTCGCCGTTGGTCGTCCGCCGCATGGGCGTCTGGGTGGAGCCGTCTCGCTCCGACACCACCGGGCCCTTGGAGAGGCCGGCGGTGGGCGAGTCGGCCCGGGCCGTTCCGAGCGACAGGGCGGCGGCGAGCGCCAGCCCCGTCCTGAACCACGAGAATCGCGTCATGTGTGCTTCCCTCCTCGCGAGCTGCTGGATGCTTTCGCTGCGCAAGCTTGGTCTGGGGACCAGGGCCCCAACCTGGGGCCTGTAGCCTGGGTGGACACGTCCCACGTTCACGGGCTGTCCTTGACATCTTGTCGCAGGGCGCTCGGCGAGATGTCACGGGCGGTGAGCGCACTTTCCCTATAGTGAAATATGGATGGGCGCCACGTCGGCCGGTTGGCCCACGTGTCTTGATCACGATCAAGTGGACTTCACCGCTCCAGCATTCGGAGGCCGGTTTTCACCCGAAGCGGATCAGGATCCTCTTACGCCCCCAAAGTCCCACCGCTGACGCGGGAGTCAACCGCGCGCAGTCTCGCGGCCAACGTCGGACGTTGTGATCTGGAGTGCGAGCGCCGGCCCGGGGCGCCTACTCGGGCGGCGGCCTGACCGGCCGGTCCGCCGGCTTGATCGGCGCCGGCTCCGCCCCCGAGAAAGCGGCGGCGCGCCGGGAGGCCGGGGCGCTGGGCGGGGGCGTGGCCGGGACGGCCGGCGGCGAGGGCAGGCCGAAGCGGGCGGCGTTGCGGCGGTTGAGCTGGTCCATGGCGGTGCCGAAGCGCTGCCGGCGGACATCGGCCGCCGCCTCCTCCCGCCCCGCGGCGTCGGTGTTCTCGGGGACCCCGACCACCGGCGGCCCGTCGATCGCGGGGGCGGCGTTCATCACCGGGGCGGCGGCGGGGGCCTCGTCCGGCGGCGGAGGGATCGGCGCGGCCACCACCGCCCGCGTGGAGCGGTCGAAGGTCGCCGCGTTGGTCGGGAGCGGCTGGGGCGCGAACGTCGCCGGCCCGGGGGGCGCGACCTCGGGGAGCGCCCCACCGGCGGCGGCGCTGGCCGCCCCCGGGGAGCCGGCGGGGAGCGGCCGGGTCTGGAGGAAGATCACCGCGATCGCGCCGGTGGTCAGCGCCACCACCCCGAAGAACGCGAGCACGATCGGCCGGGTCATGCCGCCATTCTAATCATCTCTCGTCATCGCGTCGCTCGAGGCGAGCGGTCCGGCCCGCCGGTGCGAGGCGGTACCGGGCGCCGCGGGTCGCGCCGGTCCGGACCAGGAAGGGCGCGCGGGCGAGGTCGCGCGTGGCCTGCCTGCGAGACGCCCGGCCGCGGAGGGCGGCCAGGTAGTCCTTGAGCGTGAGGTCGACCTGCCGCTCCGCCAACCGGCGGAGCAGGTTCAGCCGCTCCCGCGGGTCGAGCGACCCGTGGGCGCTCGCCCCGAGCTCCTTGGCGATCGGCTCCTCGCGCGAGAAGTAGCCCCAGCGGCGGTACTCGGCGAGCGACTCCTCCACGTCCCGCCGGGCCAGCGCGCCGCCGAAGGCGCGGGTCCCGAGGAAGTAGCGCTCCCCGGCCGCGGGCGGCACCCGCGCGGCGACGAACCGGGCGACGTCGTCGAGCTCTCCGGAGTGGGCCGCGCGCCGCGCGAACTCGAAGGCGACGCCCAGGGTGGCGGGCCAGCGGGCCCTGGCCAGGGCGCGGCGCAGCTTCAGGGGATCGAAGCGGTCGTAGGCGCGCGCCAGGAGATCCACCAGGACCCAGAGCAGCCGGGGATCGCGGCGCGAGGCCTGGGCGGCGAGCACCACCACCTCCTCCGGCGACGGGCGCCCGAAGCGCCAGGGCGCCCTCGGCCCCTCGGCGCGCGCCCCCAGGCGGGCGAGCTCGTGGTAGAGGCGGCCGAGCTCGGCCTCCGTCCGCGGCACCGGATCGCCCGTCCGCACCGTCACCCCCGCAGGTCGTCGAGGAAGTCCGCCGCGTCGAGCGCCCCGGAGACGCCCTTCCCGATCAGCTCGTCGATGCGCCGCTCGACGATGCCCAGGTCGGGGTTCTTGCGGAGGAGCGCCCGGGCGTGCCCGACGTCCTTCTCCCGCCCCGCGAAGGCCTTCATGATGAGCAGGTCCTCGACCCCGAGGGCCATCACCCGCAGCCGCTGGCCGGCGAAGACCTCGCGGAGTCGCGCCGCGTAGTCGGAGGGCAGGACGTGGGCGAAGGTCTCGTAGTGGGGGTTGAGCCAGTCCGGCGCGAGACCGACCTCGCGCGCCACCTCCCGCACCAGCGCGGCGATCTCGTCGAGGTGACCCCGGGCGGGGTAGGCGTCGACGTCGGTGGTGCGGACCGGCACCCCGTAGGCCAGCATCATCGCCGTGCCCCCGCCCACGATGAGGGTCACGGGCCTGTCCAGGCGCGCGTCCAGCGCGGCGAAGGCGCGGCCGAGGGAGAGCGGGGTGAGCGGGGGTCGAGGCTCCATTTGAGCCATGATTATACTCTGGCCTTATCGAGGCGCAATGTGGCGTGGCCCGCGCGTCGCGGAGGCCCCTCTCGCCGGCGCGCGGGCGGCCCGCCGGCGGGCCCTGCGCCGGTTCGCAACCGGCCCGATCCGCGGTAGAAAGAGCACGCGGCGTGCCGCGCCGCCCCCCGTCGTCCGGCGGGCATCCCGGGCGGGGCAACTCCAGGGGGAGGCGAGGAGATGGACTGGTCGAGCGAGCGCGTGGTGGTCACCGGAGGCGCCGGCTTCCTCGGCGGCTTCGTGGTCGAGGAGCTGCGCCGGCGCGGGGCGCGGGAGATCCTCGTGCCCCGCTCGCGCGACTACGACCTGGTCGAGATGAGCGCGGTCCGGGCCCTCTACCGCGACACCCAGCCCACCCTCCTCGTCCACCTCGCGGCGCGCGTGGGCGGCATCGGGGCGAACCGGGACAACCCGGGGAGGTTCTTCTACGACAACCTGATGATGGGGGTGCAGCTCCTCGAGGTGGGGCGCCAGGTGGGCCTGCGGAAGCTGGTCGCCCTGGGCACCATCTGCGCCTACCCCAAGCACTGCCCGGTGCCGTTCAAGGAGGAGGACCTCTGGAACGGGTACCCGGAGGAGACCAACGCCCCCTACGGCCTCGCCAAGAAGATGCTGCTCGTCCAGAGCCAGGCCTACCGGCAGCAGTACGGCTTCGACTCGGTGGTCCTCTTCCCGGTGAACCTGTACGGCCCCGGGGACAACTTCGACCTGCACACCTCGCACGTCATCCCCGCGCTCATCCGCAAGTGCGTCGAGGCCCGGGAGCGCGGCGACCGGCGGATCGTCGCCTGGGGCACCGGGGCCGCCTCGCGCGAGTTCCTCCACGCCCGCGACGCGGCCGAGGGGATCGTCGACGCCGCCGAGCGGTACGACGAGAGCGAGCCGGTGAACCTCGGCGCGGGCTTCGAGATCAAGATCCGGGACCTCGTCCCCCTCGTCGCCCGCCTCTGCCGCTTCGAGGGCGAGATCGTCTGGGACGCGAGCAGGCCCGACGGCCAGCCGCGCCGGATGCTCGACACCTCCCGGGCGCTGCGCGAGTTCGGCTGGAAGGCGAGGATCCCGTTCGAGGAGGGGCTCCGCGAGACCGTGGAGTGGTTCGAAAAGCACCGGAAGTGAGGTAGGCTCGCGGTCCTTCGCCGCCGCCCGCCCGGGCGCCGCGGCGGCCGCGAACGGGGAAGGCGACGTGAAGAAGGCGCTCATCACCGGCATCACCGGGCAGGACGGCAGCTACCTGGCGGAGCTGCTCCTCGAGAAGGGGTACGAGGTGCACGGCATCATCCGCCGCTCCTCGTCCTTCAACACCACCCGGATCGATCACATCTACCAGGACCCCCACACCCCGGGGGCGCGCCTCTTCCTCCACTACGGCGACCTCAACGACGCCTCCTCGCTCAACCTCCTCCTCAAGAAGCTCCGGCCCGACGAGATCTACAACCTCGGCGCGCAGAGCCACGTGAAGGTCTCCTTCGACGTCCCCGAGTACACGGGCGAGATCACCGGCCTGGGCGCCTGCCGGCTGCTCGAGTCGATCCGGGAGCTGGGCCTCTCGGACACCCGCGTCTACCAGGCCTCCTCGTCGGAGATGTTCGGCGCCTCGCCGCCGCCGCAGAGCGAAGCGACCCCCTTCTACCCGCGCAGCCCCTACGGCTGCGCCAAGGTCTACGCCTACTGGATCGGGGTGAACTACCGGGAGGCCCACGGGCTCCACGTGTCGAACGGGATCCTGTTCAACCACGAGGGGCCCAGGCGCGGAGAGACCTTCGTCACCCGCAAGGTCACCCGCGCCGCGAGCCGCATCAGGCTCGGGCTCCAGCAGAAGCTCTACCTCGGGAACCTCGACGCCCGGCGCGACTGGGGCTACGCCAAGGATTACGTCGAGGCGATGTGGCTGATGGTGCAGCAGCCGAAGGGCGACGACTACGTCATCGGCACGGGCGAGGCCCACTCGGTGCGGGAGCTGTGCGAGCTGGCCTTCGGCCACGCCGGGCTCGACTACCGCGACTTCGTCGAGCTCGACCCCCGCTACCTCCGGCCCACCGAGGTGGACCACCTCCTCGCCGACCCGTCCAAGGCGGCCCGGAAGCTCGGCTGGCGGCCGCGCACCACCTTCCAGGAGCTGGTCCGGCTGATGATGGAGTCCGACCTCGAGCTGGCCGAGCGCGAGAAGCGCGCCGGCGCGGGCCCGGCGGTGAGCCGGCACGGGTGAGCTTCCCTCCCGGGCGGCCTCCGGGCTAAGGATCGAGCGATGAGAGTCTCCGTGGTGGTCCTCACCTACGAGCGCCCGGACGCGCTCGCCCTCGTGCTGCGCGGGCTGGCCCGACAGGCGGCGCCGCCCGCCGAGGTGGTGGTGAGCGACGACGGGTCGGGGCCGAGCACCCGGGCGGTGGTGGAGGCCGTCGCCGGCGCGTTCCCGGGGAAGCTCGCCTTCGTCACCGAGGAGCACCGCGGGGCCCGGATGTCGTACGCCCGGAACCGCGGGATCGCCGCCACCACCGGCGACTACGTGATCTTCCTCGACGGGGACGTGATCCCCGGCCGCCACTTCGTCGCCGACCACGTCGAGCTGGCGCGCCCGGGCTGCTTCGTCCAGGGCTCGCGCGTCCTGGCGGACGAGCGGGTGACGCGCGAGCTGCTCGCCACCGGGCGCCTCGACGTGCGCCCGTGGGAGCGGGGGCTGGAGCGCCGGCGCAACGCCCTCCGGGTCGCGCCGCTCCGCCGGCTCTGGGCGCGGCCGAACCGGAGCTCGCGCGGCGCCAAGAGCTGCAACCTCGCCTTCTGGCGCTCCGACCTGGTCGCCATGAACGGCTTCAACGAGGAGATGGAGGGCTGGGGGCTCGAGGACGACGAGCTGGTGGAGCGGGCCCTCCGGCTCGGGCTCCGGCGGCGCAGCCTGCGGATGGGCGGCGTGGTGGTGCACCTCTGGCACCCCCAGCGCGCCCCCGACCCCGGGACGCCCAACCGGCCCATCTACGAGCGGACGCTGGCGGGCAAGGAGTACCGCTGCGCCCGTGGGCTCGACGGCCACCTGTCGGCGGCGGCCTCCGGGGGACGGGCGCAGCCGGCGTAGCCGGTCCCTCTCCCCGAGGCCCGGCCTCTACCAGGCGGGCTTCAGCGCCGTCTCGAGCTTCGCCCGGTGGCGCCGTTCCAGCTCCGCGAGCAAAGTGCGGAGGCGAGGGGGAACGGTCCGGAGGCGCCCTGGCATCGCCGAAGAGGATCCAGGATCGACGCCGGCCGGCGGGATTCGCTCATCGTTTCGCACCCGCGACCCCGCTGCGACGGCGCGTCCCACGCGGCGCCCCCCCGGGCTCCTGGCATGTTGGCGACGGTTTGGCTTGAATCGTCGCGTGACGCCGGGTCCCGCGCTCCCTCCCCCTCGCCCGCTCGCACTCCCGCTCGCGCTCGCGGGCGCGGCCCTGGCGGCGCTGGCGATCGGGCTCGGGGGGAAGGACTTCGACTCGGTGCAGCGCACGGTCGGACTGGCCGGTGCGTCCCTCTCCGCGCTCGCCGCCGTCCTCGCGCTCCGCCGGGCCCGGGAGTCGCCCGCGGAGCGGGTGGGCTGGCTCCTCCTCGGCGGCGCCCACCTGGTCTGGACGGCCGCGCTCGTGGTGGTCGCCCGGGCCGGGCTGGGGCTGGTGGACCCGTCCGCCGGCGGCGCCTACCTCGCGCTGGTCCTCGCCGCGCAGGCGATCGGCCTCCTGGCCCTGCTCGCCTGGCCATGGCGCTGGCGCCGGTCCGGCCACCACCTCCAGAACCTGCTCGGGATCCTGCTCTTCGTCGGATCGCTGACGCTGCTCCTCTGGATCGCCGGGAGCTGGCGGGTGGGACTCCGCGCCGGCGCCTTCCCGAACACGATCCTGCTCGGCCTCTCCACCCGCTTCGCGGTCTGGGGCGGCGTCGGGCTCTACCTCCTGTTCGAGGACCCGCGGCGCGGCCGGGGGCCCCTGGGCTGGATCCTCTCCGGCATCCTGGGTGGCGCCTTCTCGCTCACGCTCCTCCAGATCCTGGTGACGACGGGCCAGCCGCCCCCCGGGCCCTGGTTCGCGCTGGCCCTCCTCCCCATGGTGTCGGCCTGCGTCGCCGCCTGGTCCCGGGCTCCGGTCGAGACCGGGGACCCTGCTCCCGCCCCCCGGCCCCGCCGGCTCGACCTGGTCGTCTACCTGCCGTACGTCACCGCCGGCGCGATCCTGGTGGGGGCGCAGCTGGTCGAGCCCGATCGGCTGAGCGGCCCCTCGGTCGGCTTCGTGGCGCTCACCGCGCTGCTCGTGGCGCGGCAGCTCCTGCTGCTCAGGGAGCTGCAGGCCTCGGAGCGGTACCTCTCCGAGCGGGTGGAGGCGCGGACCCGCGCCCTCGAGGAGGTGCAGGCGGCGGTGATCCGGACGGAGCGGATGAACGTCGTCGGCGCGCTGGGCGCTGGGCTGGCCCACGATCTCAACAACCTGCTCGGTGCGGTGCAGAACGCCTGCGAGCTCCTCGGCGAGCAGGCGGCGGCCGGGACCCCTCCCGATCCGGAGGCGGTCCGGGACCTGCGCCTGGCCGCCTCCCGGGCGGCCGCCATGACCGGGAGGCTCATGCGCCTCGCGCGCAGCGGCGAGGAGGACGGGGCGCGGCCCGTCGACCTCCCCGCCCTGCTGGCCGGCTCGGCCTCCCTGGTCCGCCTGCTGGTGCCGCGGGACGTCGCGGTCGAGTACCCGGCGGACGGCGCCGAGCTGGTGGTGCGCTCGACCGCCAGCCGGATCGAGCAGATCCTCGTGAACCTGGTCTCGAACGCGCGCGACGCGGTCGGCGCCGGAGGCCGGATCACGATCGCTCTCGCCCGCGCGAACGGCGGGGCGGAGCTCCGGGTCCACGACAGCGGCCCCGGGATCCCGCCCGAGATCCGGGCGCACCTCTTCGAGCCCCTCTTCACGACCAAGCCCCCGGGGAAGGGCACGGGGCTGGGGCTCGTGGCGGTCAGGGCCCTGGCGGAGGCGGACGGCGGGCGGGTCTCGGTGGAGAGCGCGCCGGGGCGCGGCACCACCTTCGCGGTCTGGTGGCCGCTCGCGGACGGGCCGGGCGCCGGCTGAGCGCCACCTCAGCATCCCGGGCGGACGCGACGCCGCTTCGCTTGCGCCCGCCCGGGCCCGGCGCCAGAGTCTCGCTCCGGACTCGCCCCGAGGAGACCTGCCATGACCCACCGCCGGACCGCCCTGCTCGTCCTCGCGGGCGCCGCCCTGCTCGGCTCCTGCGGCAAGGGAGCCACGCCGCCGAGCTACCCCACCCCGGCGGCGGGCGCGGCGCTCGGCGTCGCCTACGACGCGGTCAGCGGCCAGGCCACCTTCCGCGTCTGGGCACCGGCGGCGAAGAGCGCCGCGGTGGTCTTCCTCGACCCGGCGGGCAACGCCACCGGGAGCGCCCCGCTGGCGCAGGACCTCACCAGCGGCGGCACCGTGGACGGGAACGGCTGGAACGGCGTCTGGCAGGCGACCGTCCCCTCCGTCGTGAACGGGCAGCTCTACCAGTACTCCCTGGACGGCCACCCGGCGCTCGATCCCTACGCCCCCTCCATGGGCCTCTTCGACTCGAGCACGATGTCGGTCGGCCGCGGAGCGGTGCTCGACCCCTCGACGATCTCGCCCGAGGATCTCTCCACCGGGCTGGACACGGCCTGGGTCCCCTTCACCGCGCCGGACGGCTACGCGAAACGCGAGGACGCGGTGATCTACGAGATCCACGTTCGCGACGACACCATCGCCCTGCCCCAGGGCGCGGGCGGCGTCACCCACGCCCCCGGCACCTACGAGGCCCTCGCCGAGCGGCTCCCCTACCTCGAGGCGCTGGGCGTCACCCACGTCCAGCTCCTGCCGGTCCTCGCCTACTACTACGGCGACGAGAGCCTGCGGGCGAAGATCGAGAGCACCCCCTCCACGCAGAACAACAACTACAACTGGGGCTACGACCCGCAGAGCTGGTTCGCGCCGGACGGCATGTACTCCGACACGCCGGGCGACCCGCTCCGGCGGGTGCGCGAGCTGAAGACGCTCGTGAACGAGGCCCACCGGCTCGGCCTGGGGGTGATCCTCGACGTGGTCTACAACCACACCGCCACCACCCAGATCCTCGACGCCCTCGCGCCCGACTACTTCTACCGGGGCACGAACTCCTCCGGCACCGGCAACGACACCGCCTCGGAGAAGAAGATGATGCGCAAGCTCATCGTCGACTCGATCGCCTACCTGACCGCGCAGTACCGGGTGGACGGCTTCCGCTTCGATCTCATGGGGCTCATCGACTCGGCGACCATCACCGAGGCCTGGCAGGCGGCCCACGCCCTCAACCCGGACATCCTCTTCATCGGCGAGGGCTGGCGCATGAGCGGCGTGCCCTCGACCGACTACCTCGGGAACTCGATCGTCCCCGCCAACCAGGACTGGATGGCGAGCAACGACATGGCGGCCGCCTTCTCCGACAGCTACCGCGACCTCCTCAAGGGGGGCGGGCTCTCCGAGACCAGCGACACCAACACCGGCTTCCTCACCAGCGCGCTCCCGGGCGCCCCGGTCGTCGACAAGACGGCCCTGCTCCGGAACCTCCGCGGCGACCCGACCAACTTCACCGCCGGCGCCCCGGGCAACGCGGTCCAGTACATGACCGTCCACGACGGCCTCACCCTCCACGACAAGATCGCCAAGGTGCTGAGGCTCGACCCCACGTCCCAGCAGGTCTACGACCTGGAGAAGGTCGGGTACGCGATGCTCGCCACCTCGCAGGGGATCGCCTTCCTGCACGGCGGGTGCGAGATGGGGCGGACCAAGCAGGTGAGCTCCTCGCTGCCCAACAGCACCTCCGGCAACTTCGGGAGCGTGTACTACGTCTACAACAGCTACGACTCCTCGGACGCCGTGAACGAGCTCCGGTGGTCCCCCTGGATGGCGGCGGGGAGCCCGGGCCAGAAGCTCTCCCAGTACGTGGCCGGCCTCCTCGCCCTGCGCCGCTCCTCCGACGCCTTCCGGCTGGGGAGCAAGACGGTGGCGGGCGCGAACGTCACCACCCTGGACGGCAACCAGCCCTACGCCTACGCCTACCAGCTCGTCGACTCGGCCGGGACCACCCACTTCTCCGTGTTCGTGAACGCGGGCAACGCCCCGGCCGTGCTGCTCTCGGGGCACGACCTCACCTCCGCGACGCCGGTGGTGGACGACGACGAGGCGGGCTCCACGCCCGTGGTGACACCCTCCGGGTACACGATCCCCGACGCCGCCCACGTCAGCGTGAACCCGCGGACGGCCATCGTCTTCCGCTGGTAGCCCGCACTTCGGCGTTGCCACCCGGTCCCCGGGCGGGCAAGTCTCCGGGGTCACCCCCCGGCCCGGCCTCCCCGCCGCGACCCCAGGGGGCGCGACGGAGGCCCGCCCGATGGACGAGCGGCACGAGGCAGCGGGAGCGGACGGGGCACGCAGGGCCGCGGCACTGCCCGCCGCCGATCGCCCGGCGGAGCGCGAGGCGCCGCGGGTGAACCCGCTGCCCGCGGCCGGCGCGGGGTCGCCCGGGCGCGGACGGCTCCGGGCCCGGATCGGGATCGGCCTGGCCGTGGTGGTCCTGTCCGCCTTCCTCTACTGGCTGCACGCTCGCCGCTACGAGGACACCGACGACGCCCAGGTGGACGGGGACATCACCGCGGTGAGCGCGCGGGTCTCGGGGACGGTGACCGCGGTCCACGTGGTGGACAACCAGGCGGTCAAGGCGGGGGAGGTCCTGGTGGAGCTCGACCCCACCGACCTCGAGGTGGCGGTCTCCCAGGCGCGGGCGGCGGTGGCGCAGGCGGAGGCGGGGGTGGCGGCGGAGAGCCCGAGCGTCCTCATCACCGAGAGCGCCAACCAGGCCGCCCTCCGCTCCGCCGACGCGGACGTCGAGTCGGCGCGCTCCGACCTCGAGGCCGCCCAGCGGGAGCTCGACCAGGCGGAGGCGAGCGACCGGCTGGCGCGGAGCCAGCTCGAGCGGGCCAAGGTCCTCCTCGCCGGGAGCAGCATCGCCCAGGCCGACTACGACCAGCGGGAGACCGCCGCGGAGGTGACGGCGGCCGCGGTCTCCGCCGCCCGCAAGCGCCTGGACGGCCGCCAGGCCCGGCTCGCCTCCGCCCTCGCCCGCCAGCAGGAGACCCGCCAGAACGCGCCCCGGCAGGTGGTGGCCCGCGAGGCCACCGTCGAGGTCCGGCGCGCCAACCTCCAGCTCGCCCAAGACCAGCTCCGCCAGGCGCTCCTCAACCTCTCCTACGCCAGGGTGACCGCTCCCGCCGACGGGGTCATCGGCAAGAAGACCGTGAACCCGGGCGAGCGGGTCCAGCCCGGGCAGCAGCTCATGGCCCTCACCCAGACCGGACGCCTCTGGGTGACGGCCAACTTCCGCGAGACGCAGGTGCGGCTGATGCAGGTCGGCCAGCCGGTCGAGCTCCATGTCGACGCGCTCGACCGCGACTACCGCGGGGCGGTGGTGAGCTTCGCCGGCGCCACCGGCTCGCGCTACAGCCTCCTGCCGCCGGAGAACGCCAGCGGCAACTACGTCAAGGTGGTGCAGCGGATCCCGGTCCGGATCGCCCTCGACCCCGGGCAGCCGGAGCTGGACCGGCTCCGGCCCGGGATGTCGGTCGAGCCGGTGGTGAGGATCCGGTGAGCGACCGTCCGGCGAGCGGCGACCCGCAGCTGGGCTTCACCGGCGGGCACAACCCCTGGGCGGTGGCCCTCACCGTCACCCTCGCCACCTTCATGGAGGTGCTCGACACCTCCATCGCCAACGTCTCCCTCCCCCACATCGCCGGCAACCTCTCGGTGAGCCAGGACGAGAGCACCTGGGTGCTCACCTCGTACCTGGTCTCGAACGCCATCGTCCTCCCGGTGAGCGGCTGGCTCTCCACCCGCTTCGGGCGGAAGCGCTTCTACATGACCTGCGTGGCGCTCTTCACCCTGAGCTCGTTCCTCTGCGGGATCGCCCCAAACCTGGCCGCGCTGGTCTTCTTCCGGGTGCTCCAGGGGCTGGGGGGCGGGGGGCTCGGGCCGAGCGAGCAGGCGATCCTGGCCGATACCTTCCCCCCGGCGAAGCGCGGGATGGCCTTCGCCGTCTACGGGATGGCGGTGGTGCTCGCCCCGGCCATCGGCCCGACCCTGGGCGGCTTCATCACCGATCACTTCACCTGGCGCTGGGTGTTCTTCATCAACATCCCGGTGGGGATCGTCTCCCTGCTCCTCTCCTCGCGGATGGTGGTCGATCCGCCCCACGTGGTGGCGGCCAGGGCCCGGGTCGGCCCCATCGACTACGTGGGGCTGGGGCTCATCTCGGTCGGGCTCGGGGCCCTCGAGTTCGTCCTCGACAAGGGGCAGGAGGACGACTGGTTCAACGCCCCGGTGATCACCACGTTCTCGGTGATCGCCGCGGTGGCGCTGGTGTCGTTCGTCGTCTGGGAGTGGCGGCAGGAGCACCCGGTGGTGGAGGTGAAGCTCTTCCGGAGCCGGGGCTTCGCCGCCGCCAGCCTGATGATGCTGGTGCTCGGGATCGCCCTCTTCGGCTCCACCGTCCTCCTCCCCCAGTACACCCAGCTCTGGATGGGCTACAGCGCCCAGCTCGCCGGCGAGGCGCTCTCGCCCGGCGGGCTGACGGTGATCCTGCTCCTGCCGCTGGTGGGGCGGCTCGTCTCCCGGGTCGACGCCCGCTACCTCATCGCCTTCGGGTTCACGGTCCTCTCCCTCTCCCTGTTCCACATGGCGAGCACCCTCTACCCGGGGATCGACTTCCGGACCGCCACCCTGCTCCGGGTCTACCAGTCGATCGGGCTCGCCTTCCTCTTCGTCCCCATCAACACCGTGGCCTACGCCGGGATCCCCCTCTCCAAGAACAACGCGGTCTCCGGGATCGTGAACCTTGCCCGGAACATGGGCGGCGACATCGGGATCGCCCTGGTGACCACCCTCCTGGCGCGCCGCTCCCAGGTCCACCAGGCCTACCTGAGCGCGCACCTCGACCCGGGGAACCCCGGCGTCCGCGCCCGCCTCGACGCCATCGCCCAGGCGATGGTGCACGCCGGCTCCTCGAGCGCCGACGCCGCTCACCGCGCGGCCGGCGCCCTCTACCGCCAGCTCATCCAGCAGGCGCAGACCCTCGCCTACCTCGACGTCTTCTTCCTGCTCGGCTGCTTCACCGCGGTGATGGTGCCGATCGTCTTCCTCACCCGCCGGGTGCGGGCGGGCGTGGTGGCGGGAGGTCATTGAGGACCGGCGAGGAGCGCCCGGACGCGCTCCAGGTCCTCCTCCCGATCCACGTCCGCGAGCGCCTCCGCCGGCCGCTCCACGTAGGCCGCCTCCCCGGCGTGGCGCCGGACCACCTCCCGGCCCCGCCCCTCCCCCTCCCCGCCCCGCAGCTCCGGGAAGAGGGCCCTCGCGTAGAGCGTCGGCGGCGCGGTCACGCCGCCGTAGCGCGCGGTGACCAGGGGCGCTGCCGTCGACTCGGCGCGCGCGATCACCGCCGCCACCAGGACCGCGTCCACGAGCGGCATGTCGGCGAGGAGCACCAGGGCGGCGTCCGCCTCGGCCGGGACCGCGGCCGCGCCGGCGTCGAGCGAGGTCGACATCCCGAGCGCGTGGCGGGGATTCGGGACCTCGAGGAAGGCCAGCCCGGCGAGCGCCTCGCGGATCGGCTCCGGCTCGTGCCCGAGCACCACCAGGAGCGGGGCGAGGCCGGCCTCGAGCCCGGCCCGCGCCGCCCGGCGCACGAGCGGCTCGCCGCCCAGCTCGACCAGCGCCTTGTTCCGGCCCATCCGGCGCGACGCGCCGGCCGCCAGCAGGAGCCCCGCCACGCGCACCGCGATCCTCCCTCTGCCTCCCCTCTCTACACCGGCATGCCGCCAGGACGCAGCCCGGGGGACGTGACCTGGACGGGGATCCGTGCTTTCCTGCGCCGCTCCCGAGGAGCCCGATGTCCGCCAGCCTCCACCCGCACCGCCACTCTCTGCTCGACGACGCCCAGGCCGTCCTCACCGCCACCGCCTTCGTCTCGCTCGGCCTCGGCTTCCTCCGGCAGGGCCACCTCCTCACCGGCGGGACCGTCGGGATCGCCCTCCTCCTCGCCCGGGTCACCCCCCTCAGCTTCGGCCAGCTCTTCATCGCCCTGAACCTCCCCTTCTTCTGGCTCGGCGTCCGCCAGATGGGGTGGCGGTTCACCCTCAACACCTTCGTCTCCATCGTCCTGGTCTCGGTCGCCTCGGACCACCTCGACCAGGTCCTCCACCTCGACCGGGTCCAGCCGGTCTACGGAGCGGTGATGGGCGGCGCCCTGACCGGGACCGGGATCCTGATGCTGATCCGCCACCGCGCCTGCCTGGGCGGGTTCAACATCCTCGCCCTCTGGCTCCAGGAGCGGCACGGGGTCCGGGCGGGCGTCTTCCAGGCGGTGGTCGACTCCGTGGTGGTGGTGGCCTCCTGGTTCGTGGTCTCCCCGTTCGTCCTCGCCCTCTCGATCCTGGGCGCGGTGGCGCTCAACTTCGTCCTGGCGGTGAACCACCGGCCGGGGCGGTACCTGGGGACCTGAGCCCCTGCGCGGGGACCGGGCCCCCCGGCCTCGCCCGCGCGCGGTCCTGCGGCTTTGACCTCCGGTGGCGGCGCGTGGTTCGATGCCGGCCGCATGCTCAAGCACAACACCTACTTCGACGGGAAGGTCCAGAGCGTCGGCTTCGAGCGGAACGGCCGCCGCGCCACCGCGGGCGTGATCGACGCGGGGGAGTTCCACTTCGGCACCGAGGCCGCCGAGCGCATGACGGTGATCTCGGGCGAGCTCTGGGCGAAGCTCCCGGGCGAGGGCGCCTGGCGGGCCTTCCCCGCCGGCGCCACCTTCGAGGTCCCGGCGAAGAGCGGCTTCGACGTGAAGGCGGCGGCGCCCTCCGCCTACCTCTGCGAGTTCCTGTAGGCGCCGCGGCGCGGCGGCGACGCCTGCTTCGTCGCCAGGAAGACCACGTGGCGGGCGCGCTCCCCGGCGCGGGGCGGGGCCGGATGCGCCTCGGCCGCGAGGCCGGCCCGGCCGAGCCGGGCCAGGTACCCCTCGTCCGGCCCCGCCGACCAGGTGGCGAGCACGCCCCCGGCGGCGAGCGCGTCCCGGCAGGCCGCGATTCCCGCCTCGCCGTAGAGCCCGCGGTTGGCGGCCTGGGCGAGGGGCGAAGGGCCGTTGTCGACGTCGAGGAGGATGGCGTCGAAGGCACCCTTGGCCTCGGCGATGCGGCCCGCCACGTCGCCGAGCTGGAGCCGGACCCGGGGGTCCTCGAGGGGCCGCCCCGCCAGCTCCGCCACCGGCCCGCGGTTCCAGGCGGCCAGGGCCGGGACCAGCTCCGCCACCACCACGCGGGCTCCCGGGGGAAGCCGGTCGAGCGCCGCCCGCAGGGTGTACCCGAGTCCGAGCCCGCCCAGGAGCACCGTCCGGAGCCGGGCGGCCCGGGTGAGCGCCAGCTCGGCCAGCGCCTCCTCCGAGCCGTGCACGCGGCTGGTCATGAGCACCCGCCCCGCCGAGCGCACCACCCACTCGTCGCCGCGCCGCGCCAGCACCAGCTCGCCGCCGTCCGGCGCGCGGGCCCGCTCCACCGTCTCCCAGGCGATCATCGCCCCTCAGGTATCAGGAAACGGGCCGGCGGGGGCGGTCGGCCGCGAGGCGCTTCCCAGGTGGGGCCGGGGCGGATTCCGGCGAGCCGGCGGGAGGGCGGCCGAGCAGATTCGACGGCGACCCCGCGCTGGCGGGGCTGCTCCATGCCCCGCCGCTCGCGAGCCCATCGGAGGACCTGGCGCGCCACGCCGCGGACCGGCCCTGGAGCGCCATGACGGCGGCGGGGCCGGGGGCGATCGTGCTCGCCGCGGGCGGCTCGGCCCGCCTGGGCCGCCCCAAGCAGCTCCTCGTCTTCCGGGGAGAGCCCCTGGTGCGCCGGGCGGCCCGGAGCGCGGTCGAGGCCGGGCTCTGGCCGGTGGTGGTGGTGGTGGGTGCCTCCTGCGAGGGCGTCCGGGGGGCGCTGGCTGGGCTCCCGGTGGCGACCGCCCGGAACCCCGCCTTCGACGCCGGCGTGGCGGGCTCCATTCGGTGCGGGCTCGCCCGGCTCGCCGAGTGCGCCCCCGGCGCCCCGGCCGTCTTCCTGCTCGCCTGCGACCAGCCCCTGGTCGAGCCGGCCCACCTCGCCGCCCTGGCCGAGGCGGCCCGCGCCGCCGCCCGCCCCATCGCCGCGCCCGCGGCGGGCGGGCTCCCCGCCCTCTTCGCCGCCGCCCTCTTCCCGGAGCTCCTCGCCCTGGCGGGCGACACCGGGGCGGAGGCGCTGGCGGCGCGCGACCCGGGCCGCGTCGCCCCGGTCCCGCTCCCCGCCGCCGCCCTCGACGTGGACACGGCCGAGGACTGGGCGCGGGCCCTGGCCGCCCCGCCCTGACCGCCGTCAGAGGCGGCCCGCCCAGGCCAGGCCCAGGACGAGGTCGGGGTCGTTCGAGTCGTAGAACCAGCTCGGGCCGGGATCGGTGGGTAGCCTCGGACCGATGGTGAAGTCCTCCTGGAGGAAGATCGTGACGCTGCCGATCCGGACGCCCCCGGAGATCTGGTTCCGCGCCTTGGTGAGGGCGTAGACGGCGGTCGCCTCCGGCTCCAGGGTCCCGGGCGGAAGCGACCACCCGTCCTCTACGAGCGGGGTGGAGAGCCGGTCCTCGAGGAGGAGGGCCACGTGAGCGCCGACCCGGGCCACGAGCGAGAGGTCGAGCCCGGCCTGGAAGCGGCGGGGCTGGAGGGGGAAGCCGCCGGGCAGGTCGGATACGGTGCGCAGCGAGACCAGCCCGTGCCCGGTGAGCCAGGGCAGGAGGGCGGCGCTGGCCGCGAGCCCGGCCCCGGCGTCGAACCCGCCCGAGCCGCCCAGGGACGAGACGCTCCCGAGCGGCACCTTGAGGTCGAGCCGGAGGGCGATCGCCCAGGGCGCCTCGCCGTCCTCCCCCGGCTCGGGGCCGGCCAGGCGCAGGGCAGTCCGCAGCGCCAGGTCGCCCACCGCGAAGCGCGGCGAGTGGACGTCGGCCAGGGTCCTGCCCCCCGGCTCGGCCAGGACGACGTTGATCGCGTCGCGCGGGTAGAGCTCGCGCTGGAAGTTCCAGGAGCCCACCAGCGAGTGCCACGCCTCGATGGGCCGATCGGTCCAGCCACCCCAGCGCTCGAGCAGCCGCGCCTCCACGGTGGTGGTGAGCCGGCGGGCGAGCGGCCCGTCGAGCAGCCTCCGCCAGGGGAGCGTGAGCGAGAGCTGCAGGGCGTCGGTCTGGACGTCGTCCTGGACCATCACCGAGCGGCCGCCCCGCTGGAGCTCCGTCGGCCGCGACCAGTCGTTGGCCAGCCACCAGCGCACGTCGAGGGCGGGCGCCGCCGCCCCGCGGGCGTCGGCCAGGGGGAGGTCGAGGAAGAGGGAGCGGAAGGTCCCCGGGGTCAGCACCCCGAGGGGCGCGTCGGAGGGCGCCGCGCCGCCCATGGCCGGCGCGGCCAGGAGCAGGGCGAGGAGGAGGGGTCGGAGCATGGGGCGCTGCGGCCGCACGCGGCGGCCGGTCAGGCCCCGGCCAGGATCCGGACCGGCAGCACCATCGCGTTCATCCCCGCGAACTGGAGCCGCCGCTGGAGCTGGAAGGCGGTCTCGTTGTGGAGCAGCCGCTGGAAGATCGTCTCCCGCTCGAACACCAGCTTCCCGGCGAAGAAGACCGCCCGGGGGAACTCCTTGGAGACCTGGAGGCAGAGCCGCTCGGCGGTGGCCACCGCCTCGGTCCCCACGTCCAGGCGGTAGTCGGCGGCGAGGCCGAGCCGCTGGGCCAGGTCGACGTACTGCTGGAGCGAGGTCTCGGTCCGGAGCCGGACCCGGTCCACCTCCTCCACCCCCTTCATGGCGACCGAGTCGACCACCCCCACCGAGAGGAAGACGAAGTTCTTGAAGTGGCCGGGGAAGACCCGCTGGATGGTGAGCAGGGCGTGCACCCCGAGCCCGCCGTACCCTCCGACCAGCAGCACCGCGGTGGGCGCCTTGGTGTCCACCTGCGCGTGCGGCCCGCCCCGGTGCTGGGGGAGCGCCTGCATGATGTCGTCGAGGCGGGCCAGGCTCTCCTGCACCTTGCGGTAGTGGCGGCGCACCACGAAGCAGAGGCCGACCAGGAGCCCGGTCACCACGATGGTCACCCATCCGCCCTGCTCGCCCTTCTCGTAGACCGTCCCGGCCAGGATCGAGAAGCAGAGGAGGAAGGCCAGCCCGTGGATGGCGAAGCCGCGCCGCCGCCCCTCGCCCTGGGTCCGCCACCAGTAGCGGAGCATCGCCAGCTGCGAGAGGGAGAAGGTGACGAAGACGTTGATCGAGTACATCGTCACCAGGGAGATGATGTCGCCCCGGGTGTAGAGGAGGGTGGCGAGGGAGGCGCCGCCCATCAGCAGGACGCCGTCCTGCATGGTGAGCCGGTCGGAGAGCTGGGCGAACCGGTGCGGCATCCACGAGTCGATCGCCATGTTGGACATGACGCGCGGCCCGTCGATGAAGCCGGCCTGGGCGGCGACGAAGAGCAGCGCCGCCTCGGCCAGCAGGGTGACGATCACGAAGCCGTGGCCGATGGGGAGTCCGCCGGGCCGCCAGCCCTCGGCGAACCGCTCGAGGAGGACGGCGTTCATCGTCTTGCCCTCCTCGGGGTGCGCCCGGAAGAGCAGGTAGCAGACGAGGATGCCGGCCGCGGTCACCGACAGCGAGACGGCCATGTAGACCATGGTCCGCTTGGCGGTCTGGACCTTCGGCTCCCGCATGATCTGGATGCCGTTCGAGACCGCCTCGATGCCGGTGTAGGTCCCGGCGCCCATCGAGTAGGCGCGCACGAAGACGGCGAAGAGGCCGACCGCCCCGAGCTCCGCCACGCCGCTGCGGAAGCCGCGGGTCACCTCCCCGGCCACCTGCGGGACGTCTCCCAGGTGGGCCCCGATGCCGCCGAAGACCAGCACCGCGTGGGTGAGGAGGAAGACGACGAAGATCGGGGCGAGGATCGAGACCGACTCCTTCACCCCGCGCAGGTTCAGGACCACGAGGAGGAGGATCGCCGCCACCTCGAGGGGGAGCTTCCAGGCCGCCCAGTGGGCGGGGAGGAAGCTGAAGACCGCGTCGCCGCCGCTCGCGATCGACACGGAGATGGTCAGGACGTAGTCGACCAGGAGGGCCGAGCCCGAGACGACGCCGGTCCGGGGCCCGAGGAGCTGGGAGGCGACCACGTATCCGCCGCCGCCGAACGGGAAGTGCTTGATGATCTGCGAGTAGGCGACCGAGATGACGAGGACGGTGATCCCGGTGGCGAGGGCGAGGGCGATCGCCAGGTAGGTGTGGCCCCCGAGGGCCCGGAACGCCTCGTCGGGACCGTAGGCCGAGGAGGAGAGCCCGTCGGCGCCCAGGCCCACCCAGGCGAGGACGGCGATCAGGGAGATGGAGTGGTAGGTGTGCGGGTCCTCGAAGTCGCGCGGAGCGCCGAGGAGGAAGCGCCGGAGGCGCGAGGTCTGGGTGGGCCGCTCCTCGCCCGGCGGCGGGGGCTCGGCGGGCGGGGTGGGGGCCGGGTGTGTGCTCATGGAGTGGGACAGGCCGGGGGTACCCGGCCGGGCGGCCGGAGGTCTAACACCGGGCCGCGGCGGGTGAGAAGGCCGGGTGGGATGGCGAGCCAATGGGGGCCCCCCATTGGATTGCATCCTGCGCGGTCGGCGGCCCCGACCATTGCATTTTGCAAGCCTTGACGTGGGGCCGAAGGAGCGCGGAGGCACCCGCCGGCCGGCGGGCGGCGACGGACGAGCCTTACGCCCGGCCCGGACGCGCTAGGATCGACACCCTCCGTGATCCGCCCCGACCCCGTCACCGCCCCGCGCCGGAGCCCGGAGGACTTCCTCGAGCTGCTCGAGCGCGGCAAGCGCGGGCGGCTCAAGCTCTACGTCGGCTACGCCGCGGGGGTGGGCAAGACCTGGCGGATGCTGGAGGAGGCGCACGCCCTCCGCCGGCGCGGCGTCGACGTGGTGGGAGCGCTGGTCGAGACCCACGGCCGGGCCGAGACCGCCGCCCTGGTGGGCGACCTCGAGCTGGTCCCGCGCCGGCGGGTCGCGTACCGGGGGGTCTCGGTGGAGGAGCTGGACCTCGAGGCGGCCCTGGCGCGCCGGCCCGCCATCGCGATCGTGGACGAGATCCCGCACACCAACGCCCCCGGCTCGAGGAACCGCAAGCGCTACCAGGACGTGCAGGACCTGCTCGCCGCCGGGATCCACGTGATCGGGGCGCTGAACGTGCAGCACCTCGAGAGCCTCAACGACCTCGTGCTCCGCACCACCGGGGTGCGGGTGCGGGAGACCGTGCCGGACCGGTTCCTCGAGCAGGCCGACCAGATCGTGAACCTCGACCTGGCGATGGAGGACCTGCTCGACCGGCTCCGGGGCGGCAAGATCTACCCGCCGGACCGGATCCCCTGGGCGCTCGAGCACTTCTTCACCGGCGCGAACCTCGCCACCCTGCGCGAGCTCTCCCTGCGCGAGGTGGCGGAGTCGCTCGACCGGAGCGCCAAGGTCGGCGCGCCGGGCGCGGCCGCCCCGCCCCCGGGGCGGGTGATGGTCTGCCTCTCCTCGAACCCGCCCCGCGCCCTCGCCCTCCTCCGGCGGGGCTCGCGGATGGCGGGCCGGCTCAACACCGACTGGTTCGTGGTCTACGTCGAGACCCCCGACGAGTCTCCGCAGCGGATCGACTCCGAGGCCCAGCGCCGCCTGCTCGAGAACGCGGACCTGGCCCGCGAGCTGGGGGCGGAGGTGGTGCGCCTCAAGGCGGAGGACGTGGTGGCCTCCCTGCTCGACTTCGCCCGCTCGCACCGGGTGAGCGACCTCGTCATCGGCCGGACGCGCCAGCCCTGGTGGCGGCGCCTCGCCGGGCGCACCGTCCTGCAGCGGCTGGTCGCGGAGTCGGGGGACCTCGACCTCCACGTCATCGCGCTCCAGGACGAGGAGCGGCCGTGATGCTCCGGGCCAAGCTCGCCTGGCCCCAGGCGCTCCTGGCCACGGTCCTGGCGGTGGTGGGGGCCTTCGCCCTCTGGAGCCTGCGCACGCTCGGGACCTCCTCGGAGCGGATCCTCCAGGACAACTACCGGAGCGTCCTCGCCTCCCAGCGGATCGAGGAGGCGCTGGAGCGGCTGGACCGGGCGGTGCTCGCCCGCCTGGCGGGGCGGCCCGCCGCGGAGCCGGAGGAGACCCGGAGGAGCACCGGGCGGCTCGAGGAGGAGCTGCGGGTCCAGGAGGGGAACGTGACCGAGCCCGGCGAGGCGGCGGCCACCGCCCGCCTCCGGGCCGCCTGGGATCGCTACCGCGAGGCCCACGCCGGCCTGGCGGCGCTCCCGGACCGGGAGGCCCTCGCCCGCGCCTACTTCGAGCGGCTGGAGCCGGCCTACGGAGAGGTCCGGGCGGCCGCGGAGGAGATCCTGGCCATCAACCAGGACGCGATGGTGCGCAAGAGCGAGGTGGCAAGGCGGCTCGCGGCACGGCTGGTGGTGATGACGGTCCTCGCCACCCTGGGCGGGCTGCTCCTCGGCCTGGCCCTCTCCACCGGGCTCACCGCCCGGATCACCCGGCCTCTCTCGGTCCTCTCCCAGACCGTGCGCCGGATCGCCGAGGGCGACCTCGCGGCGCGGGCGCGGGTCCGGGGGCACGACGAGCTCGCCCTCCTGGCGAGCGAGTTCAACGCCATGGCCGACCGGCTGGCCCAGTACCGCGCCAGCTCCCTGGGCGAGCTGCTCCAGGCCCAGCAGGCGGCCCAGGCGGCCATCGACAGCCTCCCCGACCCGGTGCTGGTGATCGATCCGGCGGGCACGCTGGTGAACGTGAACCGGGCAGCCGCCGAGGTCCTCGGCCTGGGCGAGGGCGGGCCGGGGCTGGCCGGGCTCGACCCGGCGATGCGTGCCACGGTGGAGCGCGTTCGCGCCCACGTGCTCTCCGGGAAGGGGCCGTACCAGCCCCGGGGCTTCGAGGAGGCGGTCCGGCTCGATCGCGAGGGGGGACCGCGCTTCCTCCTGCCGCGGGCCACGCCGCTCTACGGGGAGGGCGGGGTGGCCGCGGTCACGGTGGTGCTGCAGGAGGTCACGCGCCTCATGCGCTTCGACGAGCTCAAGAACGACCTCGTCGCCACCGTGGCCCACGAGTTCCGCACCCCCCTCACCTCGCTGCGGATGGCGATCCACCTCTGCCTCGAGGAGGCGGCCGGCCCGCTCGCCGAGCGGCAGGCCGACCTGCTCTCCGCCGCCCGGGACGACTGCGAGCGGCTCCAGGGGATCGTGGAGGACCTCCTCGACCTCTCCCGGATCCAGTCCGGCCGGGTCGAGCTGCACCGGCGCCGCGTGCCGGTCCGGCCCCTGCTCGAGGAGGCGGCCGCCGCGATCCGGGCGGCGGCCGAGGCGGCCGGGGTGACGCTCGAGCTCGCGCCCGGCGAGGCCCTCGACGAGGCCCTGCAGGCCGACCCCGAGCGGCTGCAGCTCGTCCTCGGCAACCTGCTCTCGAACGCGGTCCGCCACACGCCCGCCGGCGGACGCGTGACCGTCTCGGCCGCCCGGGACGAGCGCGGGATCCGCCTGGAGGTGCAGGACACCGGGGAGGGGATCCCGCGGGAGTACCAGGAGCGGATCTTCGAGAGGTTCTTCCGGGTCCCCGGGGCGCGATCGGGGGGGGCGGTCGGCCTGGGGCTCTACCTGGCCCGGGAGATCGTCCGGGCGCACGGCGGCGAGATCGGCGTGGAGAGCGCGCCCGGGGCGGGGAGCCGGTTCTGGGTGGTGATCCCCGGCGCGCCCGCCGAGGCCGGGGCTCCGGCCGCCGCCCCCGGGTAGGCGGCCTCAGCGGCCGTACTTCTTCCGCTTCCGCCAGAGCGTCGAGGCGTCGATCCCCAGGATCCGGGCCGCCTCCTCCGAGGTGGGCGAGCGCGCCAGCACCCGGAGGATGTGCTCGCGCTCGATCTCCTCGGCGGTGAAGTCGCCCCCGAGCACCGGCGCCCCGGCGGCGTGGGCGGCGATCCGGTCGGGCAGGGCCTCCGCCTCGATCACCCGCCCCGAGGAGAGGATCAGCGCCCGCTCGATGGCGTTGCGGAGCTCGCGCACGTTGCCCGGCCAGGGGTAGGCGAGCAGCGCTCGCTCCGCCGCGGGGGAGAGCTCGGGGCCGGCCCGGCCCCGGGCGAAGAAGGCGAGGAAGCGGCGGGTGAGCGGCAGGATGTCCTCCGGCCGGTTCCGCAGGGGCGGCACCGCCACCTCCACCACCTCCAGCCGGTAGAGGAGGTCCTCCCGGAAGCGGCCCGCCTTCACCTCGGCGGCCAGATCCCGGTTGGTGGCGGCCACGATCCGGACGTCGGCGGTCCGGGTGCGCGTCTCGCCCACGCGCTCGAACCTCTTCTCCTGGAGGAAGCGGAGGAGCTTGGCCTGGAGGCCGGGGGAGATCTCGCCGATCTCGTCGAGGAAGAGCGATCCGCCCTCGGCCGCCTCCACCCGACCCGGCTGATCGCGGACGGCGCCGGTGAAGGCGCCCCGGGCGTGCCCGAAGAGCTCGCTCGCCAGGAGCTCGTCGGTGAGGGTGGGGCAGTTGACGACCGCGAAGGGCCCCGCCCGCCGGGGGGAGAGGGCGTGCAGGGCGCGGGCGAGCACGCCCTTCCCGGTGCCGCTCTCGCCGGTGAGGAGCACGGAGACCTCGTGCGGGGCCGCCTTCTCCAGGATCTCGAGCACCGCCCGCATCCTGGGGGAGGCGGTCTCCAGGGTGGCCTCGGGGGCCGCCTCGTCCAGCCGCGCCTCGAGGTCGAGGAGCCGGGCGGTGAGGGCGCGCCGCTCCAGGGTCCGTTCCACCACGTGCCGGATCTGGGCGGGGGTGAAGGGCTTGGGGAGGTAGTCGCTGGCGCCGCGCTTCACCGCCTCCACCGCGGTGTCGAAGGTGGCGTAGGCGGTGATCACCACCACGTCGAGCCCGGGGCGCTCGGCGAGCAGCTTGGGCAGGAGGTCGAGTCCGCTCTCCTGCCCGATCCGGAGGTCGACGAAGGCGAGGTCGAAGGGGCCGAGCCGGAGCGCGTCCAGGGCGGCCGCCCCCGAGGCCGCCTCCTTGGCGGCACAGCCGAGCGACTCGAGGCAGACCGAGAGCGTCGAGCGGATGTTCCGCTCGTCGTCGACGACCAGGACGCGGAGGCGCGCGGCGACGGGTTCGGTGGGCACGGCGAGATCATGCCACGCCAGACCGCGGGCCGCTCGCGCCCCGATGCCGCTCCGGAGAGGCCGTGCAGTGCGCAACGACGGGGGGCCCCCGCCCGTGCGGGGTGCAAGGCGGCGCGGACGGACCCCCGCGCGGCCACGGCGCCCACGCGGCTCTGCGTGGGCACCGCGACCGCTCGAAGGGAGGGGCTCGACCCCCTCCCCGCCTACTGCCCCTCGGCCGGGCGGAAGCCGAGGCGGATCGCCCCGAAGTGCTGGCCGCGCACGATCACCGGGACGCCGAGGTCGAAGAGGAACTCGCCGTTGTCGCGCTGGTACTTCTGGAACAGGTAGGGGGCGGTGCTGCGCGCCGCCGCGATCTCCACGTGGTTGTTGTTGTTGAAGATGCGCTTGGTGCGGTTGTTCACGAAGTCCACGCTCGGGACGTGTCGCTCCTCGGGGACGGCGCCGACCGGGTGGACTGCACCCCAGGGTACGGGTCGCGACACGCGCACCGGACGGCGCCGCCCCGGGTCGAGCCGAGCCGCGGGGCGGCACGCACTGGTGGTGACGGCCGGCGAGCGGCGCGCCGGCCCGGTTTCGCGGAGATCGTCGCCGGGGCCCGGCGCGGCGTCGGGCCGGCGACCCTCGACGCTGCCGAACGGCCGCGCCGTGCTCTGTGACGGCCGGTGGAGCGCTTGCGCGGGGGTGTCCCGCCCGGGGACGACGTCGTCCCGATGCCTCGGCATGCGCAGCCGCCAGCGGACGCCCAGCTCCCCTTTACGGTCCGTCGGCCCCCTCAGGGACGGTGCCCGCGCGCGGCCGTCGCGTCACTTGAGCTGGCGGTCGCTGTCCCGCTGATCGGAACGGAGATGGAGCCATGCCGGGGATCGCTCACGGGGATCGGGATCGCCTGCGCCCGCCGCTCGCTGGCGGCGTCGCCACCCCCGGGAGCCGCGCGGCCCTCGCCAACCCGGTGGTGCAGCGGTTCTGCCTCGACGGCTGAGCCGTCGAGCGAGGAGGAGCAGCATGCCGAGGATGACGCACCCGCCGCTCTTCGCCGCCGGGATCCTCGCCGCCCTCGGGCTCGGCGCCCACTGCCAACCGCTGCCCGCTCCCCAGTGCCCCGGGCCCGCGACCAGCATGGCCGGCCCCGGCCAGCCGGAGCTTCGGGCCGGGAAGTCGACGCTCGACGTGGAGCTCTCGGGCGGCTACGTGAGCGCCCTGGTGCTCGCCTCGCTGGGGCTCCCGCAGGCGCAGCCGTGCAACGTGGCCGGGGCGACCGCCCAGTGCGGCTACGACATCCAGGGGGTGACGCTGGCGGAGGTGGGGACGGGGGCGACGCGCACCAACCGCCTGTCGGTCCAGGTCGCCATCTGGATGGTCGGCCAGGGCGGGGCCAAGGTCTACCTCCCCGATCGCACCTACCTGCTCCGGCTGCAGCTCGTCCCCTACCGGATCGCCGCCGACACCTTCCCGGCGCTGGCGCAGCGCCAGGCGCTCCTCGGCTGCGGCCCGACGCTCGCCTCGGGCAAGCCGAACGGGATCTGCGAGGGGCTGGTCCTGAACCCGGAGCGGCCGGAGCTCGACGGCGGGCCCAACTTCGGCGGCTACGGGGCGGCGAGCCGCCCGGTCGACTGCACCGCCCCCGGGTACGACCTCATCGACGCCGCGGTCCTCAAGGCGGTGATGGGCGGGGTCGGCTCGCTGAAGCCGGTGGCGATCGACGCGACCTCCATCCTGGACACGGTCAGCCAGCTGTCCGGCGCGCAGGCCACCCACGTCGTGGGGCTCGACGTCGGCTCGGACCGGGACCTGAAGCTCGGGCTGGTGCTCGACCAGGGGACGGCGCTCGCGCCCTTCGACTCGTCGGTGGCGCTCGGCCCGCCGGTGCTGCCGAACGACGTCGACTGGGCGGTCCGGCTCGACACCGGGCTGGTCACCGCCGCCATCGGCGCGATGCTCCCCTCCCAGGTGGCCAAGCAGAACCCCAGCGTGTCGGTGACCGTGACCGGCGTGACCTACACGCAGACCAGCGGGCTCGTCCCCGGCGACATCTCCGTCACCGCCACCGGCACCATCTCGGTGGGGGCGGTCCCCCTCTGCCACGCGAGCAACGTGCCGCTCACGCTGCAGCTCGATCTCACCCCGGGCGTCTGCAAGAACGCGCAGGGGACCCCGGTCCTGCAGTTCTGCCCCTCGGGCCAGCCGACCGCCACGCCGAAGCCGACGAACACCTGCGAGTCGACCGAGCTCGTGGCGGCGAACTTCGACCAGGTCATGGCCACCCTCGGCTCCGCGATCCTCGGCGACACCGTGGCCGTCGTCCGCACCGGCAGCTTCGACCAGTGCGGGGGCGCCTCCATGCCGATGTCCTTCACCAACGGCAGCGACGTCCTCTACCCGGTCGCCGTCTACACCGGCGGGGTGTTCTACCTCGGCGGCCGGAGCAAGCTGATGGACCAGCAGAAGCCCGGGCGGACGGCCCTGCCGGCGGCCTGCCCCTGAGCGGGCCGCGCGGGGGGAAGGCGCGCCCCGGGCGCGCTCACTTGAAGTCGTCGGACCGGAGCCCGTGCTTCCGCAGCAGCCGGTGCAGGCTCTCCCGCTCCATCCCGGCCCGCTCCGCCGCCCGGGTGACGTTCCCGCCGAACTCCGCGAGGAGCGCCACCAGGTAGTCGCGGGAGATCCGGTCGCGCGCCTCCGCCACCGCCTCCTTGAAGGGGAGGCGGGCCAGCGTCGCCGGGTCGGCCGGTCCGGGCGCCGCCGCCCCCACCTCGGCGGGGAGATCGGCCGGACCGATCCGCGGGCCGGCGGCGACCGCCACCGCCCGCTCCACCGCGTTCCCGAGCTCCCGCACGTTCCCCGGCCAGGCGTAGCCGGCCAGGCGCCGGAGCGCCTCGGGCTCGAAGCCCTCCAGCGTCCGCCGGGCGGCGCGGGCGTGCTTCTCCAGGAAGTGGACGGCGAGGAGGGCCACGTCCTCGGCCCGCTCGCGGAGGGGCGGCAGCGCGACCGGGAAGACGTGGAGCCGGTAGAAGAGGTCCTCGCGGAAGCGGCCGGCGCGGACCTCCTCGCGGAGGTCGCGGTGGGTGGCGGCGATCACCCGGACGTCGACCTTCACCGGCTGCGTGTCCCCGACCCGCCGGATCTCCTTCTCCTGCAGGGCGCGGTTGAGCTTCACCTGCGCCGGGAGCGGCAGCTCCCCCACCTCGTCGAGGAAGAGCGTCCCCCCGTTCGCCTCCTCGAAGAGCCCGGGGCGGGCGGCGGCCGCGCCCGTGAAGGCGCCGCGGACGTGGCCGAAGAGCTCGCTCTCCACCAGCTCCCCCGGCAGGGCCCCGCAGTTCACCGGCACGAAGCGCCGCTCCCGGCGGGCCGAGTGGTAGTGGACCGCCCGGGCGGCGAGCTCCTTCCCCGTCCCGGTCTCGCCCAGGAGGAGGACGGTGATGTCGAGCCCGGCCGCCTTCTCGAGCAGGCCGTAGGCCTCACGCATCCGGGCGCTCCCGCCCACCAGGTTGTGGAAGCCGGGCGCGGCCGGGCCGGCCGCCGCCCGGGCGGCGTCGGCGAGCCGCTTGTGCTCGAGGGCCCGCTCGATCACCCCCTGGGCCGCGTCCGGGTCGAAGGGCTTCTCCAGGTAGTCGAAGGCCCCCGCCCGCATCGCCCGGACCGCGTCGGCCACGGTGGCGTAGCCGGTCATCATCACCACCTCGGTCTCCGGGGCGCGGGCCTTCACCGCCGCGAGGAGCTCGAAGCCGTCCGCCCCCGGCATCCGGATGTCGGTCACCACCACGTCGTAGGGGCGGCTGGCCACCAGGGCGAGGGCCCGGGCCCCGTCCTCCGCCTCCTCGACCGTGGCGGCGTCCGCCAGGATCCGGGCCACGAGCCGGCGCATGTTCTCCTTGTCGTCGGCCACCAGCACCCGGGCCCGCTCGCTCATCCCGCCACCTCCTGCGCCCTCGGCCGGGCGAGGGCCCGCGGCAGCGCCAGGGCGAACCGGGCCCCGCCCTCCGGCCCCGGGCCGGCCAGGAGGTCGCCGCCGTGCGCCCGGGCGATGGCCTGGGAGACCGCCAGGCCGAGCCCGGTCCCCCGCGGCTTGGTGGTGAAGAACGGCTCGAACAGCCGCGCCTGCGCCTCGGGGGCGATCCCGGGGCCGGAGTCCTCCACCGCCACCTCGGCCACCGCGCCCCGGTCGGCCACCCGGACCGCCACCCGTCCGCCGGGGCCGGCCGCCTCCGCCGCGTTCCGGATCAGGTTCACCAGCACCTGGCGGAGCTTCTCCGCGTGCCCGGGCGCCCGCCCCGCCCCCTCCACCGCCACCGCCACCCCCTGGAGCAGGTGGGCCTCGCCCAGCCGGGCCACCACCTCGTCGGCCAGGGCGCGGAGGTCCACCGGCTCGCCCGCCGCCGGGAGGGGGCGGGAGAGATCGAGGAGCCCCTCGACGATCTCCTTGGCCCGGATCGCCTCCTCCTCGATGACCGCCAGGTCGGCGGCCGCCGCGCCGTCGGCCTTGCGCCGCAGGAGCTTGGCGTAGCCGAGGATCACGCCCAGCGGGTTGTTGATCTCGTGGGCCACGCCCGCCGCCAGCCGGCCGATCCCGGCCAGCTTCTCGGAGCGGACCAGGAGCTCCTGGTGGGAGCGGAGGGCCGCGGTCATCTCGTTCAGGCGCCCGGCGAGCGCCACCAGCTCCGGCGCGCCGCGCACCTCGAGGCGGGTCTCGAGGTCCCCCTCGGCGATCCGGGCGGCCCCGGCCTCGAGCTGGGCGACCGGGACGGCGATGGAGCGCGCGGTGGAGAGCGCCACCCCGGCGGCGAGGAGCGGCGCCGCCACGAGCAGGGCCACGAGCAGCCAGAGGGTCCGCCGCTCCACCGCCTCGGCCTCGGCGCGGGCCGCCTGGATCTCGGCCTCGGACCGGGCCACCAGGGCGCCGGTCAGGTCCTGGATCCCGGTCACCACCAGCTGCGCCCGTGCGTGCTCGTCCTGGACCGTCGCCCGGTCGCCCCGCAGGACCGCGGGCACGATCGCCTCCCGGAAGATGCGGTCGAGCCGGCCGCTCTCCGCCTCGATCCGGTCCACCAGGGCCCGCTCCTCCGCCCCGCCCGCCGCGGCGCTGAGGGCCCCGGTGAGGGCGAGCACCCGGGCCCGCGCCTCGCCGTAGAAGCCCAGGTGGCTCTCGTCGCCGATGATGATGGTGTGGGCCTGGTGGGCGTACTGGTCGCGCACCGCGCTCGCCAGCTCGAGCGAGAGCCGGACCGCGGCCTCCCGGCCGGCGGTCTCGACCATCACCCGGTGAATGCGGGCCGATCCGGCGATGGTCGCCGCCGAGGCGGCCACGAGCAGGAGCACCAGCGCCCCCAGGCCGAGGGCGATCCGCTGCGCGGTGCCGAGCCGCCGATCCGTTCGCCTCATCTCGTCGCCAACCGCCGGGAAGGGGCACGCCTTCCCGGACGGGGGTTCCCGGAGGCGAGTGTAGCGGAAGGCGGGCCGCCGCGCCGCCGGGCGACCCGGGGTCGGCGTGGCGAGTCCTCCGTGTAAACGGATGCAGGGCATCACGTTGGTCAGGGATGTTCCAGGTTCGTCTGCTTGACAGGACACACGTCTGCTAAATAGGATTCCGCCTCGGAGACCGAACCATGCCCACCCTCCCCCGCCCGCACGGCGGCACCCTGATCGACCGGACGGCGGCGCCCCTCGAGGCCGCCGCCCTGACCGCCCGGGCGCCCGGCCTCCCCTCCCTCTCCCTGGAGCCCGATCAGCTGGACGAGCTCGAGCTCCTGGCCACCGGCGGCGCGAGCCCGCTCCGGGGCTTCCTCGGTCGCGAGGACCACCGGAGCGTCCTCTCCCGGTGGCGGCTCGCCTCCGGCCTGCTCTGGCCCTGGCCGCTCACCCTGCCGGTGGCGGCGGAGCGGCTGGGCCGCTTCCCTCCGGGCGCCGAGGTGGCGCTCCGCGATCGGGCGGGCCGCCTGCGCGCCGTCCTCACCGTCTCGGACGCGTTCGTCCGCGACCCGCAGGAGGAGGCGCTGGCGCTCTTCGACACCACCAACCCGGCCCACCCGGGCGTGGCCCGGCTCCTCTCCCGTCCGTCGGGCGCGCTGGGCGGCGAGGTGGTGGCCCTGCCCTTCCCCGCCGACCGCCCGCTGGCCGAGCGGCGGCTCTCCCCGCGCGAGCTCCGCCGGCTCCTCTCCGCCCGCGGGGTCTCCCGGGCCGCCGCGCTCCACCCGCGGGGCGCCCCCACCCGCGTCCAGGCCTACCTCGCCCGCCTGGCCCTCGGCCTCGCCGAGGTGCTGGTGATCCACCCGCCGGCCTCCGCCGGAGAGGCCGCCGTCGCCGCCTGGGACGAGGTCGCCGCCTCGCTCCCGGAGGGGAGGGGGATCGTGGCGGCGCTGCCCGCGCCCGACCGGTACGGCAGCGGGCGCGAGGTGCTCCTCGAGGCCCTGGTGCGCCGGAACTACGGCCTGTCCCAGCTCTTCGTGGTGCGCCCCGGCGATCAGCTCCGCCCCACCGACGGCCTCCCGCCCGACATCGACGCGTCCGAGGTGGGCGTCTCGATCCTCCCCTTCGCCGCCGAGCTGTCGCTGCCGGGCGGCGAGGGGCTCGCCGCAGCCGGTTAGGTACCCGCGCGACGCTCTCCGGTCGAGGAGTGGACCGGGCCGCGGGGAGCACTCGCCCGCGCGGCCAGCGCACCATCGACTTGCTCGTGAACCTCGGGGCACATGATGCGGGCCCGCATGATGCCGGATCGCGGCCGGGGTGGGTATGCTCCCACGGCGCCGGGCCGCACTGGGCGATTCCCGGCGCCGCCCTTGGACCTCGCCGAGCCCACCCCCGCCGAGCGCCGCCTGCGCGCCGTGCCCTGGGAGGCCCTCCGCGGCCTGGGGCCGGCGCTGGAGGCCCCCCTCGGCGAGGTGCTCGCCGGCGCGGTCGCGGAGCGGGTCCTCGATCGGCTGCTCCGCGCGCGCCGGACGCTCGACGCGGCCGGCCGGGCGGCGGTGGCGGAGGCGGTCTTCGGGGTCGGCCTGTGGCGCCGGCGGCTGCGCCACGCGCTCGGGGATCCGGACGCGCCCCCGCGCCTCCTCCTCGCGGCGCTGATCCGGGACCTCGGGGGCCGGACGGACGCGGAGGCCGCCTGGCTCGCGGCCCTCGATCCGGCTGGGCTCCCGCCGTCGCGGCCGCCCCCGGCCGGCCTCGCCGATCGCTTCTCCCTCCCGGACTGGCTGGCGGACGAGGTGCGCCGCGCTGCCGGCCCGGAGGCGCCGGCCCTGGCGGCCGCGCTCGACCTGCCCGGCCCGGTGACGCTCCGCGCGAACCGCGCCCGTCTCGATCGCGCGGCGCTCGCCCGCCGGCTCGCGGCCGAGGGGGTGGCGACCCGGCCCGGGTCGCTCGCGCCGGAGGCGCTGATCGTCGAGGGCGAGCGGCCGAACGTCTACGGCCTCGAGGCCTTCCGCGCCGGGCTGCTCGAGGTCCAGGACGAGGGGAGCCAGCTGCTCGGGACGGCGCTCGGCGCCCGGCCGGGCGAGGTGGTGCTCGACGCCTGCGCGGGCGCGGGCGGGAAGGCGCTGCTCCTCGCCGCCGAGGTGGGGCCGGCCGGCCGGGTCCACGCCGCCGACCCCGATCTCGCCCGGCTGGCCCGGCTCCGGACCCGAGCCGTCCGCGCCGGCGTGGCGGACGCCGTGGTGGTCGAGGGCCCGGCGACGCCGCCGGGGCTCGAGGTGGACCGGGCGCTCGTCGACGCCCCCTGCTCCGAGCTGGGCGCGCTCCGGCGCGGGCCGGACCTGCGCTGGCGGATCGACCCGGCCGCCTTCGCCGCCCTCCCGCCGCTCCAGGAGGAGCTGCTCGGGCGCGCTGCGCGCCACGTCCGCCCGGGCGGCCGGCTGGTCTACGCCACCTGCACCTTCCGGGAGGAGGAGGACGAGGCCGTGGCGCGTGCGTTCGAGCGGACGCACCCCGGCTTCGTCCGCGTCGTCCCGCCCGTGCCGCCGGCCGCGCTGGGCCCGGACGGCTTCCTTCGCACCTGGCCTCACCGCCACGGGACCGACGCGTTCTTCGCCGCCGCCTGGGACCGCCGCCGCTGACCGGCTCCCTCGCCTCCGCCGCCGCCCGGGGATCGCGCCCCGGCCTGGCCCCAAGCGGCCCGGAAACCCCCGGTCGCCCGGGGGCATCCATCGGCGCGGAGGTTCCACCATGAGCAGCCTGAGGAGCGCGGTGCTGGCGGCCATCGGCCTGGCGGTCTCGGCGACGGGGTGCGGGAGCGGCTACAACGGCTCGTCCACGAGCTATCCGCCGCCGCCCGCCTGCACCGCCGCCACCGCCACGGCCACCACGGCGGTGTCGCTGTCCGGAATGTCGTTCGTCCCGTCCTGCATCACGGTCGCGAAGGCCGCCACCATCACCTTCACGAACGACACGCTCGCCACGAACCACACCGTCACCACCGACCCCGGTCAGCCGGAGGCCTTCGACAGCGGCTTCATCGCCACCGGGAACAGCTTCGCGCACACGTTCGCGAACGCGGCCGAGACGGTGAACATCCACTGCAACGTGCACCCCGGGATGACCGCCACGGTCATCGTCCAGTGACGCCCCCGGGGAGCGCGAGCGGCCGCCGGCTCAGAGGTCCGCGCGGAGCACCGCGCCCCGGGCGGCGTTGGTCACGAGGTGCGCGTAGCGCCGTAGCCAGGAGGAGCGGACCTCCTTCCGGCGCGGGTGGAAGGCGGCGCGGCGGCGCTCCAGCTCCACCTCCGGGACGTCGAGCGAGAGGCGGCGGGCCTCGACGTCGATGGTCACCGGATCGCCGTCCTGCACCAGGGCGATGGGGCCGCCCTCGGCCGCCTCGGGGGAGACGTGGCCGACGCAGGCCCCGCGGGTGGCCCCGGAGAAGCGGCCGTCCGTGACCAGGCCGACCTGCTCGCCCAGCCCCATCCCCATGATGAGCGAGGTCGGGGCGAGCATCTCCTGCATCCCCGGGCCGCCCTTCGGCCCCTCGTAGCGGATCACCACGAAGTGGCCGGCCCGCACCTTGCCGCCCATGATCCCGGCGATGGCGTCCTCCTGGGAGTCGAAGCAGATCGCCTTCCCCGTGAAGCGCCGCATCGAGGGCTGGATCCCGGCCGTCTTCACCACCGCCCCGTCCGGCGCCAGGTTCCCGAAGAGCACCGCCAGCCCGCCCACCGGTGAGTAGGCGGTCTCCAGCGTCCGGATCACCGCCGCGTCGGCGATGCGCGCCTCCCGGATCCGCTCCCCGACCGTCTCGCCGCTCACGGTGAGCGCCGCCTCGCGGACCGTCCCGCCGCGCCTCGCCACCTCGTGGAGCACCGCCGGCACGCCGCCCGCCCGGTGCACGTCCTCGATGTGCACGGTGGAGAGCGAGGGGGCGATCTTGGCGATGTGGGCCACCTTCCCGGCGACCGCCTCGATGTCGCGCAGGCCGAAGGCGACCCCCGCCTCGGCGGCGATCGCGAGCATGTGGAGGACGGTGTTGGTCGAGCCGCCCATGGCCATGTCGACCACCATGGCGTTGTGGATGGCGTCGGCGGTCACGATCCGGCGCATCCGGAAGCGGTCGTCGGCCGCGATCTCCACCGTCCGCCGGGCGGCCCGCCGCACCAGCGCCTCGCGCTCGGGCGTGAGGGCGAGCACGGTGCCGTTGCCCGGGAGGGCGATCCCCATCGCCTCGCAGAGGACGTTCATCGAGTTGGCGGTGAACATCCCGGAGCAGGAGCCGCCCGAGGGGCAGGCCCGGCACTCGATCTCGTGGAGCTCCGCGTCGGTCAGCTCCCCGCGGGCGCGCTTGCCCACCGCCTCGAAGGCGGTGTTGAGGTCGATCGCGGTCCCGTCCTCCCGGTGCCCCGCCTTCATGGGGCCGCCCGAGACGAAGACGGTGGGGACGTCCACCCGGAGCGCCCCCATCACCATGCCCGGCACGATCTTGTCGCAGTTCGGGATGCAGAGGAGCGCGTCGAGCTGGTGCGCGTTCATCATGGTCTCGACCGAGTCCGCGATCAGCTCGCGCGAGGGGAGGCTGTAGAGCATCCCCGCGTGGCCCATGGCGATCCCGTCGTCCACCCCGATGGTGTTGAACTCGAAGGGGACCCCGCCCGCCTTCCGGATCTCGTCCTTGGCGATCCGCCCGTACTCCTGGAGGTAGAAGTGGCCGGGGATGATGTCGACGTGGCTGTTCGCGATCCCGATGAACGGCTTGTCGAAGTCCTGGTCGCCGAGGCCGACCGCCCGGAGGAGGCTCCGGTGCGGGGCCCGCTCGAATCCCTTCTTGATCCGGTCGGAGCGCATCCGGCTCTTGTCGCAAACGGGCGGCGCCCGCGTCAACCGGGGGCGCGGGGCCCGGAGGGGCGATGGGCGCCCCTGCCCTCGCCGCGGTATGCATGCCCGATCATGCTCACCCCGGCGTTCGACGAGGCGGTGGCCCGGATCCGCGCCACCCTCGCGACCCGCCCTCCGCGCCCGCTCGCGCTGCCCGGCTTCCGCCGGGCGGCGGTCCTCGTCCCCCTCCTCGCCCGGCCGGAGGGCCCCAGCGTGCTCTTCACGCGGCGGGCCGAGACCCTGCCGCACCACCGGGGCGAGATCTCCTTCCCCGGCGGCGGGCTCGAGCCCGGGGAGAGCGCCGAGGGGGGCGCCCTCCGGGAGGCGGAGGAGGAGGTCGGCCTCGCGCCGGCGACGGTGGAGCTCCTCGGGCGGCTCGACGATCTCCCGAGCCCGGCCCGGTTCACCGTCACGCCGGTGGTCGCGGCGGTGCGGGCGCCGCCGCCCGCCTTCCTCGCCGCGGCGGCGGAGGTGGACGAGCCCTTCGAGCTCCCCCTGGAGCGCCTCCTCGACCCGGCCCTGCGACGCGCCACCCTCTGGGATCCGGCGGCGCTCCCCGGCCGGCTCCGGACCGCGCTCGCCGAGGCGGGGATGCCGTTCGAGGACGTGGACGCGGCCACCGGGCGCTGGCGGGTCTGGTCCTTCCACGCCGACCCGGCGCGGGTGGTCTGGGGGCTCACGGCGCGGGCGCTGGCCGGCCTCCTCGACCGGGCCTTCGGCGCGGGCTGATGGCGATTCGCGCTCGCGCGAGCGCGGGCGCCCGGTCTAAGCTCCCCGGGTGCGCCGCGCCTCCCTCCTTCGCCTCGCCCTCCTCCTCGGCGCCGCCGCCGGCTGCGGCGGCGGCTCCTCGCCGGGCCCGACGCCGGTGGTCCTGGGGGGGCCGTGTACCCATGCCGCCGAGTGCCAGACCGGCCTCGTCTGCCTCTCCGGGAAGTGCGAGCCCTTCGCCGCCGGCGCGTGCACCACGGCGCCCACCATCGCCCTGGGGACGATCGCCGGCCCCGCCACCGCTCCCTCGCCCTCCTCCACCTGCGCACCCCCGGTCTCGCCGGCGGTCTTCCCCACCGGCGGGGTGGTCGAGCTCGGCGTCCAGCGGGTGGGGACCGTGCTCTCCTTCGACGTCCCCGCGGGCACGGCGAGCTTCACCGTGATCGCCCAGGTGAAGGACGGCTCGGCCGCCGCCACCGTCAACCTCGGCGGCACGGCCTACCCGAACGCGGTCCAGCCCACCGCCCTCTTCGCCCCGGACGGCACCCCGTTCTACGACGCCGTGGACGCCTCCACCCACAGCGACCCGAGCGGCCTCCTCGCCTTCGACGCCGGGGTGGTCGCGGCGACGGGCGTCTTCACCGTCCCCTCCACCAGCCCCAGCCTCGACCTGGTCCGCTCCGCGGGGGCGGTTCAGGCCGGGACCTGGACCTTCACCCTCACCGACCTGGCTCGCGACTGCCCGAGGTTCGTCGGCTGCCCGTACGTCACCCCGGACACGAGCGGGCTCTACGATGTGAAGGTCCTCACCCGCCCCGGTCCGCTCCCCACCGCCGGGACGCTCGATCTCGACCTCTACCTCGTCTCCACCGACTCGACCCTCACCGCCGCCAGCGCGGTGAGCGGCGCCAAGGCGGCCGTCTTCCGGCGCTACGTCTCGGGGGTCGCCTCCGTGCTCCAGGCGGGCGGCGTCTGCCTGGGCTCGGTCCAGGTCCACGACGTCCAGCCCTGGGCGAGGTCCGCCTACTCGACGCCGAACGTGGACACCGTCGGCCCCTGCGACACGCTCTCGCTGCTCTTCGGCCTGGCCCTGCCGAGGAACGCCGTGCACGTCTTCCTGGTGGACGACCTCGTCAGCTCCCAGCTGCCCCCGGGGGCGATCGTCTACGGCATCGACGGCTCGATCCCCGGCCCCTCGGGCGTGCCGGGAGGCCCGAACAGCGGGGCGGCGGTGCTGAACGCGGACCTCGGGTCGGGGAGCTGCGGCGGCGGGTTCACGATCGGCGGCTGCGGCACCGACCTCGCCGCCTACGTGACGGCGCACGAGACCGGCCACTGGCTCGGGCTCTACCACACGACCGAGTCGGACGGCGCCCACTTCGACCCGCTCACCGACACGGCCAAGTGCGAGTGCGCCTCCTGCGTGTCGTCCTCGCAGCGGGCGGCCTGCGGCTCCACGGCCTACGTCACCGCCCCCGGGTGCGTCACCGCGCCGAGTTGCGCGGGCGGGGGGCACCTCATGTTCTGGGAGGCGTACCCCGGGTACTCCCAAGGCCTGCTCTCGCCCGAGGAGGGCGAGGTGATGCGCCTCAACCCCGCGGTCCACTAGGAGCCACGCCTTGGTCCCTGCCCCCGTCCTCCTCCTCGCCCTGCTCGTCGCCGCCGCGCCGGCCGAGCCCGGCACCGAGGACCAGGTGCGCGGCCTCCTCTCCGCCATCGATCGCCCGGTGCCGCCCGAGGCCTGGCGCGCCGTGGGGCCGGCGGCGGAGCCGGTCCTGGCGGCGATCGCGGGCGCCCCGGACGAGCTCCCCAGCCGCCGGGCGCGGGCGCTCGAGGGGCTCTCGGCGCTCGGGGGGGCCCGGGCGGAGTCGCTCCACCGGAGCCTGGCCGCCGACGCGAGGGCGCCCCGGCTGGTCCGGCGCACCGCGGTGCGCGGGCTCGGGCAGATCCTCCCGCCGGCGCGCCTCCTCCCCGCGGCCGGGCCGCTCCTCCGGGATCCCGATCCGGCGGTGCGTGCCGCGGCCGCCGAGGTGCTCGCGGCGCGGGCGCCGGCGGAGGCCTGCGGCGCGATCCGCACCCAGGCGGCCGGCGAGGGCGACGGGGAGCTTCGCTACCGGCGCGCGCTCCGGAGCTGCGGCGGCACTCGGCGGTGAAGATCGGCGATCGGGACGGGGCTCAGCGCGCCGGCCGGCGGCCGGCTGCGGGCCGGTAGCGCGCCCGCGAGCTGATCTCGCCGTCGAGATGCGCCACCTCGATCGTGCCGCCCTCCTCGACGCCTTCGTCCCGGAGCTCCACCTGGAAGAGCTGGACCGCCTCCCCCGGATCCCAGGCCCGGACGTGCGCCACGCGGCGCCCGGCGGGCGAGGAGAGGGTGCAGCGATAGAACGTCTCCCGGTGGTCGATCATGGCGGCTCTTCCTGGTCGGTTCGGTCGAACCTAGCAGGCGATCTGGGTCGTTTCCGTGGCGGCCCCGTGTCGAAACGGAAACGCGCCGACACACGCCCGCAACAGGATGGATCCACGGGGGATCCCCGGTGAGCCCCGCTCGGCAGGGCTCCCCCGTCGGCGGGCGGCTCCTTCGCCCGAACGGACCCCCGGTACGTGCCGCCGCCTGCCGCGCGGCGATCGTTCACGAAGCGTGACGTGCGGCCGGGTCGAGGCCGATCCGCGGCACCAGCGCCCGGTCCACGGCGTCGAGGAGCGGGACCTCCTGCACCGGCTTGGCGAGGAAGGCGTTCGCCCCGGCGGCGAGGAGGGCCCGCGACGCGCCCGGGTGGCCCGAGATCCCGATCACCGGGACGCGGGCGAGCCGCAGGTCCCGCGACCGGCGCAGGCACCGGATCACCTCCGCCCCCGGCATCTCCGGCATCACCTCGTCCACGAGCAGGAGGTCGGGGCGGAAGGTGGGCGCGAGCTCGAGCGCCGCCGGGCCGGACTCGGCGCCGGCCGCGAGGTGGCCCGCGCCCTCCAGGATCAGGCACAGGAGGGTGCGGATGAGGTGGTTGTCGTCCACCACCAGGATGCGAACGGGACGCGGCATCGGGCGGTCACCCTGCGGGCAGGCAGCCTTCCGGGAGGAGGACCCCGGGATCAGGGGAGCGACCACGACTCGTTCGGGATCCCTCGAAACCGCCGGGCGGGGCGGGCGCGACCGCGCGATTGCCGGCCGGGGCGGCCGCGGCTACCATCGCTCCTCGCGGGGCACGCCGGGGACGCACTCCCAGGAAAGGAACGGACATGGTCGGCGATCACATCCGGGCGCGCAAGGGTGGCCGGTGGCAGCACGGCATCGACTGCGGCGACCAGACCGTCATCCACCTCGTGACCGACGCCGGCGTGCCCGGGAGCCGTTTCCGCCGGAGCTTCCGGCCGGAGTTCCTGGCCGGCTCCGAGGCGGTCGAGGTGGTGACGCACCGGGAGCGGGTCTACCCGCCGCGCCAGGTGGTGGCGCGAGCCTTCAGCCGGAACCGCGACTCCGCCCTCTCGGCGATGTTCCGGGACTCGGAGCAGTTCGCCCTGTGGTGCAAGATCGGCCAGGTCTTCCAGGCGCCGGCGGCAGCCGAGCCGGGCGCCCCGGCCGCGAAGACGAGGCCGGCGGGGGCAGGCGGCGTGGGCCGGAAGGCGGCCCGCCCGGCGGCGAGGAAGGCGGCTCCGATGAAGGCGGCCAGGAAGGCCGCGAGGCCGAAGCCCGCGCGCAGGGCGCCGCGGAAGGC
>Ga0335076_10000333_pt1 | contig 42510 bp, 37 predicted proteins | sample Lox_Sample_25_FD_206717 | JGI IMG/M metagenome (GOLD analysis project Ga0335076, IMG submission 206717) | Soil microbial communities from Loxahatchee National Wildlife Refuge, Florida, United States - Lox_Sample_2.5 | ecosystem: Environmental > Terrestrial > Soil > Wetlands | place: USA... | reverse complement strand
CCGCGTTCGAGCCGCGCAACGCGCGCATCTCGGCCGCGAGCCTGCTGCGGAGCCGCCTGACGGCCGCCGTGCCCGGTTTGATCAGCAGCTTGCCGTTGCGGTAGCGGCGCACGTTGACACCGAGGAAATCGAACCCCTCAGTGAGGTGCACGATCTTCGTCTTGTCCTCGTTGAAGACAAGCCCCCGGGGCGCCAGCCACGCGGCGAGCTGAGCCTTGACCTGCTCGGCCTGCTGCCTGGAGTGGCAGCAGGCGACCAGGTCATCGGCGTACCTGACCACGACCGGGCAGCCGGGCACGGTGTCCCCGGCGTAGTAAGAACCCCAGGGCCGCGAACCGACACCACCAACAACGCAAGACTCGCCTCGTACCGCTTGACAACTTCTTCTTACGCTGGTGTCGCGGTGAGGTGAGGCGGCCACCTCGCGATCCTTCGAGATGGGGTAGTCAGAGACGAAGGAGAGCGAAGTGGCCGCAGGTGACATTGTGCCCGTTGCGAGCGAGATGTTCGAGCAGACTCTGGCGTCGGCGAGCCCGGATGTGCTGCGGGAGATGATCCGGGAGTTCGCGCAGCGGATGATGGATACCGACGTCGAGGTCCGGTGCAACGCGGGGTACGCGGAGGTCACGCCGGACCGGGTGAACTCCCGTAACGGATACCGGCGCCGGGAGCGGGACACCCGGGCGGGGACGATCGAGCTGGCGATCCCGAAGCTGCGTGCGGGGTTGTACTTCCCGGCGTTCCTGGAGCACCGGCGGCGGGCCGAGCGGGCGCTGGCCTCGGTCGTGGCGACCAGCTACCTGCTGGGCGTCTCGACCCGGAGGGTGGAAAAGCTCGCCGTCTCCCTCGGTGTCGTGGGCCTGTCCAAGTCGCAGGTCAGCGCGATGGCCGCCGAGCTGGACGAGCTGGTGGAAAGCTTCCGGAACCGGCCGCTGGACGCCGGCCCGTACACCTTCGTGTGGATCGACGCGCTGACCCAGAAGGTCCGCGAGGGCGGCCGCACCGTCAACGTGCACTGCCTGATCGCCACGGGGGTCAACGCGGCCGGGTACCGGGAGATCCTCGGCGTGGACGTGACCAGCTCATCTTCGAGCAGCCCGGCCCGGCTTCGGTCCGCGCCCAGCACGCCCAGGTCGTCGCCGCGCTCGAGGCCAAGCTCCCGGCCGCTGCGGCCCACCTGGACGAGGCCCGCGAGGACATCCTGGCCTTCACCGCGTTCCCCCGCGAGATCTGGCGGCAGATCTGGAGCAACAACCCGCAGGAGCGGCTGAACAAGGAGATCCGCCGCCGCACCGACGTGGTAGGCATCTTCCCCGGCCGCGACGCCATCATCCGGCTGGTCGGTGCGGTGCTGGCCGAGCAGAACGACGAATGGACCGAATCCCGCCGCTGTATGGGCCTGGAAATCCTCCGCCGCCTGCCGGAAAGCCGCCCAGCCCGATCTGGGAAACAATAGCACTAGTGAGGCTGGATTGATAGCAGAGGCAATTCCTGCTTAAATAGAAATAGATCGCGAGGTGGCCATTTCATACACCACCTCCCGGGACGTGGCCGGGACGTGCTGCCGCTATCGGATTTTGGGCACCGTGAGCTTTTACCGACGCCACAGTGGGGGCATCGCTGTACCCAGAGACTGGGCGAAACACGCTGTGGCCCTGCGTACCGATATCCGCCGCGGAGATAAATCTGCGGCTATTGCACCGCCGAGATAAACCTGTGATGCTAGCGATATGACGGAAGGCTATTAAAAGCTACCGACAGGCACCGGCCCACGCACCTAGTCGGGGCACTCGCTGCCCGCGACGGCCACGATGCGATGGGGAGGACCAGGAAGGACGGGCCGAGGATATCCCAAGGCGGTGGTCCGCCTGGCTGGCCGCCGCCGTCGCCCGCCATATCAAGGAGCACCACTGTTGACCGGTTACGACGCTGCCATGCAGATCTTCGGCACCGGGTATGCCCGGCGGCGGCTACGCCCGCACGAGCGGGCCGCCTTGAAATGCCTACGCTCGATCGCCGGGCGGTTCTTCGCCGGCGACCCGGAGTGGGAGCATCTGTTCTGTGGCGGCGCGACCGGCTACCAGCCCTACGGAACCCGGTGGGCCGATCCGGATACCGACGACCCTGCCCGCCGTGACGGGTGCGAGCGGCTGGACGACTGGGCCGGTCACGGCATCCCCGGCATCGGCCAGATGCCGATGCTCCAGGTTGCGCTTAACTGGTGGCAGTACACCGCAGCCCGGATTGCCGATCAGACCCTGGGCGGAATCGCTGCGCGCTACGCTTACCAGCGCACCTGGGACTTCCGGCCGACGTCCTGGCTGGAAGCCAGCTGGTACCCTAACTTTGGTGACGGCATTGCGCCGCACATGGACGGGCACTTGATCACTGTCCTCGCCGTGGACGGCCCCGGTCTGGAGGCCGACACCGGCGCCGGGATGGCCCCCCTCTGGGGCGGTCCCGACGAGCTCGTCATCTTCCCCGGCGAACTCATGGCCGCCATGACCGCCGGAGATCACGCCGCTGAACGATCAGGTCGCCGGGGACCACCGGCCCGGTCGGCTGTCGGTCATGTACTTCGTCAATCCGCCATTCAAGGGACAGGTCCCACCTCATGTCGGCGCGCGTGCCGCTATCGCCGAGCTGGCCCTGACCCGGTGTACGATGTTTGGCCAGCAAGTCCCTGCCGACCTGCTCCCCTGACCGGCCCCCGGGAATCAGCGTGCGGCCCGGGCAGGCGCACGGTCCGGCCCGCGGGGGCCAGCTCTCCCGCAACAGCATCGACGCGGCGGCCGTGCAACCGGTCTTGGACTTGAGCGCCGCCCGGGACGTCAGCGCCGCCGCCCCGGGCCCTGCCCCCCGAGGTAGCCGCCGCGCAGCGCGTAGTCGGCACCCCGCAGCAGTGCGTGGCATGGACTGGCAGACCACGGCCCGGTACTACACCAAGGCACGCACCCACCCCCACGCCATGGCCGGGGATCTGTCAAGCGTCCCGCGCGCGGCCTGCTCACCGACCCGGCCTGGATTATTTAACACCTACGGACAGGGGAACGTGATGAACCACCCGGAACTGCCGACCGTGGCCCCGCAGCCGACGGTGACCTGTGGCGGTCCGAGACCGGTGCCGCGGCCCCGGACGGACAACCGGCCCCCCGGCCCACGCTGTCGGCCGCAACCCTGGTGGCCGCCGTGATTACACTCCTCTGGGAGGGCGTAACCGCAGCTATCGCCGCAGTTTTGGCGGTGTCGGCGAACTGGGACTACGTGCGAGAGGTCGCCAAGCGCGAGGCAAGACCGCGGCTGGCCTCATGGGTCATCTGGACCGTCGCCATGACCGTTGGCTCGGCTGGCGCGGCACGGATGGGCCAATGGCCTGCCGCGGTCCTCGGCTTCGCCGGCGCGGCCACGTGCGGATCGGTCGTGGTGGCCGGATGGCGCTGCGCGGATAAGAAACTGACCTGGCTGGACGGGTTCATTCTCCTGGCTGGCGCTGCCGGGATCGTGCTGCTCACCGATGCCATGCTGTGGCCAGACCGGTTCCCGTTGAGCATCGCCATCGGCATCTCGGTGCTGACCGACCTGTGCGCGTTCGTTCCGACCTACGACAACGCCCGCAAGGGGGAGGAGGCCCCCCGCCCTTACATCATAGACACGATCGGCGCTGCGGCCGCCTTGGTCGGCGCCCGTCATTTCCCCCAGCCAGTCGGCGTCATTTACCCGGCTTACCAGCTGGTAGCGTGCGCGGCGGCCGCCTGGCTGGCCGCTATCGGCAAGGCGCGCGACGACAAGGCACGTCCGACCGCCGCTATACCGCCACCTCGAGTTGCACCTGATTGCGATACCGCCGCCTCGAGTCACACCCCGGCCCCGGCTGCGACGGCGGGTAGCAGGTCAGGTGACGCCGCGGGTTCACCTCGTACTGACCCTGCCGGACAGCGTAATAGTCGGTTAGGTTGACCTCCGCGGTCGCCTGGGCGCGGGAGCGGACCGCGAGCCCGGAGGCGTTGCTGGCGCTGGTGGTGGACCTGAAGTACTTCCAGAAGATGGCGCGGTTCTGCTCACGAGGGGGAGATCCCCAGGCCGTCACCGACCATGTGCGGCACTGCCTGGGACTATCCCCGGAGATGGAGCCTGATCACGGGCGGCGCGGACCGCCAAGTGGCACCGCAGGCAGGTGCGGGCACGCCAGGGCGTGACCCTGTGACCAGCAGCGGGCCAGAACGGTGGCGGCGGCCGCGCTCTGCGGGGCGCCGCTGGTGAAGACCACCCGCCGGGCCTCCCGGCGCATTCCCCGCCCGCCTCCAGGGGCACGATCATGCGCCGCCGGTATCGCCCACAGCGGGCTGCCGGAGCTCTCCCCGGCGGCGGGGGCCAGGGCGAGGACGGCATGCACCAGCGCTTGCCGCTGCTGCCACGTATCCCGCTCGGAGATTACCGGGCCGGACGTGGCGGTGGCTTTCATGAGCCTTTCGGCCTCGCGATAGCGTTCCGGGCCGGTCATCGGTCCTCCAACTGGTCTAGGTGCCTGGCACTGAGGTCATACCGCGCGCGCTCACCGGCCGAGCGGGGTGACCAAGGTCACCGGGCCCGGGGCGGCTCCGGCGCCGGCGGGCCGGCCGGGCGCAGCCGGCCGGCACGGCCGGGCGGGCGCTGACCCCCGGGCGGACGGAGACCTGGGCGAATACCACGAGGAGCCGCCTTCGTGGCGACCTTCGCGGCGGGGTGAACATCCGGCATGTCGTGCCTGCCCGTTGCGGGCGAGACTGCCCCTGGTGACCGGCGATCGGGTAGCCTGGCCACTCTGGATACCGCCCGGCCCGCGCGCCGTGACCCGCCTGGAAATCATGACGAGCGACACCGCTAAACGAGAAACGAAGCCGCAAGCCAAGCCGGAAACCTTCCGCTCACACCTGCCTGCCATTGTGGCCGCCAGCACCGGGACCGTGCTCGCCGCGGTCCTGGGCAGCCTGATCGGCACCGCCGGCACCATCGTCGGGATGGTGATCGGCAGCCTTGCCTCCGGGACATGCTCCTGGTGGGCCGAGCGGGGCATCCGGCGGTCCGCGGCCCTTGCCACCGCCCGGGCCGAGGCCCTGCGCTCCCGTGGATACCATGTGCACCCCGGCGGTCACTACGAGATCACCGCGGCCGCCGCGGCAGTCACCCAAGCCGAGGTCACTAAGGCCGGGGGAACCCAGGCCGGGGGAACCCAGGCCGAGGTCAGGGCGGTCGGCGCGCGTCGGCACGGCCGGCCGAGCCGGTCCCGCCGGTGGGCCGGTCCCGCCGCGTTCATCGTCGCCGCGTTCATCGGCTGCGCTGTCGTGATCACCCTGATGGAAGTTGCCGCCGGCAAGCCGGTGTCCGCCGTAGTCCAGGGCAAGCCGGGCCACGGCACCACCCTCGGTGGCGGAGCCGTCGGCAAGGCCGCCCCGGCCAGCCCGTCACCCAAACCGTCAGGCAGCCTGTCACCCAAACCGTCAGGCAGCCAGTCACCCACGTCATCGGTCAGCACGACGGGGCCCGCCGCCACCAACACGGCGCCCGGCCGCGCCAGCAGCTCCCCTGCGTCCAGCACCGCGCCTGCGACCACCGCTCCCACCAGCACCAGCACCAGCACCAGCCCGGTCACCGGCACGCCGAGCCCCGCCACCCCCGTGGCCACGCCGACCGGCGGCGCAACTGCCGGTTAGGGCTCGTTCCGTAGAGCACAAGACGCGCCCCAGCGCGGCCCGCGGCGATCCGCGAGACGCGCCCAGCGGGGACGGTACCCGGACTGCACTAACCTGTACGGCGAAGCTGACCTCGTACGGCTGGACCTATGGCAGCCGCACGGCTGGACCTATCGCAGCGGAGGACGTCATTCACCGGCTGGTTCTGTGGAATATCGACCTGACCCTGGTCGATGTGGCCAGGGTGACCAGGGCGGCGTACGCTGAGGCGTTCCCCGCGGTAACCGGTCGGCCGCTCATAAAGTTGCCCCAGATGGCAGGCCGTTCGGAATCAGAGATCTTCTTCGACGCCCTCGCGCTGAACGCGGAGGTGAGCGCCGGGGGTGAGGCCGAGCGCCTGCTCAAGCCGTTCAGCGCCGAACTGGCCGCCGCTCTCGCCAAACGCCGCCAGGACCTGGTAGCCCAGGGCCGGGCGCTGCCCGGCGCGGCCGCGGCGCTGGCCGCCGTGGCCAAGCTCGACGGCCCGGTGGACAAGACGGTGCAGACCGTCCTGACCGGCAGCAGCAAGCCGAACGCCGTGCTGAAGCTGCGCGCGTTCGGGCTCGACCCCCATGTCGACTTCGACATCGGCGGCTACGGCCACGAGGCCTACCCCAAGGGCACCCTGATCCGGGTGGCCAGGGAGCGGGCCTCCGGCAAGTACGAAACCGCCTTCGGCGAGCCCGGCACCGTGTACATCGCGGACTCGCCGCGGGACGTGGCCGCGGCCCGGATCGGCGGCGCGCGGTCGCTCGCCGTGGCCAGCGGCCGGGCCAGCGCGGCCGGACTGCGCGACGCGGGGGCCGACGCGGTGCTGCCCGACCTCGCCGACACCGCCATGCTGACCGCCCTGATCGGGCGGCTCACCGCAGCACCCTGACCGGCTGATCCGCAAACATATGATCTGTACCACGGCGGGCGTTGCCAGGCACGCCGGGATGGCACGATGCTGAGACCATGGAGGATGATCCAACCAGGCGCGGCTACGGCGCGGTGCTCTGGGAGCCGGATGACAAGACGATCCGCGACGCCCGGGTAACCCGCTTCATGAGCTGGCTGGAGACCCGACGCAAGCCGCGCTTCGATGGCTACCGGGAGCTGTGGCAATGGTCGGTGGCGCAGCCCGCCGAATTCTGGACCGCGGTCTGGGACTACTTCGAGGTGCTCGGCGACCGCGGCGCCGGGCCGGCCCTGGCCGGGCCGGGCATGCCGGACGTCCGGTGGTTCGACGGGGCCACGCTGAACTACGCGCGTAACGCGCTGAGGACCGCGTGGACCGATCCCGACCGCACCGCGATCATCTTTGATTCCGAACGGGGCCGGGCCGGGAGCCTCGGCTACGGCGAACTCGCTCGCCAGGTGGCCCGGGTCGCCCGCGGCCTGCGTTCGCTCGGAGTGGGCCGCGGCGACCGGGTGGCCGCGCTGCTGCCGAACGTGCCCGAGGCGGTCATCGGCCTGCTCGCCACCGCGAGCCTGGGCGCGATCTGGTCGTCGTGCTCGCCGGACTTCGGCGCGCGCAGCGTGATCGACCGGTTCGCGCAGATCGGGCCGAAGGTGCTCATCGCCTGTGACGGCTACGCCTACAACGGCAAGGAGTTCTCCCGGGCGCAGCTGCTTGACGACGTGCTGACCGCCTTGCCCGGCCCCCCCGCGGTGGTGATGGTGCACCTGCTCGACCGGCCCGAACCGGCCCCCGGCGTGCTGCGCTGGGACGATCTCGGGCGGGGGGTGCCAGGGGGGCTGACCGGTTCGCCCCCCCGTGGCCAGCACGGCTCCGGCGCGGAGGTGCGGGAGCCGGAGTTCGAGGAGGTGCCGTTCGCGCACCCGCTCTGGGTGGTCTACTCCTCGGGTACCACCGGGCTGCCGAAGCCGATCATGCACGGGCACGGCGGCATCGTCCTGGAGCACCTCAAGGCGCTCTCGTTCCATCAGGACCTGCGGCCGGGCGACGTCTTCGCCTGGTACACCACGACGGGCTGGATGATGTGGAACTACCTGGCCGGGGGTCTGCTGGCCGGCGTGACCATCGTGCTGTACGACGGCAGCGCCAGCTACCCGGAGACGGACCAGCTGTGGCGGCTGGCGGCCAGGCACGGCGTCAGCTACCTCGGCGTCGGCGCGCCCTACCTGGTGGCCTGCATGAAGGCGGGGCTGCGCCCGGGCGATATCGGCCTGCCGAGGCTGCGCGCCATCGGCTCGACCGGCTCGCCGCTGCCGCCCGAGGCGTTCGGCTGGGTGTACGAGCAGGTCAAGCCGGACCTGCTGCTCGGCTCCTACTCGGGCGGGACCGACCTGTGCACCGGCATTGTCGGCCCGTGCCCGCTGCTGCCGGTGCGCGCCGGGATCATCTCCGGGCGCTGCCTGGGGGCCGAGGTGGAGGCCTTCGACTCCGGCGGCAAGAGCGTCACCGGCCAGGTCGGCGAGTTGGTGATCACCCAGCCGATGCCGTCGATGCCAGTCGGCTTCTGGAACGACCCCGATGGCGTCCGGTACCGGGAGAGCTACTTCGACATCTATCCCGGGGTGTGGCGGCACGGCGACTGGATCGAGCTGCTGCCCGATGGCGGCTGCGTCATCTACGGCCGCTCCGACGCGACGCTGAACCGCGGCGGCGTCCGGATGGGCACCAGCGAGTTCTACCGGGCCGTCGAGGCCTTCGACGAGGTCGCCGACAGCCTGGTGGTGGACACCGGCCGGCTCGGCGAGGAGGGTCGGCTGATCCTGTACGTGGTGCCCGCCGAGGGCGCCGAACTCGGCGACGACCTGGCCCGCCGGCTCCGTGCCGCGCTCCGCGCGCTGTTGTCGCCCCGGCACGTGCCCGACGAAATCCACCAGGTACCGGGCATACCTCGCACGCTGTCAGGTAAGAAGCTCGAGGTACCGGTGCGTAAGATCCTGCAGGGCACGGAACCGGAGCGGGCCGCCGACCCGAACGCGCTGGCCGACCCGGACGTGCTCGGGTACTTCGGCCGGTTCCGGGGCGGTGCCCAGCCTTCTCGGTTACTTGAAGTAACAACCCTGTCACAAAGGGGTGGCAGGGTTGTCGGGCCGGGATGTGGCGAGACGGCAGATCAGCTCAGTGGGTGAGTGGACACGAAGGGGTGGACGCGAATGCCGGACGGTTACGCGGACGAGGTCAGGGACGCCCTGCTGGCCAAGGCGCGCCAGGCGTGGAAGGACGACCCCGCGCTGAGCGCCCGGGCGCTGGGTGACGGGAGCGGCGACGATAGCGTCTCCTGCTACCTGCGCGCCTACTACCAGCGCGTCGCCACCGAGGACCTGGCTCCGCCGTCGCGCCTGGCGGCGGTCGCGGAAACGCACGCCCGGCTCGGCCTGAGCCGCCCGCAGGGCCGGGCCCTGGTCCAGGTCCGCGTGCCTGACGACGCGCACCTGAACCCGGTGAGCCGGTCGGGCCTGGTCGTGGACATCGTCACCGACGACATGCCGTACCTGGTCGACTCGGTCACGACCGAACTGAACCGGCACGAGGCCGAGATCCTGCTGCTCGTGCACCCGCTGCTGCGGGTGCACCGGGATGTGACCGGCGGGCTGCGCGGCATTCTCGGCGTGTGCGGGGACGAGAACGCCGAGGACATCTACGACGACGAGGCGTTCGCCGCGGGCGAGCTGACCGAGTCGTGGATCCACGTCGAGCTCGGCCCGCCCAGGGACAAGGTGACCGCTGACCGCCTCGCGGACGACCTCAGGCACGTACTCGACGATGTGCGGGTGGCCGTGGAGGACGAGCCGCGGATGGGCGCGGCGGCTCGCCGCCTGGCCCATGATCTCGGCGGGGAACCGGGCAGCGACCAGGCCGAGCACGGCGACCTGCTGCGCTGGCTGGCGGACGGCAACTTCCTGTTCCTCGGCTACCGTGAGTACGACCTGGTGCAGACCGAGGCGGGCACCGGGATGCGCTCGGTGCCCGGCACCGGGCTCGGCATCCTCCGTCACGAGCGGAGGGGCCGGGCGGCGGTGCGCATGCTGTCCACCCAGGTGGTACGGCGAGCCCAGGACCCGGACGAGAGGCTCGTGCTGGCCAAGGCCAACTCCAGGTCCACCGTGTACCGGGCCAACTACCTGGACTACGTCTCGGCCAAGAAGCGCGGCAGTGCTTCCCCGGGGGGACGACCCCCCCAGACCCCCCCGGCGGGGCGTGGCCCGGGGGGACGCCACCCCCAGACCCCCCCGGACGGGAACGGCAGGGTCATCGGGGAGTTCCGGTTCCTCGGCCTGTACACGCACGCCGCGCACACCGCCCCCATCGCCGGCATTCCCGTGCTGCGGCGCAAGCTGGCCCAGGTCCTGGCGGCGGCCGGGCTGCCGGCGGACAGCCACGACGGGAAGGATCTCACCGAGATCCTCGAGGACCTGCCGCGCGAGGAGCTGTTCGAGATCTCGGCGGCGGAGCTCACCCCGATCGCGCTCGGTGTGCTGCGGCTGAGCGAGCGCAAGCAGACCCGGCTGTTCCTGCGCCGGGACCGGTACGGGCGCTACATGTCCTGCCTGGTGTACCTGCCCAGGGACCGGTACACCACCAAGGTCAGGCTGCGCGCGCAGGACATCTTGAAGCAGGAGCTGCACGGGGCCTCGGTGGACTACAGCGCCACGATCGGGGACTCGGCCCTGGCCCGGCTGTACGTGGTGGTCCGGGGCGCGCCGGGACGGCCGGTGCCGCAGGTCGACGTGGCCGCCCTGGAACGCAAGCTGGCCGCGGCGGTCAGGTCCTGGGACGAGGACCTCACCGCCGAGGCGACCCTGGTGCTCGGCGAGGAGCGGGCCCGGGAGCTGCTCGACCGGTTCGGCGCGAGCATCCCCGAGACGTACAAGGCGGACGTCACCGCCGTGGACGCGGTCGACGACCTGACCACGATGCTCGCGCTGCGCGAGTCCGGGACCGAATTCGCGCTCCGGCTAGTGAAGCACCCGGAACGGTGGACGCTGGTGGTGTACCGGTCCGGCACCCCGATCACGCTGTCCGACGTGCTGCCCCAGCTGCAGCACATGGGGCTCGAGGTGGTCGACGAGCACCCGTACCACTTCGCCGGGATCTCCGGCGCCGGCTCGTTCTGGATCTACGAGTTCGGCCTGCGGCCCCTGGCCGCCGCGGCCTCGGGCAGCCTGCGCCAGATCTTCGAGGAGGCGCTGACCGCGCTGTGGCTCGGCCAGACCGAGGACGACGGGTTCAACGCGCTGGTGCTGAGCGCGGGCCTGACCTGGCGCGAGGTGACCCTGCTTCGCGCCTGCGCGAAGTACCTGCGCCAGGGCGGGATGCGGTTCAGCGAGGACTACGTGCAGCGGGTGCTACGGTCCAACGGGGCGATCACCCGGCTGCTGATCCGGCTGTTCGAGTCCAGGTTCGACCCGGAGCGGCAGTCCGGCGCGGCCGAGCGCGGCGAGGCCATCACCGAGGAGATCTGGGGCCAGCTTGACGAGGTGACCAGCCTGGATGCCGACCGGATCCTCCGGTCGTACCTGGCGCTCATCGAGGCTGCCTTGCGGACCAACTACTACCGGCCGCAGAGCCCGGGCGGGGCCGACGGACCTCCCTACCTGGTGCTCAAGCTGGATCCCCGGGCCGTGCCTGGGCTGACAGAACCGCGGCCGAAATTCGAGATCTTCGTGTTCTCGCCCCGGCTGGAGGCGGTGCACCTGCGTTTCGGCCGGGTGGCGCGCGGCGGGCTGCGCTGGTCGGACCGGCTGGAGGACTTCCGCACCGAGGTGCTCGGCCTGGTCAAGGCGCAGGAGGTCAAGAACGCGGTGATCGTCCCGTCCGGCGCCAAGGGCGGCTTCGTGTGCAAGCGGCTGCCCGACCTGGCCGACCGCGAGGCGCACCAGGCGGAGGTGCTGGCCTGCTACAAGACGTTCATCGCGGCCATGCTCGACGTGACCGACAACATCGTCGGCGACAAGGTGGTGCCGCCGCCGGGCGTGGTCCGCCGGGACGGCGACGACCCGTACCTGGTGGTGGCGGCGGACAAGGGCACCGCCACGTTCTCCGACACGGCCAACGATGTCGCCGCCGGGTACGGCTTCTGGCTCGGCGACGCGTTCGCCTCGGGCGGCTCGGAGGGCTACGACCACAAGAAAATGGGCATCACCGCGCGCGGCGCCTGGGAGTCGGTGCGGTGGCACTTCGCGGCGCTCGCGCTGAACCCGGATACCGACGACTTCACCGCGGTCGGCGTGGGTGACATGTCCGGCGACGTGTTCGGCAACGGGATGCTGCTGTCGCGGCACATCAGGCTGATCGCGGCCTTCGACCACCGGCACGTGTTCATCGACCCGGCCCCGGACCCGGAGACCAGCTTCGCCGAGCGGGCCCGGCTGTTCGCGCTGCCCAGGTCGTCCTGGGCGGACTACGACCCGGCGCTGATCTCGCCCGGCGGCGGGGTCTGGCCGCGCAGCGCGAAGTCGGTGCCGGTGCCACCGCAGGCGCGCACCGCCCTCGGCATCGGCGCCATGGTCACCGCGCTGCCGGTGGACGAGCTGATCTCCGCCGTCCTGGCCGCGCCCGTGGACCTGCTGTGGAACGGCGGGATCGGCACCTACGTCAAGGCCAGCACCGAGTCGCAGGCCGACGCGGGGGACCGGTCCAACGACGCGGTCCGGATCGACGCCACCCGGCTGCGCGCCCGTGTCATCGGCGAGGGCGGCAACCTCGGCCTGACCCAGGCGGCCAGGATCGAGTACTCGCTCGGCGGCGGCCTGATGAACACGGACTTCATCGACAACTCGGCCGGGGTGGACACCTCCGACCACGAGGTCAACATCAAGATCCTGCTGGCCGACGCGATCCGCGACGGGGCCATTCCGGCGTCCGCCCGGCACGATCTGCTCGAGGACATGACCGGCGAGGTCGCCACCCTGGTGCTCCGGCACAACTACCGGCAGAACATGGCGCTGGCCGTGGCCAGGTCCCAGGCCCACGCCCTGCTGCACGTGCACGCGCGGTACCTGCGCAAGCTGATCAGGGACAAGCGGCTCAACCTGGAACAGGACGTGCTGCCGACCGAACGGGAGATCGCCGAGCGCCGGTCCTCGGGCGGCGGGCTGACCAACCCCGAGCTCGCGCTGCTGCTGGCGCACACCAAGATCGCGGCGGGGGAGGAGGTGCTCACCTCGGGCCTGCCCGACGACCCGTACCTGCGCCGCGTGCTCGGCACCTACTTCCCAGTCCCGCTGCGGGACAGGTTCGCGGACCTGATGGAAGCCCACCCGCTCCGCCGGGAGATCATCACCACCTCGGCGGTCAACGAGATGATCGACACCTCGGGGACCACGTTCCTGTTCCGGCTGATCGAGGAGACCGGCGCGTCGGTGCCCGACCTCACCCGGGCCTGGCTGGTCGCCCGCGAGGTGTTCGACATGTCGGCCTTCTGGCGCCAGGTGGAGGGCCTCGAGGGCCGGGTCGGCATCGGCGCGCAGATCACGCTGCTGCTGGAGGGGCGCAAGCTGACCGAGCGCGCGGCCCGGTGGCTGCTGCACAACCGGCGGCCGCCGTTCGACATCCAGGCCACCGTGGGTTTCTTCGCCGACGGCGTGCGGACGGTCCGTTCCGGCCTGCCCAAGCTGCTCACCGGCCGGGACCTGTCCGGGTTCGAGGAGCGGCGGGACTCCTACCTGGACCTGGGCGTGCCGCTGGACCTGGCCGAACGGGTCGCCGCCTTGGTGCCGACCTACTCCGCCTTCGACATCGTGCAGGTGGCCGCCTCGACCGGGCGCGGGATCGAGGAGATCGCCGAGGTCTACTTCGACCTGGCCGACCGGCTGCAGATCACCCGGCTGCGCGACCGCATCACCGCGCTGCCCCGGGAGGACCGCTGGTCCACGATGGCCCGGGCCGCGCTGCGCGATGACCTGTACGCCGCGCACGCCTCGCTCACCGCGGACGTGCTCGGGGCCAGCGGACACGAAGGGGCCAGGTCGCCGGAGGAGCGGCTGGCCGCGTGGGCGTCGCGGAACGAGGCCGCGGTGGCCATGGCCGCCCAGACCCTCGGCGAGATCTGGGAGAGCGAGCGGTTCACGTTCACCACCTTGTCGGTGGCGCTGCGGGCCGTCCGCACCCTGGTCGCCGCCAGCTCGCTGCCGCCCGCCCAGTAAGCCCGGCTCGCTTCCCCCCAGTCGAGCAGGAATCCCGCATCACGGGCCCGGGCTTAAACGACATCGATGGGACGTCGCTGCAGCTCAAGCAGCAGCTATGTCCCCTCGGTACTGTTCCCGGGCCGGGAGCGGCCCCGGGCTGGGCCCTCGGGCGGGGATGGCGGGGCGCGTGAGGCGGGCGTGTTTACGCCCGGTAGCTAGGAGGCGTGGGCGTAGGTGGGTGCGCCCTGCCACGCGATGACCTGAAGCTTCGCGTTGCGCGCGCTGGCCGGCGGGTCCATCGCGGCGAACTGGTAGGTCCAGTTGGCCCACAGCGCGTGGTAGCCGACCTCGGCGGGCGCGGTGAACAGCGCGCCGACGCCGGCCGGCACCGTGATCGGCGCGCCCTTCACCATGTTGGGGTGCTCCGTGGTGGTGTCCAGGTACATCCCGTAGAACACGAGGGCTCCGCCGCCGCGCAGGCGCAGCTCGAATGTCGGGAAGGCCGCTCCCTGCAGCAGCCACTGGTACTGCAGCCCCTGGGCCTGCTGCAAGGCCGCCAGCGCAGCCTGCGCGGCGTAGAGCCCGGTGGTCTGCGGGCCGTCGCTGACCACGGCCGCGGCCGGGGCGGTCGGCCCGTCGTCCACCACGGCGGCCTGGGTGGCCCCGACCACGTCCGGGCGGAGCAGCAGGCTGGGATCAGTGGTGGCCACGTCGATGGCGTAGCCGTCGCTGTCCCGGACGATGCCGGGCAGCGGCTGGTCAAGCACGGCCGAGCCGCTCAGCGTCCACGGCACGCTCGCCGCGGCCCGGGTGAACAGCATGAGCGTGCTGACCGGGGCGCCGGGCCTGCCGCCGGTGTCGGTCCGGCGCGGCACCGCCACCACGAACCACTCCGGGTAGCCGGCCAGCGCGGGTACGTAGAACACCGGCGTGCCGTAGGTGTATCTCGGGACCGGCGTGCCGGTCGCGGCCAGCGCCAGGTACTGCCCCTTCGTCTGAGCCCACGCCGCCGACGTGACCAGGGAGAGCGCTGCGTTCTTGTCGTCCTGGACCGCGGCCGCGTGGCTGCCCCTGAGGTAGGAGGCGTAGACCCGCCGCGCCGTGGCGAGGGACAGAACGTGCCGCGGGGAGGTGACCGCGTCCGCGGCCGGGGCCGGGGCGCAGCCCTGGACGGACAGCAGGGTTACGGCGGCCAGCACCGCTGACCCGATCGCGGTACCCACCCAGAACCGGCGCCTTCGGTGTGTCACGCTAAGGCAGGATACCGGGTCTGCCGCCCGCGTTTGGCGCACCGGGTGGGGATGAAGGCTCCGCCTGCCCGCTCGCGTAGGCTTGCCGGCATGGCAGGTACCGATCCCGCTGATGAGATCGCGGCACTGACCTCGAAGCTCGACAGCATAGAGGCCGTACTCGATCCTGGCGAAATGCAGAAGGAAGCAGCCGATCTGCGCGAGCAGGCCGCCGACCCCGATCTGTGGGCCGACCAGGACCGGGCCCAGAAGGTAACCAGGCGGCTTTCCTATCTGGAAGCGGAGCTTTCCCGGCTGTCCGGCATGCGCCAGCGCCTGGGAGACACCCGGGTGCTGTTCGACCTGGCCGAAAGCGAGAATGACGAGCCAACCAGGGACGAGGCGGCGCGCGAGCTGGCCGCGCTCCGGACCGAGGTCGACCAGCTCGAGGTGCGCACCCTGCTGAACGGCGAATACGACGCCAGGGAGGCCCTGATCTCGATCAACGCGCAGGCGGGCGGCGCGGATGCGGCCGACTTCGCGGAAAACCTGCTGCGGATGTACCTGCGCTGGGCGGAACGGCACAAGTACCCCACCGAGGTCTACGACACCTCCTACGCCGAGGAGGCGGGGATCAAGTCGACCACGTTCGCGGTGAGCGCGCCCTACGCCTACGGGACGCTGCGCGGCGAGCACGGCACGCACCGGATGGTCCGCATCTCCAAGTATGACAACCAGGGGCGCAGGCAGACCTCGTTCGCCGGCGTCGACGTGATGCCGGTGGTAGAGCAGACCGACCACATCGAGATTCCCGAGGACGAGATCCGGGTGGACGTGTTCCGCTCCAGCGGCCCCGGCGGCCAGGGAGTCAACACGACGGACTCCGCGGTCCGCATCACCCACCTGCCTACCGGGATCGTGGTCTCCTGCCAGAACGAGCGCAGCCAGATCCAGAACCGGGCGTCGGCGATGGCCGTACTGCAGGCCAAGCTGCTTGAGCGGCGCCGGCAGGAGGAGGCCGAGGAGATGGCCGCGCTGCGCGGCGACGGCGGCCGCGCCTGGGGGACCCAGATCCGCAACTACGTGCTCTACCCGTACCAGAACGTCAAGGACGTCCGGACGGGAATGGAGACGGGCAACGCCGTCGCGGTCCTGGACGGGGAAATCGACGAGTTCATCGACGCGGAGATCCGCTGGCTGCGCCAGAACGGCCGGTAGTGGCTAGTCGCCACTCACCTGGCGAGGTGCATGGCCAGCAGCAGCACGATGCTCAGCACCAGGATGACGGCCACGATCAGCTGCGGGCTCGCGCCGGAATGGTGGTGGTGCACGTGATCCCGCGAAGCCCGGCACGCGGGGCATCGGCCCTCAACCACCGGTCCGGCGCAGTGAGCGCAGATCAGGTGCTCGCAGCTCATCGGAACCCCTTCCGCCCGGCGCGCACCGCGGCACTTACCGCGAAGTAAGGCCTTAGCTGCCAGTTTCCCTCTAGACTGTTCCCTGGCCAAAACCAGGTTACCCGCAAGTCGCCCAGTTGGCGGCAGCAGCCGCGGTCCTTGTCCACCTACATCACTTGTGATGGTTCTGTGATCACCTTCGATAATGTCACAAAGGTCTATCCGAATCAGAGCCGCCCCGCCCTCGAGAACGTCAACATCGAGGTCGCCAAGGGCGAGTTCGTGTTCCTCGTCGGGCCGTCCGGGTCGGGGAAGTCCACCTTCCTGCGCCTGGTCCTGAAGGAGGAGCGGCCTTCGGACGGCAGGATCCACGTGGCCGGCCGGGATCTGGCGCGGCTCACCAACTGGAAGGTGCCGTACCTGCGGCGCCGCATCGGCTGCGTGTTCCAGGATTTCCGGCTGCTGCCCAACAAGAACGTCTACCAGAACGTCGCCTTTGCGCTCGAGGTCATCGGCAAGCACCGGCGCTTCATCCGCAAGGTCGTCCCCGAGGTGATCGACCTGGTCGGTCTCGAGGGCAAGCACGACCGGATGCCTGATGAGCTTTCCGGCGGCGAGCAGCAGCGGGTCGCGATGGCGCGCGCGTTCGTCAACCGGCCGATGATCCTGCTCGCCGACGAGCCGACGGGGAACATCGACCCGGCGACCTCGATCGGCATCATGAAGGTGCTCGACCGGATCAACAGGACAGGGACGACCGTCGTGATGGCCACGCACGACGCGGCCATCGTCGACTCGATGCGCAAGCGGGTCGTCGAACTCGAATACGGCAAGGTTGTCCGAGACCAGTCGCGCGGGGTGTACGGCCAGGCATACTGACCAGTCATCGCCGCGCCGGGCCCAACCCCGCCGGGCCGCCGCGCGGCGCCACGCTGAAAACTCCGGACTATCAAGGGATCAGCCAGCATGCGTTCACAATTCGTGTTGCAGGAGATCTGGGTCGGGCTGCGCCGGAATCTCACCATGACGATGGCGCTCATCGTGGTCGTGGCCATCAGCCTGTCCCTGCTCGGTACCGGCCTGCTGTTCGTCAAGCAGGTGGACCGGACGAGAACCTACTGGCAGGGCAAGGTCGAGCTGTCGGTCTACCTGTGCATCAAGACGAGCCCGCAGCCGCAGTGCCAGCAGAACGGGCCCGCCACCGTCGCCGAGCGGCAGCAGCTGCAACGGCAGCTGGCGTCGATGCCGCAGGTCCAGGCCGTCTACTACGTGACCCAGCAGCAGGCCTACTCGGAGTTCCGGCAGTACTTCGCCAACGAGCCGGCGCTCGTCCAGGACACCCAGGAAGGCGACATCCCCGACTCGTTCGAGGTGAAGCTGAAGAACCCCGAGGCCGACTACAACATCGTGGCCAGCGCGGTCACCGGCGCGGCCGGGGTGGAGACCGTGGTCGACGAGATGACCATCCTGGACAAGTTCTACCGGCTGCTCGACGGCGCCAGGAACGCAGTGATCATCATCGCCCTGATCCTGATCGTGGCCGCGGTCCTGCTGGTGGCCAACACGATCCGGCTGTCCGCCTTCAACCGGCGCAGGGAAACCGCGATCATGCGCCTGGTCGGCGCGTCGAACTTCTACATCCAGCTGCCGTTCCTGCTCGAGGGGACGATCGCCGGGCTGATCGGCTGGGCCATCGCGGCGGGGCTCCTGGTTGCGGTCAAGTCCCTGATGCTGGATAGCCTGGAACAGTACTTCTCCTTCAACGTGGGTCTGTCGGTGGGCGACTTGATCGAGGTCATCTTGTTCTCGATGGTTGTCGGGGTCGTACTGTGCGGCGCGACGTCGTTCCTGACACTGCGCCGTTACCTGCGTATCTGACCGGCGGGTGGCATGATGACGGGAGGGACGTGGCTCGGGATCAGGGGCGAAAGGTCATCGCCCGCAATCGCCGCGCGTATCACGACTACCGCATCGAGGACACCTATGAAGCAGGGCTCGTCCTGACCGGCACCGAGGTGAAATCGCTGCGCGCGGGCCGCGCGTCGCTCCAGGATGGCTTCGCGCAGATCACCGGCGGCGAGGTGTGGCTGCATAACGTCCATATCCCCGAGTACGTTCAGGGCACCTGGACCAACCACGCGCCGCGGCGGATCAGGAAGCTCCTGCTGCACCGCAAGGAGATCGACCGCCTGGTCAGCAAGACAGCCGAGCAGGGTTTGACGCTGATCCCGCTTTCGCTGTATTTCAGGGATGGGAACGTCAAGGTGGAACTGGGTCTCGCCCGAGGCAAGCGGACCTACGACAAGCGCCAGGACCTGGCCAAACGAGATGCGGCCAGGGAAATGGACCGGGCCGTGAAACGGCGAAGGTGACGGGCAGGCGGATCGTGTCCTCTCCTGCGAGTGAGCGTGGCGGCCACGCCAGGCCGCGGGGCCTCTTCGCGCCCAGGCCGCGCGCCCGCGGCGGCCCCGGGCGTCATGACGGCGGCCCGCAGCCCGATACCCTCGTGCCGCACCCCGCCGACCCCGGTGCTCCCGTCCCCCGCGATCGGGGCGGATCCGACGGCGCCGCCCCGCCCGGCGGAACGCCCGGACCCGGCGGAACGCGCGCCTCCGGCGGCACGCCCGGGTCGAATGCCGGCCAGGCCCGGCCCGGTCCCGCCCAGACCGCCGCGTCCAGTCAGGCCATTGTCCCGCCCCGCCCACGCCGGGGACCGGCCCGGCACGTGACTCCCGCCCCGGGCGGCCGGACCGCCCGCCGTTCCTCGCCCGCGGCCCGGCGGGCGAGGAAGTCGCGCATCGCCGCGTTCGGCATCGTGGGCGTCGGCGTACTGGTCATCGGCCTGGCCACGGGCTTCGGCGCGGAACTTTCCGCCGAACCCACCGCCCAGGCGTTCCTCTACGACTGGCAGCAACAGCAGTATGGCGCCGCGGCCGCGCTGACCACAGCCGCGCCGGATACCGTCGTCACCAGCCTGCGCGGAGCCTTCGCGCAGCTCGACGCGGCGCAGCTGTTCCTGTCCATGAGGTCCGTCGTCCAGCACGGCAGCACCGCGCAGGCGTCGTTCACCGCCACGGTCGACCTCGCCCAGCAGGGGCGGGTGTGGACCTATCACGGCCAGTTCGGCCTGCGCCGGGTCGGTGACGACTGGAAGATCGAGTGGGCGCCGGATGTCATCAACCCGAGCCTGGCCCCGGGCGAGCGGCTGGCGGTGGTGACCCAGTTCCCGGCGCGTGCATCGGTGCTCGACGCCAGCGGCGATCCGCTCCAGCTGCCGGCCCCGGCCTACGCGCTCGGCGTGTGGCCGGAGCGCCTGGCCAACCAGACAGCCACGGCGCAAGCCTTCGCCAGGCTCACCGGGCTGCAGGCGGGGCAGGTGCTCGGCCAGATCACGGCCGCCCCGCCGCAGCGGTTCCTCCGGCTCGCCACGCTCGACTCCGCCACCTACGCGAGCCTGCGCGGCAGCCTGCACGACGTGCCCGGCCTGGTCGTCAGGCCCGAGTCGGAGCGGCTGTTCCAGGCCGAGGCATCCGGTCTGGTCGGCGGCGTCGGCAGCGAGATCGACAAGCGGCTCCGCGACGACGGCGCGCTCTACGCCCCGGGTACCACGGTGGGCCTATCCGGGCTCGAGCAGACCTATCAGCGCCAGCTGCTCGGCAGCCCCAGCACCGAGGTGGTGGTGGTGAACTCGGCCGGCGCGCAGACCGCCGTGCTGGCCCAGTGGCCGGGTACCGGGAGCCTGCCGGTGCACACCACGATCGACTCGAAGGTGCAGAACGCGGCCCTGACCGCCCTGCGCGGCGCGCCTGATTCCGGCGAGATCGTAGCCGTCCGCGCCTCCACCGGCCAGCTGCTGGCGGTGGCGCAGCACCAGGCGTCCGGCGCCCTGCCCGCGGCCGGGCCGCTGAACGCGAAGCTGACCCCGGGCAACGCGTTCACCATCGTGTCGGCCGGCGCGCTGGTCAGCTATCTCGTGTCGGCTTCCACCCAGATCTCGTGCGCGAACTCGTTCATCGTCGCCGGGCAGACCTTCACCAGCAACGGGACCGGTGAGCTGAAGCCGTTCAGCACCGATTTCGCCGATGGCTGCGGCACGGCGTTCGCCAGCCTGTCCGAGCGGCTCACCGCGAGCCAGTGGGCGCAGGTGGTCAAGGAGTTCGGCATCGGCGCCGACTGGTCGCAGCTGCAGGTGCCGGCCTTCTCCGGATCGGTGCCGTCCGCCGCGGACCACGCCGACCTGGCTGCGCAGACCGTCGGCCAGGGGGACGTGCGGATGAGCCTGCTGTCCATGGCCATGGTGGCCGCGGCGGTAGACGCGGGCCGCTGGCACCTTCCGCAGGTCATCCAGGCGTCGTCCGATCCGCCCAGCGCGGGCACCGCCATCGACCCGAACATGATGTCGGCCCTGCGCGGGCTCATGCGCGGGGCGGTCCGCGCGGGCGCCGCCCGCGCGGCCAGCCTGCCAGGTACCCAGGTGTACGGCCAGGTCGGCCTGGTCCGCACCGGGTCCGGCTGGATGAGCTGGTTCGTCGGCTACCGCAACGACGTCGCGATCGCCGCCATCGAGTCCGGGAAGACCGCGGAGCTCTCCGCGGCCGCCCTGGCCGGCGCCTTCTTCACCGCCCTCCGCTGACCCGTCGGCGGCATCAGCCACCCGCCGCACAACCGCGATCGCGCTCCCCGGCAGGCCTGGCGACACGGCACCGATGTGCCATCGCTGCAGGTCTAACGACGTCGACGTGCCGTTGCTGCGGTTTCCGGCCGGGGCGCCGACCCGGAACCGGCCCGGCTCGCGAACTTCCGGGCTCCGGCCGCCGTCCAGGCCGGGAATCAGAGTTGGCTAACGTGTGTTGTGGTAGTACGGTCAGCTGTGGCGGCACGCTCAGCCGTGCTGACCGGACAACTCAACAGGGGGTGATCGGTTTCGACTTCGGTGGTCGAACCAGGGGAAGCGGGCCGAGGGTTGCGGTTGTGACCTCGTTAATCCTGTGACCGTAACCAATATCTGCCAACAAGACGCAGAACCGCCTCGCCCTCGCCGCTTAAGGCGAGCTAAGAGGTTGTCAGCCCGGGGACGCCTCCGACCCGGTGCCTGGCATCAGCTAGGAGGATCCACCGCCTGACCCGGCCGCGGGGCCAGGCGGGACACCAGACAGCGGCTGAGCCTGTCGGCGTCTCGCTTGCGTGATCGCTGGGGCTGAGAAAAGCAGAGCAAGCTGCGCCCGGAGAAGCCCTGGTGAGGTACTGAAGGACGCGGGTTCGATTCCCGCCACCTCCAAGAGTGCTCAAGGATGACTTTGAGCATTGTTGGAGGTGTCCGAAGCCCCTGTTACCGAGCGAGTATTTCCTGCGCCCAGGCGACGGCGTCGCCGACCCTGCTGCCGTTCGCATTACGGCACTCGGCGCATCCGCTGGTGGCGGAAGCCGGGCATCGGCCGGGCCAGCACCAGGGCGCCCGCGATGCAGGCCAGTCCGCCGGACACGACCCACACGGTGTCGCCGAAGGCGCGACGCCACCACCCCCGGCTCCAGGTCCCCGAGACGGGGTGTCAGGTCGATGAGCAGGCGGCGCCGCGCGCCGCCGACGGTGGCCCGGCGGCGTCGCTCATCCCAGCTCCCTCCTGGAGGGTGTCCAGCGAACGGTGGAACTGCCGTCCTCAGTGGCCGGGAGATGTCCTCTCACCTGCGGCGACGGACGCCGCGTCGCTCCGAAAAGCCCGGAAATCGGACAGTCTCCCTCCGGCAATAAGGCCGCTCCGCGAGCATTCCCGTCGGCCAGGATGGCCGATCATTACCATTCTGGTTCCGAACACGGGATAATAGGGCGACGGATAGAAACGATTGTGGCTGGCCGGTTCCACCGCTCTTGCCGGGGTAACGACGTTCGCAGTGCCGGAGAGCGGCTGTGCCCGGGCGGGGCTTGGCGATGCAGTCCGGAGGAAGGGGATGGGAGAATGGCGGCGATGAAGCCGCGGACGGGCGACGGTCCGCTTGAGGTCACCAAGGAGGGGCGCGGCATCGTCATGCGTGTCCCGCTTGAAGGCGGCGGCCGGCTGGTTGTTGAGCTCACGGCCGACGAGGCGGCCCGGCTTGGTGACGCCCTGAAGTCCGTGGTTGGGTGACCGTGATCAGGCCCCGGCCGGGGTCGCTGCTCAGTCGCTCCGCTTGACCGCGGCGAGCAGGCCATCCACTCCTAGCGGCAGCAGCACGGGCACCAGCCGGTCGTCGGCCCGCACGTGGCTGGTCAGGTCGAATGCCAGGTCATCGTCTCCGGCGTCCCCGGGACTCCCGGCCTGCAGCGCGTTGTTGAAGGCCACGATCCCGCCCGTCCGCAGCAGGCGCAGCGCGGCGGACAGATAGTCCGGGTAGTCTCGCGCGTCCGCGTCGCAGAACACGATGTCGTAGACGCCATCGGAGAGCCGCGGCAGCACGTCGTGCGCGTGGCCGAGGATGAGCCGGCACTGATTCGGCGCGAAGCCAGCCCCGGCGAACGCCTTCCTGGCCATCCGGTGGTATTCGGGTTCGGTGTCCACGCTGGTGAGCGTGGAGCCCGGGCGCATGCCCCGGAGCAGCCAGATGCCGGAACTGCCGCAGCCGGTGCCGATCTCGACAGCGGTCCTGGCCCCCACCGCGCAGGCCAGGAAGCGCAGCGCGGCGCCGACGTCCGGCCGGACCGGCTCGGTGCCGCCGAGGCCGGCCGCGTTGGCCCGGGCGGCGAGCAGTGGCTCGTCCTCGGGCAGGTACTCGGCGGTGTACGCAAGTGGCCTCACCCGCAGCAGCCTAGCGCCAGCGGCGCAGGTCCGGGAACTCCGGCGCGGCCAGGGTCGTTAGCCAATGCGATACGTAACGGGCCGGGCGGCCCACGAGTGGCGTAACGGAAGAATCCAGGGCACGATGGTGACAGGCGTGGCACTTCGACCCGGAGGCGGATTGTTGGAAGAGGCCGGCCGACCGGCATCCCCGGCCACGCAGCCTCAGCCCGAACGGAACGCTCAGCAAGCCGAGTGGTGCCTTCCCACCTGGGAGGACATCGTCCGCACGCATTCCGCTCGGGTGTACCGGCTTGCCTACCGGCTCACCGGCAACCCGCACGACGCCGAGGACCTGACCCAGGAGGTTTTCGTCCGGGTGTTCCGGTCGCTGTCCAGCTACACGCCGGGCACGTTCGAGGGCTGGCTGCACCGGATCACCACCAATCTCTTCCTGGACTCGGCCCGGCGTCGGCAGCGGATCCGGTTCGAGGGGCTGGCCGACGAGATGGCGCACCGGCTGGCGGGCTCGGAGCCTACCCCCGCGCAGGCCTTCGACGACAGCCACCTGGACGACGACGTGCAGTCCGCCCTCAAGGCGCTCCCGCCGGAGTACCGGGCCGCCGTGGTGCTGTGCGACATCGAGGGCTTCTCCTACGAGGAGATCGCGGCCACCCTCGGGGTCAAGCTGGGCACGGTGCGCAGCCGGATTCACCGCGGCCGCGCCCAGCTGCGCACCGCGCTCGGCCACCGCAGGCCCGCGCCGGCGGGCCCGGTAGGCCACCCGGCGGATGACCAGACCACCGCCGGCCTGGCGGGCCGGCACCAGGACCTGGCCCGGCTGAAGCGGGCAGGTGAGGCATGAGTCATCTCGGTGACCGGCTGTCCGCCCTGGTCGACGGCGAGCTCAGCGGAGCCGAACTCGACCGCGCCCACGCCCACCTGGCCGGCTGCGAGTCGTGCCGGGCCGAAGCAGCCGAGCTCAGGATGCTGAAGCGGAAGCTGCGCACGCTGATGGCCGGAGCGCCGGCCGAGGCGGCGATGACCAGCCGCCTGATCGCGATGACCGGGCCGGGCGGGCCGCTGCCGCCGCCGCGGCGGCTGCTGCGGGTCGTACCTGGGCGCCGTTCGGTGCCGGGTCCGGCTCCGTCCCGTCCCAAGAACCCCTTCATGCCCGGGCGCCCCGGCGGCCGGCGCCGCCGTTACCTGGTGCTCGGTACCGTGTCCCTGGTCGTCGGCCTGGGCACGGCCGCGTTCACCGTGGGCGGCGGACCGGACGCGGCACCGGGGCCGAGGATCACCCCGCCGGTCGAGATGTACAGCGTCGAGCACGCCATCACCACCGGTGAGGTGCCGTTCCCCGGCCCGGCTCCCCAGTCTTCCGGCCAGTCCCCGGCGGGCGCGCCGCAGCCGTGATGACTCGCCCGGTTGCCCGCCCGGCTCGTCGCCACCGGCGTGCCGGCCGGCCGCCGCTGCTGCTTGCCGCCGCGCTGGCGGTGGCCCTGCCGGGGTTGCTGGTCACCGCGTGCAGCGGCCAGGGCCCGGGCGCGGCGCGCAGCGTGGCGGCCGCGGCGGCCGGCCGTGCCGCGGCCGCGGGCACGGTCCCGGTGACAGGCCGGCCGCCGGGCGCGGCCGCGGCCATCCGGCTGCTGGCCCAGGCGGCCAGGGCGGCGATCGCCACGTCCTATCAGGGCGAGGAGGTGGTCACCCGGTGGAACGGCAGCGGCGGCAGCGTGCTCGTGGCGAACATCTGGCACATCAGCGGTGGCCAGACGGTCACCCAGACCCTCGACGCCGAGGCCTCGTTCAGCAGCCAGCCCTACCTGTCCTCTGACACCGACGGCCAGGCGCCCGAGGGCGTCCTCGGGGTCACCACTCCGCTCGTGCAGCTGCTCGAGACGCATTACCTGGTGATGTACGCCGGAGCGGGATCGGCGGACAACCGGACGGCCCAGGTGGTGGAGGCATGGCGGGCCGACGGTAGCCTCGCCGCGAGATTCTGGCTCGACGACGCGACCAAGCTGCCGCTCGAGCGGGAGGTATTCGACCCGGCCGCGCACGTGATCAGCCGGGACGTGTTCATCAACGTCAGGTTCGCGAACCAGGCGCAGGCACCGGCCGCCGCGTCAGCTCCCGGCCCGTGGACCGACCTGGAGTCCCACGCCCAGCTGCTTGCCCTGCGCGCCCACGGCTGGCTGGTGCCGTCCCGGCTACCCGGCGGCCTGTCGCTGTTCACCGGGGCCGAGACGGACGCGAGTACCGGCACCGTGCTCGACCTCGGCTACTCGGACGGGCTCTCCGTGGTGTCGGTGTTCGAGCAGCACGGCAACCTGGCGGCGCCGCTGGCGGGCTGGCGCAGAACCACGGTGGACGGCCACGCGGTGTTCGTCGCGGAGCCGGACCAGCGCTCCATGACCTGGGCCGGCCGGGGCATGGTGTACACGGTGATGGCGGACGCGCCGGCCCAGACCGTCGACGCGGCGGTCAGCACCCTGCCGCACGACGGGCCGATGGGCTTCTGGAAGCGCATGTCCCGGGGCCTGGTCCGGCTGGTGTCCTGGGCCAACCCGTTCCGCTGACATGGCACCGCCAGCCCGGGCCGCACCCTGGCGGCAGCGCACCGGGGCGCCGGCCCGTCCCGGAAACGGCCAGCACGGTTTAGAGTGGACTTGCGTGGTCACCCGTCTTACGGAGAGCTGAGCGTTGTTCGACCTGTCGATCTGGAAGCTGCTGGTCCTGGCGGTGATCGCGCTTGTCGTCTTCGGGCCGAACGAGCTGCCCAAGATCGCCAGCAAGGCCGGGCAGGCGCTCCGGGACCTCCGCAAGATCGCCGAGGGCGCGAAGAACGACCTGCGGGAGGGGCTGGGCCCGGAGTTCGCCGACTTCGACCTCGACGACCTGAACCCCAAGCGGTTCGTGCAGAAGCACCTCCTGGACGACCTCAACGGGGACTCGGCGGTCCGGGGTGCCGCGCCGCCGGCCAGGGCGAACGGGACCACACTGCTCGCCCCGGGCGAGCGCCCTCCGTTCGACCCCGACGCGACCTGAACACGGCGCCTTTTTCTTCATAGTTATAGTTCGCGTTGTTCAAATCCCGCTGTGGTTGCTGTCCGTGCAATCTGCACCGGCCGTTCGTGCAGGCCCGGAGGGCCTGCACTCGCGAACCGGTATTGCACAACGCTCCTAGCGCGGCGTGAGGCCGAGCTGACGTCCGGCCAGGCCGCGGCCGCGGGCGCCCATCTCGTCGGCGATCTTCCGCAGCGCCAGGGCGGCCGCCGAGTCAGGATCGCTGAGCACCAGCGGCACGCCCGAGTCGCCGCCCTCACGCAGCCTGACGTCCAGCGGCACCTGCCCGAGCAGCGGCACATGGGTGCCGCCGAGTCGGCTGAGCGCGGCCGCCACGGTGGCCCCGCCGCCCGAGCCGAACATCTCGGTTTGCTGCCCGCAGTGCGCGCAGACGAGGTACGACATGTTCTCGATGACCCCGGCGATGCGCTGGTGGGTCTGCGAGGCGATCGCCCCGGCCCGTTCGGCCACCTCGGCCGCGGCCAGCTGCGGGGTGGTCACGACGAGCAGTTCGGCCGCCGGGAGCATCTGGGCCACCGAGATGGCCACGTCACCGGTGCCGGGTGGCAGGTCGAGCAGCAGCACGTCAAGGTCGCCCCAGAACACGTCGGCGAGGAACTGCTGCAGCGCCCGGTGCAGCATCGGACCGCGCCAGACCACCGGCGTGTTGCCCTTGGTGAACATGCCGATGGAGATGACCTTCACGTCGTGCGCCGACGGCGGCATGATCATGTTCTCGACCGGGGTGGGCCGCCCGGTGACGCCCAGCATCCGCGGCACCGAGTGCCCGTAGATGTCCGCGTCCACCACGCCCACCTTCTGGCCGGAGGCGGCCAGCGCCACGGCGAGGTTCACCGTCACCGAGGACTTGCCGACCCCGCCCTTACCGCTGGCCACGGCGTACACCCGGGTCAGCGAGGACGGCTGGGCGAACGGGATCTGCGGCTCCGATCGGCCGCCGCGCAGCTGTGTCTGCAGCGCCCGCCGCTGCTCGTCGCTCATCACGTCGAGCTGCACCCGCACCGAGGACACGCCGGGCAGCCGGCTGACCGCCGCGGTGACCTCCCGGGTGATCGTGTCCCGTAGCGGGCATCCCGCCACGGTCAGCCACACCTCGACGAGCACCGCCCCGCCGGCCGCGATGTCGATGTTCTTGATCATGCCGAGTTCGGTGATGGGACGCCGGATCTCGGGGTCGAGCACGCCGTCAAGGGCCTTGGTGACCTGCTGGGCGCTGGGCGGCCCCTGGGGCGGGTCCGGGGGGACGAACTCGGTCGGAGAACTCATGAATTCATGCTACTCACCCCGGCCAGATGGGCCGATGTGTCACCCCGGCCAGATGGGCCGATGTGCCGTTGGTCCGGCTAGAACCGGATCAACGGCACATCGACCCGTGTGATGGGTTAGCCGCTGACCACCTCGCCCGTAGTCGAGTTGAGGATGACCGGCCGGAAATTCGGCCTGACCCGGAAGTTGAGCAGGCCGCCCCGGGCGTCCAGGCTGCCCGCGATGGCGTCGTAGGAGCCGCCGCCGAGCCGCTGGCCGCGGAGCCAGTTGTCCTCGATGAACCGGACGATCGAGGTGGTGTCCGTCCGGTTGCCGCTGACGTAGTTCGTCTGGGTCCACGGCGAGATCACCAGCATGGGCAGCCGCTGGCCGTAGCCGCAGCGGGTGGTCCAGTTGTCCAGCGTGGTCGGCACCGAGGAGCAGAACGGGGTGTCCGCCGAGGTGTTGGACCCGTTCACGACCGGCATGACCTGGTGGTCATACCAGCCGTCGGAGTCGTCGTAGGTGATCACGATCGCCGTCGAATTCCAGTACCTGGACCGCTCGATCTGGTTGATCGTGTTCACCAGGAAGTGCTGCTCGTCGATCGGGTTGGAGTAGCCCGCGTGGCCGTCCTGGTAGGCCGCCGCCTTCAGGAGGCTGACCGACGGCAGGTTCCCGTCCTTGAGGGTGTCGTAGAACAGGGACAGGTCATACTGGTGGTTCGCCTGGTCGGTGCGCCCGATGGCCGCCTCCGACGACGGCGGCAGGTGCTTGGGGTTAGCCGTGGACTTGTAGTACTGGAACGGGTCGTGGTGCGGCACGTAGTCCTGCACCGCGGCGCCGACGATGTTCGTGTGCGAGGAGCCGCAGACGGCGTAGCCGGCGGCGTTGGTCCCGGTCGGAGCGAACCCGCCCTGGAACCAGCCCCAGGTGGTGTGCCGGGCGTTGAGCAGGTTGCCGATGTTCGGAGCGGTCGAAACCCCGAGGGGGTAGGAGTTCTCGCTGCTCGCATGGCTGTCGTTGGAGCAGTCGTCGTAGGCCGGGTCGAGGTCGTCGTAGATGGTGCCGAGGCCGTCGCTGTTGAGCGCGCTCACGGTACCCGGGTCGGGCACCACCTTGGTGATGTCGGTCGGGCTCGTGGCTGGGCCTTCGCCCATCTTGCCCTCCTGAGTCTGCTGAGGGTGCCGGTGAGTCCCCCTCCGGCTCCCGGGGCTGCGGCGGCGGCGCACGCGGCGGCGGCGCACCAGGATCAAAACCCTGACATAACGGAATGACACAAATGCGCACTTAATCTGACCAGAAGGCAAACGACCGGCCAAGGATCGGTCACGGCGCCGGGACCTGAGGCTCGGGCGTCAGAACTCCCCAATCGGTGAGAGCCTCGATCAGGCCCTCGGTAATTTCCAGGGAATCCAGTTCGCCCGCCGCCACCCAGCGCACGTCCGCGGCGTCGTCGCCGGGCCGCGGTGTCCCGCCGACGACGGTGGCCGCGTAGTCCCTGATGTCGATGACAGCGCCGCCGGGCCCGGGCCGCTGCACCCGGCCGAGCAGCCGCCCGGGCGCCACGGTCAGGCTCGTCTCCTCGAGCATCTCCCGGACCAGCGCCTCGGCATCCGTCTCACCTGGCTCGATGCGGCCGCCGGGAATAGACCAGAGCCCGGCGCCCGGCTCGTGCCCGCGCTTGATCATCAGCAGCCGCCCCTGCGCGTCGGTCACCACGGCGCCCACGCAGGGGATCAAGGAGCGGGGCACGCCGACAAGTATCCGTCTTGTCTCCTGAAGCAGACAAGCAGTGGTACGGTGCTCCTCACCACGGATAGACAACAGGGATGAGCATGCCATTAAAGTCGCGATCTGGTCACGGCGATAATTTAGTCAATCCGCGTCAACCAACCGCCCGTATGCCGCGTCTTTTTATCGGGTAACGGGCGAGGGTCCCGGACCCGGGCAGAATCAGCGGATGCGCACAACCGTGCGGTCGCTGCTCGGATGGAAGACCGAGGCAGCAAAACGGCCCGGCCCGGTGACCGCAACTCACCGGGCGGGACCTGGAACCCCGGCCTGCACAGGAGGGCGAGGATCTATGCACCATGGTAGCCGCCGTCCCGCTCCTCCATCTGTACTGGTGTCGGCCCGCGGGGAAGGCGTGATGCCGCCAGCGCCGCCACCCCGTCCGCTGGCGCCAGCGCCATTGACATCTTCAGCCGCGACTTCGGGACGCACGCGCACCCCAACTTCGTGCTTGACACGTTCCGCCAGGGCGAGAAGGTCGGCCAGCCGCAGATCCTGTTCCGCACTTCCAACTTCGACCCGGCGGAGGACTACACCATCTCCTACCAGGGCCTGGTGTCGGACTTCTTCGCCGCCGGCCTGGTCTCCGCGGCCGTCAACCTGCACTATGGCCGCGGTGCGACCGGCTTCCCGGACGACGCCGCGTTCGAGGTCCAGTACTCGCCGTACGGCGTGGACAGCGGCCTGTGCACGGGCGTCGCCACCACGGCCGTGGCCGGCGAGAAGGTCACACTGGAGCCGTGTGGCGTCTCCTCCAAGACCGTCTGGATCGTCGACTCCCATGTCAGGACGCGGACCCTGCCCCGACAGCATGGCGGCGAAGAAAAAACGCATACGCTCAATTACGGAACGTTGACAACCCCGGTCGGCTCCCGCGGGGGCCGGGCGCCCGCATGTTCCGGCGCCAAACGGGGTACGACCGCTCCCATCAGCATCATCTTCTGTCGCAGGGGATAGGCGTGAGTCAGGACAGTCACCGGCACGCGCCGGCGGCCTGCCCCCGCTGCGGCCGGACCCTGCAGAAACCCACCGCGTGGTCCAGCGCCTGGCGCTGTGACTGGCACGGCGAGGTCCACCCGCTGCTCCCCGCGTTCAGCCCGTCCCGGGACGGCCTGGACGGGCTGCTGCACCGGTTCGAGCTGGGCACCGCGGCCGTGCCCGCCTGGCTGCCCTGGCCGCTTCCGGCCGGCTGGCTGGTCGCGGGTTTCGCCGGCGCGGGCGACGAACGCAGCGGGGTCCGCGCCTGCGCGGTCGCCCTGTCCGGCCCGAACCCGCTCGGCGGCGGCCCCGCGGACATGGTGGTGGTGGCCGAGGAACCGGGCGTCGGCCTCGGCGCGGCGCTGGCCGGCCTGGACAGCGTGGACCCGGGAGCCGGGTTCGGCTCGGCTCCGCCGGCCGCCACAGCCTGTTTCGGCAAGCATGATTTCCCGCTCTGGCACGTGGACTCACCGGACCGGGCCACCTTCGCCGGCGAGGTGAAGGGCCTGTGGCTGTGGATCGTGCTCTGGCCGGACACCGCGGGGGCCCTGCTCATCGAGCCGATCGCGCTGCGTGACCTGCGCGATCCCGGTCAGGACCTGGACCTGCCGTTCGGCGCCGCCTCGCCGCGGCTGCCCGCCTGATGATGCGGGCCGACCTGCATGTGCACAGCAACGCCTCGGACGGGACGGATCCGCCCGCCGAGGTGATGCGCCGTGCGGCCCTGGCCGGCCTGGATGTGGTGGCGCTGACCGACCACGACACGGTGGCCGGCCACGCCGAGGCGCGCCAGGCACTGCGCTGCTTGGGCGACCCGGTGACGCTGCTGCCCGGCATGGAACTGTCCTGCAAGCTGGACGGGCCCGATGGGGGGGTGCCAGGGGGGCTGAAGGGTTCGTCCCCCCGTGGCCAGCATCGGGGGGTGCCAGGGGGGCTGAAGGGTTCGTCCCCCCGTGGCCAGCAGAGCGTCCACATGCTGGCCTACCTGTTCGACCCGGACCACCCCGGCCTGGCCGCCGAACTCGCCCGGATCAGGGACGACCGGGTGCTGCGCGCCCGGGCCATGGTGCGCCGCCTGGCCGAACTAGGCGTGCCCATCACCTGGGAGCAGGTCGCGGCGATCGCCGGGGGCGCCGTGGTCGGGCGACCGCACGTCGCCCGCGCCATGGCGGCCAGCGGCACCATCGCCTCGCCTGGTGAGGCGTTCACCGGCGACTGGATCGGCGACGGCGGCCGGGCCTACGTCGGCCGCTACGCGCTCGACCCGGTCCGCGCGATCGGCCTGGTCCGCGACGCGGGCGGCGTCACGGTACTGGCCCATCCGCGGTCGGGCCCGCCAGTATCCGACGAGCAGATCGGCCGGCTGGCCGCCGCCGGGCTGGCCGGCCTGGAGGTCTTCCATCCCGACCAGATTGATACCGAACGGGGCGGGCTCCTCGCCCTCGCCCACGATCTGGGCCTCGTGGCGACGGGCGGCAGCGACGACCACGGCAGCCTGACCGGTCACCGCATCGGCTGCGAGACCACGGCCGGCGGCGCCTATCGGGCCCTGCTGTCCCGGGTTCCGGGATATCGTGCCTGAATGGGTTTCTCGTCAATGGTCAACGATGTCCGCCGCGCTTACCGCCAGGACCTGGACGCGAGACAGCGCGCCGCCCTGCTCAGCTGGCTGGCGTTCACGGTCACGTTCGGCGCGGTCCGGGGCATCACCTACAGCATCAAGGAGGGCCGGGGGCCGTTCGGCAATCTCAGCGTCGGCGGCGAGCACCTGCACCACTACATGTGGGGGATCGGCCTGCTCAGCGGGGTCGGCGGCGTCGCGGTCCACGGCGAGGACCGGCAGCGCAGGCATCCGGCCGTCGCGATCAGCTACGGTACCGGGCTCGCCCTCATCGTGGATGAGTTCGCCCTGCTGCTGGACCTCAGGGACGTCTACTGGGCCAGGCAGGGCCGGATCTCCGTCGACCTGGGCGTCGGCGGCAGCGCGCTGGCCGGGACCTACTTCGCCGCCCAGCCCCTGCTCCAGGCCCTGCGCCGCAGATCCAGCATGCCCTAGGGCGGCTGTGGTAAGAAGGTCGGATGACGACCCGGATCGATCAGTTCACCTCGGCAGCCAGCGAAGTCAACACCTGGATCGTGGGCGGTGACGAGGAGGTCATCGTCATCGACCCGGGCACCGACGCCGAGGGCGTCCTCAATGTGGTGGGCGACCGCGAGGTCCTCGCGGTCATCTGCACGCACGGCCACGCCGACCATGTCGCCGGTGCGCTGGAACTGGCCGGACGGGACGAGGCGCCGGTGGCCCTGCATCCCAGGGACCGGACGCTGTGGCGGGAGACCCATCCTGGCGAGGCCGCCAGCATCGAGATGGAAGACGGCGGGATCTTCGAGGTCGGCGACGTCGAGTTCGAGGTCATCCACGCGCCGGGCCACACCGCGGGCTCGGTGTGCCTGTACTGCGAGGAACTCGGCGTGGTGTTCACCGGGCACGCCCTGCTGGCCGACGGGCCGGCTCGGCACGACGACGAGTTCCCCGACTTCGCCGGCCAGCTGACCGCGATCGGGGAGAACCTGCTGACCCTTGCGGGCGACACCAGGGTGCTGCCCGGCCACGGCCCGGAGACCACGGTCGCGGCGGTGGAGAAGAAGTTCGACTCCTGGGTCTCGGCGGGCCCTGTCTCATCTTGATGGAGCAGCTCGGCTTTGAGGGGATGCCGCGGCGGCTGTACTCGTGCACGCCGACCCGGCTCTCCGCCTGGCTGGACTGCCCGCGCCGGTACCGGATGAGCTACCTGGACCGGCCGCCGCCGCCGAAAGGGCCGCCGTGGGCGCATAACAGCCTCGGCGCCTGCATCCATAACGCCCTGGCCGGCTGGTGGCGGCTGCCGCTGCCGCGGCGCACCGTCGTGGCCGCGGGCATCCTGGTGGACCGCGGCTGGATCGATGAGGGTTTCGCGGACGAGACCCAGTCGGTGCGGCAGCGCGAGCGTGCCGTCGCCATGGTGGAGGGGTACGTGGCCCGGCTCGACCCGGCAGACGAGCCGCTCGGCGTGGAACGGACCGTGGCCACCCGCACGGACAAGATCGCGGTCTCCGGACGGATCGACCGGCTCGACGCCCGCCCGGGGCCCGGAGACGGAACCGAGCTCGTGGTCGTCGACTACAAGACCGGACGGCACCTGCTGACCACCGAGGACGCGCGCAGTTCGATGGCCCTGGCGCTGTACGCGCTGGCCGCCGGGCGGGCCCTGCGGCGGCCCTGCCACCGGGTGGAGCTGCACCACCTGCCCACCGGCGAGATCCTCGCCTGGTCGCACACCGACGAGTCGCTGGCCCGGCAGCTGAGCCGGGCCGAGGATATTGCCGCGGAGTGCGCGGCGGCCGACGAGCGGATGCACGGCGATCTGCCCGCGGGCGCCTACGACGAGGTGTTCCCGCCACGTCCCGGCCCGTCCTGCGCCTGGTGTGATTACCGGCGGCACTGCCCGGACGGCGCGGCCGCCTCCCCGGCTCGGCGCCCCTGGGACGGCCTGTCCGCCGAGTTAGCACGGCACCACGGCGACCGCCGTGACTCACGGGGGATAGCGTCACTGCGGGCCAACATGGCGTAGTCGGACGTTCCGCCGGGCCGGTGCTCAGCCGGTCCGGGTGCCTGCGCCGAGCCGGGCCGTCTCGGCCGCGTCCCAGAACTGCGTCAGCGCGCTCGCCGTGGTGGCGGGCGCCTCGACCGCGGGGGAGTGCACCGCCGCGGGGATGCAGAGCCGCCGGGCGCAGAGCCGCCTGGCCATGTCCTCCTGTGCCGCCGGGAACCAGGCGTCGTCGTACTCGCCGTAGATGACCAGCATCGGCACCTGGACCTGGGCCAGCTCGGCGGTCCGGTCCGGCGCGGCGAGCATGTGCCTGGCCATCAGGACCAGCCCGTCCGGGTCGTTGCCCCGCATCCGCCGGCCCAGGAAGGCGACGATAGGCCCGGGAACTCCAGCGGCGACCGCCTGCGGTTCGAGGCGGGCGTCCCACAGCTCGGCGATCCCGGCCTTGAGTGCCGCCGGATCCGGCTGGCCCCCTTCATCGCCGTCACCTTCGAGCGCGCCCAGGGCGCCGAGCATGGTCTGGACTTCGGCCGCGCGAGGCCCGGTCAGCGCGGCGGGCCCCGAACTCATCAGCGTGAACGACGTGACCCCGGCCCCGGCAAGCACCGCCTCGCGGCCGATCAGCCCGCCGTAGGAGTGCCCGACCAGATGGCGGGTGCCGGTCGCGCGCATGATCGCGACGAGGTCCGCGCCGAGTGATGTCGCGGCGTAGCCGCCCGCGTCAGCGGCGGCCGGCGTCTCGAACTGGCCGCGCATGTCGATCGCGACCGCCCGGCGGCCGGCCGCCAGCAGGTCCAAGATGGCGAGGAAGTCTTCCTTGCTGCCGGTGTAGCCCGGGACGAGCAGGGCGGCCTCCCGCTCGCACACCCCGGAAGCCGGAACCGCCTCCAGGGCCGCGAACGGGCCCCGGGCGGTACGGATCGTGGTATGCCGCACCCCGTCGGGCAGGTCAAGCGAGGTTGGTGTGCTCACAGCGGCGAACCTTACCTGGCGACGGTGAATGAAACCTACGGGCTAGCTCCGCCTCAAAACCCGATCCTGGGGAGAAAGCCCTGATCAGGAGGCCTTACGCCGGGTCTGGTCGGAACGGTCAGGCGCCGGCGCCTGCCGTGCCTCGCCGATTGCGGGCGCCTGGCCCGCCTCGCCGATCTCCCGGCCAGCCCTGGTCCGGCGCCGCCGTCGCGTCCTGGGCGCCTCGGCGGCCGTCTTGACCGCCGCCGCGTCGCCCGCGCTCTTGCGTGACTGGCCCCGGCGGGCCGCCGAACCCCGTCCGCGCCGCGGCCGCGGCGACCGGACCCGCCCGGTCTCGCCGATATCCTCGATGGCTTCGGCTTCGAGCCCGGCCCGGTCCCGCATCGCGCGCGGGAGCGTGCCCGTCGCCTCCCGCGAGATGTCCAGCCGGGCGTAGAGGTGCTCCGAGGTCGAGTAGGTTTCCTCGGGCTCCGCCATGCCCAGGCCCAGCGTGTCGTTGATGAGCTTCCAGCGTGGCATGTCCCGCCAGTCGACGAACGTGATCGCGACGCCGGCCCGTCCGGCCCGGCCGGTCCGGCCGATGCGATGCACGTAGGTCATCTCGTCGTCCGGGCATTCGTAGTTCACCACGTGGGTGACGTCGTCCACGTCGAGCCCGCGCGCGGCGACCTCGGTGGCGGTGAGCACGTCCACCTTGCCGCTGCGGAACGCGCGCAGCGCGCGCTCCCGCTGGCTCTGGCCCAGGTCGCCGTGCACGGTGGCCACCGCGAAGCCCCGGCTGGCCAGCGCGTCGGCCACCTGGCCGGCCTCTCGCTTGGTCTGGCAGAACACCATGGTCAGGCCTCGGTTCCTGGCCTGCAGAACCCGGGCCAGCACCTCGATCTTGTCCAGCTGGTGGGCCCGGAACACGTGCTGCTCGGTGCTCGGAGCCGGAGCGGGCTCGTCGTGGCCCTCGGCCCGGATGTGGGTCGGCCGGCGCATGTGTCGGCGGGCGAGCGTGACGACGTCGCCCGGCATGGTCGCGGAGAACAGCATGGTCTGCCGCTGCTGCGGGGTGAGCCGGACGATCCGCTCCACGTCGGGCAGGAACCCGAGGTCGAGCATCTTGTCCGCCTCGTCGAGCACGAGCGCCCGCACCGCGCTCAGGTCGAGATGGCGGCGCTCGGCCAGGTCGAGAAGCCGGCCAGGGGTACCGACCACGATGTCGACGCCGGCCGCCAGCGCGTCGATCTGTGGTTCGTAGGCGCGGCCGCCGTAGACGGTGAGCACGCGGGCGCGCAGGTTGACCGCGGCAGTGCGCAGGTCGTCGGCGACCTGGATGGCCAGTTCTCTGGTGGGCACGACCACGAGGGCCAGCGGCGCGGGGCCGCGGCCCTCGCCGATCAGCTCCAGCAGCGGGATGCCGAACGCGAGCGTCTTGCCGGTACCGGTCCTGGCCTGGCCGATAATGTCTTGCCCGCGCAGCGCCAGCGGCAGGGTAAGCGCCTGGATGGGGAAGGTAGTGAAGATGCCCGCGGCCGCCAGGCCGGAGCAGATCGCCTCGCTGATGCCGAGGTCACAGAACGGGACGGCGTGGCCGCCGCTGGCCTGGCCGCCGCTGGCCTGGCCGCCGCTGGCCTGAGTGCCGCTGGCCTGAGTGCCGGTGTCACTGCCGGGCCAGGCCGGCCCGGCTCGGTCCGGCGCGTCGGCCTCGTCCCCGCTGAAAGTTTGAGTTGTCAGGGTTCCATCCTTCATCGTGGCCCTCCCGGCAGTTCCGGGACCGGGCCAGTCGTGTCTGGCGGCTGCCTGCGGTACCTCGCCGCGACCACGAGCTGCAACCTGACAACTGGCATCACGCGCCTGTCTGACGGGCGACGGCCAGGGAGCCCGTTATCGTCGTTCGGGGCACTGCCGTTGACTTGGGATCCCCCCAGGGCCACCGGGCTCGGCGCCCGGCATAAACAGCAGCCGACTGGACAACACGACCTTTGGCTACGTCATTCCATTGTCTAGTCGTCGTCAAGTCTACCAGTAATGCGCTCAGCCCTCCGGCAGGCCCGCCACCCGCCAAGCCGTCGCAGGTCATAACCGCCCTGATACCCCCGCGCCCCGCACTCCGCGCCCGGGCCCCGCACTCCATGCCCTTCGCCCCCGCGGGCCCCGCGCGTCCGCGCCCCGCCACGCTCCCGCGCCTGGACCCCGCACTCCATGCCCTGCACTCCGCGCTCCGCCGCGCCCCGGCGATGCCGCGCTCCCGCGCTCCGCCGTCCTGTACTCCGCGCCCCCGCGTGCCGCCCCGCACTCCCGAAGAGTAAGACGATGTTGCCGAAGCCCATGCGGCGGCCCTCCGGCGTGCCGAATTCGACGTAGGCGATCTTGTCCGCGGGCACCAGGATCTTGCCGCCCTTGCTCATCGAGAGCGTGAAGACCTGATGCTCCCCGTCGGCCAGTGCGTTTACCAGCGCATGCTCGATTTCGTCCGGCGGCGTGTCCGTCTCCACCACCAGCTCGCGCGGCACGGACTGAATTCCGATCTTGACTTCCACGGGGCTCCTTTTACGCCAGGACTTAGGTCTACCGCCGGGCCAGGACTCAGTGTTCGCTGCGCGGCCAGCCGCTGATTCCGCGCCAGGCCAACCTGGCCACCAGTTGCTCGGCCGCCTCACGCGGGATGTGATCCTGCGCGCTAAGCCAGTACCTCGCGGTGACCTGGGCCATGCCGACCAAGCCGACGCTTAGTAGGTGCGCCTCCTCGGCGGAAAGCCCGGCGTCCTCCCTGACCGCCTGGTTGACCATGTCGGCGCACTGGCGCTGGACTCGGTCGAGCCGGGCGCGGACGGCCGTCTCGTTGCTCAGGTCCGACTCGAACACCAGCCGGTAGGCCTGCCCGTTGCCGTCCACGTACTCGAAGTAGGCCCCGAAGGTCGCCGCCACCCGCTGCTTGGGGTCCGTGTTCGACCGGAGCGCGTCGCGTACGGTCTCAAGCAGCGACTCCACGCTCTCGTCGAGCAGGGCCAGGTAGAGCTCCAGCTTGCCGGGAAAATGCTGGTAGAGCACGGGCTTGCTGACGCCCGCGCGTTCGGCGATCTCATCCATCGCGGCGGCGTGGTACCCCTGGCATACGAACACCTCAAGCGCCGCGTCCAGTAGCTGCCGCCGCCGTTCATGCCGCGGCAGCCGGTTGCTGCGTGGCCTGGTGTCGGACGTTGCAGTCAAAATTCGGTCTCCGGGGTCGCGCGCGGCCGTTTCTCCGCGTTCACCCCATCCTAAGCCGGGGTCAGCGGTAGTCGTCATCATCGAAGCCGACCGAGCGCTCCTGCTCGGCCGCGTCGGCCTCGTCCACGTCGAACGGGATCTCGTGCCTGGCTCCGGTCGCGGCCTCGTCCGCGATTACCTCCTGGTGCTGCTCGAAGGCGTCGCCTTCGGGCGTCTCCATGTCCAACTCGCTCAACGGTCCGGTCCCCTTTTCCTTCTGATCGGCCTCTACCGTACAGTCCCCGGTTCCCGCCAGTGCTCGGAGCGCTGTCTCCAGTGCTTCCCCGTACGTGGGGAAGGCATGTACCACGTCGGCCAGGACCGTCGCCGAGATCTTGGCCCTGATGGCGAGGGTAACCTCGCCCATCCAGCTGGCCGCATCCGGCCCCACTGCAACTGCGCCTGCCAGCACGCCCGTCTCGGCGTCGGCGTAGAGCTCGAGGCAGCCCAGGTCGTCTTGGCCCAGGTGAGCCCGGGTAGTGTCGCCCAGGCTGGCGCGCGCCGTGATCAGCCCCGTGCCGCTCCCGGCCCGGGTGTCCCGCCTCCCGGCTTGGGCCGGCATCGGCGCGACCCGCAGCATCCGCCGGTCCCCGGCGTCCCCGGGATTCCCGAAGTCCCCGGGATTCCGGAAGTGCCTGCCGTCGTCGGCCGGAGGGTCCTCCTTGCGGACCGGGTCGGGGACGACGCCCACCGCGAAAACGGACGGCGTGGTGAACACGCAGCGCGGGATCGCGCTGTAGTTGGCCTCGCGGTGCCGGCCGAGGATGTTCGCCGCCACTACGCCGGCCTGGTAGCGGCTGGCGTGGGTGTGCGTGGTGCCGGTGACGTCGCCCGCGGCCCAGACCCGGGGACCTTGGGCCCCGGTCACCTCGCACTGGGTCGTGGTGGGCAGCGCCATCCCCGGCGTGACCGTGAAGCCGAGCGCGTCCAGGCCCAGCCCGGCAAGCCGCGGGCGGCGGCCGGTGGCCAGCAGCAGCCGGTCGGCGTCGATCCTGGTGCCGTCTTCCAGCGCGAGCGTAAGACCGTCGGACGTGCGCTCCGCCTTGGTCGCGGGGGAGCCGAGGCAGATCTCCGCGCCGGCCCGGCGCAGCGCGGCTGCCAGGATCTCCCCGGCAAAGGCGGGTTCCCCCGGGAGCAGCCCGGGCTCCGCTTCCACCAGCGTCACTTGTGACCCGAACGAGGCATAGACCTGCGTCAGCTCGCACCCGGCCGGCCCGCCGCCCAGCACGATGAGCCGCCGCGGCAGGTCCGGCGAGCACAGGCTCTGCGCGGTGGTCCAGGCCGGTATGTCGGCCAGGCCCTCGATCGGCGGCGCGAGCGGCTCGCACCCCGTCGCGATGACCAGGTCCGAGTAGCCCAGCGGCACGGTGGTCCCGTCCTGCGTGAGCGTTACCTCTACCGCCCCCGGGCCGGCGACCCGGCCGGTACCGCGAATCACCGTCACGCCCGCGCGGGTCAGCCGCTGCGCCGCCGCCGAGTCGTCCAGGCCGCCGGTCGTCTCGTCCCGCCGGGCCACCGCGTCTTCCCAGGTCTCTCCGCGGGCGGCGGAGAGCAGCAGCGAGTTCGAGGGCAGGCAGGCCAGGTACGGAGATTCGCCTCCGATCAGCCCCGCCTCGACGAGCGCCACCGCCTTGCCTCGGGCGGCGACCTCGGTGGCGACGTGCACGCCGGCGGTGCCGCCACCGAGCACGACAACATCGAAAGCGCCCATATCTCTCCGTTCCCCCTCCGAAACTTCGAGCCCTGGTCCGGGCACCCTCATCATCGCAGCCACAGCTAAGCTCGCTTGGGGAGTTGGGTGAAATCCACCCATGCTAGTCCGCGGATCGCTCGAATGTATGCTCGATCCGGGTAATTCGGGCCGCGCCGGATGATCGGCGTGACGCCAACCGGGGTAGGTGAGGACCATGCGCAGCATATGGGCCGGTGCGATCTCTTTCGGCCTGGTCGTGATCCCGGTGAAACTCTACGCCGCGACCGAGCAGCGGGACATCACCTTCCGTCAGGTGCACCGCAAGGACGGGGCGAGAATCCAGTTCCGCCGGTTCTGCACCCTGGACGGGGAGGAGGTGCCGTACTCCGACGTGGCCAAGGGCTACGAGCTGCCCACCGGGGACATGGTGGTGCTGACCGACGAGGACCTGGCCGACCTGCCGCTGGTGACCGCCCACCGGATCGAGGTGCTGCACTTCGCGCCGACCGAGCAGGTGGAGCCCATCCTCGCGAACAAGAGCTACTATCTGGAGCCGGAGTCCGTCGGCACCCGGGCCTACGTGCTATTCCGCGATGCGCTCGCCAAGTCGGGCAAGGTGGCGGTGGCCAAGGTGGCGCTGCGCCAGCGCGAGACCCTCGCCGCGCTGTGGATCAGGGAGGGCGTTATCACGCTGGAGACCCTGCTGTGGCCGGACGAGGTGCGCAAGCCCGACTTCGCTTTCCTGGACGAGGACATCGAGGTCCGGTCGCAGGAGCTGAAGATGGCCGCCTCGCTCATCGACACGATGACCGAGGACTTCGAGCCTGACCAGTACCACGACGCCTACCGCGAAGCCCTCGAGGCTGTCGTCCAGGCCAAGGTCGAGGGCAACGAGGTCGTCCGGCCGGCCGGCCTGGAGCTCCCCGAGGCCAAGAAGCAGCCCGCCGACCTGACGGAGATCCTGCGGGCCAGCGTCGCGGCCCTGAAATCCGACCGCGGCACGTCCGACCGCGGCAAGTCTGGGGACGGCAAATCCGAAGGCGGCAAGCAAGCCGAAGAAGGCGACGGCGCCAAGGAGGACGAGCCCGCGAAGCCGCGAACGCGCCGCCAGGCCAGTGCATGAAGCGAGCGTCACACAGCATGACCGAGCCCATCCCGCACTGGCCGGGGCGGCTGGTCTCGCTCGGCGATCATCAGGTCTTCGTACGCAGTGTCCCGGAATCGGATAGTACGAAACCGGAATATCCCGTACTGGAAAATCCAGGACCAGGCGCGTCTGCCGTGCCAGGCGCACCCGCCGGACCAGGCGCACCCGCCGGACCAGGCGCACCCGAACCCGCGCTGTGCGTGCACGGCCTCGAAGGCTCCTCGCGGAACTGGACCGACCTGATGGACCTGCTGCGGCCCCGGCTGGCCTGCGCCGCGCTGGACCTGCCCGGGTTCGGCGACTCACCGCCCCGCCCGGACGGCCGCTACTCGATCGCCGCCTTGGCGCAGACCGTGACGGCGCTCATCCAGACGCTCATCGAGAAAAGCGGCCCGGTGCACCTGATCGGCAACTCCCTGGGCGGCGCGGTCTGCGTCAAGGTCGCCGCTGCCCGCCCCGACATCATCAGGTCCCTCACGCTGATCTCCCCGGCGCTGCCCGACTCGCGGCCGCGGCTTGACCTGATCCGCTTCCCGGTCATCAGCCTGCCCCGGGTCGGCCCCCGGCTTATCCGGCAGTACCAGGTGCTGCCGCCAGAGCGGCGGGTCGCGGACGTGATCACCACCTGTTATAGCGACCCCACCCTGTTCCAGAGCACCCGGTTCGCCGCCGAGGTCGCCGAACTCGCCCGCCGCGACGAACTCGGCTACGCCGGGGCCGCCCTGGTCGGCAGCGTGCGCGCGCTCACCGCCGAATTCCTCCGCAAGGGCCGTCACTCGGCCTGGCGGGACGCGGCCCGCGTCGCCGCGCCGACCCTGGTCATCTACGGCCAGGACGACCGGCTGGTCGACCCGCGGGCGGCGGGCCGGGCCGCGCACCAGTTCTCCGACGCCAGGATCGTGGTGCTGCCGCGCACCGGCCACGTCGCGCAGATGGAGCGTCCCGGCCTGGTGGCGGCCGAGATGGGGATCCTGCTGGGAATGCCTGCTGGCTCCCGCCGGTTGACCGAGGAACGGGCGGGGAACAGTGAAACCCAGCCCGTTCGGTAGTTAAAAATACCCCCAGGAGAACATAGTGTCGTTGCCGCCGCTGGTCGAGCCGGCTCCCGAGCTGACGGTCGATGAGGTCAGGCGCTACTCGCGCCATCTGATCATCCCGGACGTCGGGATGACCGGCCAGAAGCGCCTGAAGAACGCGAAGGTCCTGGTCGTGGGGGCGGGCGGCCTCGGCTCGCCGGCGTTGCTCTACCTGGCCGCGGCCGGCGTCGGCACGCTCGGCATCATCGACTTCGACGTGGTCGACGAGTCGAACCTGCAGCGCCAGATCATCCACGGGGCCTCCGACGTGGGGCGGCCCAAGGCCGAGTCGGCCGGGGACAGTATCCGCGAGATCAACCCGTACGTGAACGTGGTGCTGCACGAGACCCGGCTGGACTCCGACAACGCCATGGAGATCTTCGCCGGCTACGACCTGATCGTCGACGGCACCGACAACTTCGCCACCAGGTACCTGGTCAACGACGCGTGCGTACTGCTCGGCAAGCCGTACGTGTGGGGCTCCATCTACCGCTTCGACGGGCAGGCCAGCGTGTTCTGGGCCGAA
>Ga0335076_10000332_pt1 | contig 42511 bp, 39 predicted proteins | sample Lox_Sample_25_FD_206717 | JGI IMG/M metagenome (GOLD analysis project Ga0335076, IMG submission 206717) | Soil microbial communities from Loxahatchee National Wildlife Refuge, Florida, United States - Lox_Sample_2.5 | ecosystem: Environmental > Terrestrial > Soil > Wetlands | place: USA... | reverse complement strand
CAGCATCGTACTCGTTGGGTTCGCGCGCTGGGGCTTTGCCGCGAACCTTCAAGACGCCTGCCTCAGCCAGGTACCTGCGTCTTTGGTCACTGCTGTCCACGCGCAGTTCCCGAACTTCCGCCTTCCTTTAGTCACGGAGCCATGGTGAGGCGAAAAAGGTCGACCCGAAGGTGATCCCGCAGGCGCGCCTCATCGTCGATATGCTGCCGAACGCCAGATGCGCGAAGTCACTCAGATTGTCGACGATGAGCAGGTAGTTGGCATCGTAGTGCAGGTAGGTAGGCAGCCCTTTCCACTTCGGGTCATGTAGGGGAGCAAACTCCGGAATCAGGGAGCGATCAGCGCGCGCCGGGTCACCCACTTTGCGTACGCGCAGCCTGGGCGGAATCATGTCCTGCCCGGGAATCTGCACGCATGATGCCGTGATAGATGCAGCGCACGCTGTCGCCTTCGCGTCGCCCCTCGGACAGGAGTGCGCCGCGATGCGGACAGCGATTGTTCAGCGCGATTACCTCACCGCTGTCGCCTCGATAGAGCAGGACATGCTCGCCGAGCAACGTGCGCGCCAGCAACTTACCGTCGATAAGTTCGCAATCCCAGGCAGCCACATACCACGCCATGTTTCTGAAGAACTGCGCCTCCGCGACTCGTGACACTCTTGTATGCGCTCGGCTCAGCCGATGAACGCGCCGGAGTCGCTTTATAATAGTATAGTTGCATAGAGGGGCTGTCGGCTTGCTAAGAGCATGAAATATAAAGAGTTTGTTTCAGTGACGGCGCGCCACGATCGCCTCCCGGCTTTGACGCACCCGGAAGGTATGCAAATCTAAGTCGGGGCAAACCCGAGTGCTGCGTCAGCGGTCAGCGCAGACTTCACACACGGGCGTCTCTCTCGAACGCCCAGGTCACAGTGCGAGTCTTGACAGCTCCCCATCTCGCATTGCCCCGCAAGTGAGGAACACGCCAGAAAAGCTCACCGCCGCGCCGGAAGAGATGTCCACGCACATGGTGCAGTCGCGGACTGTGCCGCGATCCGCGCAATCTGTCCGACACCGCGTCCTGGTACGCGGGCAGCAGTGGACACGTGACCTCGATGTGCTCAAGCAACGGGGCCTTGCCCTTCTTTAGGCGCGCGCGATTGAGGCGCGCAAAGGTCTGCGGATGCCGCGGTAAGCTCGAGCGCGTAGCGAGGAGCAGGAAAAACACGAGCACAACCGGGATGTCCATGGCAATCGTTCCGAGAGCGTGACGGGTCAGGGTCGCGTCACTTACGGTTTCGAGGCCCGCCTGCTCGTAGTATTCGCGCCACGAGCGCTCGTACCTGAAGCGAAAGCAGCGGCCGAGCACATCCTCTTTAGCCTCCCGATCCGCGACCCGCACGACGCGCGAGCACTCATCATCCGGCCACTCCGGAACCTCGGCGCCCTCAACGTCGAGGTCAAAGAACGCTTCCATGCTGCTGGCAAGCGCCTGGCCGTCGTCGGTGGTCCAGAACGTACGCAAAGTGCCGCGACGGCCGTCGGGGGAGGAGCGAATCAACACACCACGCCGGGCGCCGGCTGCGGAGCAAACTTCCCGCAGCGAGAAGCCGTAGAGTGCGAGTTCGTTCTCCCATGGCTGCTGGCACCATTCCACCCAGACCCACTCGGCCGGTACATGCAGCAGATCGGCACATTCAAGAGTGCGTGCACCCTTGGAATAGGCGAGCGCCGTGCACAGTCGCGTCAGATCATTGGTCAGCACGAAGCGCAGCGGGCAGCTTGTGACTTGGTGCGCGCATTCGGCCGCTCCACTTAGCTGCGTGACTCGGCCGCTCGAGAGGTGTTGGACAAGAAACGGCGCACGGCTTTGAGCAATGAGGTCGAGGAGCATCACGCACCGCACGGTACCAGCCGCTGCGCATGCGGAAAGAGCTGTGGGACAGACCCGTGATCCCGAGTGGTGAGGCTGAAGATCCCGGGGACGAAAGGACGGATGACGTCAACAGGCCGGCCGTCCGTGGCTGCGGCATCAGTCGGAGCCGAACCGCTCGGTGCCGATCCAGAACTGGGCGAGACCTCTGAGATTGTCGCGATAGGTGCGAGTTACGCGGTACTGCTTGCCGGTACGGGTCCGCAGCACGCAATCACCGCCGGGGTCGGCCTCGATCGCCTCCACGAAGGCGACGTTGACCAGCACCGAACGATGGATGCGAATGAACCCGTGGGGACGGAGTTTCTCGGCGATCTCGGAGATGGTTTCCCGCAGCAGATACGATCCGGCCTTTTGCTGCAGCAGGATGTAGTTCCCTTGGGCTTCCACACTCACCAGCTCGGCGGCGTCAATGAAGATGACGCGGGCCTTGTCCTTGATCGCGAGGCGGGCGGAGGTGCGTTCTGGCAGGAGCTTGAGAGCGCCCACCAGCTCAAACAGCCGCGTGGCCCGCTCCTGATTCGAGCGGCGAATGGCGATGTCGAGAGCCTCGTGTACGCGGCGCGCCACGAAGGGCTTGAGCACGTAATCCACTGCGCGCTTCTCAAACGCCTCTACGGCGTGCTCCTGATAGGCTGTAATGAACACTACCGCTGGCGGCGTCGAATCCTGCCGGCTCAGACACTCGACCAGTTGCAGGCCGGACATGTGCGGCATGTGAATGTCGAGCAGCAGAACGTCGCAGGGACTCGTGCGCAGTGCGGCGAGCGCCTGCTCGGCATCTTCGGCCAGCTCGAATTTCTCGACGTCGACGCGTTGCGAGAGGAGATTGGCCAGCGCCGTGCGCGTCAGCGGCTCATCATCGACTACCAGGACTCGCACCGGTGTTGCTCCTAGGCATTGACCGCTTGTTCAAGGCCCGCGGTGAATGCCGGGACGATGAGCCGCGCCACCGCGACCTTGGCCTCCCGGATCTCAAACTCGAACGCAGCATCCTCGCCATACAAATACCTGAGGCGCGCCTTGGTGTTCTTGATTCCCACGCCGAGACCGGATGGCGAGGCACCACCGATGCTGTTGCGGATCACGACCACCAGTTGCCCCTGGTGCAGATGTGCCTCGATCTCGATCCAGCCACCGTCTCTGGAATTGGCGATGCCGTGCACGATGGCGTTCTCGATCAGCGGCTGCAGCAGCAGCTGCGGGATCAGCGCCCTGTGGACGTCAGGGGTGACTTGCCAGCGCACCTCCAGACGCCTGCCGAGACGCATCTGCTCCAGCTGCAGGTAGGATTCCACGAAAGCGAGCTCTTCACGAAAGGCAATCAGATCGGTGCTGCCGTACTGCAGCACTTTGCGCAACAGAGCCGCGAGGCTGAGCAGCATGTTCTGTGCGGTGCCGCGATCGGTGTCGATAAGAGTCGACACGCCTTGTATTGTATTGAACAGGAAGTGTGGATGCAGCTGCGCCCGCAGCGTCTGCAACTCGCTCTGCGCAAGACTCCGGCTTAGCTGCAAGCGCTCGATCTCCTGCCGTTGGCCCCGCACGAAGTAGGCGTAGGCGTGTGCCGCTACAACCACCCCGACATACAGGAACAGCAGGTCGCCGGAGGTCGAATAGATCGTCGCGGACAGCATCTCGAGGCTGCGTGGGTCCCAAGATCTCGTATCCCAACTCCAAGTAGGCCAAATCAGCCAACGGAGTACTCCGAACCCGACCGCGAATGGCACGTAACCGAGTCCGTAAGCGATCGCGCGTCGAAGCGGGCTCTCCGTGACTGGCCACCGACTTACCACGTAGAAGAGCGGCGGGCTAAGCAACGCCACGGACAGGTAGCGCGCTGCGTAGATCAGCAGAACGTCGAGAAAGTTGACTGGGATATTCCCAGCGCACTGCAGGGCACTGCCGCTGTTCGCCCACGAGTACATCTGCCAGGCCACGGCCGGCGCTGCCGCAAGCCAGAAGGCGATGGCGATCGCGTAGTCCCGCGCCAGGCACCGTAAGGAGGAGTTCAACCGCCGCATCCTTCAATTGTAGCTTGGCGCCAAGTCGACGTCCGAGGTCCTGGGCGCTGCCGCGGTTCGTGTCCCGTCCCGGCTGGGCGAGACAGGCAGGCGCGCAACAGCGCGCCTGGCGTGCTAAGGCGAAACAGCGCGAGTCGACGACACACGGGGTCCGGCTGCCGGCGGCATCCCTAAACTGGTCCCGTCCCTTTGTTCACTGATCACTGCTTTTCCGGCATCCGTCACATGACGCTTTGCGCGGACGGGCGATTGACTATGTTCACAAAAGAACGAGCTACACGGACGCCGTGTTGCACGCCGCTGTGGCAGTCGGACAACGACAGCATCGGTACGGCCCTCGGTACCGGTCGGGGAGGGTGGGATGAGCAATGGGCAGCTCGAAGTTGGGCTTCGAATCGTAAAGCGGCCGAGCAGTTCAGACCCTGACACAGGCACTGCTGATGGTGGTAGCGAGCCTCGGGAGCGGGCGCGGCGCCGCCGCGGTGTCGAAGTGACGAATCAATCCGGAGAGATGCATTCCATGGGCGCAGCCCTTTCGCATGAGCCGAGAGCGAGCGGAGAAAGATCGGGCACGCGCGGAGAGAGGAGCGCGGTACGGCACCGCGCGCCGCTGCGACGCCTGTGCCTCGCCGCCCTGGCGATTGTCAGTGGCTGGGCGCTCGTGGCCGGAGCGCAAACGCCACCGCCCGCGGAGGCAGCGGCAGCGGCACCTGCGGAGGTCCAAGAGATAGTGGTCACCGGATCGCGCATCGCGGCGCCGAATCTGGAAGCGACGAGTCCGATCACGGTGGTTGACTCAAAAAATATTCAGACTACCGGTCGGACCGACATCAGCGACATCATCATGATGCTGCCGCAGAACTATGACAACGGTCTCAGTCAGGACTTGGGCAACAGAACGAGCGGCCTCACGACCGCCGGCGGCGTAGCCACGGCGGACCTGCGAGGGCTCGGACCGAACCGCACTCTAGTGCTGGTCGACGGTGTCCGCCTCGGTATCGGCTCACCCTACACCTTCATCCAGCAGCCCGCGCCCGACCTCGACCAGATTCCGACGTTTCTGGTCGACCGCATCGAAGTGGTGACTGGAGGCGCCTCGGCAACCTACGGGTCTGATGCGATCGCGGGTGTCATCAACTTCATCATGAAGAAGAACTTCCAGGGCGTGCAGATCGACGGCCAACTTGGCGTCAACAACCACGTGAACCACGACACCTACTGGCAGCAGCAGAATATCGCTGGGGCGCAGGACCCCGCTGGGGCGGGCAACGCAGCGGTGCCGACGGGCGGCGTCTGGGACGGCCACAACAAACAAATCGACATGGTCGTGGGAACGAACTTCGCGGACAACAAGGGCAATGTCACTGGTTACTTCAGCTACTACCATACCGATCCAGTAGCCGGTAACGCCCGCGACTGGAGCAGCTGTCAGGCGACGGAAGTAACCGACAACGCCGGCAATGTCACCAGTCAGATCTGCGGCGGCTCACACAACTCGAACTGGTTCGAGCCGTTCAGTGGATTCAATGCTTTTGATCCGAACGGCCCCTACAGCGTGCACGGTACCAGCTTCGTACCAGGCGGAACGGTGGTCACCACGCCGCCATTCTCCTTCAACTCGCAGCCCTACATCTACATGACGCGCGAGGATACGCGCTACACGGGCGGCTTCCTCGCACACGACGATGTGCAGCCCTGGTTCCGGCCCTACCTGGACTTCTACTTCACCGACGACCAGACCCACCAGCAGGTCGCGCCCGCGGCGCTGTTCAGGGACGCGAATCCGAACGATCCCCTCAGCGGCAACTACAACATCAACTGCAGCAATCCGCTGCTGAGCGCTCAGGAAGTAGGCCTCCTGTGCACGCCAGCCCAGGTCGCTGCAGACAAGCTGAACCCGGGCTCGCAGACGGTCAACGTCGAGATTGGCCGTCGTAACATCGAGGGTGGTGCGCGTACCTCCGACTACGAGCACACCAGCTACCGCGCCCATTTCGGCTTCAAGGGCGACTTCGCCGACGCCTGGAGCTACGACGCATACGGTGGTTACTACTACGTCGACTTCTTCAACTCCAATGACAAATATCTGAGCTTCGCGAATATCGACAACGCCTTGCTGGTCACGGGTACCGCGGCGAACCCGGTGTGCATCAGCGGTCCGCCGTGCGTGCCGTACGACATCTTCAGGGACGGGGGTGTCACGCCGGCGCAGCTCCAGTATCTGTACCTCACCGGCACGGGCTCCGGCAACTACACCCTGCGTACGATTCACGGTGAGATCACCGGCGACCTCAGTCATTACGGCGTGACCCTTCCGACCGCTCATGATGGCTTGGCGATCAACTTCGGCTACGAGCATCGCAACGAGCACCAGTTCTTCAATCCTGACTCCGCGGAGACCAGCGGGCAGCTGTCGGGCTTCGGCAGTGCCGCAGTGCCGATCGACAATACTAATGCGGTGAGTGAGTACTGGGCGGAGTTGCGTGCGCCGCTGATTCAGGACAAGCCCGGCGCCAAGGACCTGATATTCGATACCGGGTTCCGTCACTCGAACTACACTTACAGCGGCGGTGTAAACACCTACAAGTACGAGCTGCAGTGGGCACCGATCCAGGATATCCGCTTCCGCGGCACCTACCAGAAGGCGATTCGCGCCCCGTCGATCATCGAGCTTTTCAACCCGCAGCTGGTGGGTTTGATTCAGTTCGGTGATGACCCGTGCGCTGGAGCTGTCGTAAACGGCAAGGCGGATAACGGTAACGGTGCCACCCTGGCGCAGTGCGAGGCGCAGGGAGTCAAACAATCGCAGTTCGGTCACATTCCGGTGTGCGTATCCGGGCAGTGTTCGCAGCTGCAGGGCGGCAATCCGGCGCTGGTTCCCGAGGAGAGCAAGTCCTGGACCGCGGGTTTCACCTTCACGCCGCAGGCGCTCCCGAGCTTGAGCGGGAGCCTTGACTACTACCACATCGCGCTCGATGGGGAGGTCGGAGTCCTTCCGGCGCGGGTCATAATGGCGGACTGCCTGGCAACCCTCACGACCTATTGCAACCAGATCGTGCGCCAACCCAATACCGGCAGCATCACGGGCAATGCCGTGGCCACAGGGGGTTACATCAATCAGACCAACGTCAACATCGGAGCCGCCCTCGTGAGCGGCGTGGACGCGCAGCTCGCCTATAAGCTGACGCTGCCCGCAAGGCTTGGCGGTCTGCTGTTCGCCCTCAACGGGACATACCTGCAGCACGACGAGTCGACCCCGCTTCCGGGAGCTCATACCTACGATTGCGGGGGATATTTCGGCTTCACCTGCCAGACCGTCAATCCGCGCTGGCGACACATTGCCCGTGGCACCTGGGAGACGCCGGTCAACCTGGACTTCGCGGTGACGTGGCGCTACATCGGCCCGGTCTCACAGGACAACAATTCCCCGGATGAGACGCTGCACTTCTCAACGTACGGCGCGTACAGCTATCAGCCCGCCCACATCGGGTCGTACAGCTACATCGATCTGGCGCTCACCTACCACGTGCTGCAGAACCTCGAGATCCGCGGCGGCGTCAACAACGTCGCCGACAAGGATCCGCCCGTGGTTCCGGTCACCATTCAGCCGGGCGGTGCCAACGCTTACTCGGCGTACGATCAGCTGGGTCGCGAGCTGTTCATCGCGTTTACCGCCAGATTCTGAGCCGTACGCAACTGCGTGGTGCCAGGTTCACTGATCAGTCTGCCCATTCTCTGACAGCAGCGCTGTTACTTGCGCCCCGCTCGGGGTCTCGTTATCAAAGGGAATCCCATCCCAAACCTTGCGCTGATCAGGATATGAATCTCTGACTACCCGACTCGTTGCGCCAAGTTCCATGGTCTGGCGGTTACGCAGGTCGTATCTTGGCCAGGGAGCCTTGCTGGTGATCGTAGGGTCGGCGTTGCGCGCGAACTGAAGCCACGCACTCTGCATTCGATCCATCAATTGACGACGGTACGGCGCCCGTCCCCGTGAATGCGACGGAATCGAGTGCGTCGATCGTGCCGAACACAAATGGCAGCTCCATCGCGTGTGCAGAGCCGTAGTGTGCATGTGAGACAGTCGATCGATAGGTAAACAGGTACATATATATACTGGCTGTTGTTCGCACAGCACTTCAGCATGCGAATCGCCGGTATGCGCCAGATCAGGTCCGTCTCTAACTGCAGTACGGCTTCGCCGTAGTTCGGATTATGACGAACATACGCGCCGATGATGTCGTCGACTTTGGAGCCGGCAAAAGCCTCCACTTGTCCGTGGAGAACGGCTCGTGGCTTCGTCTGCACCGGCAGATCCTCAATCTCCGTCCAGTAACGCACTTCGTCCAGATTGGACCCCACCAGAACAGGAACGTTGGCGGCGTGGCCCGACAGAATCGTCTTCATCGGTGGCTCGGTAATCACCACGCCGTCCCAAGTGAGACCAACTGGAATGGCTGCCGCGCGTGGTGGGTCGCTCGCGGGCGCTTGAGATCGTGCTCAGCGGCGACGATTCGACGCTGATATCGCCGAGCGCTATGGCCGGGTAAACCGCACGCTGGATGACGACCACCTCGACTCGTTTGTCGATACGCTCGTCCGGCGTCTGGCTTCGTTTGACCGGGAAGCGCTAGCCGCGGCGAAGGCCCAGATCAATCGGTTCGGGATGCCGACAGCCACCGAACTTCAGTCGAGCAACGACCTGTTCTTTCCAACCCTGGCCTGGCCCAGTGCGCGGGCGCGCCGTGCCAAGGTCCGTAGTATCGGTTACGCTCTTCCGAGCGACTTCGAATTGAACTTCGGCCGGTACCTTCCTGCGCTCGGGCGGGCGCCCGACGATGACATCGGGGGTGATGGAAGCGTGCGCGGGCGCTGAGAGATCCGTCAATGTCGGAACGATGCGAGGCGCTGAGGCGCTCACGCAGTACGATCAGGCACTCAAACTTGCGCACAACTCGGCGCAGCTGAAAAGACGCGCGCGAGGCGCTGGCCACACAAGAGACCTGACCGAGCACTTCAGTGTAGTCGACCACGGTCACCCGCGCTCGGTTGAGCTCAGACACTGCCTCCTTTGCGGGGCTGCCAGCGTCCGCTTTACCGCTCTTTAACGTCCGGTTAATGGGATCCCGAGGCGCCCGTTCGGGGTCGAGTGCGGCCGGCTCACTCTCCTCCATCGGGTAGCCGCCGACGCCGGTTACGCCGACGCACTGACGACAACGCACCGGCCCGCCGCCGAATTTCAGGAGTCTCCGAGCACGGTCAGCGCCGCTTCGACGCGATCATCCGGGACGAGCAATTGCACACCGGCGCCTCCACCTTCCATGCCGAACCCCACACCAACGACGACGGCAGGTATGCCGGCAGCGTCCAATGCGATCCTAGCTAGATCGGCTTCGACATTCGTCGGGTAGGTCTTAATGGTTTTCATGGATAGTACTCGGCGTATCGCATAGGGAAGGCACGAGAGTTTTATGCGCTGCCAGTCTATCAACTGATCTGAACACGGGCCGGATAAGTCCCGCTGTGATCAAGATAAAGCTTTGGCGCTGCATCTGATCTCGTCTCATCGCCGACAGGTGAATGACAGCAAATTGGTATGAGGGCATGGGTCATCGAGCGTCACGGCCGCCAGATCAATCATATTCAGGGACGCAGTCAGCGAGCAGGGCGGCACTGGCTGGCGGCGCAGGGGAGACAGTGGCACGCGGAAGGAGGATCGCTATTGGCTTCGTCGCGGTGGCGCTCGCGGCCGGCTGTGCGGACTCGACGTATCAAGTCGTGCCGACCGGGCATGGCACGTTCATGATCCCGAGCCAGGGCGTCCTGGGCGCATCTTCCGGCTCTGCCGAGAAGTCCAAGGCATTCGAGGATGCGGCAGCCTACTGCATGAAGCTCGGCAAAGATTTCGAGCCTGTCCTCACGAGCGAGACCGAGGGCGGATTCAACGGCCTTGCGGCACCCATAATCGAGTTCCGCTGCGTCCATCAGTAGGCAAGTGAGACAATTCAAGCTCCTCGAACTTCCGAACACGACATCGGCATTGACGCTGGCGTAGATCGCGTCATCCCGGCCGCCATCTCGGCGCGCGACTTCTCGAGCCAGTTGGCTGCGTTCCCTCGAGCAAACAGATCGATCAGTCGAGCGACTACGCCCGTCCATCCGGTCTGGTGGCTGGCTCCGAGTCCCGCGCCGTTATCACCGTGGAAGTACTCGTAGAACAGAATGTAGTCCCTCCAGTGTGGATCTTCCTGGAACTTCCGGGTGCCGCCGTACACGGGACGCTTGTCGCTTTCGTTGCGGAGAAAGATGCTGTTGAGTCTGCGGGCCAACTCCTGTGCGACTTCGTACAGCGTCAGGTACTTCCCCGAGCCGGTTGGACATTCGACTTTGAAATCATTCCCGTAGAACTGGTAGAGGTTTAACAAGCTGCGAATCAGCAAGCCATTCACGGGCATCCACACCGGCCCGCGCCAGTTGGAATTGCCACCGAACATCCCGGTGTTCGATTCCGCCGGCAGGTATTGCACTGTGTACTCCTGTCCCTGGAGATTGAAGATGAACGGGTGCTCGAGGTGATATCGGGACAGCGAACGGATCCCACAGGGACCGAGGAATTCGTTCTCATCGAGCATGCGAGCGAGAATGCGCTCGAGCTTGTCCTTGTTGCAAACCGCCAGCAGTCGCCGCCCCCCGTAGCCCACGAACTTGTCGTCCGCGGGAGCGATGTGCTCGAGCAACTCCGGATGGCGCTTCTTGAACAGTTCCATCAGCTCGAGCAGCCGCGGATGTCGCGCCACGACACCGGTTGCATCGATCACCGTCGAAGCGCAGAGCGGCAGCAAGCCCACCATGGAGCGGACCTTCAGCCGCATGGAATCGCCGTTCGGCAGACGCAGGAGATCGTAGAAGAAGCCGTCCTCCGCATCCCACATATCCTCCTGGTGCGCCCCGATCCGATCCATGGCGTAGGTGATCCACAGGAAATGCTCGAGGAAGCGAAACGCGGTGTTCTCGTAGACGGGATCGTGTTCGGCAAGAATGAGCGCGATTTCCAGCATGCACTGACAATAGAACGCCATCCAGGCCGTGCCGTCGGCCTGATGGAGGTGTCCGCCGGTCGGTAGCGGTGCACTGCGGTCGAAGACGCCGATGTTGTCGAGGCCGAGGAATCCGCCGGCGAAGACGTTCTTCCCGTCCGGATCCTTGCGGTTGAGCCACCAGCTGAAATTCAACATCAGACCCTGGAACGAGCGTTCCAGGAAGCGAATGTCAGCGCGGCCAAGCGCATTCTCGATGTCATAGAGGAATAAGGTGGCCCAGGCGTGTACCGGCGGGTTCACGTCGCTGAAATTCCACTCGTAGGCCGGGATCTGTCCATCGGGATGTAAGTACATCGTCCGCAGCAGCAACAGCAGCTGGTCCTTGGCAAAATCGAAGTCCACCAGGGAGAGGGCAAGCGTATGAAATGCCAGGTCCCAGGCGGCGTACCACGGGTATTCCCACTTGTCGGGCATCGAGATGATGTCGTCGTTCAGCATGTCGAACCATTCGCTGTTGCGAATGTTGCGTTGAACATTGCCTACCAGGGGATGGCTTCCGTGGTCCAGCAGCCATCGATCCAGATCGAAGTAGTAGCGCTGCTTGCTCCACAGCATTCCCGCAAGGGCCTGGCGATGCACGCGGCGTTCGTCCGCGCCCAGCGTGGGCGGCGTGATGCGCTCATAGAATTCGTCCGCATCGGCAAGCCGGCTGACGAACGTCTCGTCGAACGCGGCAAAAGGCTCAGCCGGCGGTTTGGCAGTTAATCGCAACCGCACGACCTTGCTGCCGCCGGCCGGAACCTGCAGGCGGTACAGCGCCGCCGCTTTCGTACCGGTCCGCGTCGGATTTATCGCGTTGTGCTTGCCCGAGACGACGTAGTCGTGGAAGGCGTCCTTCACATGCGGCGAAGGGTTAGACTGCCCCCACAATCGGCTCGCGTTCGAGTCGTTTTCCGTGAACAACAGCTCGGGGCTCCCCTCGCAGTGAAGCTCTATCTCACCGAGCTCAGCATGCGAAGCCAGCACCACCCCCTGCTGCGCCTGCCGCAGCGAGGGGCGACTCGCGCCCTTCTCCCACGACCAGGTATTGCGAAACCACAGGGTCGGAAGCACGTGCAGCGTAGCGGCTTCCGTAGCGCGGTTGTGGGCTGAGATACGGATCAGGAGATCCTGCGGATCTGCCTTGGCGTACTCCACGAAGACGTCGAAGTACCTGTCTGCATCAAATACGCCAGTGTCGAGCAGTTCATACTCGAAATCCTCGCGCGAGCGCTCGCGGTTCGTCTCCACCAGGTCACGATAGGGAAACTCCACCTGCGGATACTTGTAGAGGTACTTCATGTACGAGTGCGTGGGCGTGCTGTCGAGGTAGAAGTAGTACTCCTTCACGTCCTCACCGTGGTTGCCCTCGCTGTTGGTCAGCCCAAACAGGCGTTCCTTGAGGATTGGGTCCTGGCCGTTCCACAGAGCCAGCGCGAAGCACAGTCGCTGCTTGTCGTCGCAGATCCCCGCCAGGCCGTCTTCGCCCCAACGGTAGGCCCGCGAGCGCGACTGGTCATGACTGAAGTAGTCCCACGCATTGCCATCCTGGCTGTAGTCCTCGCGCACCGTGCCCCACTGCCTCTCGCTGAGATAGGGCCCCCACTTCTTCCACGGCACGGCCGCTTCGCGCGCCTCGTTGAGGCGTCGCTGCTCGGTGGTTTGCGCATAGTCGGCTCGAGGCCTTTGGTCGGAGTTCATTGGCATCTCCTTGCCTTCGCACCACAACGCGCCGCTAGCGTGGAGTCATTCCACTCGCATCGTGTGGACCTTGCATCAGGGATTCCCGAGTTGCCCGCTGGGGACTGCGTGCCTAAACGCACGTTTCGGGCGAAAGCGCAGCGGGAAAAAAAAGGGGTGTTGCCATCTGCGAAGCTGTACTGGTCTGCAGCAGTGCCGACGCCATGTCCCCTTTGACCAATAGCTGCACCAGCGCGAGAGTCGATCGTACACGCATCTTTTCCAATACCTGCCCCTTCTGCGTCTTGATCGTCTTCTCCGACCGCCCAAGGCGACGGGCGATGGCCTTATTCGGCAATCCCGCCGCAACGAGCTCAAAAACTACTCTCTCTCGTGGCGTTAATCTGTCCATCAGGCTACGAACGTGGCGGCGCAGCGCACGCTTTGCACGCAGTTCAGTGTCTCTCGCGAGCGCCTCGCGTACCGCCGCGAGGAGGTCCTCCAGCTGCACGGGCTTGCAGAGAAAGTCTACAGCGCCTGCCTTCATGGCTTGGGCGATGGCGTTGACGTCGCCCTGACCCGTCATGAAGACGATCGGCGGGCAGTAGTCGCGCGCCCCGAGGACTCCTTGCAGCTGCAGCCCGCTCATCTCCGGCATGACCAGATCGGTCACCACGCATCCCGGGACCTCAGGATCGTACGCGCCAAGAAACGCATTGCCTGACGTAAAACTGCGAGCCTTGTAGCCCGCGCTCTCTAGCAGCCCCGCAAGTGCCAATCCAATTAATGCGTCATCATCGACAACGGAGATAAGAGGCTGCATGCGACATCCTACTTGTAACGGTTCATAGCACTTCCGGCGTCGCTCCTTCGCGTTCGTCCCAGTCTCCGTACCCCGCCAGACGGCCGTTAAATCCGTTTGGCCAATGACGGACCCGAGTCGTTGCCGCCGCTCGTGATCGGTCGCTACATCACGCCGCAAGCGGCTGCCTCAGCAACGCAAGAAGCGAATGTCCTTTCCAGCAGATCCGCGTCCAGGCTGCCCGCCGCACCAATGGCTACGATTTGCGTGCGGGGTGCGCGTTCGCCCCACTCATCTTGAATCGAAATGTCCACGCGCCTGCCGACGACCTGGAGTACCGCGCGCCGCTGTGGTGCGTCAGTACTGTGGACCACCCCCTTGGCCCGGTAGACAGTCCCCGGCAACTTACGCAGTGTTTCCCGCAACGCTTCGAGCATCAGCGGCCGCTCCGTCTCGTAGCTCCAGGTGCTAAATACCTTTGAGTGGTCCTGCCGATCGTGATCGTTCCCGTGGTGGTCGTGACAGGCCGGGTCGGTGCAGGTAGATACGACGGCGTCCGAGTCGAGCCGTGATCGAGCCGGATCGAAACGCCCGACACCCAATAAGATCTCGTAGGGTACCTCGCAGTAATTGGTCTCGACGATGCGAAGACGGCTGTAATACTCATCGAGCCACGCTCTGACCTCATCAACTCGCTCGGGACCGGCAAGCTCCACCTTGTTCAGGATCAGCATGTCCGCAAACCCGACCTGGCGGAGCTTGAGATCGAGCAACGGCGGGTACTCGGGGTGCGCGAATACCTGATCCGCGTCCACAACGCAGGTGATGCTGTCCAGGCGGATCCTGTCACGCAGCGCGAGATCGCTGAAGGTCATGAAGATGCCCGCGGGGTCGGCGACGCCGCTGGCCTCGAGCAGTATGTATTCGACGGCGTTCTGCGGGCTTGCGAGCAAGGTGACTACCGACTCGACCAGATCGTCGCGAATCTGACAGCAGACGCAGCCGTTCGCCAGGCTGATCACGTTGTCTGTCACCCCGACGACGAGTTCGGCGTCGATGTTGATCGAGCCGAAATCGTTGACGAGGACGCCCACGCGCAGCCCGTGATTGCCGGTCAGGATGCGATTCAGTAGCGTCGTCTTTCCCGCTCCCAGAAAGCCGGTCAGGACCGTGATCGGAACCGCATTGCCTTTATCGTCGATGATTTCCATTGTTTAAGGCGTACTCAAAAAATGTATCCACCGGATCGCCCGCGGCGTAACGGTGTCCCGCCACGATGCGCGCGATGGGACACCGAAACTACACCACTATTTCTTGAATTTACTGATATCGATTCCCATCACCTTCGCCATCTCAAGAAGATCGACAAGTTGCGGGTTCGGGAGCTTCGTGAGTGGCTCGCGGTAAACGTTCGGCGGATAATACTTCTTCGGATCAATCTCAAGGTCGCGTGTCCGCTGCTCCTGCTGCTCCTCGCGCGGTATCCTTGGTTGTGGCACAACGCCCTGGCCCGTAGCAAGCGGCAATGGGTCGCCAAACAGCAGCGTCGGATTCGGTAAGGGCTGGCCCGCGAATCCCGGCAGCACGGCGTCCCGTTGCCAGATCGCGTCCTTGGTGACGTTGACCGTGACCACGTCCGGAGCGCCATACAAGAAAAGCCCGTCCCAGTGGACGCGAACATCCGCGCTCTGCTCATTGAGCGTATCGTTGTCGAAACAGAGGTGCGTGACCATGCCACAGCGCGGGTTGACCTGTTTGATGAGATAACCGGTGGCGTACGCCAAGGTATGGTGAATGTCCACGGTGTAGTTGAAGAGGAACTCGGGCAGACCGTACTTGAGCTGGTTGATGCGCGCGAGATCCGGTTGGATCTCCGTGACGAAGACATCCACGCCCTTGGCGTACTTGGCCGTCAGCTCGTCAGGCCGCCCATCGCCGGTCCACACGAATGAAAGACCGTTCCAGTCCAGACGGTAGGCTGAAGCCCCATCCTTCACGTGCGAGCGGCGCCAATGGCGGACCGTAACGCCATTCTTGTCGTAGCAGATGCCGTTCTCGTCCTTCCAGTCGAACTCGTTGACTTCGACCTCGTAGCCCTCCCCGATCGGACAGGCGTCGAAGGCTTCGAGGTGCCATTTGAGCATCTGCTTCATTCCGGCGACCATGCCCTTGGTCCCAAGTTCCGGCGTGCGCCCTGAGGGCCCAGTGACCCTGAGCGGCATCCTCCACCGTCCCGCCCACGCCGAAAATGGCAGCAGATAGGACAGATCGTGGTAATGATCGACATGCAGGTGGGTAATGAAGATGTCGTTGATACTCGGGACCGGGACGCCCATCGCGAGGATGTTCTTGACGCAGCCGGGGCCGAAGTCGAAGAAGAACCGGTCGCCGTTACCGAGTTCGACCATGATGCATGTGCCCGCCTGGTCGCGTCTGGGCGGGAAAGGGCAACTGCCGACGAACGAAATGCGCATCTCGTCCTTGCCGAGCTGCTCGCTGCCGGGGAAGTAGTTCATCCGACTCCGCACGGACGGTGTCGGCTGGTAATACGACGGGAACTGCAGGCCAGTGCTCGGCCCACCGCCGTAGGGATTCTTCGGTATCTGAGGGTTGTCGTCGGTAGCCATGGTGTTCTCCTAACACGAATTCGGCATCATGAGGCAGGGGCCAGCTCTTTGTGCAAACGTCTGCGCCATAGCACGTAAGGTGCCGAAGCTATTGCACTGATCACCAGGTAGAGCAACAGTGCCGGCGCAACCAGCGTTTGCTCCGGGAAAACCGCCGTCGCGAGCGTCGCAGCGACTCCCGGATGCCTTGATGCTGTCGCGACCGCCAGTACCGTCCGGTTGTCAGGGTTGGGCCCACCGAGCAGATGGCCGACGACCAGGCCGACGACGGTAAACGCGACGAGTGCGGCGACTGTGCCGTTGCCGATCAACGTCATCATTGCCGGCCATTCCTTGATGAGCACAGGCGCAAAGGCAATGATCAGGAGCCACATCCCGATCTGACCAACGATACGGCTCGCTCGCTCGGCAGACGCGGGGAGCAAGCGTCGCGCGATCAGGCCTAGCGGGAACGGCACGAGCACGGTCAGCGCGAGCGTTTTCGCGATTGCCAACGGTGCGACACTGACTTGCCGTGAGAATGCGACACCAATCAAAGCGACGGTCAATGGTGCCAGCACGATGGAGAGCACCGCGCTGGCACGGAACAGGCCGAACACATAGTCAGAGTGGCCGCCGAGCTTCAATTCCTTACCCGGAAGAACGGGCGGCATGGGGGACACCGCCAGTGCAATCAGGGCGATCGCGATGGCCGGACGCAGGGCGAACGCACCGGCCAGTAACGCCGCGAATAGTGGCATCAGCACATTCATCGAAAGCAACGAGCGGACGAGCAGCGACGGATTGCGGAGCAAGCTCGTCGCGTCGCGCACCGTGGAACTGAGCCCGAAGCCGAACACGACCAGCATGGTGCTGATCAGCAGGGCGAAACGAATCAGGTTTGCAATAGTCATGGCTGCGGTACTCCGCGTCCGATTGATTGCCGATGTGTCGGCACGCCGACTTGGGCGATGTAGGCTGCTGGGGCCGGGCTTGAGTCTCGAGTCGCGTATAACTGCATGATCTCGTCGGCCCAGCGGCCGCGACGAAGCAGGCCGGCCATGGTGTTCATCGCCGGGCCGATGTGATGGAAGAACAGCTTGTAACCGGCGCACAGATAGTTGAGCTCGGGCTGACCGTCCGATGTAAAGATGAAGCGGTTGCGCGGACACTCACCGTGACAGGCGAAGCGCACGTCGCACTCACGGCAATACTGGGGCAGGCTTTCGAGCTTGGCCTGGCCAAACGAGCGTTGCTTCGCCGAAGCAGCCAGCCTCGCCATCGGCGTCTGCGAGATGTTGCCCAGGAGGTGCTCGGGCTCCACATAGTGATCGCAGGAATAGAGGTCACCGTTGTGCTCGAGAGCGAGGGCGCGGCCGCAGGTGGGCGAGAAGATGCACAAGCTGTGCCGCCCTAACCAGTTTCCGAGCGCGACATCGAAGGTCTGCACGAACACTCTGCCGACATCGCGCCGCACCCACTCATCGAAGATGGCGATGAGGAAGCGGCCGAACTGTTCCGCATGAACCGAGCGTTCGGTGACGAGTCCGCCCCGCTGCGCATAGAGCGGCCGGTCCGCACCGGGCCGCTCGCCCCATCCCAGGTTGGCAAGAGCGATCGACTCATCAGTCGCCCGCTCTACAATGGGAATGAACTGCATGTAAGAGGCCTGCAATTCGTCGCGGAAGAACCGGTAGACCTCGAGCGGGTAATCGCCATTGGCGGCGTGAACGGTGCACAGGATGTTGACGTCCACGTCGTGCCGTCGCAGCGCCCGGTGGCCGCGCATCACCTGATCGAAGCTCCCGGCACCGCGCTTGCTAACCCGGTACGCGTCGTGCATGTGCTTCGGGCCATCGACGCTCAGGCCAATGAGAAAGTTGTGTTGTTTGAAGAACGCAGCCCATTCATCCTTCAACAGGGTACCGTTGGTCTGCATCGTGTGCCGGATCACCTGACCCGGCCGGCGGTACTTTTCCACGTACTCGATAGCGCGCCGAAAGAAATCAATTCCCATGAGCGTCGGCTCGCCACCCTGCCAGGCGACATTAACTTCACCGAGCGGCTGCGCCTCCAGGAGCTGCTGAATGTAGGTCTCCAGGAGCTCATCCGACATGCGGAACCGATCACCCGCGTACAGCATCTCCTTGGAGAGGAAAAAGCAGTACTTGCAGTCCAGGTTGCATATAGCCCCGGTGGGCTTGGACAGCAGGTGAAACGGTTGCGATTGTTCGCTCATGCCGCTGATTTCACTTTCGGATACCCGGTGAACTCCTCGCCCGGCTTGATGTTTGGGTACTGGGCGATGCTCTTTCGGTACTCGACGACGAAGGGCACGGCGCACTCGAACATCCACCCGCAGTCCATCTTGTCGGCGAAGAGCGGGTTGCGCTCACCGGGGTCGCTGCCGAGGTCGAACATCAATGGGAACTGCGGGGAGACGATCGGCTTCTCGATGCTCTCGCTGTACCGCAACCATATCTTGATGTTGTGCCACTTGACTGACATCAGTGACCCGTCCGGCCCGAAGAAGAGGAGGGCGTCCCGGCCTGTGTGCTCGCTCTCGCCGAGCAGGAACTTCGAGGCATCGACGCCATCCATCGGCCGGTCGGTGGGTACCTTGGTCGAGGCCCCCGCCAGGGCGGCGAGCGTCTTGTACCAGTCGTGGGCCGAGAGCATCTCCTCCGTGACTTTCCCGGCCGGTACTTTGGCCGGCCATCGGACCATCGCAGGGACCCGCATCGAGCCCTCCGTGGGTGGGGTGAAGAAGTCCCCAGCCCAAGGTCCATTCGAGCCGCCGAATCCGGACGACGGCACACAGAGCGCCGCGTTGTCGCTCGAGAACACGATGAGCGTGTTGTCGGCGATTCCGGCGCTGTCGATGCAGTCCACGATCTGTCCCACCCGATGATCCATCTCTGCGATCAGATCCGCGTAGAGACCCAGGCGAGATGGATCGGTCTGCTCGAAATCCGGGTGCGCCTTCTCCGGCGGGTGCACGTGGGAGAGGGCGATGTAAGTGAAGAAGGGCTTCGTCCCCACAGCAGCGCGTTTGATGTAGTCGATGGCCTTGTCGACGATCAGCTCATCGAGGAGCGGACGCACCTCCATATTGAGCTCGCGGACTGCTGTGGACTTCTGGCCCTTCTTACCCTCCCAGATCTTGGGCAACTCGAGTCCCCGTGCCTTCGCCGCGGCCCTGAACATTGCATATTCCCCATAGCCGGCCTCATCGACACTGTTTCTATAGCCCCACCACTCGTCGAACCCTTGGTCCGTCGGCAGCCGACCCTCCGTATCACCGAGATGCCACTTGCCCCACATCGATGTGGCGTAGCCCGCATCCGAGAGGAGCTTCGCGATCGTGTACTCCCAGGGCGTGAGACCGTTCTTTCCTGCCCCAGGAATGACCGTGTAGGTTCCAGAGCGCACCGACTGGCGCCCAGTCATGATCGCGCTACGCGTCGGCGTGCACTGCGCCTCCACGGTGTAGTTGTTGAAGCGGATCCCCTCGCTGGCGAGTTTGTCAATCCGGGGAGTCGGAGTGCCGCCCCCGTAGCAGGAGAAGTCGCCCCATCCAACGTTGTCACACAGGACGAACACAATGTTGGGCTTTCCGTCAGTTGCCATGGTGGTACTCCGTGATGTGCAAAGATTCCGCTAGAAACGAACTCGAACGCGAACGCCCGCGATCGTGGCATTGTCGACGTTCACGAGACCAACACCGGTCGAGTTCAATGCCTTCTTGAGCGCCGGGTTGATGAGCTGTAGATCAGCGGTAACAGCCAGCCAGCCGGTTATTGCCACGTTGTAATACATCTCCACCGCGTCCTCGTGATCGAGACCGAGGTTGAGGGTGTCGCGCAGGTAGGGAACGAACGCGCTGCTGAACTGAGTGCGCGCCCACCCCAAGCCATAACTGTCGTCGAGTCGAGTCGACCCCACTCCCTTGCCGCCGATACCCGCCAGGAACGCCCATTTGATGGGGTTCGGGTTCCCGTCAGAGGCACCCACCGACGCGAACACGCCTACACCGTGCTTTTCATCGTTCGCGGGCTGCCAGAGATACTGATCGAAGGCATAACTGACGGACCAGGTGCTGCTCGTGCGGTTAGCCGGCTGGGTGGGGGCGATCAGCCCCGGAAAGAAACGCGCGAGGATCTGCTCCAGGTACGGGCCGGGATCGGCCAGGCGAGGAAACTGGGATTGCAAGAGCAGACGGCCAATGTTCGACGGCTCCTGGTCGAGTGAAAACCGCTCACTATTGCTCCAGGAGAACCCCAGGTTCTGATGGCCGACGAGATCGTGGGGCTTGATGGTCAGCTGGCCGCTACCCACAAGCATCACACCGTTGTTGAAGATGTCGTCGAAGCTGTTGCTTGTCGCCGACCCATGTGGATCCAATGCTACGAGCGACAGGATGGTGTCCTTCGTCGGCAGAGCAATGACGCCTCCGCCATAGGCGGAAAGTGGAACTTGCTCAAGGGTCATGGGGAAGACAAACGCGGCATTCAAAAACTGCGTGTAGTAGTTGCCGTAAAACTCCTGAGGGTTTGCATCGAGCGTGTTGAACTTCCCGATGACTACACCAAACTTCTCGCTCAGAAACTGCATGAAGGTCGCGTTGGTCAGCGCCGACGTGTGATCGTTCGGTGCGGGAAGTAACGCGGCGGTGTTGACGGGCACGATTGCGCCAGACTTGTCGAACAAATTAGTGCCGAGACCTGTGTTTCCCTCGAGCTTGAGAAAGCCGCCCGGCCAGAGGCCGGCCTTTTGTGTATCGACGTTTAGCGTGTAATAGACGTTGCTCCAGGTCTCACCGCCCGTGCTGCGCCCACCGCTGTAGACCACCATGGGAGTCGTGACGAAGTCCACGTCGAGCACGACGCCCTTCTTGCCGAGCTCGTCGCGCCATCCGCCCCAGGCACCGGTCAGCCGCGGTCGCGACGCAAGATCTCCACCCCAGGTGGCAGGCACATCGACCGGCTGCGCGCGGGCCGTAACTGCGCTGACTAACAAGGCAAGGCCCACGAGGAGCAGGCAAGGTGCTCGCGTGAGGTGGTTGGTTAGGTTCATTGAATCACTCGGCGGAATTGGCTGTCGCGCTCTCGCAACCGTTGACCCTGGCTGCGGCGCTGCCAATGCGTGGTTTCCGTATGCTTAAGCGTGCACGGCAGGGGCGAGAGACCGGGGGCGTCGCAAGCAATTGCTTGATCCACCACGGCCAGAACCCTTACCTCGCTCACCCTCATGAGCGCAAAGTATCAGGAGCTGGTGTCCGATCTAACTGGACCTTAGTTCAGGTAACCGGACAAGGCGTGGGCGAGGGTGGGGGTATTTCAGACCCTCGGCGTCGCTCCAACGCCCGCGCGTACCGCCACGTTCACGAGATCTGCAACCACGCGCACGCCCATCTTGCGCATCAGGTTGGCGCGATGGAATTTGATCGTCTGCTCGGTCAAGCCAAGCTCGGCGGCGATCTGCTTGTTTAGCTTGCCGGCGACGATCTGCCCGAAAACCTGGCGCTCCCGTTCGGTAAGCGTTGCAAAGCACTTCGCGATGCGCTGTCGCTCTCCACCTTCACGACGCAATGCCCGGCCGCGGCTCAGCGCCTCCTGAATCGCCGCAATCAGCACGACATCGTCGACCGGCTTGGTGAGGAAGTCAGCCGCGCCATGCTTCATGGCCTGCACACTGGCTGCGATGTCGCCGTGACCGGTGAGAAAGACGACCGGCAGAAAGCTCATCTCCTGCTCCAACACGCGCTGCAGCTCGAGACCGTTCAGACCCGGCAGCGCGAGGTCGAGCACAAGGCAGCCCGGAGCGTTCCGATCGTAGCGCTCGAGAAACGCCTGGGGCGACGGGAACGTCGCAACGTTCAGTCCAACGGACTCGAGGAGTCGCTCGATCGCCTTCAAGACATCGGGATCATCGTCGACTACGTACACCCATGGAACTGGTTCTGCCATCGACATCAAAGCCTCTGCGCCGGTAATTCGCAATGCAGCGTTGCGCCTCGGTCCGGATTGTTGGTCGCCCAAAGGTGGCCGCCATGGGCCTCGACAATCGATCGGCAGATGGCGAGACCCAGCCCCACGCCGTGCACTTTGGTGGTCACGAACGGCTCGAATATCCGTTCCAGATCCGCCAACGGTATGCCCCCGCCCCGGTCGGCGACGCGGATCTCGACGTTCCCTTGGGCGGTCGTTTGCGTGTGCACCAGCAGCTGGCGATCCACTTCCTGGCCGTCCATCGCGTCGCACGCATTGATCACGACGTTTAGTAGAACCTGTTGCAGCTGGTTCCGGTCGCCGCTCACGGCAGGCAGCTCTTCTTCGAGCACCGCGCTCGCCACCACCTGCCGGTTCAGGAGGTCGCTACGCATCAGCCGCAGCGACTCCTCGACCACCTCGTTGAGATCGAGAGGATGACGCTGCGCCTCTTCCTTCCTAAGCATGGATCGAAGCCGCTGGATCACTCCTCCGGCACGGCGATCGTTCTTCACGATGTCCGTGAGGATTTCTCCAAGCTTGTCGAGTCGTGGCGGGTCCTGCGCGAGAAAGCGTTGCGCCGCCTGGGCATTGCTCAGGATAGCCGTCAGAGGCTGGTTGAGCTCGTGGGCGAGCGACCCGGACAACTCGCCCAGCATCGCGACCCGCGACAAGTGCGCGACCTCATCTCGCTGCCGGGTCGTTTCCCGCTCCAGGCGTCTGCGTTCGGTGATGTCGACAACCGACACTAGGATGAACAACCCCTGCTCGGTCACCATTGGACTGAGTGCGACTTCGACCGGGATTTCGCCGCCATCTTTGCGACACGCGGACAGCTCGCGTCCCGCCCCCATCACCCGAGCCCGTGCGTCCCGTGCATAGGCTTGCCGCAGAGCGGCGTGCGGCACGCGAGTGCGTTCCGGGAGCAGCATTTCGACCGGCATCGCCACAAGGTCCGTGCGCGGGTATCCGAACAGCCCCTCGGCCTGCGCATTGGCGAACGTGATGATGCCTTTATCGTCGACCACAAGAATCGCGCTCGGAACTGCTTCGATGACCGCACGGAAGCGCTTTTCGCTCGCGCGAAGCCGCGCCGCCAGTTGCGCCGCTGCGATCACATCCCAGCCCAGCTCGTAGCCCATCGCCAGGACGACCAGGAAGACCGCCGGCATAACGATCGTGGGGGCGTGGGCCAATCCGGAGGTGATGAGGGACGTCAAGGCCGCCGCTGCGATGATGCAGAGTGCGAGGCTGCCTCCGACGAGGGTGGCGCGACGGCGCGCGTCGGGATCGCCACGACGCCAGAGAGTGATCGAGGCATCGGCGACGAAGGCGAAAAGGAGCAGGTTGTTCACTTGAGCCACGAGCATCCACGGATTGGCGACGCCAACCGGCCCCGAAACGACGGCTCCTCCCCAGAGCATCACATGGTATAGCGAGGAGATCTCGCGAAAGTTGATGTTCACGCCAGTCATGAAATTCAGCGCGAGCACCACGAGCCTGAGGCCTGAGATCGCGTATGCGAGCCAGAGTCTTCCAGCATCAAAATAGAAATGTACAAACCAGACAACCGAAAGCACCCCCACCGTAAGCGGCACATGAGCCCAGCGCAACTCGCTGGCATAGCCGGCAGGGGATTGCGCCCGCATCATCGCCAACTCGAATGCGCCGAAGATTGCGGCCGAAAGCGCCAGCGCGAAGAACAACAGATGCGCGTATTGGGATCTCCGCTTGACCCAGACGAAAACATGGATGACACCGAGCGTTAGACTCGCTGCGATCATCATGATCCATGCGACTTCAACCCAATTCATGTTGTCGTGTTTACACGGGCGTTGCGGGCTCCAGGCCGGCGTGACCGTCTCCTATCTGCAATTTGAGGTCGCGTGCCGCACCAGCGGCCGCGCGAAAGAGGATGCCCACGTAGGTCGGAAATGAGAACGGAATACGAAGGGGACCGTTGATTTTCACTCCGGTGGAAATGGCGATTGCTGCCACTTGTGTGCAATGAGCGGCGAATCTGGGAGCGTGGCGGCCAACGACCGGGCCAATCTCCGTCAGGCCGGCGAATGCAGCGCGACTGATACAAGAGCGCGAGGCGCCAAGTGTCCTTTTGCGAACTCATGCCAACCGAAAGACCTATCGGATCATGATAAAAGGCAGGTGGCAAACTTCCCCGCGCGAAGAGCAGCGCAAATTCGGCAACGCCCCGCACCCATCACAATCACGCGGTCATCGTGCCCTTTTTTTCAGCATACACCCCTGTCTAGCTTTCTCTCTAAGTACTTTTCCGTACTGGGTCAACGGCTTTGCTGATCTCTGGCTGGGGCCGCGTCGGAGTACCTGAACTAAGGTCCAGTTAGATCGGACTCCTGCTCCTGATAGCGTGCGGTCAAGATGGTGACCGACGTGAGGCTTCTGGCCGTGGTGGATGACGATGAGGACATCCGCGTCGCCTTGACCCGACTCGCTTCCTCCGCTGGTTTCGCGGTTGAAGCCTTCGGATCCGGTGCGGAGTTTCTCCGCTCGATCAAGGACCACGAACCGGGCTGTGTCGTACTTGATCTTCATATGCCGGAATTGAGCGGATTCGACGTGCAACGGGCTCTCGCCAGCGGTCGCGTGGCAGTGCCGGTCATCATCATCACTGGACACGACACCTCCGAATCGCGCACGCGGGCGATTCAATTGGGCGCGAGGGCCTACCTGGTCAAGCCTGTCGACGATGAAGCGCTGCTAGCGGCGATCGGCAGCGCCATGGGTGATCTGTCGGGATGAGCTCAGGGAGGAATGTAAGGGCAATTTCCATGATGTGCGCAGTTGCTGTCCAAAGGTGAGCGACCGTGCTTGAGCTCGATGACATTCAAAGTGGAGTCCTCCGCCCCCGGCCCACTCCGTACGCTGCTTCCTATCTGCTGCTTCACATCGACGACCGCAAAGCCGGCCGCGAAATGCTGCGCCGGGTCAGCACGGTAATCACCTCCGCCGCGAATCCCGTGAGCCCGGAAGCCAATGTCTGGGTCAGCATCGCGTTTAGCTTCCAGGGGCTCAAGGCACTCGGCCTGCCGCAAGACTCGCTCGATAGCTTCCCGCCGGAATTCCAGCGGGGCATGGCGGCGCGCGCGCAGGAGCTGGGCGACGTCGGCGAAAACAGCCCGACCAACTGGGAAAACCGCTCGGCTCGCCCGAGGTCCATGTCGTGCTGGCGGGGCTCGCGCCGGATGCGACGCGGCTCGAGGCAAGCGTGGAGCGCGCCCGCAAAGCGCTCCGCGAGATACCCGGCATTAAATTGCTCTACAAGCAGGACAGTTTCGTATTGCCCACCGAGCGGGAGCATTTCGGATTCAAGGATGGGATCAGTCATCCCGCAGTCGAAGGTAGCGGCATACCGGGCAGCAACCCCCAGGAGCGGCCTCTGAAGGCAGGCGAGTTCGTCCTGGGTTACCCCGACGAGGGGGATCGTTGCCTGTCATGTCTTCGCCGGAAGTGCTCGGCCGCAACGGCACCTATATTGTTTTTCGCAAGCTCCGCCAGCGCGTGGCGGCATTTCGCCAGTATCTGCGCGCCAACTCCTCGAGCCCGGAAGCTGAGGAACTGCTCGCGGCGAAGTTCATTGGACGCTGGCGCAGCGGGTGTCCTCTGGCGCTCTCGCCCGAGCGCGATGACCCGGCGCGTCGATTGCAGGGACTCCCGCAGTTCGTCGTTACGCGGGGCGGTGAGTACTGCTTCATGCCGGGACTTCGGGCCTTAAGTTTGGTTGGCAAACCTCGACGCATAGTGACAGATCTCTTGCCGAGGGCTGTCGGGTCCCCTCAGCACTGGCAAGAGGAAAAACTGGGGACAAAGTGTGAATGTTTATCGGTGCGTCCGCCGAAACCGATCCACTGTGTGGGCCGCACAACGGCAGCGGCACCTTCACCATCCCGCGGAGCCCGATCCGCCCGTCGGCTGGGTGGCCGATACAGCTGAGCTGAACCTGGCTGCCGCGGGCGGCGAGACCGATTCTCGGGGCTATGTGCGCGTCGACGGATACCTGCGCACGACCGCCCCACATATCTTCGCGGCGGGTGACATCACTGGTCGTCTGATGCTTGTTCCGCAGGCGATCGAGGACGGCTTCATCGCGGCGACCAACGCCGTGCGCGGTGCAACGACGAAGCTCGCAGAGCAGGTAAGCCCGATCGGCAGCTTCACCGACCCGGAATACGCTCAGGTGGGTCTCACCGAAGCGAAGGCTCGTGAGGCGCACGACGTCGTGGTCGGACGGGTGAGTTTCGATGAGACCGCGCGCACGATCATCGACGGCCAGACGACCGGGTTCTGCAAGCTGATCGCCGACCGTGCGACGGGTGCGATTCTCGGTTGCCACGTCGTGGGCGAGCGAACCGTCGAGATCGTCCAAGTGGCCGCAATCGCGATTGCGGGAAGGTTGCCGGTGGACGACCTGAGCAAGATACCGCTCTCGTTTCCAACCTACACCGGAATTCTCATGCGCGCTGCCTACCGCGCGGCTGAACAGATCCACCCGGAAGTCGGCGGTTAATTCCCCTGGTGCCTGACTGCAGCGACGGCGGATAAGTAGTGCGGAGTCGAGGTTCAGCGCCGGCTGTGTGTGGTCATGGTCTCATCAAGGGAACTGAACTTGAACGCCCGCGTCGGCGCTGTGCAGCGGCGGGAGCCTCAATGAGCAACAAATGCCGCTTGATGTTTTTTCTGGGCATTTTCGCTTCTGGTATCGCCGCGCAATCACAGACCCTTGCTACGGAGATCGATCCGACACCGGCGTCATCCGGCACAGCCCCGGTCACGCAGGACACACTGGCCGCAGCAGCCAGCGACGAGCTCGAGACGCTGACATCCGTCGAGCAGGGCGTGACGCCGATCGACTACAGCTTCGCACCCATAACCCGCGAGGAATGGGTGCGCGAGACCCGGCGTCAGGCTTTTCGCGATACAAAGTTCTACGGCGAGCTACGCTCGTTCTACATGGACAGCGATAACCTAAACGGCAGCGTGAACCAGGCGTGGGCGCTCGGCGGTTCGCTCGGATTTAAGACCGGTTACTTCCGCGATCTCTTTGCGTTCGGCGCGACGGGCTACACCTCGCAGCCCCTTTATGCCCCCGCGGACAGGGGCGGCACGCAGCTGTTGACCTCGAGCCAACAGGGCTACACGGTGCTGGGCGAGGCGTACATGGATATCCTACTCAGCGAGCGCGTCACAGCGAGCGTCGGCCTCAAGGAATACAACACGCCTTTTCTGAGCGGCTTCGATGCTCGCATGACGCCGAATACGTTTGAGGCGGTGGCCGTGCAGGGAAACCTTGGCGGTGACGATGGGGCGCCGGGCTGGCGTTTCGGCGCCGGCTACGCTGACAAGATCAAGCTGCGCAATTCCGACGAGTTCGAATCGATGGCTACGGCTGCGGGCGCACCCGCCGGTGTGTCACGCGGTGTAGGCGTAGCGGGCGCGGTGTACACACACGGTGACCTCTACCTCGGCGCGATCGAGTACTACAGCAGTGACATTATCAACATCGCCTACCTCGAGGCCAAAGACGCCTTCGCGCTCTCTGAGCACCTGCGCTTGCAAGTCGCCGCGCAGTACTCGGATCAGCGCAGCGTCGGCAAGGACCTTCTCAAGGGACACCCGTTCTCGGCGAACCAGCTAGGTCTCAAGGCTGAGCTGGCGTTCGCCCGCACCCTGCTAACAGCCGCCTACACGCGGACGGGTAACGGCAGCTCTATACAGAGCCCCTGGAGTGCTAATCCCGGCTACACCACCGTGCAAGTCGAGAGCTTCGACCGCGCCGGCGAGGATGCCTGGATGCTGCGGGCGGCCTATAAGTTCCGGATCGTCAAGGGTCTGACCGCGTATGCCTTATATGTACACGGATCTCAGCCAGAGGCGTCCAATCAGCACGCGCAGGACGAATACGATCTCAACCTGCAATGGAAGGCCACGAGCGGCAAGGCCCAGGGTCTGACTTTGCTCGCGCGCTACGCGTACGTCACACAGGCCAGTGCAGGTGAACCGATCGCTCACCAGATCCGGCTAGTTCTCTACTACACGCCCCCATGGCTCTAGCGTCGGACCGCGTATCGGACGTCGTCCTCAATCCTCCGAGGCCGCATCATAAGGTATGTCCGAAAGCACCGGTTTTTCGCGCGCCCTGACACATGCGGCACATAACTCGATCGAAACCTGGGTTGAAGGAGTGCTGCGCCGCACACCAAGCTGTGAGGCGTGCGGACGAACAGAATGTTAGCGCTTGGTCTTAGCACTATGCTTCCCTACTCCAACCCGCGCGGCCGCAAACAGGGCAGAGCTCGGTGGCGAGGAGCATCTTCGGGTACGACCTGCGTCAACTACACGAAGAGCTAGGTGTGTCGTGCCCAATACGGGCGTACGGTCAGCGGCAGTGGTCGGCGACGCAACGCGATTTGGTTCGGCGACCATCGAAGGACCAGCGGTCAGTGCCATGGTTCGTAGCGGGTGCGCGACTTCTGCTGGCAATTGCATGACAGATACTTCAAGGTGAAATCCATGAAACTGACATCACTCGTGCTAATAGCCACTCTCGTCATCGGCCTCTGCGCTCAGGCGCAAGCCCAGCGCCGTGAGGTAAACAGCCAGGTTGCCCAGGCGTGCAAGACCGAGCTCCAACAGTTGTGCCAGGGTCAGAAGGGCCAGCAGGCCGAGCAGTGCCTGAAGAACAATGAGTCGAAGCTCAGTGCTCAGTGCAAAGGCGCAATTTCGCCCAAGCAGTAACGTTCTTCGCACGCGAGCAGCCCGACGATCCGTTTCCCGGGTCCGTGGGGGCCCTGGGGCATCGCAGTCAGCAGGCCGAGTAGCTGGGGGAAACGCATCTCCGCTTGCTATCGAGCCGGCCACTCGGTTCGGGTAAAGGAGGTGCCGAGCGCGCCGTGCGTTTAGGATTCTCGGACTCACGAGCGCATGTTGGCCGTTCACCCGGGGCCCCGCGACGCGAGCTGCTAAGTCTCCATTCGCCGAGTGTCGCCCACAGAAAGAAGAGGAGCAGACCATGGCTACATTCATAAGCTTGTTGAACTTCACCGATCAGGGCATTCGGAACATCAAGGACTCGCCGGATCGGCATGGAGCATTCAGAGCAAGTGCGGAAAAGCTGGGCGTAACGGTGAAGGGCTTCTACTACACTGTCGGACGTCACGACATGGTGGTAATCATGGAAGGCACCGATGAAGCGCTGACCCCCGCGCTCCTTAAGGCGGGTTCACTCGGCAACGTTCGCAGCGAAACGCTCCGTGGCTTCTCTGTAGATGAGGCAAAGAGAATCATCGGAAATATCCAGTAGCGCTTGAAGGCGATTGAGATTGGCGCTCGCGCCCCGCGGCGCCAGTCTCACGCCCGCTTCCGATCGGGGGCCTGCGATAGAGCTGCGCGAAACCCTTTCCGAATCAAGCGGCTAACGATAGCCAGTCGAGTGGCAAAATCGTGCCCCCGCTACCACGTTCCGCGGCGTGGCAGCCGAACTGCAAACAACGCCACAAACCCGTGGTAGGCACCCTACGGATCGCAATAAGTCCACCTGGCCCTTGTGCCCTTGTGCGGGAGGGCACCGCGATGCCTGAGGATCTTGGCGGCATGTGCCCGAAGTGGGCTTTTCGGCATTTACGGGATAGGTGAGCGACCATGAGCAATGCAGAGACACCGCCTACGGATCAACGCGCCGCTGACGCGACCCGGGTATCGCTGATTCCAGGCGGGCTAGTCTACTGGGTAGAAAATGCCCCTAAAGGGGTCACTTCACACGGGTGGGCGCTTGGCACCAAATTACTGATCGGCATCGCGGCGGCATGGGTTCCACTCGTTGTACTGACCGCGATGCATGGCGGCTCCGATTTGCGGGAATTGCTCACCGACTACCGCGTTTACGCCCGAGTGCTGATCGCAATCCCGCTGTTGATACTTGCTCAAGGCGGCATCGAGTGGCGCTTTCGCGAGATGTCCCGCCATTTCTTGGAGGCGAATCTGGTTCGAGCCCCGCAACTCGGCCGCTTTGATGAAATCATGCAAGCAGCTGCTCGCTGGCGGGCTGCAAAATGGCCACTCGTAGCGATAATTGTCCTGGCGTTGCTCGATGCGGGGTACATGCTCGAGTCCGGAAGGCTGAAAAATGCCGCGTGGGCTATGGATCCAACCACGGGTGCCATTACGGCCGCCGGCTACTACGCGACGCTCGTGGCACAAGTCATCTTTCTCGGGCTGCTTGGCCTGATCCTCTGGAAGTGGCTCACGTGGCTTCGCGTATTGCGTGATATCTCCAAACTGGATCTGCAACTGGATGCCACCGACGGGGATTTGGCAGCGGGCTTAGGTTTTTTGGGTGAAATTCCCAAGGCCTTTATCCCCGTCCTGCTGGCGATTTCCACTGTCATCGGTGCAAGCTGGCGCGATCAGGTACTGGCAGGAGAGGTTGACCTAAAATCCTTGGCGATGCCCGCTGCGTTGTTAGCTGTGCTTACGCTCAGCCTATCCTTTACGCCGCTGCTCATGTTCACACCGAAACTCTTGAAGTGCAAACGAGACGGCGCGATGGAGTACGCGACGCTGCGACATCTTTACTCCCTGGAATTTCGCAAGAAGTGGGTTGATGAGCGCCGAGCGTACATCGAAGAGTTTCTCGGCTCCCGCGACCTTAGATCGCTGTCCGGAATCACGTCCGGGTTCCGGAGTGTCGAAGAGATGCGAGGGTTTCCATTCCGTACGGACACGCTCGTATGGCTGCTCACTGCGCTGGCGTTGCCGATGATACCGGTGATGACCACCGAGATACCGTTGCAGGAACTGCTGAAGAAGCTTTTCGAGGCGTTGCACTGAGGTTTGAAGACCCGAACTTCGGGGCGCGCGGGCGAGTCGATGCCCGAGCTCTACACGACTCGCCACGCTCACTTTGGAGATACCGCGCCGACCTCTTTCAGGAGTCTCTGATACTCTGCAGACTGCCGCAGCAGCGTAGCGGCGATTGCGCGCAACCGGTCGACCGCTTCTGGCTTCAGAACGAAGCTCGTCGGCAGGTTCAGGAAGTAGCTGCGCTCCTTCGGGTCAGCGAGCTGCTCGAAGCTGATGTCGATCGCGAAGACATCGATCTTGGGCATGCGCGCCTCTGCATCGGCCCCGAACTCACCGGCGAGACGCGCCTGCAGGATCTGCAGCTCGCGCTGTGTCTGCCAACTGTGGACCATGTCCTTCATCAGTTCGACCGACTCGTGCGAGTAGCGCTCCATCGGCACGCCCGAGGACTGCAGCAGCTCACTCACCATCCCAGGCGGAGACTCGTGCTTGTCCCAGTCGGTCGTCGGCGACATGAGCGAATTGACCACGATCAACACGAGGCGGCGCGGCAAGCCAGTGGTGGAGTTGAAGTGGAAGGCGGCGCGGTAAGCGGCGTTAGTTTCAAACTCTCCCAAGGCCTCGAGAATTGCGCGCACGCCGAGGTTGTCGGCTATACCGCCGTCTACAAGGTGGATGTACGGGTGCTCCTTGCTATTCAAGAAATCCTGGATGTCGTGGTAACGCTGTAACTCGCGCCCGCCCGGCAGGCTGCCATTGTTCGGGTTAGTGATCTCCGTTACCCAGGCGGGATACGTGTAATCGCAGCTGCCTGCGTAGTTGTTGAATGTCACCGGCGATAGAACGACCGGCACCGCCGAGGATGCCGCCGCCGCGCGCGCAAGGTGCACCTTGTCCAGGTCCGAGCACAGCAGATCGAAATCGTTCTGCGAGAACTCCAGACGCGCCCCGTTGGAGAGATCAGTGCCGGCGGCCACCGCCGTGGGCGTGGGCTTATCGCGCAGGTCGGCGAAGGTCGCGCCCTGGAACAGGATCTCGTCGTAGTAGTCGGCGGCCAGTTCCGAGCGCCCATAGCTGCCGCCGATAAGCTTTGGCCAGTTGAACGGATTGAGAGTGCGGCGAGTCAGTGCGCCCTGCACATCGCGTTTCAGGAAGCGGGTTTCATACTCGGAGAAAAGCTGGTCACCGTAGAGCGCATACGCGAGCGCGGTGAAGCTGCCGCCCGAGACACCGGTGATCAGGACAACGTCGTCGAGCAGCCGGCGGTGCTGGCCATCCACCACCACCGCGGTGCGGCGCAGCTCTTCCAGAACGCCATAAGAGAACGCGGCGGCACGCGTACCGCCCCCCGAGAACGCGAGCAGGATGAGCGTATCGGGATCGTTGTTCTGGAGCTTCGCGAGGTGGACGCTGGTACGATAGCCGCTCGTCGTGTCGACGTGCGTGATCGGCTGGTTGATCGGGCGGCTTGCGCAACCAGCAACCGATGCGGCAGCCAGCGCCCCAATCAACAGGCGCCGGGAAAGATGCACGTCCCTCATCTCACCATCGGCCAGGTGCGTCGCAGGCGCTACACATTTAGAGATGCGACCGTATCACGCTTCTGACATTTGGGAGCGGCCGCGCGCACTAACGGCCAAGGGCGAAAGTGCCAGAAAACTGCCAGAAGTACCTGAGCAGCTGGCCTACATCGCTTTAACTCATTGATTAGATGGCGCTCCCTACCGGATTCGAACCGGTGTACTAGCCTTGAGAGCTTCGGTATGCGGTTGGCTTGACAGTTTGCCTCCCGCCTAAGAAGAGACACTCGACTCCTCGGCTCAGTTTTCCGGATCGGTCAGAACTTCTTAGGTGCCCAGATGTCGCGCCAGGTCGACGATGCTGGCAGAAACCACGTCAAATTCGCCTGGTTTAGCTTTGTCGGGCACCTCAACGGGACCACCGCCATACTCGTTCGGACGGTAAATGAAGCCCGTACGCAGACCATAGCTGCGGACGGCTTGCAGATCGTCAACGTGGGCCGCGCACATCATCACTTCATCGGGCTTTAAATCCAGATAGAACGGTGCCGACAGGTACATCTCCCGATCCGGTTTGTAGTGCTGCACGAGATCGGAACCCAAGACCACGTCCCATGGCAAACCACCAAATTTGGCGAGGTTGGTCATCAGCGCGACATTGCCATTCGACATCGGCAAGACGATGTATTTCCTCTTCAGTCGGGTCAGCCCCTCGACGGAGTCCGGCCATGGCTTGAGCCGTCGCCAGACATGCGCCCAGTCGATCTTTTCTTCTTCGCTCAGTTCCTCGATTCGGTACTGCTTGAGCAAGTCTTCAAGGATCATCCGCTGCAGGTCGTCGAGTCTGGTCCAAGGAATCTCGCTCTTGCGCACTTTGTTCATCGCGGGCCCGTATCCGAGGCGCAATCGGTCGGCGAATTCCACCCAGTTCAAATTCAAACTCTTAGCTTTGCCCCGCCTGGTGGCGTCGGCAATCACGGAGGTGCGATAGTCGACAACGGTGCCGAATACATCGAATACACATGCCTAACCAGCCGCCGCTCGGGCGCGTTGACCAGCTTGCTAAAGACTACCTGGGCTCGCGCTGGCGGCTGGATCCCATCCCAGTCTCCGACTACGACCAGTGTAGGTGCAACGATTTCCGAGGGTTCCCAAAGCGGCTTACCGGCCGCCGATGGTCCTGATCATCAGCATAGCTGCCATTGGGAGTACGAACCACGGGCGGGCTCTGCTTGGCACCCTCGGGATCGGTCGCGACCTCAGCGGCGGACCAAGCCCCAAACACCTCGGGCGAGAGCAATTCGTCCTTCTTCGCTTCCGGCGCCCCGTCTGCAGACCTTTCCGCGCGACAGTCAATTGTCCAGGTTCGATAGGCGCCGAGTTGAGTTGGTGTACTCGCGGGTTCGTGCAGCCACATCGGTGCATACAGTACGAGCCGGTGGACTCTCTCCTTGTGTTCGTTTGCGTATCGGCCCATCAGCGCCGTACCCCAGGACCATCCAATGAGGTCGAGGGCCTTCACGCGAGGGCGTTGGAGGATGAAATCGACCGCAGCGGCGACGTCCCGCATGGCAACGTCCGTGCGGACTACCGGAGGGTTCTCGTCGGCCGGCTTCGCGAATTCCGGCGGCCGCGTCGAACGACCGTACCCGCGCAGATCGACGAGGTACGCGTCGTAACCGCGCGCCACGATGTAATCCATCCAGGATTCCTGAGCGATCTTCAGGTCGAATGTAGATGAGGCAGCTTGCGACGAACCGTGTACGTAAAGCACAGTCTTCTCGGCACGGTATTGAGTCAATCCCGCCGGGTGCTTGTTGCGAACGAACAGTCGGATTCCCGGATCTCCAGATTCGATCATGTGGTCTTCTGCGATGACGGAGGATTGCGCTGCGTGCGCAACGTGCGGCCACTCTGCGAGAGCCACTAAGCACGCCAAAGTGAGCACAACTGATCGCTTCATAACCACGTTTAGCCCCCCCGCCAACCAACCTAACGGCCAGACATAGGCACGTTTTTTCCGGGCCGCCAACTTCCGCTTAGACTACCCTGAGCGACCGCTAGGGGAAACGCCGAACGGCAAGTCAGGGTCGTTGGTGACCGCCCGGATTCCGCTAAGCCAACATCTTCCGGTGAAAGGTATCGGTAGAACCACTCAGCGATTCCCTTCATCGTGTCTAATGTCCTTGCGCATCCGCGATGCGCCCATGCCCGAAATGATTTTCCATGTGCGATCCGAGTTGTGCCGCCATGTGTGGATAATGCGACTGATACTCGGTTTATCGACGCCATCCTTGCCGACCCAAGTCGTGTGAATACGATAAGTGACGGTGACATCGTCGCCCGTCTGCTGCGCCTCCAGGCGCTCCAGATCATAGGACTTGAGGGTTTCACTTTTGCTCGTGTGTGCAGTGATCCAGTCGGTTATGTGTTCCTTGCGTATGGGTACGGGGCTGGTCGTCGGCCAGCCAAGAAAATCGCTATGCCACAGAGTTCGATAGTGTTCGAGATCATTACTCTTAACGTATCGCCAGTATGTATCCTCCATTGACCAGACCTCTTTCGTGTCGGCAACCGGCTGTTCAGCGAGGAGACGAGATGCGAGCACTACAGACACGAACGCGAAACAAGCGATTCGGTTCATGATTGCACCCCTAATTCGCGCACCAGGCGCGCTTTTATCCTATGCCTTTTTGTATTCTGAGCCGTCAAGGTCAGCTTAGCGTGATCTGACCGACCGCCAACGGGACGCCGAACGGGAAGTCAGGGTCAGAGCCGTTCGTCAAACCGGTACTCCGGGCTAGGAAAGAACGGTTACCCTGATGGGCAAACTTCTCAATAACGGTCACAAGCACACTTGAGCACTTGAGCGTCGCGGCCGGTCCAGTTTGACCTCACTCTTTCCTAGGGTGATTTACTCGTGTGAAGCTCGCCGCCTGAATCTTCCAGACAGCACCCTCTTGCTTCAGAACGTGCAGCCAGGCCCCGTTGACTTGGGTGGTACCGCCCTCCTTGGACGGAATCATCACGGTGTACTGCCCTGCTGCCCAAGCGATCGGACCATGAACGTCTATACGATCGATCTTGTGCTCGGAGAACTTCAGGCCGAGCTTGAACTCAGTGGCCACTCGCTCGTCGAGTTGTGCCTTGCCTGAAATCAAGCCGTTGATATTGATGTCGACCGCATCCGCGCGCCATAGCCCAGTAGTCGCAGAGGCATCGCCGCCGTTGAATGACGTGAAAAACCTCTCGATCGTCGCTCGCACTGCCGTATCGCGTGGCCCCTCGGACAAAGCCGGCACGGCGAACATTGTCACGACCACGATCCAGATTGCTGTATAGAGTCGCCTCATTAGTTCTTCTGCCCCTCATGTCCCACTTCCGCCGGCCCCGGTGCCCATCATCGCCCAACTTTCAATTGGGCGCACCGCACAATGTCTCCGGAGGGTCGCGAGTGTGAATAGCCTCGAGGCCGCCGAGCGGCCGCTGTTGAGTGTGGAGGAGCCGCTAGCGCCGAATCGGAGCAGGATGCCGAGCGGAGCGACATTCAACGACTTTAACTTCCGGGCCGTGACGTTTGCCGCGAGGGGACTGCGGCGCTGAATGCTCACGCAGAGCCTTAAGAATCGGGGCGTGATAGCGATAGAGCGAGTTACGCGACACCTCGGCAACCCGGCAGAGCTCCGCAACGGAGAGGCGGCGCTCTGGTCTTTGATGGGCGGCAACTCTTTCGCCAAACGTCCATAACATCCAACTGGTCCGGCTCCTTGCGACGCAGCACGCTGTAGGCTCAACCCTACGTGGTGAAGGCCAAGGCTCGTACAGCCGCGCGCACCCCTGTACTGCTACCGTCACGCTCCTGGGTTGTCACGGCGTTGATAAGGCGAGAAGCATGAAGACTGTTGTTGCGGTAATTGCGGCGGTTCTGTTGTCCAACGTCTGCGTGGCGCAGGTGAGGACCACCGTCAAGGAAGGCGCCAAGGCTACCGGGGAGGAGGCTCAGGAGTACGGCGATCAGGCCAAGGCGGCCGTGTCTTCCCAACCGACGAAGGCTGTCAGCACGGCCAAAGCGCAGACTCACAAGGCCAAAGCGCACGGCCATGCGCATGCCGCCAAGGAGGCCGGCAAGGAGATTCCCAAGTAAGTTTTTCGCGTCGTCGGCGCACAGCTTTTAATGACGGAGGAAGGGAATAGTATGAATGAGCATCACGTGACGGGCGCGTTGCATGAGGTTGCGGGCCGTGTGCAGAGTGCCGCGGGTGCGCTCGCCGGTGACCCCGCGGACGATATGCAGGGCAAAGCGCGCGAAGCGCGCGCAAGACTGGAAGGTGCTTACGGCGACGCCGTGGACGCCGTCAACCATGCAGGTCAGTCGCTTGCCCGCACGGTCCAGGCGAATCCGATGATCACCGTGCTCGTGGCGGCGGCAGCGGGATACCTCCTGGGGCGATGGGCGCATCGAGACTGAATGAATAGCCGTAGCCGCTGGCACGGCACTACTGTTTGTTTCGTTCACGTACTGTCTGACCAAAGAGGAGGCGTTATGGGACGCGGAATTCTGTTGTGGTTACTGGGCGTACCAATTCCAGTGATCCTGCTCCTGGCACTCTGCTCGCACCACTAGGGTAGGGCGCCGTATGGAAAATCTCACGATTGCACAGCGCGCGACCCTGGAAGCCTCCGCAGTGGAATCCAACACATCCGCGGTGTCTTGGGCAGCCATTCTCGCCGGTGCGGTCGTGGCGGCAGCGACCTCGCTCGTGCTGGCACTCGTGGTCGCGGGGGTGGACTTCGCCTCGGTCTCGCCTTGGCCGGGACGTGGTGCATCCGCGAGGTCGATTACGGCCGTATCCGCTATCGCGCTCATCATCATCCAGTGGTTATCCGCCGCCATCGGTGGATATCTCACTGGTCGACTGAGAACGAAGTGGACTGCAACGCACACACATGAAGTGTTCTTTCGCGATACTGCGAACGGGCTCATCGCATGGGCGCTCGCGACCCTGCTGGTAGCTGTCACGCTCGCATCCGGTGCGTCCTCGCTGCTCGGTACAGGCGCGCGTGCTGCAGGGACGACCGCAGCAACAGTAGCGTCGCCTGCCGGCGGTCCGAACAGCACTTTCAGTCCCTACGCTTTGGATACGCTGTTCCGCACCGCTCCGAATGCCGAGCCGAAGGCGGCCGCGGGCGGTGTGCGCGAGGAGACGAGCCACATCCTCGCAGAGGGACTGGCGAGGGGCGAAGTATCCACGGCTGATCGCAGTTATCTTGCGCAGCTTGTTGCAGCGCAGACCGGAGTATCCGATGCCGATGCGCAGCGTCGCGTGGATGACGTCATAAACCAACTCAGGGCCGACGCGGACGCCACTCGTCGCGCCTCGGAGATGGCCGCAATTTTCGCGGCGCTGTCGATGCTGGTCGGCGCGTTCATCGCCGCGGTGTCCGCTGCTCTCGGCGGCGGTCTGCGCGATCAGCATCCCTGATCACGAGGCCCCTGAACGCGGAGTCCTGAAACGAGCCGCATCCACGGCCTTCTCGGCCGCCGGCACCGCCTGAGCCCGGGTGATCGAGACCGATCTAGGTGTTATGAGTACAGCGGAATCGAGCTCTTCTTGCGCGGCACATGCGCCCAGCCACACTCGCTTTCCGCTTCGATCTCCGTCTTGCGTGTGGCCAGTTGTGCGCCGAGCGCTACCAAATCCATTTTTGCTTTGCGCGCCTCAGCGGACATCCCGCCCGGTTTTTCTTCCTCACTGACGTGGTGCTTGATCATCTCCGAAAGCACGGAGACCTTTGCATCGAAGTAGTCATCGCCTGGATCAGCTGACTCGATCTGATCCATCAGGTGCCTTGCGCCCGCGTGTTCGACTTCTGCCTCGTGATGAATGTCCTCATCGCCGGCTTACTGCAGGAAAGCGGGTAAAAGATCTCCTCCTCGATCGAGGTATGGATACGCAGCGTATGGCCGCCGTAGCCGACGCTGCGGTCATACGAGCGGAGGCTGAAACCAAGGTGGTTGCTGGCGTTGCAACATGTGATGTCGGCGACCCGAGCCCCGGATCCCTGGGCTGTGACTATCTATTCGCGCGGCTCGTAGACACAGGGTTGGAGCCGCGAATGCTTGGCTTCTCAGCGCTCACGTGCGCCCGATAGGTGGTCTCCCGTCTCGGTGCTGGCTTCCTTAAGGAGTGCCCCGCAGTCCGCGTCGTGCGCAAGCCCCGGGTCGACGAAAGCAAGCGCCGCCGACAGTGGGGTAAGCACCGCGCCGAGCGCGAGTGCCGCTCCGCCCTGCACCAGCGCACCACGCTTGTCCACGCCGAGGTGGGGCCGCAGCAGCGGGCCAGAGACGGTGATGGCGGAATGCAGGGCAAGCGTCGGATGCTTGGGCCGACCGCGTATGTGTGCATCCAGGGTCTCACTATCCAGATGCAACTCTCCGGAACCGGTGAGAAGGGCGGCATCGGTGTCCAGCACCAAAGTGCGGGTACGTACGATCCCCTGCTTGGCCTCGAGGCTCAGCACGGCGCAACGAATCGGCGTTTCCTTCGCGCTTCGGCGCAGGAGCCCCAGCGCCCCCGCGACTTCGCCACTGGCCGCCTCGGCAAGCGCTGCGTGCATCGATCCCTGCGGAATGACAAAGGTGGCTTCCCCGCTCGCCGCATCCGCGAGCGCGCGCAAGGTGTCGCCTTGGCCGACCAGCTTCAGATGACCATCCAATGAGCCGGTGGCGATCGGCGGACGGTCCACGCCCAGCAGTTGTCCGAGCTGCACGTGCTTGACGCGCATTTCGATGCCGGCCTGAGGCTCGGCACCCTCACGCGCCCCGACATGCGCCTCGCCCGAGAGCTCACCGCCCGCAAGGTGCGCATTCAGTTCCTCGATCCGCAGCTCGCCCGCGTGGGTAACGACCAACGCCGAGACCTCGTGCAGGTCGTGACGCCCGATGCTGAGCTGCTGCGCGCGATAGCTCACCTGTATCTCGCTGCGCCGCAAGGCCGCGACGGGAAGCGGCGCAACGGGTAACGTGCCTCTCGACTCGCCACCGCGGTCGCTCAGATCCGCAAGCCGCAGGACTCGGGAAGTCAGTACCCCCGTCGTATGGACCGCGCCGCTGCCGCCTTCAACGTTAAGCGTTCCACCCAGATCGCTCTCGCCGGAGGTGACGTGCAGTTGGTATCGGAAGCGCAGGTCGCGGCGTGAGAGATGGCCGGAGGCGCTGAAGCGCGGAGTCTCTGGCAGTTTCAGTCCGACGAGATAATAGGCGTCGCGGAGCGTCGGCCCGGCAGACTCAAAGGAACCTTCTACCTCGCGGAAATCGAACGGGTGGAGGAAGTACCCTTTCGCCGAGAGGTGGCTGTCACCTGAGTCCTCCTGGAGCGAAAAATGCCAAGTATGGTCACGCCGCGCAGTAGCGAGCGGCTCACCTTCAATACGCAGCACGGCCGGCCGGCCATTGAGCTCGCCCGTCGCGACGACCCACAAGGGCGGCGCGTCTCCCCCGCCCTGATCGCCAGCGGTCACGGTGCCGGCAAACTTCAGATGCCGCCGCTCGTCATGCAGATCCACGCGTGCCGCCGGCATCGCGAGGCTCCGGATGAGTGGTGGACCTCCGCCAGCGCCTTCGGCGCTCACTGTCCAGTTAGCGCGATCCTGTGCGTCGCGTCGTAGATGCCACTCGGCGTGCTCCAGCTCGAGGCGGCGGATCTCGAGTGGCGGCCACGCGAGGCGCCAGTTGAGCAGAATCCCGACACGTCCCACGTGGCCGAGTGTGCCCGCCCCGCTCCAGGAAGGATTGCCAATCTCGACGTCCCGGGCGTCGATGCGCGGGTGCGCCGACAATAGGTGTGCCTCGAAGCGATCGGCAACACGTATCGGGTGATGAGTGCGTCGCTCCAGGAGCCGCAGCAGGAAACCCTGCGAATTGCGCTCTACGAGAAGCGCAGCGGACCACGCCAGCAGGCACGCACCGCCGAGTGCGAGCACGTACGCCGCCGATCGCCGCGACCGATGCAATGACCAGGCCACCCCCAACTCTTGCATCGACCCGACAGTCCGCGCAGCCGGCCCCAGGGCGGCCAGCGGGTCGGTGGCTGCCGACATAGATCACTGAAGACCCGGGAAGGTCCGGGTTCCGACTTTTCGTCAGTGCAAGGTGATCCGTGGAGTGTCGGCCGCGCGCAGGTCCCGACAGCCCCCACGCGAGCCTTCCGCGGTTTGGCTGAGGCTCGCGCTCGCCGGATGTAATGATTCCGCTGACAGACGCCTGTGCTGACACCTGCCTAGACTACCGTGACATGTCGCTGCCTGGGCGCGTCGGCGCAGACACCGTGGAGATCGAATGGCGGCCGTGCAGCGAAATGTAGTATCCGAAGCAATATCAGGCGCCCACCCACGGAAACGGGTCGCGGCAGGACGGCACACCGTGTTGACGAGACTCTGGTCGCTCACGAGGCGGAGTGCCAGGGGGTGGCTCGACCACGAGGGTCCGCGGCTGGCGGCCTCACTGTCGTTCTATAGCCTCCTATCGCTCGCGCCACTCGTCCTGCTCATCATTGCCATTGCATCTCTCGGGGTTGGACGCGTCGCCGCACAGACGGCCGTCATCAGCGAGTTTCGCGGCGTGCTCGGCGGCGCGGGCGCCATCGCGATCCGCAGCGTCACTGAGTACGGCGAGACGCCGCGCGGCGGTGGCCTCACCTCCGCACTGGGAATTCTGACCTTGCTCTTTGCCGCCTCAAGGGTGTTCCGCGAGCTGCAGTCGGCCTTGAACAAGGTCTGGGATGCGCCCGCTGTCCAGGGTTCCGGAGCGTGGGCCTGGGTCAGAACCCAACTTTTTTCCCTCGCCATGGCGCTGGCGTTCCTGCTGCTCGTCTCCTTGCTCTTGAGTGCGGGCCTCGCCACGGCCGGCGGCTATTTCCGTACGCGGGTGCAGCTGTCGGAAGGCCTATTCCGGGCTTTGGGCACTGTAGTCCCCTTTGTGGTAACGGCCGTGCTGATTGCGGTCATCTTCAAGTACGTGCCGAACGTGAAGCTGCGCTGGCGCGACGTGTGGGAAGGGTCTATCGCGGCGGCGCTGTTGTTCGCAGCCGGCAAGGCGCTTCTCGGGGAGTACTTGCACAACGCAGCTGCCGGCTCGGCTTACGGAGCGGCAGGCTCTGTCATTGCCGGCTTTCTTTGGGTCTACTATTCCGCAATGATTTTTTATTTTGGCGCTGAATTCACTCGCGCTCGCGCCCAGGCGAGGCGCGGTGGGCAACGGCCGCCGCCACGCCCGCTTGGGTCGACGGAGCCGCGCGAGAGGCGCCACAGAATTCTCTAAACCACCCCTCCGACCTGGCGATGATCGGCCTTCAGCAATGTGATGGCGTCCCTTCGGGCTCCCGAAGCACGCGACTTGTTTGCAGGCATTGTGAGCTCTCCTGCAGATTTCGCCATGCTAGGACCGTAGAAGGTGAGGTCTACACTTAATCGCCGACGCAAACGCGTGTCTGCCCAAGCTGACGCGACATCAGACGGCTTCCCATGCAGGCCAGCTAACCTCATCCGATCGACCAGGGATCGATGATATCGATCCCGCATGACTCAAAATCCTTTTTGTTGTGAGTCGCAAGAGATGCGCCTCGCGCGCGTGTCATGGCGGCGATCTGGCAGTCGAACTGTGTGATTGGACGGCCGGCAGCCCGCCGCATCGCGCCGATCTCGGCGTAGAGCGTTGCCGACTCGCCATCGAAGCTGAGCACTCGTCCATGGAAGTCTTCGGCGAAGATTGACAGTGCCGCCTCCATGAGGCGGCGGCGGCGATTGCCTGATGGGAGAAGACGAATGCCGTACAGGATCTCCGCCTGCGACACGGCCGTCGTGAACAACGATGCCGCGGGTTGCTCGGTCAGCCAGGCGAGCACTGTGGGTTCGGGGCTCGGCCGCAGAAGTTCGGAGAGTACGTTCGTATCGAGGACGATCATGTCTCGAGTTTGACAGGCTCGCGCATCGGCTCGCGCGGTTCGATTTTCAGTTCGACCCCTCCGAGCGGCTCGATGCGGGCGCGAATCGCTGCAACCAACGAG
>Ga0335076_10000331_pt1 | contig 42612 bp, 42 predicted proteins | sample Lox_Sample_25_FD_206717 | JGI IMG/M metagenome (GOLD analysis project Ga0335076, IMG submission 206717) | Soil microbial communities from Loxahatchee National Wildlife Refuge, Florida, United States - Lox_Sample_2.5 | ecosystem: Environmental > Terrestrial > Soil > Wetlands | place: USA... | reverse complement strand
CCATCTTCCGGGACAGCGAGCACCTCTACGCCTACCTGACCGGCGAGCTCGCGGCGCTGCCCGGGGTGACCTCGGTGCAAACGGCGCCGATCATCCGGACGCTCAAGCGCACCGGGAGCATCCCCCCCAGGCAAGCCGGGCGCTCAGGACCAGCGGTCGACGTAGGAGAGCACCTCGCCCAGCCGGGTGATCACCGCGTCCGGCTCGGCGGCAGCGAACGCCGGGACGGCTGAGTTCGTGATGAGTATGGCGCGCATGCCCGCGCTCTTGGCCCCATGGATGTCGTCGTAGGGCCGGTCGCCGACGAACACGCACGCCGCCGGGTCGGTCTCGCCGATGGCCGCCATGGCCGCGCGGAACGCCTCCGGGTGCGGCTTGACCCAGTCGATCTCGCTGGTGTAGACGGCGGCGTCGAGCAACTCGAGTACTTCGTCCCTGATGAAGATCTGCTCGTGGGCGCGACGCGGCCACATCGTGTTAGAGAGCACGCCCACCTTGATGTCGCGCCGTCGCAGTTCGCGCAGCAGCGGCAGCGCGTCCGGGTCGGTCAGCGTATGCGGGTCCCACGCCTCGAAGTAGCTGGCCAGGAACTCGGCCGACGCGGTGACCCCGGCCCGCTCGAAGATGTCGTCCAGGGTCCAGCTCTGCTGCGACCGCTCGCCCAGCTGCCTTAGCTCGGTCTCGGCGGCACGGACCGCCGCGGCCATCGCCGTCGCCTCGCCCGCCGGATAGTGCCGTGCGCACACCTCGAGCCAGAGTTCGCGCAGGTCTATGCTGTGCCACGGGGTTAGCGTCCCGCCCCAGTCGAATATGACTGCCCTGACCGCCACATCCCGAATCTTATGTACACCCGCCGCCGGGCCAGCCCGCCGTAGAATCCGTCCCGGATGCCTCGACGCACCCCCCGACCCCGTTTTTACCGCACAGGCCCGGCGCCAGCTCCCGTCGTGTGGGCTGGCGGGAGCATGAGGCTGGCGGGGCGCCAGGGACGGGCGGGCGAGCCGTTTCTTGACAAAACCGACTACTTAAATGGAACTGCTGGCCTTCTTGACCGCGCACCCGTCCCGGGTGCACACCCGGGCCAACCTCGTCGACCAGGTCTGGCATCGTGACTTCGGCCACGACGGACGGGCGATAGCCCGGGACAGCCGCACCGTCGACGTGCACGTGAGCCGGCTCCGGCACGAGCTCGGCCCGCGCCACGCCCAGTGCCTGGTCACCGAGTATCGCGTCGGCTACCAGTTCCGCCCGCTGGGGTCTTGACACGGGCACCGCGCACCACAATCGCGGTAAACCGGGAACCACCGCCGTAGAGCACGGAATACCTCGTGTGGCACACTGGCTTATAGGAGTAAAGCGTGCTCCGGGGTCGGTGAAACTCCGAACCGGCGGTGAAAGTCCGCGACCCGCCCGCATCCAGCGGCCGGCTGACCCGGTGAAATTCCGGGACCGACGGTCAAAGTCCGGATGGGAGGCAGCACGCAGGCGGCCCGGGTAGCCCCGGCCGCATGAAGCGCGTACCCCGCGCCCCCGGAGCCGGAACTGAATGGGCTTCGAGGAGGAAAGCGCGGATGTTCACCGGGATCGTCCAAGAACTCGGCGAGGTTGCCGCCATACAACGCTACGGCGACGCCGTCAGGCTCACCATCCGCGGCTCCACCCACTACATGCAGGACACCGAGCTCGGCGAGTCGATAGCGGTCAACGGCGTGTGCCTGACCGCCACCGGCATCCTGGACGGGACCTTCACCGCGGATGTCATGGGGGAGACCCTGAACCGGTCCGGCCTGGGGCAGCTGGCCGAAGGGGCGCCGGTCAACCTGGAGCGCCCGGTCCGCCTGGCCGACCGCCTGGGCGGCCATCTCGTCCAGGGTCACGTGGACGCTGCCGCCACTGTCATCTCCCGCACCCGCGCCGAGCACTGGGATCAGGTCAGGATCAGCCTGCCGCAGGGCATCGCGAAGTACGTGGTGGAGAAGGGCTCCATCGCGGTGGACGGGGCCAGCCTGACGGTCTCCGCGCTGAGCCCGCCGGGAACCGGGGAACCATGGTTCGAGGTCAGCCTGATCCCGGAGACCCTCAAGCGCACGACCCTTGGCACCAGGTCACCAGGGGACACCGTGAACCTGGAGGTCGACGTGGTCGCCAAGTACGTGGAAAGACTCCTGAACGGCCAGAGCGCGGAAGGTACCAGGTAATGAAGGTGCTCGACGACGTCGACCGCGCGGTCAAGGACATCGCGGCGGGCCGCCCGGTGCTGGTCGTGGACGACGAGAACCGCGAGAACGAGGGCGACGTCATCTTCGCCGCCAGCCAGGCCACCCCCGGGCTGCTCGCCTTCATGATCCGCTACACCAGCGGCGTGATATGCGTGCCCATGCGTGAGGCCGAACTCGACCGGCTCCAGCTCCCCCAGATGACCTCCCATAACACGGAGCATCACCGTACCGCCTTCACGCTCAGCGTGGATGCGCGGGAGGGAATAAGCACCGGTATCTCGGCCGCCGATCGGGCCGCGACGATTTCCAAGCTCGTCGACCCGGCCACCACCGCGGCGGACCTGGTCCGGCCCGGCCACGTGTTCCCGCTCCGCTACGCCGAGGGCGGCGTGCTGCGCCGGGCCGGGCATACCGAGGCCGCGGTGGACCTGGCCCGGCTGGCCGGGCTGCCGGAGGCGGGCGTGCTGGCCGAGGTGGTGAACGACGACGGCACCATGGCGAGGCTGCCCGAATTGCGTGCGTTCGCGAATGCCCACGACCTCACGCTGATCTCCATCGAGCAGCTCATTGAATACCGTCGCCGCAACGAGCGCCAGCTCAGCCGCCGTGCCCGGACCCGGATCCCGAACGCCTACGGCCAGTGGCAGGCGTTCGGCTACCGGCACGAGATCGACGGCACCGAGTACCTGGCGCTGGTAATGGGCGACGTGACCGGCCCGGATGTGCTCACCCGGCTGCACTCGGAATGCCTGACCGGCGACGTGTTCGGCTCGCTGCGCTGCGACTGCGGCGCGCAGCTTGACGCGGCCATGGCGGCGATCGCGGCCGAGGGCCGCGGCGTGGTGCTCTACCTGCGCGGGCACGAGGGCCGCGGCGTGGGCCTGCTGAGCAAGCTGCAAGCCTACGAGCTGCAGGACGCCGGCGCTGACACGGTGGACGCCAACACCGAACTCGGCCTGCCGGTGGACGCCCGGGAGTACTCGGCCGGCGCGCAGATGCTCGCCGACGTGGGCGTGCGCTCGGTCCGGCTGCTCACCAACAACCCGGCCAAGGTCAGCGGGCTGGCCGGCTGCGGCGTGGACATCACCGCGCGGGTCCCGCTGGCCTCCGCCGTCACCCCTTACAACCTGCGGTACCTGGTCACCAAACGGGACCGGCTGGGGCATAAGATCCACGACCTTCTTGATGCCGAACGAGTGGTCCTGCCGCCTTCCCCGCACCTCAACGGTCACCCGGTGGCGCCGCACTCCACCCCCGCCCCCGCGGTCTTCGGGTCGGAGTCCGCATGAGCGGCGCGGGCAGCCCGGGTTCCACCGCGGTGGACGCGTCTGGACTGAGCCTGGCCATCGTGGCCACCCGCTGGCACCGGGAGATCACCGACTGCCTGGTGGCGCGCGGGACCGCGGCCGCCCGCGCGTGCGGCGTACCGGACCCGGCGGTGGTGCGCGTGGCGGGCGCCATCGAACTGCCCGTCGTGGCGGCCGAACTCGCCAGGTACCACGACGCGGTAGCCTGCCTGGGCGTGGTCATCCGTGGCGGCACCCCGCACTTCGAGTACGTCTGTGACTCGGTGACGGCCGGCCTGACCCGGGTCGCGCTCGACACCAGCACCCCGGTCGGGAACGGCGTGCTGACCTGTGACACGGTAGAGTCGGCTCGGGACCGGAGCGGACTGCCCGGTAGCCATGAGGACAAGGGATGGGAAGCCGTAGTGGCAGCGCTCGACACCGCGCTCGTGCTGCGCTCCATCCGCCGTGCCCACCGCGACGGCTGCGCCGAACCCCTGTCGCTCCCTTCCGCGCAGCGACGTTGACCGCGTGCCCGCGCTCCCGCTGACCCGTGCCCGACCGTGTAGGGATCACTCATGCTTTCACTGGTACTGCCCAAGGGCTCGCTCGAGCGGGCCACCCTCGAGCTTTTCGACGCGGCCGACCTGACCGTCCGGCGCTCTTCGGACCGCGACTACCACGCGTCGATCGACGACCCGCGGATCGACAAGGTCCGTTTCCTGCGCCCGCAGGAGATCCCGTCCTACATCGAACGCGGGCTGTTCGACCTCGGCATCACCGGACGCGACTGGATCGAGGAGACCGAGGCCGAAGTCGTCTCGCTCGGCGAACTGCAGTACTCCAAGGCCACCGCTCAGCCGGTGCGAGTGGTGCTCGCGGTGCCAGACCCCGCGTCCTGGCGGTCCGCCGCCGACATGCCGGAAGGCGTCCGTATCTCGACCGAGTTCCCGTCGCTGACCAGGCGGTTCCTTGACGCGCGCGGGGTCAAGGCGATGGTCATACCGTCGCACGGCGCGACCGAGGCGAAGGTACCCGACATCGTGGACGCGATCGTGGACCTGACCGAGACCGGCTCGTCGCTGCGCAAGAACGGGCTGCGGATCCTGGAGACGCTGCTGACCAGCTACACCGAGCTGGTCGCGGCCGGCCCGGCGTTCGCGGACGCCGGGAAGCGTGCGGCCATGGAGGACATCGCGCTGTTGCTGCGCGGCGCCATCCAGGCCCGCGGCAATGTCCTGCTCAAGCTCAACGTGCCCGCGGAGCGGCTGGCCGCGGTGACCGACATGCTGCCCGCGCTGTCCTCGCCGACGATCACCACGCTGGCCCGGGGAGACATGAACGCAGTCGAGACCGTGGTGCCCAAGCGCGGCGTCAACACGCTGATACCGACCCTGAAGGCGGCCGGCGCCCAGGACATCCTGGAGATCCCGATCTCCAAGATCGTCGAGTAGCCATGAGCAGTATTTCCCCCCGGGGGCGACCCCCCGGTGACCCCGCTCCTTCCGGGGGGACCCATCCCCCCGGACCCCCCTTGGGAAGGGCTGCCCGCTCCCCCGTACCCCCCGGGCCTGCCATCCACCGCAAGACGGCCCGGGTGCTGCCGGTCGATCCGGAGGGACGCGTGCTGCTGCTGCACGGCTGGGATCCGCACCATCCCGAGCGCCCCTTCTGGTTCACCATCGGCGGCGCGGCCGAGGGCGGGGAGTCGCTGCGCGACGCGGCCGCCCGCGAGCTGTACGAGGAGACCCGGATCTCCGTCGACCCCGCTCGGCTCGGCGAGCCCATCGCGGAGAACACGATCGAGTTCTCCTGGGGCGGCCACCGGATCGTCCAGGATCAGGCCTTCTACGCGGTCGGCGTCGGGTCCACGGCGGTAAGCCTCGACGGCCTGGACCAGTGGGAGCGGGCCACCACCGACAAGTACGGCTGGCTCACCGCCGACGATCTCCTGGGCGACGAGCGCCCGGCCCACCCCGACATCCCCGACCTGATCCGCGAGGCCGCCGCCAGCGTCCGCGACCGTCCGCGGTAACCGGTTTTCCGGGTCCTCGCGCAGCCGTCAGCACCAGCCAATGCGGCCGTCGGCCAGCCCTTCCTCCCGCATGACCCGCGCCCGCACGCGGAGGCGGCCGCCCCGCCCGGCGGGGAATAGGCTCGGTAGCACGGGAAGTCCTGGACATGAGCGGGCGGAAGGTGACGCGAGTGCGTGACATCCTGAGCAGGGTCACGAAGTGGTGGGAGGCTGGGGAGACCTTCGGCCTGGCCACCGTGGTGCGTACCTACCGGAGCGCCCCCCGCGACCCGGGCGCGGCGCTGGCGGTCTCGGCCTCAGCCGACCACGAGGTGGTCGGCAGCGTGTCCGGCGGCTGCGTCGAAGGCGCCGTGTACCAGTTGTCGCAAGACGTCTGCCAGAGCGGCGGCGCGGTCCTCCAGACCTACGGAGTGAGTGACGACGACGCGTTCGCGGTCGGCTTGACCTGCGGCGGGATCATCGACATCTTCGTCGAACGGGTCGATCAGGCCAGCTTCCCCGAGCTGGGCGAGATTGCCGCGGCGGTTGACCGCGGTGAGCCGGCCGCGGTCGCCATGGTGATCGCCGGGCCGGGCCAGATCGGCGCGCGGCGGGTGATCTGGGCCAGCGACAGCCCCCAGGCAGACGGCTGGCACTCCGGCGCGTCCGGCACCATGGGGTCGGCCCGGCTGGACGCGGCGGTCGACGACGACGTGCGCGGCATGCTGGCCCAGGGGCTGACCGGCATCCGCCGCTACGGCGAGCACGGGGAGCGTCGCGGGGACGACCTGAGCGTGTTCGTGAACTCGTTCGCCCCGCCGCCGCGAATGCTGGTCTTCGGGGCCATCGACTTCGCCGCCGCCGTCGCGCGGGTCGGCAAGTTCCTCGGCTACCACGTCACCGTGTGCGACGCCAGGCAGGTGTTCGCCACCGCATCGCGGTTCCCCGACGCCGACGAGGTCGTGGTCGAATGGCCGCACCGCTTCCTGGCCGGGACCGAGGTGGACGCGAGGACCGTCATCTGCGTACTCACCCACGACCCGAAGTTCGACGTCCGGCTGCTCGAGGTGGCGTTGCGCACGCCGGCCGGGTACATCGGCGCGATGGGCAGCCGTCGCACCCACGACGACCGGCTCGCCCGGCTGCGCGAGGCCGGCCTGACCGATGACGAACTGGCCCGGCTGCGCTCGCCGATCGGGCTCGACCTCGGCGCCCGGACGCCGGAAGAGACGGCGGTGTCGATCGCCGCCGAGCTGATCCAGCTCCGCTGGGGCGGTACCGGCCACCCGCTCACCTCTACCGAAGGCCGCATCCACCACCAGTTCGCCGGCTAAGCGGTTCCAGATGCGGGATCTGGCCAGGGTCAGACTGCCGGTCTTGACTGGGTTTTATTGCGGTATTGACCAGGGGAGTCGTGGGGGTGGCTGACCGGGAAGTCGAGGACGCGCTGGCCCGCAGCAGCTTCCTGGCGGAGCTGCCGGCGGAGGTGGCTGGCAGGCTGCGCGCGGAGGGGGAACGCGCCGACTATCCGGCGGGCACGACGGTGTACCGGGCCGGGTCGGACCCCCGCGCGGCGCTGGTTGTCCGTGGCCTGCTCCGGGTGTCGGCGAGCAGGACACCTTGACCGCCCAGCTCGCCACACTCGGGTACACCCCCTCCGACGTGGATACCGCGATCTTGTCGCACCTGCACCAAGATCACATCGGCGGGCTGGCGGATCTGGCCGGCGCCGATCTGCTGGTGTCGGCCGCGGAGTGGGCCGAGCTGTCCAAGCCCGGCCCGGAGCTGCGCGGCTTCCTGCGCAACCACATCCAGCTCCCGGGCCTGCGCTGGCGCCAGGTCAGCCTCGAGCCGGCTGGCGATTCCTCGCTGGCTCCGTTCACCGAGTCGCTGGATGTGATGGGCGACGGGTCGCTCACGCTCCTGCCCACCCCCGGTCACACAGCCGGGTCGGTGTCGCTGCTGGTCCGCCGCAGTGCCCGCCCGCCGCTGCTGCTGGCCGGGGACCTCACCTACGGCGCCGAACTCCTGGAGCGAGGCAAGTTGCCCGGCGTGGGCAACCGGCGCCGGCTTGCCGAGTCGATCCGCAAGGTCCTCGCGCTAGAACACCTGCTGCCGGGCCTGGTGGTGCTGCCCGCCCACGACCCGGCAGCCGCCCGGCGGCTGCTGGACAGCTGATACCGGAGTACCCTTGGTCCAGGTCTTCGTGTCCTACTGCTGCCCGGGCGCCCCTGCTGCCCGGTCCACCCGACGGGTTGAGCTGTTCGGGCTTGTCCCGTTCCATGGCTCCTCGGTCCCCGTCATCCGTGAACGTCCGCCGTAGCGGATGTCGGGGAAAGGTCACTTGTATGTCGAGGCCGCCTCGGGGCCGGGGGCTGGCGGTGAGGACGGCGCCGTGGGCGTCGGCGATGGCGCGGACGCCGGCCGGTCCGGTCATGTAGCTCAGCCTATGACGGTCAGGGCTCCGCGGGGTCCGGCGTCGCCGCGATCAGCCGCCCGGCCGCGTTCAGCCGGACGGTATCACTATCGTCCAGCAGCGGGTTCTGCGAGGTCATCTACGGCATCGGCGGGAGCGCGTACCCTTGGGGAACGTGCGCAAGACAGTCGCCGGAGTGTTGCTGGCCGCGGGGGAGGGCTCCCGGTTCGGTCGGCCGAAGGCACTCCTCGAATGGGACGGGCAGACCCTCGCCGAGCGCGGCGTCGATATGCTCCTGGCCGGCGGCGCGGCCCCGGTCCTCGTCGTCGCCGGCGCCGCCCGGATCGAACTGCCCGCGGAGCGGCGGGTACAGATCGTGCACAATGAGGAATGGCGTACCGGCATGGGATCCTCGCTCCGCGCTGCCCTGCGGGTCATTCCCCCGGACGCCGACGCCGCGGTGGTCGCGCTGGCGGACCAGCCGCTGGTGGGCCCGGCGGCGGTGGCGCGCCTGATCGCCGCCTACCGGGCCGGCGCCGAAGTGGCGGTAGCCGCCTACGAAGGCCAGCTGCGCAACCCCGTCCTGCTGGCCCGGGAGCACTGGCCCGAGGTCATCGACCTAGCCGCCGGTGACCAAGGAGCCCGGGTCTTCCTGCGCGCCCGCCCGGACCTCGTCACGCTGGTCGAATGCGGCGACACCGGCCGTCCCGACGACATCGACACTCCCGCCGACCTCGGCCGCGTGGCCGGCCGTCATGGCGGGTCAGCGGGGCGGCCAGCCGGTCAGCACCGGCCTCCCGCACCCCAGTAAGACGGCCCGGACGTGGCGGTGACCGTGATGCGCCAGCCGATTCCGCGGAGTCGTTCTTCCAGTTCGGCCAGCCGGTGCGGGACCTTCACGAGGCGCCAGGCCGTCCCGTCGTCAAGCCGCCGCCGGATCGTCGATGACCGTGGTCCCTCCACTAGCTCGTCGGGGGTCCGGTAGTCGTCATCGGACGCAGTAGTAGGCGACCTGCTCGTCGAGCAGCTGCCTGGTCTCCTCTCCGCCCGCTGCCGATGCCGTGGCCACCTCAGCAGGCGCCGATGCCCCAGCTGTGGGCGACGTCTTCACCCGGTTGGAGGACGAGCAGGTCGTCGGCGGTCACGAAGGCGTTCGGCGGGCATGTCATGGGTTCGATCGCCACGGCCTTGCGGCGGCGGTCCGGCCCCAGCGGGTCGGCGGTGAACACCTGCAGCCACCGGTAGCCCTCGCCCGCCCACAGCCCGACCCGGGGTCCGGCCTCGCCGTCGGCGGCGAGGTACGCCCAGGCCCGGCTGTCGCCGTCCCGGCTCAGCCCGGTGAGCGCGTGGTCGAGCACGGTGTCGCCGATGGCGCGTGCCCGCCGGAAATCGTACGGGGTGCCCTCGACCGGCTCCGGCGGTCCGGACGGGATGCCGCGATCGTTCATCGGCAGCCAGGATTCGGCCGGCAGCGTCAGCTCGCACCCGTCGACCGAGGGCGTCTGGACGGTCAGGTACGGGTGCGAGCCGGTGCCGTAGGGCGCGGCGTGGCTCCCGCGGTTGCGCGCGGTCACGGTGACCTGCAGCCCGGTGGCGGCGTCCACGCGGTACTCGGCCTCGATTTCCAGGCAGAACGGATACCCCTCCTGGCCGTGCGGGGCGCTGCGCAGTAGCACCGCGTCGGCGTCCTGGCGGACGACGGTCCACGCCCTCCAGCGGGTCAGGCCGTGGATGGCGTTCGCCCGGGCGGGCTCGGTAAGGGCCAGCTGGTATCCGGTGCCGCCGAAGACGTATCGCCCGCCGTCGACCCGGTTCGGCCAGGGGGCCATCAACTCGCCCGCGGCGGCTGGCGGCAGCTCGTCGGCCCGGTAGCCGGCGATCACCGGCTGGCCACGGAAGCAAAGCTCGCGCAGCCCGGCGCCTAGTTCGGTCACCGTGGCCTGGTACTGGCCGGCCTCGATCTCGTATTGCAGCCCGGTAAGGGGAACGATCACACGGGTAAGCTTACGGACAAAAGGAGCGCGGCGCGGCAGCCTGCGACCAGCCCCCAGGCGAGGTCGACGCCCTGGGCCGCCGCCAGCAGCCGGGACGCGGCCGGCTCGAGCGGCTCCTGGCCCGCCATCCCGAGCAGCACGGCGGACACCTCGGCTGCGGCTTGACCGCGAGCCGCGCAGTGCAGCAGCGACGCCCCCAGCGTGGTGGTCCGCTGGGCCGCGTCGCAGGTCACCGACGCGCTGAGCCAGTTGGCGAGCCAGACCGCCCGGGTGCCGCCAGAAATGGCGCCGCCCAGCAGCCTGAGCGCGAGCAGCACGCCGCTGACCACGCTGTCGCCGCTCGGCACCAGGCCCGGGCCGAACCCCACCAGGTGTTCCGCGGCTTCCACCGCGCCGGCCAGGTCGCCGCTGGCACAGCACGCCGCCAGCTGGCCGGGCCCGTCCTGGCCCGCGAGGCCGGGCGCTTGCTCGGCCGCGGCGTAGAGCCTGGCCAGGACGCCCGAGCCGTGGTCAAGCCTGGCCCGGGACAGCGGCCCGAACACCGGCGACGGATCCCACCAGCGGACGATCCTGATGTCGAGGCCGCAGGCCATCACCCGGCTCCCGCCCGCCCAGCACTCCGCGACGTCAGCCGGCTGACCGGGAGGACGTGGCTCCCAGGGACCGGCGATGATCGCGTTCGGCAGCCTGATGGCGTCTGGCGGGGAGACCGCGATCACCCGCGGTTCGGGCACGACATCGCTGAATTCCAGGTAAATAGCGTGCGGCAGGAGGGCCAGGACCGTGCCGTGACGCGTGGGCCCGCGCACCAGGTCGCGGACCGCCAAGCTGGCCACCCCGGCGGTCACGGTCGGCTCGGCGCCCGGTCCGGTCGCGTCGGCCTCCGCGCCGCCGAGGGAAACAGCCACGCAGCCACCGTACTGCCGCGTGGCCGCAACCATCGGGCCTGAAGGGAAAGCCAATAACGTTTGGTTAGTAATGAGAACGGAATTCATGCCCGGTACTTAAATCGAGAATTGCGGGCTAATGGTGGAGGAGGCCGGCGGGGCTGCTTGGGGAGCGGGGGACCGTCAGCCCCGCCGGCTAATTAACGATAACTGGATGCGATGCCGATTTGGGTAACTTCCAGGGCCGTAAGTACTTCGAAACGTTTTCCGCGGGTGCCGCGGGCACCCGGTGCCCGCGTGATCCGTTGACGTGCCCGTTGGGCATCCCCGGCCGCAGCCTGCCGCTGTGCACCGCCTCGGCCGCCAAGACGCCGAACAAGTAGAAGTAGGCAGCTTCCTCGTCTTCGAAGAAGCGCACATCCAGCCGGGCGTCGTCGGTGCGGCTGAACACCTCGAAGCCGCCATCCGCCTTGACCAGGCACATGGCGCCCGGCACCTCCTCGTCCACCGCGTACGCCGTGTGCGGGATGGCGGCCAAGGTGAGGAGTTCGGCGAAGAGCGACTGAGGGACCCGGTCCCGCCGCCCGCCCCGCCGTCCGGTCGGCGCGGCCGACGGCGGCTCGGCCCGCCGATCAGGCTCACCGGTCCGTCCGGGCGGTGGCGCCAGCCGGGGATCAGACTGCGTATCTGCCAGGAACGCGGGCTGGGGGCCTGGCCGCTGATCCGGGCGGCGATCCGCCCGGGAGTCCGGCGGGCGGCCGGCCCAGGGCTCGGCCTCAGGCGAGCCATGCCAGGCGGCCGCCCGGTCCGGCGTGCTGGACGCGCGATCCACGTACCTGTCGGCCTCGGCGCACCTGTCGGGCTCCGTGTAGCCGCGGGGCCCGGTATGCCCGCGGGCCTCGCGGTACCCGGCCGGCTCGACGGCGGGTGGCGGGCCGGAGCGCGGCACTGCCCGCAGCGGGCTGGTCCGCTCGGCCGCCGACGGCGGCGACCCGCCCGGCTGGGGCCCGGCCGGGCCGCGGCCCGGCGACGGCGTCCGCGGCTGGGTCACCGGGTCCCGGTTCGACGCCGGGAACGTGGCCGAAGCCAGCGGGTAGTCCACTTGCTCCTCGGTCAGCCCGGTGACGTCCGGGCGGGCCACCGCGACCTCGAAGACCTCCCGGTCGATCTCCCAGTAGCCGAGTTGGCGGGCCCGGACCGAGTCGCGGCCCAGGTAGGCGATATGCAGCCGGTCACCGAGGTCATCGAGGACCAGACACGGCTCACCGCGGTACTCGCCAACCAGGCGGGACTGCCACAGCGCGTCGAGGTCGGTGACGAGCACCTGTTTGCGCCAGTGCCCGCCCGCGGGCGTGAAGCCTAGTTCGTCTGGCGGCGGGGCCGGGGAGAACAGCGTCGCCTCGTTGCCGTCCGGGCCGAGGCCAGCGTGGTAGGGGACACCGCGGTAGGTAGCCATGAGCCGGTATCGCATGGCTTACGGCTCCATCCGCTGCCAGGCCAGGCCGTCGTAGCGGGCCACCAGTTGGTCCCCGTCCGGGCCCAGCCGGCACATGCCCGCCCCGACGGGTATCGCGATCGGCTCGAGGTAAAACCCGGGCATGCCGTGACCCGAAGCGGGCACGTAGCCGTCGATTGCCCTGGCCAGCCAGGCCACCAGGTAGATCTCGCTCATGTGCGGCGTGAACTCCGACTCCTCCCAGTCCAGGCTGAGCGCGAGGTAGGCCTCGGCGGGGTTGTGGAAGCGGACGTCCTGGGCACGGTACACGTAGCCGGCCAGCACGGTGCGCTGCCCGGTCAGGTACGGGCCGACCAGGCGCGGTGGCACGGCCTTCCACACCGGCGTGCCCGGTGCGATCGCGGCCACTCGCTCGGGCTGGGTCACCCACGCTCCTCTCTTCGTAGGCGTGCGCATGATTTTCCCGCCCCACCGATTGTGCCGAGTTCATGACGGCCATTAGCCGGAAAGCGGCTCATTCAGAGAATTCATTACTCTCAGCATTATTTCGATTACGGAACGACGTATCCGCAGCCGGATGGTAGCCAGCGCGTGTCCGGGCGTCGCGTAGCGTAGGGTCGGTGGGGTGTCCGGGCATCTGAACCCTGGCGGACAGCAGTTCCGCGACGATCACGGCGCCGCCGACCCCCGCGTGGCCGCGGCGCTGGCCGCGTACCAGGCCGGGCAGGACAGCGAGCAGGCGGCGCTCACTGCGCTGGCCGCGGCGCGCCTGCTCGTCCCCGTGGTCGCCGTCCTCGCCGGCCCTGCCACCCCCGCCGGCCCTGCCACCGAAGGGGACAAGAACAGCGAGATGATGCTGCCCACGCTGATCGGGCGGGACGGCAGGCCGGCCGTGCTCGCCTTCACTGGCCTGGACGCGCTCGCCCGCTGGCGGCCGGACGCCCGGCCGGTCCCCGCCGAAGCCGACCGGGTGTGGCGCGCCGCCGTCGCCGACGGCTGCGCGGTCGTCATCGACGTGGCCGGCCCGGTGCCGCTCGTGGTCGAGGGAGCCCGGCTCGCGGCGCTCGCCGCCGGGCGGCCGGTGCCGCCCGCGCATGCGGACCCGGACGTGCACGCCGAGGTCGCGGCGGCCGTCGCCGCCGAGCCCGTGATCGCGGGCTTTAGCCTGGCGCCCAGCCGCGAGGTGGACCTGGCCGTCCGGCTCCGGGTGGCGGCCGCCGACTGGCCGCCCGTGGTCAACCGGGTGGCCACCAGCATCGCGGGCCGGCTGGCGGGCCGCCTGCGCCGCGGCGTCGAGTTCGGCGTCACGGCCGGCCCCGCGTCACCGCGAATCCCGTAGGACCACGACGAACCCGGGTAGGGCCATGACGAAACCCCGTAGGACCACGACGAACCCCGTAGGATCATGACCATGTTCCGCTGGCTGACCGCAGGCGAGTCGCACGGGCGCGCGCTCGTCGCGATCTGCGACGGCGTGCCCGCCGGAGTGCAGATAACCACCGAGGACGTCGCCGCCGCGCTGGCCCGCAGGCGGGCCGGCTACGGTCGCGGCGCGCGGATGGCGTTCGAGCGGGACGAGGTGGAACTGACCGGAGGCGTCCGGCACGGCCGCACGCTCGGCGGCCCGGTCGCGATCAGGGTCGCCAACACCGAATGGCCCAAGTGGGACACGGTCATGTCACCCGATCCCGTGGACCAGGCGACGCTGGACGGCCAGGCCAGGAACAGCCCGCTCACCAGGCCGCGCCCCGGGCACGCGGACCTGGCCGGGATGCAGAAGTTCGGTCACGCCGACGCCCGCCCCGTGCTCGAGCGGGCCAGCGCGCGGGAGACCGCCGCGCGGGTGGCGCTCGGCGAGGTGGCCAGGCGCCTGCTCAGCCAGGCGCTCGGCGTCCAGATCCTCAGCCACGTGGTGGCGATCGGCGCGATCAACGCCCCGGACGGCATAACGCCGGGTCAGGACGACAAAGCCGGCATCGACGCCGACCCCGTACGGTGCGCCGACCCGGAAACGAGCCGGGCCATGGTGGCCGAGATCGACGCAGCCAGGAAAGCGGGTGACACGCTGGGCGGCGTGGTGGAGGCGCTGGCCTTCGGGCTGCCGCCGGGACTGGGCAGCTTCACCCACTGGGACCGGCGGCTCGACGCCCGGCTGGCCGGCGCGCTGATGTCCATCCAGGCCATCAAGGGTGTCGAGGTCGGCGACGGCTTCGCCACCGCGGCCCGACGGGGTTCGGTGGCGCACGACGAGATCGAAGCAGCCGAAGGCGGCATCAGAAGGCGCACCAACCGGGCGGGCGGCATCGAGGGCGGGACGAGCACCGGCGAGGTGATCCGGCTGCGGGTCGCGATGAAGCCCATCTCCACGGTGCCGCGTGCGCTGGACACCGTCGACACCAGCACCGGCGAGCCGGCCAAGGCCATCAACCAGCGCAGTGACGCCACCGCGGTCCCCGCGGCGGGCGTGGTGGCCGAGGCGATGGTGGCCCTGGTGCTCGCCGAGGCGGCGGTCGAGAAGTTCGGCGGCGACTCGGTGGAGGAGATGCGCCGCAACGCGGAGAGCTACCTCAAGGCGCTCGTCGTCTCATGACAGCGCGCCCCGTGGTCCTGATCGGCCCGCCCGGCGCGGGCAAGTCCGCGGTCGGCGCCCTGCTCGCGGACCGGCTCGGCGTGCCGTTCCGCGACACCGACGCCGACGTCGCCGCGGCCGCGGGCAAGCCGGTCGGCGACATCTTCATCGAGAACGGCGAGGACGTCTTCCGCGGCCTGGAGCGCGAGGCGGTGACCACGGCGCTCCGCGAGCAAACCGGACACGGCGGCGTGCTGGCGCTCGGCAGCGGCGCCGTCCTGGATCCCGGGATCGAGGACCTGCTCGACGGGCTGCCCATCATCTACCTGTCCGCGGACTTCGGCACCGTCGCCCGGCGTATCGGCATGGACCGGCCCCGGGTCGTGATCCCGGGCAACCCGCGCGGCCGCCTGCGCGCCATGCTGGACGAGCGGGACGCGATCTACCGGCGGCTCGCGGCGGTCACCGTGCCCACCGACGACCTGGACCCGGACGAGCTCGCGGACCAGATCGCGGCCGAGGTCACGAGGCAATGACCGCGACCAGGATCGACGTCACGCCCTCGGATGGCGCCAGGTACCAGGTGGTCGTCGGCGTCGGCGTGCTGAGCGAACTGCCCGGCCTGGTCCCTGGGCATGCCCGCACGGTGGTGGTCGTCCACGCCGAGGGCCTCGGCGAGATCGCCCGCCCGGCCTGCGGCGCCCTCACCGCGGCCGGCTACCTGGTACACGCCGAACCGGTGCCCGACGGCGAGGCGGCCAAGACCGTCGATGTCGCCGCCGGCCTGTGGTCCAGGCTGGCCAAGCACAACGTGACCAGGTCGGACTGCATCGTCGGCATCGGCGGGGGAGCGGCCACCGACCTGGCCGGCTTCGTCGCCGCCACCTGGCTGCGAGGCGTCCCGGTCGTCCTGGTCCCGACCACGCTGCTCGGCATGGCGGATGCCGCGGTGGGCGGGAAGACCGCCATCGACACGCCTGACGGCAAGAACCTGGTCGGCGCGTTCCACTCGCCGGCCGGCGTGCTCGCCGACCTGGTCACGCTGGAGACGCTGCCGCGCCAGGACTACGTGGCCGGCCTGGCCGAAGTGATCAAGACCGGGTTCATCGCCGACCCGGTCGTTCTCGACCTGGTGAAAGCCGACACCGACGGCGCCACGGTCCCGCACGGCAGCCACGCCCGCGAGCTGATCGAGCGCGCCATCGGCGTCAAGGCCGAGGTGGTGTCCAAGGACCTCGGCGAGAAGGGCCTGCGGGAGATCCTGAACTACGGCCACACGCTCGGCCACGCCATCGAGCGGGTGGAGGGGTACCGGTTCCGGCACGGCGACGCGGTGTCCATCGGCATGGTGTACGTGGCCGAACTGGCCCGGCTGGCCGGCCGCCTCGACCCGCGGGTAGCCGCGCTGCACCGGGAGATCCTGGCCAGCGTCGGCCTGCCCACCGCGTACCCGGCCGGGGTGTGGCCGTCGCTGCGCGAGGCCATGGCCGTGGACAAGAAGGCGCGCGGCGCACGGCTGCGGCTGGTGGTGCTCGACGGCCTGGCCCGTCCCGCGATCCTCGATGACCCGCCCGAGGAACTCCTGTGGCAGGCCTACCGCGAGGTGTCCAAGTGATCACGCACGTGCTGGTGCTCAACGGCCCGAACCTCGGCCGCCTCGGCGTCAGGGAACCCGAGGTGTACGGCTCGGCGTCGTTCGCCGACCTGGCCGAGTTGTGCCGCTCCACCGGCCGCAAGCTCGGCCTGAGCGTCGACGTCCGGCAGACCGACGACGAGCGCGAGCTGATCAGCTGGGTGCACGAGGCAGCCGACGCCCGGATGCCGGTGGTGCTCAACCCGGGCGCCTTCACCCACTACTCCTACGCGCTGCGCGACGCGCTGGCCATGCGCACCGCCCCGCTGGTGGAGGTGCACATCTCCAACCCGGCCGCGCGCGAGTCGTTCCGGCACACCTCGGTGGTGGCCGGGGTGGCGGACGGGACGGTGGCCGGCTTCGGCCTGGTCTCCTACCAGCTGGCCCTGCAGGCCATTGCGGAGCTGGCCGCCGAAGACAAGAGCGAAGAAGACAAGAGCGAAGAAGACAAGAGCGAAGAAGACAAGAGCGAAGAAGACAAGAGCGAATAGGCCGAACGGACCTCGCGCGTGCCCCGGCCCCGCTGGGAGCCCGGCCGCCAGCCGCTACGCTCCCCTTATGCGGATAGGGATGTTTCTCAGCTACGCGGGCGGCTTCGCCGAGACCGTGATCGAGCTGGCCGACTACGAGAAAGCCGGGCTCGACATCGTGTTCGTGCCCGAGGCGTACAGTTTCGACGCGGTGAGCCAGCTCGGCTTCATCGCGGCCAAGACCGAGCGGGTGCAGATCGGCTCCGGGATCTTCCCGCTCTACTCGCGCACGCCCGCGCTGACCGCGATGACCGCGGCCGGGCTCGACTACGTCTCCGGTGGCCGGTTCACCCTCGGCCTCGGCGCGTCCGGGCCGCAGGTGATCGAGGGCTGGCACGGTGTGCCGTACGACGCGCCGGTCGGCCGGGCCCGCGAGGTCATCGAGATCTGCCGGATGGTCTGGCGCCGCGAACGGCTGGAATACCAGGGCCGGTACTACCGGCTGCCGCTCGAGAAGGGGGATGGGGAGGTCGGTGGGACCGGGCTCGGCAAGCCGCTCAAGCTCATCAACCACCCGGTCCGCGAGCGCATCCCGATCGCCCTGGCCGCCATCGGCCCGAAGAACGTGGCGATCGCCGCCGAGCTGGCCGAATCCTGGATGCCGATCTTCTACCTGCCGGAGCGGGCCGCCGACGTGTGGGGCGGCGCCGTGGCCGAGGGAGCGGCCAGGCGCGACCCCGCGCTCGGCCCGCTGGACGTCATCGCCCACGCAAGGCTGGCGATCGGCGACGACGTGGCCGGCCTGCGCGACCTCGGCCGGGCCGAGCTGGCCCTGTACATCGGCGGCATGGGCGCCCGGGGCCGCAACTTCTACAACGACCTGGCCCGCCGGCTCGGCTACGAGGCCGAGGCCAAGGCGATCCAGGACGCCTACCTGGACGGCCGCAGGGCCGAGGCCGCGGGCCTGGTGCCCGCCGAACTGGTCGAGCGGACCTCGCTGATCGGCCCGGAGTCCTACGTGCGCGAGCGCATCGCCGCCTACCGTGAGGCCGGGGTGACCACCCTGAACGTCACCCCGCTCGCGCCCGGCCACGAGGCTCGCGTCCGCCTCATCGAGCAGGTCCGCGGGATGGCAGGCTAACCTCCTGACATGCCAGAGATTCACGCGGCCCGCCGGGCCCGGGCGCAGCAGAAGATCGCCGAGGCCGGCGCGGACGCGGCCCTGATCACCTCCGGGCCGAACGTCCGCTACCTCACCGGCCTGGCCAGCTCCAACGCCGCGCTGCTGCTGGCCGCCGACGGCACGGCGGTGCTGGCCACCGACTCACGGTACGCGCTGGCCGCCGAGCGGGACTGCCCGGATGTGGAGTTGATCACCGAGCGGTTCGTCGAGCCGCGGCTGGCCGCGGAGCTGGCGAGCCGCGGCCTGGGCACGGTGGCGTTCGAGGCGCACGAGATGACGGTCGAACGCCACGCCGAGCTCGTGGCCGGCGCCGGAGACGTGAAAGCCATCCCGTTCGGGAGAAAAATCGAGGAGCTGCGGACGGTCAAGGATCCGTCCGAGCTCGAGCTGCTCGGGACCGCCTGCCGCATCACCTGCCAGGCCATCGCCGACGTGTTCTCGCTGATCAGGCCCGGCCTGACCGAACGCCAGCTGGCGGCGGCGCTGGACGCGCGGATGGTCCGGCTCGGCGCGGAGCGGCCGGCCTTCGACACGATCGTGGCCAGCGGGCCGAACGGTGCCATCCCGCACCACGCGCCCACCGACCGGCCGGTGCGCCGCGGGGACCTGATCACGATGGACTTCGGCGCGCTCTACGGCGGCTACCACGCGGACATGACCCGCACCGTGGCGCTAGGCGAGCCCGCGGGCTGGCAGCGGGAGATCTACGAGCTGGTCGCGGCGGCGCAGCGATCCGGCCTGGACGCCGCGCGGCCGGGCGCCGACGTCGGCGACGTGGACGCGGCCGCGCGCGACCTGATCCGCGACGCCGGGCACGGCGAGCACTTCGGCCACGGGCTCGGGCACGGCGTCGGGCTCGAGGTGCACGAGGCGCCGACGATCGGGTACGGCAGAGCGGGTAAACTCGCTAGCCGGGTTCCAGTCACCGTCGAGCCTGGTGTCTACCTGCCCGGCAGGGGCGGTGTCCGGATCGAGGACGTCCTTGTCGTGGGGGCCGGCGGGCTTGAAGGGGCGGGCCTCCTCACGACTACGACGAGAGAGCTTCTCGTTCTTTAACCTGGAGACAGAACGTGGCCACCACGAACGACCTGAAGAACGGCATAACGCTGAACCTCGACGGGCAGCTTTGGACCGTTGTCGAGTTCCAGCACGTCAAGCCGGGCAAGGGCGGCGCCTTCGTGCGCACCAAGCTGAAGAACATCCTGTCGGGCAAGGTCGTCGACCGGACCTTCAACGCCGGCGTCAAGGTCGACGTGGCCAACGTGGACCGGCGCGAGATGCAGTACCTGTACCGCGAGGGTTCCGACTTCGTGTTCATGGACATGACCGACTACGATCAGCCGCGGATTCCTGCCTCCGTGGTCGGCGACGCGGCCAGCTACCTGCTCGAGGAGCAGACGGTCACCGTGGCGTTCAACGACAGCACCCCGCTGTACATCGACCTGCCGGCCGCCGTCGAGCTGACCATCAGCCAGACCGACCCCGGCGTGCAGGGCGACCGCTCCACCGGCGGCACCAAGCCCGCCACCCTGGAGACCGGCGCGACCATCCAGGTCCCGCTGTTCATCTCCACCGGCGAGAGGATCAAGGTCGACACGCGGACCGGCCAGTACCTCGGCCGCGCTTAATGCCGATGTTCCCGCCCCCTTGGCTCGCTCGTGCCCGCTCGTAGCAAGGCGCGCAAGCGGGCGCTGGACATCCTGTTCGAGGCCGAGCTGCGCGGCTCCCCGGTCCTGGAGCTGCTCGCCGAGCGGATCACGCTGGGCAGCCCGCCGGTGCCCGGCTACGCCGCGGACCTGGTCCGCGGCGTAGCCGGGCACAAGGCCCGGATCGACGAGCTGATCTCGCGGTACGCCGAGCGCTGGACCCTGGACCGGATGCCGGCGGTGGACCGGAACGTGCTGCGGATCGGCGTCTACGAGCTGCTCTGGGCCGACGACGTGCCCGACGCCGTCGCGATCAGCGAGGCCGTGCTGCTCGCCGGTGACCTGTCCACCGACGCCTCGCCCGCGTTCGTCAACGGCCTCCTGGCCCGCATCGCCGAGCTGAAACCCTCCCTGCAACCCTGACGGGGCGCCTCAGGACTGGGCGAAGCGGACGCGGAGGCCGCAGCGGCGCAGCACCCGGACGAACCAGAGCGCCGACAAGCAGGTCCCCGCGACGATGCCGCCTATGGTGACGGCAGTGGTGAGCAGTAGGAACACCTTGACCGTCTCGAAGACCATCAGCACGGCCAGGCCCACGGTCGACGCGAAGAAGATCCCGGCCCACAGCCACGTGGCGCCCTGGAAGAACCGGTGCAGCCCCGGGTGGTGGGACGGGTGGCGGAGCGCGACCACCTCGGCGGCCAGCTGGGCGACAAGTGGCTTGCGGGTCGGCGCGGTCCGCGCGAACAGCACGCACAGGCCCAGGTTGGCCAGCGGGAACTGGAGCAGGAAGAACAGCACGCTGCCGGTGACGATCACCACCGCGGTCTGCAGGGTGAGCACCAGGGCCGAGATCGTGAGCAGCCCGGGGACGCTGCGGGTGACGGCCTTGCGGCCGATCACGGTCAGCCAGACCACGGCGGTCGCGGCCAGCATGCCCGCGTCCCGGCCGCCCAGCTTGCCGCCCACGAAGTAGCCGGCGACGGGAAGACCGAGGGATTCGGCCAGGTTCCAGCCTGCGGTCAGCATCAGCCGCCAGGGGCGGGGCAACTCGAGGTGCTCAGCCATGGCGACGAGCATACGGTGGACAGCTCCGGCCGCGCTGGAATTGCCGGCAGGTGCCGTAAAGAAGAGGCTGAGAGTTCCGCACAGCTGTATAACGCCCTTCCGGTCACGCGGGTTCACCCTTCCACGAACGGAAAGTAACCGCCGCGCGCCGGGAATCCGCGGAGGGTTTACCCGCGGGAGTCACTACGCTGGAGTCCTGGAAGGAGGCTGGCGTGGCAGCAGACTTCAGGCGCGACGGCGTCCGGTTCTCGCTGGTCTGGGACGTGCTGCGGGACGTCGCCTCGGCCCGGGTGGCGGAGGCCGGCAGGCCGGCGCTGGACATCGTCGACGTGGGCGGGGGGACCGGCGGGCTGGCGGTGCCGTTCGCCGCACTGGGCCACAACGTCACCGTGGTCGACCCGAGCCCGGACGCGCTCGCGGCGGCGCAGCGCCGGGCCGCCGAGACGGGCGCGCGGCTGACCGCGGTGCAGGGCGACGCGGCCAGCCTGGACGGCGTCGTCGGCGTCAAGGCGGCGGACCTCGTCATCTGCCACAACGTGCTCGAGTACGTGGACTCGCCCGCCGACGCGATGACCGCGATCGCCGCCGTGCTGCGGCCGTCGGCCACGGTGAGCGTGCTCGCGGCCAACACGGTCGCCGCGGTCCTGCACCGGGCCATGGCCGGCCGGTTCACCGAGGCCCGCGAGCTGCTCGAGGGCGGCAGGGCGGACGGGCCGCCCCGGCGCTTCACGCTTCCGGCGCTCACCGCGCTGATCGAGGGGGCCGGGTTGCGCGCCGGAGAGGCGCACGGGCTGCGGATCTTCAGCGGGCTGGTGCCCGGCGCGCTGCTCGACGGCGACGCCGGAGGGCCCGGCGGGACCAAAGGGGCCGAGGCGCTGCGCGCGCTCGAGGCCGCCGCCGCGGCTACCCCGCCGCTGCGTGACATTGCCGCGCAACTGCACGTGCTCGGCCACCGCTGACCGGTCATGGCCGACGACGCCGGCTGCAGCATCCTGCACGTCGACATGGACGCGTTCTACGCGAGCGTGGAGATCAGGGACCGCCCGGAGCTGGCGGGCCAGCCGGTCATCGTGGGCGGGGCCAGCGGCCGGGGCGTGGTGCTGTCCGCGTCCTACCAGGCGCGGGCGTTCGGCGTGCGCTCGGCGATGCCGGTGGCCCGGGCGCGGCGGATGTGCCCGCGGGCGGTCTTCGTCGCGCCCAGGCACCGGCTCTACGCGGCCGTGTCCAAGGAGGTCATGGCGATCTTCGGCACGGTCACGCCGACCGTGGAACCGCTTGCGCTCGACGAGGCTTTCCTCGACGTCTCCGGTGCGCTGCGGCGCCTCGGCCCGCCTGCCGCCATCGCCCGGCACATCCGCGCCCAGGTCGTCGGCCAGCAGGGCATTACCTGCTCGGTCGGGGTCGCCCCGACCAAGTTCGTGGCCAAGATCGCCTCCGCCCGCTGCAAGCCGGACGGGCTTCTCGTGGTGCCGCGCGCGGGCGTGCTCGAATACCTGCACGCGCTGCCCGCCTCGGCGCTGTGGGGCGTCGGGGAGCGGACCGGAGAGGTGCTGGCGCGGCTGGGCCTGCGCACCGTGGCGGACATCGCGCACACCCCGCTGGCCACCCTGCAGCGGGAGCTCGGGATGGCCCAGGGTTCCCACCTGGCCGCGCTGGCCTGGGGCCGGGACGAGCGGCGGGTGACGCCGCACGTCCCGGAGAAGAGCATCGGGGCCGAGGAGACCTTCGCGGCCGACATCGGCGATCCGCAGCGGATCCGGCGAGAGCTGCTGAAGCTGTCCGGCCGGACGGCGCGCAGCCTGCGCGCGGGCGGCTACGCGGCCCGGACGGTTTCGGTCAAGCTCCGGCTGGCCAGCTTCAAGACGATGACCCGGTCCCGGACCCTCGCGTATCCGACCGACGTAGCCCGTGAGATTTACGCCACAGCCTGCGCGCTGTACGAGTCGTCCGGTCTCGACCGGGGGGCACGGCTGCGGCTGGTCGGCGTCCGGGTATCCGGCCTGGTCCCGGCGTCCGGCGCGAACGCCCAGCTGACGTTCGACGACCGGCCTGTCGGCTGGCGCGAGGCGGAGCGGGCGGCGGACCGGATTGCCAGCCGGTTCGGAGCCCGCGCGATCCGGCCGGCGGCCCTGGTAGAGGGCACGGACGGGCCGGATGAGGACGCATTGTTAGCTGCTCGGGGATCCACCCTTCCAAGCGGCGTGTCAACGCTCGTATCCTGGAAATTGAACCGGGTATGTGAGGTGAAGGATCACCGCACACGTGCCGGGCGCAAGGGTTTTTCAATGGGAGGCGTCGTGCCGCTCTCTGAACATGAGCAGCGCCAGCTAGAGCAGATCGAGCAAGCGCTCTACAGGGAGGATCCGAAGTTCGGGCGTCTCGTGCGCTCTAGCGACCCGCGTGTGCACTATAAGCGCAAGCTGGCCCAGGCCCTCGCCGGCGTCGTCGTCGGTGGCGGCCTGCTCGCGGCCGGCGTGGTCACCCACCATGTGTACCTCGAGGCAGCCGCGGCCGTGGTCTTGCTGCTTTCCCTGGTCTGGGCGGTGATCAGCTGGCGCAGGCACCTGGCCAGGGTCCGTCCCGCGAAGCCCGCGGGCGCCACAGCGCGAGCGAAGGGCCAGGTCCGGCATCCGGGGCAGACCAGGCGCGCCCGGATGATGGAGCGGATGGAAGAGCGGTGGCGTCGCCGTCAGGAGGGCGACCGCAGGATGTGACGGGCCCGCGCCGCCGTTCCGCGGGTTCTGTCCGCAGCACCGCAGGCCGTGCGCCCAGCGCCGGTCAGTTATGCGTTCGTGCCCGGGTTCGGCGCCGGGTGGTGAGCGCGGTGGCGTGGTCCCAGACGCGGGTGAGGGTGATCATGACGGAGACGGGGAAGAGGGCGGCGCGCCAGCGGGTGGCGCGGCCGGTGGTGGCGGCCATGGCGCGGCGGGCGGTGGCGCTGTCGCGGCGCAGGTGGCCGGCCGGCCCGGGGCGGGCGGCGTAGCTGGCCCGTTCTTCGGCCCGGGCCAGCCGGGTGACGGCGGCGGCGGCTGGTTCCGGCAGCGTGGTGGTGACACGGGCGGCCAGGGCGCGGGGTGGTTCGCTGGGGCGGCTTGGCAGGCCGTAGTCGACGAGATCGTCGTGGAGTTCGGCCCACGCGGCGTGGGCGCGGCTGGTGTCGTCGGTGGCGCGTATCCAGCGCCAGCGGCGCAGGACCAGGCGGGCGGCGGCCGGGGCGATCAGGGCGGCCGCCGCGGCGGCGGCGAAGGCGATGCCGATGGTGGTCCATGCGGCTCCCAGGTTCAGGCCGGCGGTGCGGGCGAGCAGGCGGTACAGGGCCAGGGCGGCGATCGCGGCGGTGGCGGTCAGGGCCAGGGCGATGGTGGCGGGCGCGGGCCTGCGGCGGCGGACGGGTTCGGGTTGGCCGGCCCGGGTCTGCCGGGCGGGCGGGGTGAGGGTGGCGACCAGGGTGAAGGCCAGCACGACGGCGGCGATCACGGCCAGCGCCACCGCGGTCCACGGGGTGCCGGCCCTCCCCGTCGCCGAACCATGCGCGCTCGCACCGAGGCCGGGTACCGCGTGGCTCCGGCCGAGCGGGTTGCTGGCCGGGTTGGGCTTGACGCTGGCCGGTCCGGAGGTGGCCGAGATGATCGGGTTGGTGCCGCCGCCCAGCGCGCGCCCCGCCCCGCCGGTCATGTAGTTCGGCGGGACGGCGGTGCCCTGGCCGGCCGGGGTGGGCTCGAAGCGGATCCAGCCCAGGCTCGGGAAGTACACCTCGGTCCACGCGTGCGCGTCAGTGCTCCTGACCACGTAGCTGCCGTCCTTGAGCCGGGTGCCCGCGGTGTAACCGACCACGAACCTGGCCGGGAAGCCGAGCAGCCGGGTCAGCACCGTCATCGCGTACGCGTACTGCACGCAGTAGCCGCTCTTGGCCCTGGTCAGGAAGTTCACCAGGCCGGCCGCGCTGGTCAGCGGGACCGCGGTGAGGCTGTACATGAACTCGGTGCCCGACAGCCAGTTCGCCAGCGCGTCCACCTTGCCGAACTCGGTGGTCTGCCCGGCCGTGTTGCTGTCCGCCAGCCTTTTCAGCGCGGCCGACTGGTACGCCAGGGGAAGCTGCAGGTCACGGGCCAGGTCCGCGGTCTTCGCCGGTCCGGGCACGGCTTCCAGCTGCGCCTGGCTCGGATCTACCGCGACGCTTGCCACCGTGTAGGACCGGCCGGCGATGGGGTCGCCGGTGGAGTACACCATGCGGTCAGGGTCGGCCAGCCACCTGCCCGGCGCGTAGACCTCGATGGCGGGATAGGGCAGCGGCAGGAACGTCGGCTGCCCGCCCGGGCTGGGGAAGTCCCTGGTGACGCTGACCACCGTGGTCACCGCCAGCGACCCGGCCTCGGTGAGGCCCGGCGGGTCGGGGATCGAGCTGACCTGCACCGAGTCCGCCGAGTAGTCGTCCACCTGCCAGCCGGTGCCGGTCAGCGTGTCGAACGCGTACTGCCTGAAGTACTGCGGGTCGTTCACCTGCAGGCTCCGCGGGGCGTTGGTGGTGTACCTGAACATCGTGACCGGGCGGCTCTCGTGCAGCTGGGTGACGGTCTGCGCGACCGCGCCCGGCAGCGACAGGGATCCGCCGCCGGTTCCGTCGCCGTTGCCGCCGATGCCCGGGCCGGAGGAGAACAGCTTGCTCGGGTGCAGGCCGGGCAACAGCAGCGGGGCGCACAGCGCCAGGACGATCGAGGCGAGCCCGACCCGGCGGCCCGCCGCGCCCAGCGCCCGGGTGTCAGGCCCCGGGCCCCGCCCGCGGACCCGGCGCGGCGCGGCCGGGCGCTCGTCCCCGGCGGCCGCACCGTACCGCGGCGCCGGGCGCCACAGCGAGATCAGGCGCCCCCAGACCCTGATCCGTTCCCGGCCGTCGGCGCTCAGCATGGCCAGGTATCCCGCCCCGGCCAGGCAGAACACCGCGCCGGTGACGAACTGGTCGTGCGAGGCGTTCATCATGACCGGCACGCTGAACAGGACAAGCAGCGGCAGCCCGGCCAGTGCGGTGCACCGCAGCCGCACCGCGATCAGGTCGGCGAGCACCGCGGTGACGCCCACCCCGCCCGCCGCCAGCAGCATCAGGCCACGCAGGTTCAGGACCGGCGGGGCGTACCTGTTCGCGTCCTGCATCCCGGTGCCCGCCAGGTCCCACAGCCGGGCCACCGAGGCTGGGGTGGGGATCACGAACAGCAGCGAGTGCCGCGCCTCGAAGATCAGGTTCAGGTACAGCAGCAGGCCCGCCAGGCCGGCCGCCAGGCCGGCCGCCACGGGCAGCGTGCGCAGCCGGGTCAGCGCCCCGGTGGCCGCGACGGCGGTCACCGCGCCGATCGCGATGACGAACCACAGCGCGGTGATGAACAGCGGCAGCAGCGCGGTGGCGGCCAGCACGCAGGCCACCGCGGTCGTCACCGTCATCCGCCCGGTCGGCGTCACCGCGGCTCACCCCGTGAGGAGACGCCAGGGCCCAGCGAGCCGCCGACCGGAAGCGGCCGGTCAGCCGGGTCAAAGGGACGGTGCAGCTGCTGCCAGGCGGCCGCGAGGGGGGTGCTGGCGGAGGCCACGGCGACCCGCCAGCCGGCCGCCGACAAGATCTCCGCGCTCCGGGCGGTGTCCTCGGCGACGCCGTCGGCGGCCCACGCGGAGACGGCGAGCAGCAGCGCCATCGCGGGCGCGTTCCCGCGCCGGGCCGCGGCGAGCGCCCGGGCATCCTCGGCGGACATCCGCCCGGCCACCGCGATCAGCTGGCCGCCCGCGCTGGCCAGCGCCGAGGTGCCGGTGCCCAGGCCGGCCGTGCGGGAGGGGGTGATGACCGCCAGCATGTCCAGCAGGGTGTCGTTGAAGATGCCGCGCGGCGCGATCTCGCCGGCGTCGGTGATCAGCCGGGCGGCGAAGCCCTCGCCGGACAGGTGCGCGCCGATCGAGGCGGCCGCGCTGACCGCGAACTCGAAACTCGAGGCCGGCCCGGCCCCGGTGTGGGCCGAGCGGCGGGAGTCCAGGAACACCGACGCGCTGTTGCGCCACTGGTGTTCCTCGCGGCGCACCATCAGCTCGCCGTACCGGGCCGTGGACTTCCAGTGCACCCGGTGCAGCCCGTCGCCGTCCTGGTACTGCCGGGGGGCCGCGTCGTCCTCGCCGACGGCCGAGATCGTCCGCATCCCGCCGTCGCCCTCGCCGAGCCAGCTGCTGGCCGCGGTGGCCCGCGGCAGCGGCCAGATCCGCGGGGTGACCACCAGCGTGCTGGTGGTGGAGAACGACCGGCTGATCTCCACCAGCCCGAACGCATCGGCCACCCGGACCCGCAGCGGGCCGATGGTGAACTTGCCCCGGACATCGGAATGGAGCTGGTAGGACAGCTCCCGGTGCCCCCCGGGCTCGATCTCGTCCAGCACGAACCGCGGCCTGGGCGTGACCGCGTACGGGGTGGCGTCCTCGGCCAGCAGCACCCCGGTGCGCAGCCGCGAGACGTTCTCCACCCGCGCGGTCACCGTGGCGGGCTGGCCGGCCGGAATCCGCGGCGGATCCAGCCTGCGGGCGCAGGACAGCCGGTACCGGGACCGGCGGGCGGTAAGAGCCGACACGAGCGGCAGGACGACGAGCAGCGCGCCCACGCGGACCAGGTCGGGCTCGGGTATGGCCAGGCCGCAGATCATCGCGGCGCCGCCCGCCGCCATGAACGACCGGCCCCTGGTGGTCAGCGAGCCGAACAGCCCCCGCACGACCCTCCTAGTAGCTCATCGCCGCGGCCCGGGCGGCCCGGCCGCGGCTCATCGCCGGGGCAGCGGCAGCTGGGCGACGATCCGGCCCACCACGTGCTCGGGCAGGTGCCGCTCCACGATGGCCTCCGCCGTGGGCAGCAGCCGGTGCGCCAGCACCGGCCGGGCCAGCCGCTGCACGTCGTCCGGGATCACGTAGTCCCGCCCGTCCAGGGCGGCCCAGGCCCGGCTGGCCCGCAGCAGGTGCAGGGTGGCCCGGGGCGACGCGCCGAGGCGCAGTTCCGGCGAGGTCCTCGTCGCGTTGGCCAGGCCGATGATGTAGTCCTTGACCTGGTCGGACACCAGCACCTTGCGCACCGCGACCACCAGGTCCTGCACGTCGCTCGCCCGCGCGACCGGCCTGAGCTGGGCCAGCGGGGAAGCGGCGCCGTGCGTGTCGAGCATGTCCCGTTCGGCCGCGGGCGGCGGGTAGCCGAGTGAGATGCGCGCGGTGAAGCGGTCCCGCTGCGCCTCGGGCAGCGGGTAGGTGCCTTCCATCTCCACCGGGTTCTGGGTGGCGATCACCATGAAAGGCTCCTGCAGCGGGTAGGTGGTGCCGTCCACCGTGACCTGGCGTTCTTCCATGGACTCGAGCAGCGCCGCCTGGGTCTTCGGCGAAGCCCTGTTGATCTCGTCGCCGAGCACGATGTTGGCGAACACCGGTCCCGGCTTGAACTCGAACTCGCGCAGTTCCTGGTTGTAGGCGCTGACGCCGGTGATGTCGCTGGGCAGCAGGTCCGGCGTGAACTGCACCCGGCGCACGCTGCCGTCGATCGCCCGGGCCAGGGCCTTGGCCAGCATCGTCTTGCCCACGCCGGGCACGTCCTCGATGAGCAGGTGCCCCTCGGCGAGCAGCACGGCCAGGGTGAGCTGGATGGCGTCCCGCTTGCCCTCGATCACGGCCTCGATCGCCCTGCCGATCCGGCGGGCCGCCGGGACTAGATCATCGATCGGGCTCCCCGTCTGCCGTCCGGTGTCTAGTACCACATGGCCTCCTCGAAGGCGCTGGCGCGCACGACCAGCCGGTCTCAGCCATCCTGTCAGGAAACGCAGCCGGTCTAGCTACAGTATGTCCTCCTTCGCCACGACGACAGCCAGCCGGCCTCGGCCGCGCCAAGGCTCCCCCGTCCGGCCCGGCCTCCGCTTGAGCCGGGCCCGCACCTCCCTTCTGCCCTTCCGTGGCACGGTGCCCCACTCTTCCCCCACTCCGCTCCACCTCTTCCAGCTGGCGCTTCGGTGGGGGACGGGGAGCAATCGCGGCGTTTCGAGCGTTGACGGTGGGGATATGTGGGGTACAGTGGAGCGCGGTGGAGGGTAGGTGGTGGGAGGTGAGCACCCGTGTTCCTCGGTACTCACTTCCCCCGGCTCGACGAGAAGGGCCGGCTGATCCTGCCCGCGAAGTACCGGGAAGAACTCGCTGGGGGCGTGGTGATCACCAAGGGGCAGGAGCGCTGCCTGTACGTCTTCACGCAGGAGGAGTTCGCCCGCATCACCGAGGAACTGCGCAGCGCGCAGAGTACGGCCACGCGGGCCAACAGCCGGGTCTTCTTCGCCAGCGCGTCCGACGAGATGCCGGACAGGCAGGGCCGGATCACCGTCCCGCCCGCCCTGCGCGGCTACGCCGGGCTGCAGCGGGACTGCGCGGTGATCGGCGCGAACACCCGGCTGGAGATCTGGGACGCGCAAGCCTGGGAGACCTACCTCGCCGCGCAGGAGGACTCGTACGCCGAAGCCGCCGAGGAGGTGTTCCCGGGAATCCTGTAGCCCTCACGCGCCGGCCCCCATCCGCCGCTCCCTGCTGACATCACTTCCCCGGTGCCAGCCGGCAGCGCGAGCGGATGGGGCCGGCGGAGGGCGGCGGATGACCGGGGCCAGGAAAGGGAGGAACGGGTGAACAGGGGCCAGCACGTACCGGTGCTCGCCGGCCGTGTCACCGCCCTGCTCGCGCCCGCCCTGGCCGCCGAGGGCGCCGTGCTCGTGGACGCGACCCTGGGTCGGGCCGGTCACGCCCGCGCCCTGCTCGAGGCCTGTCCGGGCCTGCTCCTGGTCGGCGTGGACGCCGACCAGGCCGCCATCGAGGCGGCCGGCGAACTGCTCGCCCCCTTCGCCGACCGGGTCACCCTGCGGCACGCCAGGTACGACGAGATCCCCGCCATCCTGGCCGCGGCCGCCGACGCCGGGACCATCGGGCCGGACAGCGTCCGGGGCCTGCTGTTCGACCTGGGCGTGTCGTCACCTCAGCTCGACGACCCGGGGCGCGGCTTCGCCTACGCCCAGGACGCCCCCCTCGACATGCGGATGGACCAGACCCGCGAGCGCACCGCGGCCGACGTGGTGAACGGCTACCCGGCCGCCGAACTCGCCCGCATCCTGCGCGATTACGGCGAGGAGCGGTTCGCCAGGCGGATCGCCGACGCGGTGGCGCGCGAGCGCGCACGGGCCCCGATCACCTCGACGCAGCGGCTGAGCGCGATCATCAGGGACGCGATCCCCGCGGCCACCCGGCGCACCGGGGGCAACCCGGCCAAGCGCGCCTTCCAGGCCCTGCGGATCGAGGTCAACGACGAGCTCGGCACGCTGCGCCGGGCGCTGCCCGCGGCGCTGGACCTGCTGGCCGTCGGCGGCCGCGTCGTCGTGCTGGCCTACCACTCACTCGAGGACCGCATCGTCAAGCGGGAGCTTGTGCGGCTGTCCACCGACCAGACGCCACCCGGCCTGCCCGTGCCCGCCAACGCGGCTGCACCGCAGTTCCGCCTGCTCACCAGGGGCGCCGAGCGCCCCGGCAGCGACGAAGTCAGCAGCAATCCGCGCGCGGCCTCCGCCCGGCTGCGGGCCGCGGAACGCATCAGGCAAGCAGCGTGACCCGAGGGGACACAGACCATGGCCACTGACACGATGCGCCGGACTCCCGGCTCCCTCCAGCAGGCTCCCGGCCGTGGCGTCCCGGGAACCATCCCGGGTCGCCCCCCCGGACCAGCGCGGACGCGCCCGCTGACCGCCCCGCGGCACACCCGGCCGGTGACGGCGCCGGGCGCCCGGCCCGCACCCGGGTCCGCACCCAGGTCCGGGCCCCGCACCGCCTGGCCCCGCACCGGCGGGCCCCGGACCGCCGCGCCCAGGCCACGGGCCCGCTCGCCGCGGATGCCGTTCATCCTGCTGCTCGTCGGGCTGCTCGGCGGCGCCCTGGTCTCGCTGCTCGTGATCAGCACCACGCTCGCCCAGGGTGCGTTCCGCATCACTAGCCTGCAGCAGCAGAACGCCAGCCTGGCCCGCCAGGAGCAGACCCTCACCAACGAGGTGGCGCAGGCGGCGAATCCGGCCGTGATCGCGAAACAGGCCCGGCAGCTCGGCATGCGCCCGAACCCCCGGCTGGGCTTCATCGACCTGAAGACCGGGAAGATCATCGTCGGCAAGCCGTCCGCAGCCGACGCCGCGATCGATGTGCCCGGGTACACTCCGTGACACCACAGGACCCGGCGCGGCGGCCGCAGGCCGGCCGCCGCGACGACCGGCGGCCGCCGGGGATGCCGCCGCGCCGCCGCGCCGCCCGTCCCGGCCCCGCGGGGCGCGGCGGCCCGCCGGGGCCGGACCCGCGCCGCCGCCCACGACCGCAGGCAGGCCGGCCCGATGCTCCCGGCCCGGTCCGTTCGGGTCCGCTGAACGACGAGCGGCCCCCGGCGCGGCCCGCCGACCCCAGGTGGGTCAGGCCCGCCCGCCGCCAGGCCGCTCGCGGCGACTCGACCCGCCGCCTGGGCATCACCCTGCTCGCGATCATCTTCGTGCTGACCCTGTTCGCCGGCCGTCTGGTCCAGCTGCAGGGCATGGAGTCGGGGACCTACCACGAGCTGGCGTCGCAGCAGCGGGACCGGACGATCCCGCTGCCCGCGATGCGCGGCAGCATCACCGGCGCCGACGGGCAGGTGCTGGCGATGACCGTGGCCACCTATCAGGTGACCGCCGATCCGCCGCAGATCCCGGCGGATAAGAGGCAAAGCGTCGCCGCCCAGCTGGCCGGCCCGCTCGGCATGAGCCCCGCCGCGATCCTCGACAGGCTCCAGTACCCGACCTCGCCGGACTACGTGGTCCTGGCCAAGGGCGTGTCCGAGCAGGCCAGCAGCCAGATCACCGCGCTGGGCCTGACCGGCGTCTACCAGACCGCCAGCTACGCGCGGTCCTATCCCGACGGCAACGTCGCGGCCAACGTCATCGGCTTCACCGGCACCGACAACGGCGTGCTGACCGGCGCGGCCGGCCTGGAGGAGGAGTACAACTCGCTGCTGGCCGGCCGGTCGGGCAGCGAGCAGGTGCAGATCGGCACCGACGGCCAGCCGATCCCGCTCGCGGGCAGCAACGACAAGGCAGTGGTGAACGGCAGCAGCCTGCGGCTCACCATCGTCCCGGCGCTGCAGTACGCGGCCGGGCAGGCGTGCGCCAGCCAGGTCAAGAAGACCAAGGCGAACAACTGCACGGTGGTGATCATCCAGCCGCACACCGGAGACGTGCTGGCCATGGCGCAATGGCCCACGTTCAACCCGGCGACGATCCAGGACATGAGCCAGACCGCCGACCTGCCGGTGCAGGCCGAGTTCCAGCCGGGCTCGACGGCCAAGGTGATCACCGCCGCGGCCGCGTTCGAGCACGGCGGCCAGACGCCGATGAGCGCCTACAACATCCCCTACCAGATCGAGCGGGGCGGGCAGCTCATCCACGACGCGGAATGGACCCCGGGGGAACGGTACACCATCGCGGGCATCATCGCGCACTCCTCCAACATCGGCATGTCCCAGGTCGCGGGGCACATCAGCGAGCAGACCCAGTACGACTACCTGCGGGCGTTCGGGCTCGGCCAGCCGACCGGCACCGGGCTGCCCGGCGAGCTGCCCGGCGACCTGCCGCCGGTGTCGCAGTGGGCCGCGGACACGCGGTACACGCTGTCGTTCGGCCAGGGGGTGGCGGTGACCGCGCTGCAGATGGCCGAGGTGTACGCGACGATCGCCAACGGCGGCGTCCGGGTGCAGCCGACCCTGGTCCAGGGCACCACCGACCCGGCCGGGACGTACACCCCGGCCGGGCCGTCGCCGTCGCACCGGGTCATCCAGGCCACGACGGCGCGCGAACTGCTGCAGATCATGCAGCAGGTGCCGGCCGTCGACGCGGCGGGCGGCCAGCCGTGGGGCGTGATCCCCGGCTACGCGATCGCCGCCAAGACCGGGACGTCCCAGGAGTCCAACGGGAAATGCGCGCTGTGCGCATACGGTTCGAGCTGGATCGGCATCGCCCCGGGCGACGCCCCGCAGCTGGTCGTCTCGGTCAACGTGCAGGACCCGCGCAAGGGCGGCTACTTCGGCGCCGTGGTGGCCGGGCCGGTCTTTTACCAGGTGATGAAGGAGGCGCTCGCCATGCTGCAGATCCCGCCGGACGGGGCCACACCTGCGAAGGTGCGGCTGACCGCCCCCTGATGGAGGTACCCTCAGCCCGTGGCGATCCGTCCCGCGTCCCGGCCGCAGCGGCCGCTGCCTGCACTGAGCACGCTGCTAGGCGTTCGGCTGGCCGCCGCAGGAAACCCTCATTCGCCGAACGACCTGGGTTTCCTGTCCGGGCTCACCCTCGACTCCCGGTCGGTCGAACCCGGTGACCTGTACGTCGCGCTCCCCGGCACGCGGGTGCACGGCGCGGCGTTCTGCGCGGACGCGGTGGCGGCTGGCGCCGTCGCGGTACTGACCGATCCGGACGGCCGGTCCCGCGCGGTGGCCAGCGGCGTGCCGGTGTTCGTGCTCGCGCAGCCGCGGGCCCGGCTGGGCGAGATCGCCTGCTGGGTGTACGGGAACCCGTCGAGCCGGCTGCGGCTCATCGGCGTCACCGGGACCAGCGGCAAGACCACGAGCAGCTACCTGATCGAGTCCGGGCTGCGCGCGGCCGGCCACCTGACCGGACTGATCGGCGGGGTCGAGCTCCGGGTCGGGCGGGAGCGGCTGGCCAGCTCGCTGACCACCCCGGAGGCGCCCGACCTGCAGGCGCTGTTCGCGGTCATGGCGGAGCGCGGGGTGACCGCGGCCGCGATGGAAGTGTCCAGCCACTCGCTGGCCCTGGGCCGGGTCGCGGGCACCAGTTTCGACGTGGCGGTCTTCACCAACCTGTCCCAGGACCACCTGGACTTCCACGCCGGCCTGGAGGACTACTTCCGGGCCAAGGCCTCGCTGTTCTCGCCGCCCGTCATCGGCGTGGTGAATACCGACGACAAGTACGGACGCAGGCTGGCCGCCTCCGCGCTGGTGCCGGTGACCACGTTCTCGGCGTCCGGTGCGGACGGCGCGGACTGGCGGGCCGTCGATGTGCGGCCGGGCGCCGACGGCAGCACGTTCCGGCTGGTCGGGCCGGGCGGGGTCGAGGCGGACGTGTCCGTCGGGCTGGCCGGCGTGTTCAACGTGGCCAACGCCGTCGGTGCCCTGGTCGCCCTGGTCGAGGCGGGCATCAGGCTGGAGGATGCCGTGACGGGCGTGGCCGCCTGCCCGGGCGTGCCGGGCCGGCTCGAGCGGGTGCCCGCGCCCGGTTCCGGGGTGACCGCGTTCGTCGACTACTCGCACAAGCCGGGCGCGGTGGAGGCGGTGCTGCGCTCGCTCCGGCCGCTCACCCAGGAGAACCTGATCATCGTGCTCGGCTGCGGCGGCGACCGGGACAGGGCCAAGCGCCCGATGATGGGCGCGGCCGCCGCCTCCCTCGCCGACGTGGCCATCCTCACCAGCGACAACCCGCGTTCGGAAGACCCGCTGGCGATACTCGGCGCGATGCTGGACGGCGCGGCGAGCGTGCCGCAGTCCGAGCGCGCCCGGGTGATCGTCGAGCCGGACCGCGCCGCGGCCATCGCGCAGGCCGTCGCGCTGGCGTCGCCCGGCGACGTGGTCGTGGTGGCGGGCAAGGGGCACGAGACCGGCCAGTACGTGGCGGGCTCGGTGCTGCCGTTCGACGACCGCCAGGTCACCGCCCAGGCGCTGGAGCGGCTGGCCAAGAGCCGGGACTCGTGGACGGTGACCCGGTGATCCCGCTCTCGCTGGCGCGGATCGCGCGAGTCTGCGGCGGTGAGCTGCACGGCGATCCGGACGCCGTGGTCAGCGGCGAGGTGGTGATCGACTCCCGGCGGGCACGCCCTGGCGGGCTGTTCGCCGCGGTCGCGGGCGAGCGGGCCGACGGGCACGACTTCGCTGCCGCCGCGGTGGCGGCGGGCGCGGTCGCGGTGCTGGCCACCCGGCCGGTCCCGGTGCCATCCGTCCTGGTCGCGGACGTCCCCGGTGCGCTGGGCGCGCTGGCCAGGTTCGTGGTGGACGCGCTGCCCGCGGCGCGGGTCGCGGGCATCACCGGCTCCTCGGGGAAGACCTCGACCAAGGACCTGGCCGCCCAGCTGGCGCAGCGCCTCGGGCCGACGATCGCCCCGGCGGGCTCGTTCAACAACGAATTCGGCCATCCGCTGACCGTGCTGCGCGCGGGCGCCTCGACCAGGTACCTGGTCCTGGAGCTGTCCGCTCGCGGCCTCGGCCATATCGCGTACCTGTGCCGGATCGCGCCGCCCCGCTACGGCGTGGTGCTGAACGTGGGACATGCGCACGCCGGGGAGTTCGGCGGCCTCGACCAGGTGGCCCGGGCCAAGGGCGAGCTGGTCGAGGCGCTTCCCGCCGCGGGCGTGGCCATCCTGAACGCCGACGACCCCCGCGTCCTGGCCATGGCCGCGCGCACCGCCGCCCGCGTCGTCACCTTCAGCTGCGCGCCCGGCTCGTCGGCCCAGGTCCGGGCGGCGGACGTACGGCTCGACGACGCCGGCCGGCCGAGCTTCACGCTGCTGACACCCGACGGTTCCGCGCCGGTAACCCTGCGGCTGCACGGCGCGCATAACGTGCCCAACGCACTGGCCGCCGCGGCCCTCGCGGGCGAACTCGGCCTCGGCATGGACGGCATCGCCGATGGTCTTCGCGCCGCCGTCGCGCGCAGCCGGTGGCGGATGGAGGTCCACCAGCGGGCAGACGGAGTGACGGTCATCAACGACGCTTACAACGCCAACCCCGAGTCCGTCCGGGCCGCGCTCGACGCCCTGGCCCACCTGGCGAAAGGTGGCCGCGGGTTCGCCGTCCTCGGCCACATGGCCGAGCTCGGCGACACCTCGCGAGCCAGCCACGAGGCCATCGGCGGGTACGCCGCGCGGGTTTCCGGCCCCGGGCTGGCCGGGCTGATCGCGGTGGGCGAGGAGGCCGCACCGCTGCTCGACGGCGCGCGGCGGGTGCCGTCCTGGACCGGCGAGGCGCTCGCGGCGCCGGACGGCGCGGCCGCGCTCGGCCTGCTGGCGAACTTCCTCAGGCCCGGAGACGTCGTACTGGTAAAGGCGTCCCGCGCGGCCCATCTGGAAAGCGTCGCCATGGCTCTGCTGGGGGAGGCGGACCGGTGAAGACCGTTCTGTTGTCCGCTGCCGTATCGATGTTCGCCGCGCTGTTTGGCACCCCGCTGGCGATCAAGGGCTTCAGCCGGCGGGGCTACGGCCAGGAGATCAGGTCGGATGGCCCGGCCGGGCACCTGTCCAAGCGGGGCACGCCCACCATGGGCGGCACGGTGATCATCATCGCGTCGCTGGCCGGGTACCTGATCGGTCACCTGGTCACCGGTAACGCCATGTCCGCGTCTGGCCTGCTGGTGCTGTTCCTGATGACCGGCCTCGGCCTGGTCGGATTCGCCGACGACTTCATCAAGCTGTACATGCAGCGCAGCCTCGGCCTGCGCAGCGGGGCCAAGCTGGCCGGGCAGGCCATCGTGGGCGGGGTGTTCGCGCTGCTCGCGATCAGGTTCCCGGACGGATACGACCTCACCCCGGCGTCTACCCACCTGTCCTTCCTGGCGGACTTCGGCCTTTCCATCGGGCCGGTGCTCTTCGTGCTCTGGGTCATCATCATGGTGTGGGGGACCTCGAACGGCGTGAACCTCACCGACGGCCTCGACGGCCTGGCCACCGGGGCGGCCATCCTGGTGCTCGCCGCCTACATGATCATCGGGATCTGGCAGCTGCGGAACGACTGCACCGTCTTCCTCGCCTCCAACTGCTACGACGTCCGCGACCCGCAGGACCTGGCCATCGTGGCCGCCACCGTGATGGGCGCCTGCACCGGGTTCCTGTGGTGGAACGCTCCGCCGGCCAAGATCTTCATGGGCGATACCGGGTCGCTCGCCCTCGGCGGCGCGATCGCCGGGCTGGCCATCACCACCCGGACCGAACTGCTGCTGTTCCTGCTCGGCGGCCTGTTCGTGATCATCACGTTGTCGGTGGTGATCCAGGTGGGCTCGTTCAAGCTGACCGGCAAGCGGGTGTTCCGGATGGCACCGCTGCAGCACCATTTCGAGCTCGCCGGCTGGGCCGAGACCACCATTGTCGTCCGCTTCTGGATCATCGCCGGCATCTGCGTGGCCCTCGGCCTGGGCATCTTCTACGTCGGCTGACCCGCCGGCTCAGCGGGCGGGCAGCGTGGGATGCGGGTCCGCCGGGGGCAGGGCGGTCATCTCCCGGATGATCGCCCAGCGCTCGTGGTCCCACCAGGCGCCGTCGACGAACAGCATGCCGGGCGAGTAGCCCTCCCGGCGGAACCCCTGCCGCCGGACCAGCCGCAGCGACGCGTGGTTGGCCGGCTGGATGCTGGCCTCGAGCCGGTGCAGCCGCAGTTCGGTAAACGCGTGCCGCACCACCAGGGCCAGCCCCTCGGACATGTAACCCCGTCCGGCCGCGGGCGTGAACGCCGCATAGCTGAGGCTGGCGGACTGGAATCGCCCCCGGATGATCGAATCGATGGTGACCAGGCCAGCCAGCGCCTCGCCGTCGCGGACGCAGACCAGGAACCCCTCGGTGCTCGGCTGGCTGAACCGGGCGAGGTAGGCGCGGAAGTCCTCCGGCGTCGTCGGCATGGTGTACCACGGATGGTGCAGGCCCACGCTGGCCCGGGCCAGCGCGACGAACTCATCCTGGTCGCTCGCGGCCAGCGGCCGCAGGCTCACCCGCCCGCCCTCGCCATCTCCTCGCCCCATGCTGAACGATAACCCCCGCCCCGTCCCGCACCGGCCCCCCGGCCGAACGATCCCGGTTTCCCGCCCCGGCTCCGGCGGCTCGCCACCTGGCCTCGGCCGTCCCCATCGGGGTGCACGGCGGACCCTGGACGAAGGGCCAGATCTCCTCGGCGATGCAGCGCCAGTCCGCGGTCGCGGACAGCTCGCCGAGGAGCGCGAACAGGCCCAGGTTGATCCGCTGCAGGATCACGTACGACCTGGGAATCTGCACGTAGGCGGCGAGCGGGCTGCGGAAGTCGAAGAAGCGCCTGGTCACCGCCGAGGCGTACGCTCCGGTCATGGTCCGCGGGCCCCGCTCGCGAACGGTGTCGTAGAACACCGCCATATGCTCGACGATCATGTCGGTGGGCAGCGGGGCACCGGGCGCCAGGAAGCCGGCGTCCTCCATGGCCCGGCGGAAGCCTTCCGGGTCGTCGTCCACGCACAGGTGCTTGACCATCGCCACCAGCGGCCGGAGTTCGTCGGCGGTAAAGTGCTTGACCAGGCCGAAGTCCAGGAAGGTGACCCGGCCGCCGCCATGGAACAGGTAGTTGCCCGGGTGCGGGTCGCCGTTGAAGGCGTGCGCCCGATACAAGCTGCGGAACACGAAGCGGTAGATCGTCTCCGCGGCCAGGTCGCGCTCGGCCTGTGACCAGGTGGTCAGCTCGGCGAACCGCGCGCCGTCAGCCAGGTCGCTGGTCACCACCCGCGGGGTGGACAGCTCGCTGACGATCTCAGGAATGTGAATCGTGGGGTGCCCGGCGTAGTAGCGGGCGAACGTCCGCTGGTTGCGGGCCTCCCGGCGGTAGTCGAGCTCCTCGGTGACACGTTCCCGCAGCTCGGCCAGCAGGGCGTCGACGTCCTGCATCGGCGCGGTGATCTTCAGCATCCGGCGCAGCAGCCCGACGTTGCCCAGGTCGGCCTCGATGGTCTCGGCAATGCCGGGATACTGCACCTTCACCGCGACCGCCCGCCCGTCGTGGGTGATCGCGCGGTGCACCTGCCCGATGGAGGCGGCGGCGATGGGTTCGGGGTCCCAGGTGGCGAAGGCCCGCTCCGGCGGCTGGCCCAGTTCCTCGGTGACCACCTGGGCGGCCAGCTCCGGGCTCATCGGCGGCACGCTGTCCTGCAGCCGGCTCAGCGTCCGGCGAGCGGCGGGGGACAGGCCGTCGTCGACGTAGCTGGCCATCTGGCCCAGCTTCATCAGCACGCCCTTCATCGTCCCCAGGGTGGCCGCGACGTCCTCGGCGGTCTGCAGCGCCAGGTCATTGCGCAGCGCCTCCCGGTGTTCGCCCGCGCTGGCGAACAGCGGCGGCGCGCTGCCCGCGTACCGGGCCCCGCCGCGCACCGCCAGTCGCAGCGCCGCCAGCCCCCGCTCCACCCGCACGCTGCCCGTCCCGGCCCGCCGGCCGCGCAGCAGCGTCAGCGCGGCAATTGACGCCCCGCCGATCGCCGCACCCACGGCCAGCCTTCTCGCCCGCCCCGCCTGACCATCCGTCACTCCAGTCGCTCCGTGAGCTACCTTCACTTCTTTCCCGCCGAACGCATCCGCGCCGTCAGCCTCTGCCGGACCTCGAGCACGCCGGGTTCACCCAGGAACACCGCGTCGAGCACGCCGAGGGCCTGCCGGATCTCGGTCCGGCGCTGTGCCGCCTGCTGGGCCGTGAGCGGCGGTGGCTCGGGGTAGCCGTACATCCGGCGGGCCCAGCCGGGCAGCGCCGCCACGGCGGCGTCCCTGATGTCCTGCCACAGCTCGGCGATGTCCTCGTCCAGGCCGGGCGGGTCGAGCAGGTAGCTCATCGACTCAGCGGCCGCGGGCGTGCGGCGCAGCTCGGGACGGACACCCGCGATGTACCGGTCGAGCGCGGCCACGCTGTCCGGGATGATCTCGCCTGGCACGCCGAGCAGTTCGGCCGCGACGGTCATCTCGGCCACGTAGGCGTCGGCGTCTCCGGCCGGCAGCGGCCTGCCGAACAGCGCGCTGGCGGCCAGGCCCGAATCCACCAGGGCGGCGTGCACCCACAGCAGCAGCGCGGGGTCGCTCGCCGCGTACGGCTGGCCGGTCACCGTGTCCACCCCGCGGACGCGGGTGTGGACGGCCCGCACCCGCCCCGCGACCCGCCGGGCGCTGGCCCGGTCGCCGAAGGTGACCGTGACCTCGTACGCGGAGGTGGCCGCGAGCCTGCCCACCGGGTCCGTCCGCCAGTCGCTGTGCTGGTCGACGCCGGCCATGGCCAGCGGGTGCAGCGCCTGCATCAGCAGCGAACGCAGCCCGGCGACCGGCGCGGACAGGTCGGCGCTGACCCGCCAGGTCACGCTCGCGGGCCCGAAGAACCCGTCGTCTTCAGGGGCGACGGGTACCGCCGCCGCGTACGCGGCGGCGGACCGCTCAACCAGCCCCGCCGCGGCCGCGTACGACTCGGCGGCCGCGTACGACTCGGCGGTCATGGCCGCAGGCCCGCGAACAGGTCGTCCTCGGGCAGCGGAGCGCCGGTCGTGTCGCTGGCCCGGATGAAGCTCTCCCGCCCGAAGGTGGCCTCGGCGATATCCTGCGGGATCTTGCTGAACCACGACTCGCCGCCGATCTGGCTGCCGTGCGCGAACAATGCCGCGCGCTTTCGGGGGAGCACCGGCCGGATGTCGACGGTGGTGGTGATGCGCTGCTCGGACTCCAGGCCCCGCCGCTGTCGTTCCGGGTCGGCGTTCTCGAAGTCGGGCACCTCGGCGCCGAGTTCGCGCAGCGCCTCCCAGATCTTGCGCCAGTCGCTGCCGCGCATCGCGCTGAGGTAGAGCTTGGCCACGCTCCCGCTCTTCGCGAACGCGGCCTGCGCGCAGCGGCTCGCGTGCACGTGATCGGGATGCTGGTACGGCCCCTGGTCGTCGTAGGTGATCAGCACCTGCGGCCGGTACCGGTCGATCAGGCCGCAGATGCGCGCCGCCACGTCCCCCTCGGGGATGTTGCAGAACGCGTCCGGCCGGTCCTTGTAGTCCCATTCCGGCATGCCGGAATCGTGATAGCCGAGTAGCTCGAGGTCGGTCACGCCCAAGATGGTGCAGGATTCGCGCAGTTCGGCCAGGCGATGCCGGGCCACCTCGCGCTCGTCGTGCCCGTTCTGCCCGGGCTTGACCCCGCCGGGCGCGTCCCCGAACTCGCCGTTGGTACAGGTCACGACCACGGTCCGGATGCCCTGGCCGGAGTAGACCGCCAGCACGCCGCCCGTGCTCGACGCTTCGTCGTCGGGATGCGCGTGTACCGCCATCATCGTCAGCGTTTCTGCCATGATCCCAGATTAAGAGCCGAACGGGCTGGTCCCGTCTCGCAGGCCCCGGCTTCCGCTCATTGGCAGCTGATCAGACCTAACCGCGCTGCCGGCGCAGGCCGCCGCGGGCCACCCAGGTACGCAGCATGCAGACGCCGATCGCCCACATCCGCAGCTCCCCAGGAGCGTACCCGGGCGGGTTCGGCTGGCGGTAGTCCGTCAGCGCTTGTTGTCCGGCGCGCCGGTGAGGGCTTCGGGGTGCATCCGGTTGTAGTGCTGGGTCAGCACCGCGCTGGCCTGGCCGGGCCGGTAGGCCAGGGTGCGCCCGCAGACCTCGCAGCGCGTAACCGGAAGCCGGGAAACCGTCACCGGGAAACGAGAAGACTCAGACTTGCTCATTGGATCGAATCATGCCAGATAACCGAGGCAGCTTCAGCTACCGACCACGATACATTCCGGCGGCTGAAATCCGGGCGACACGCGCCGGATGTCCGGGTCTCATCACGGGCCGGCCAACAAACTTGGATCATGCATGAGGATCTCGCCGAGCTTGACCTGCCCGAGCAGGACGCGCTGCGCCTGCCTGGCCTGGGCGGCGTGCGGGACCGGGTCGGCATGTGGCGCGCGCTGCTGGACCGGCCGCTCACGTCCTACTACCTCGTGCTGGGCATCACCACGCTGCTGCTCGGGCTCGGCCTTGTCATGGTGCAGTCCACCGCGTCGGTCGCCGACCTGACCGCGGGGCTCTCGCCGTACTCCGACTTCAAGAAGCAGCTCCTGGGCGCAGCCGTGGGCGTGCCGCTGATGTGGCTGGCGGCGCGCTCGTCGCCGCGGGTGTTCCGGGCCTTCGCCTACCCGCTGCTTGCGGTTGCGGTGGTCGGGCTCTGCCTCACGCTCGTCCACGGCGTCGGCGTCTCGGAGAACGGGGCGGCCCGGTGGATCGACATCGGCGGCCAGCAGATCCAGCCATCCGAGGTCGCCAAGCTTGCCCTGGCGGTGTGGGGCGCCGACCTGCTGGCCCGCAAGGAGAAACTGGGTCAGCTGGCCGACTGGCGGCACATGCTCGTGCCGCTCATGCCGGGCACCGGCGTGCTGTGCCTGCTCGTGATGACCGGCAACGACCTGGGCACCACGTTCATCCTGCTGATCATCTTCCTCGCCCTGCTGTGGGTCGTCGGCACCCCCGGGCGCGTGTTCGCCGGCATGCTGATCCTGATAGCCCTGGCCGTGGCGCTCATGATGATCTCGTCGAAATACCGCCTGGACCGCATCCTCGGCTACCTCAACGAGCAGGGCGGCCCCACCGGCCCCTACATGCAGAGCATCCAGGGCAAGTACGCGATCGGATCGGGCGGCATCTTCGGCGTGGGCCTCGGCGGCAGCCGGGAGAAATGGGGCTGGGTGCCGGAGTCCACCAGCGACTTCATCTTCGCCATCATCGGCGAGGAACTCGGGCTGATCGGCACGCTGTGCGTGGTCGCCCTGTACGGCGGCCTGGCCTTCGCCGGGCTCAGGATCGCCCGGCGCGTGCCCGACGTCTTCTGCCGCCTGGGCGCGGCCGCCATCACCGCGTGGATCGTCATGCAGGCCGTGGTCAACATCGGCGTGGGGGTGGGGGGGCGGCCGGGAACCCGGGGGGCGGGGGCCCGCGGGTCGGGCCGGGGGGCATCCCT